>Ga0268264_10000062_pt1 | contig 302110 bp, 293 predicted proteins | sample KBSSwiS32_FD_190357 | JGI IMG/M metagenome (GOLD analysis project Ga0268264, IMG submission 190357) | Switchgrass rhizosphere microbial communities from Kellogg Biological Station, Michigan, USA - KBS Switchgrass S3-2 (SPAdes) (version 2) | ecosystem: Host-associated > Plants > Roots >...
GGCGGATTCACCGGCATCGAGGCGGCAACAGAAATGCCCGCGCGGCTGCGCGAAATCCTCGGCAAGGATGCCAAACCGCGCGTCATCATCGTCGAACGCAACAGTGCGATCGCACCCGATATGGGTGAAGGCCCCCGTCCTGTCATCGAGGATGCCTTGCGCAAGGTCGGCGTGGAAACCCGGCTCGGCGCCGGCGTCGCGTCGCTGGACAAATCCGGCGTCACACTTTCCAACGGCGAGCATATCGAGACCGAGACCGTGATCTGGGCGGCAGGCATTCGCGCAGCACCGTTGACCCAGCAGGTCCCCGCCGAACGCGACAATTTTGGCCGGCTGCTGGTCGATCGGGATTTGCGTGTGCCGTCGGTGCCCGGCGTGTTCGCGACCGGCGATGCCGCGCGTGCGGCAAGCGACGATGTCGGCAACTACGCGCTGATGTCGTGCCAGCACGCGACGCGGATGGGCGCCTTCGCCGGCAACAACGCTGCTGCCGAGCTGCTCGGCGTGCCGACCAGGCCGTATCACCAGAAGGCCTACGTCACCTGTCTCGACCTCGGCGAAGCCGGCGCGCTGTTCACGCGCGGCTGGGAGCGCAAGGTGGAGATGGTCGGCGACGTCGCCAAGAAGACCAAGCGGGAGATCAACACCGTGTGGATCTATCCGCCGAAAGCCGAACGTGCCGCGGCGCTGGCGTCGGCCGACCCGGAGCACGTCACCGAAGTGTAGTCACCCTTACGCGACGTGGATTTCCCTTGGGCCGCGCCACGCGCTGGCTGCGCGGCCCATTCAACCGAAACCAGCCAGCAGCCTTCACCATGAAACAGGAGAGAAACATGAATCTGCACAACACCGCACTCCCCGTGAGGCCGGGGTCCGACGAGTTGGTCCCGTCGCGCTACGCGCTGCGGATCGGCGAGATTGACGTGATGGTGGTCAGCGATGGCGTGCTGCCGCTCCCGACCGCAATGTTGGGCCACAACGCCGACCCCTCCGTCCGGGCGGCATGGCTGAAGGACATGTTCCTGCCGCCGGACGCGTTCGACTGGGCGCTGAACGTGGTCGTGGTCCGTAGCGGCGGCCAGACCATCCTCATCGACGCCGGGCTGGGTCTGGACCCGGACCTGCACTTGCCGCGGGCCGGTCAGTTGATCAAGCGACTGCAGGCCGCCGGCATCGATCTTCCGTCCGTGACCGACGTGGTGCTGACCCATATGCACATGGACCACGTCGGCGGGCTGCTCGTCGACGGGGTGAAGGACATGCTGCGCCCGGACCTGCGGATCCACGTGGCGGCCGCCGAGGTCAAGTTCTGGGAAGCGCCCGACTTCTCGCACGTCGCCATGCCGCCGGGATTCCCGGACGCGCTTCGAGCGACCGCCAAGCGGTTCGTGAAAGAGTATCGCAGCCATCTGCGCACCTTCGAGGACGAGTACAACGTGGCGCCGGGCGTGGTGGTCCATCGCACCGGCGGCCACACCCCCGGGCACAGCGTGGTCCGCCTGGCGTCCGGCGGCGACCGGCTGACCTTCGCCGGCGACGCCGTGTTCGCGGCCGGGTTCGAGCACCCCGACTGGTACAACGGCTTCGAACACGACCCCGAGGAGGCGGCCCGCGTTCGTATCAACCTGTTGCGGGAACTGGCGGCGAGCGGCGGGCTGCTGGTGGCCACTCACCTGCCGTTCCCATCCGTCGGCCATGTGGCGGTCGACGGCGACGCCTTTCGCTGGGTCCCGGTCTTCTGGGACTACTGACCGCTTGTCAGGTTAGAGCCGAACCAGGGCGCGTACTCATCGCGTTAATGAGTCCGCGCCCTAACCAGTTCAGCGTTTCCTTGGTTCGAATCATATCGACGCTTGCACCGCTGCGCTCCCTCTCCCGCTCTTGGACGACTCGGATCGCGGATCCACCCTTTGAGCAGAGCTTGGAACGGCACGGCGGTCAGAAACCGAGCACGCGGAGCTGTTGCTTGCTGACCCGGTCCTCCGGGTCGATCGATTGCGCCTTGCGGAAATCGGCGATCGCATCAGTGCGGCGGCCCAGCACTTCATTGGAGAGGCCGCGGTTGTCGTAGGCTTCGACATAGGACGGACCGAACTGGATCGCCTGCGTGAAATCTGCAATCGCTCGGTTGCTGTCACCCTTTGCGACCCAGGCTTTGCCGCGGGAGTTGAAAGCGTTGAAGTCCTTGGGGTTTATCGAGATCGCCTGGTCATAGTCGGCGATCGCGTCATCGATCTTGCGCAGCGCCATATGGGCATTGCCGCGGTTCCAGTAGGCAACGCCGTTCCCCGGGTTGATGCTGATCGACTGATCATAATCTGATATCGCGTGGCGATAGTCCTCAAAGCCTTCGAGCGCGACGCCGCGGCAATTGTACCCGGCGGAATTCTTGGGTTCGCGCCTGATGACCTCGCTGCAATCAACAACGGCGAGGTCGTATTGGCGATTGTTGCTGTAGGCAACGCCTCGCGAACTGTACAGCCAAAGCAGATCTGGATCGAGCTTGATGGCCTCGCTGTAGTCCGCAATGGCAGGCTCCCATCCGCCATTCTTCGTGATCAACCTCTTCCTGAACAGCGCCTGACCCCTTTGGCCGTAACCGAAGGCGTATTTCGGATCGATTGTGACCGCCTCGGTGATATCGGCGATCGCCTGGTCGAATTCCCCCTTTTCCGTCCACGCCATGCCGCGGCGGGCATAGGCCCACGCGTCCCTGGAATCGACCCTGATCGCCTCGGCGTGGTCGGCCAGCGCCGCGTCGTAGTCATGCAGACCGTAATGGGCGACGCCACGGTTGTTGTAGGCCCAGCCATATTTCGGATCGATCTTGATCGCCTCGGTGCAATCCGCAATGGCGGCGACGTGGTCCTCTTTGCTCTCGTATGCCTCGCACCGGTGCGCAAAGGCGGAGGCGTCCTTCGGGCTGAGCTTGATGGCCTCGCCGTAGTCGGCAATCGCGCGGTCGTAATCCTTCCTGTTGAAGGAGCCGCGTCCTCGATTCTTGAAGGCCTCGACGCGTTCTGCCAGTTGCCCGCTTGCATCGTCGATGATGCGGCTGCAGGCCGCGCTCCCGACGTCGGGCTTGGCGGCGCTGGCGGCGCACTCGCCGCGGTCGGCCGGCGTGGCAGCTTGCGCCGGCATCGCAAGCAGCAGACCCGCGCAAAGGAGCAGTCCACCTGATCCACGCGCTGCCATCCTGTTCCTCCCGCCTTGCGCTCCGACGCGACATGTACGGCCGTGATGACTTTAGCCCCAACGGCAGACAATCTGCCATTATCAACCCTGGTCCGAGATGGGTTCGGCCGTTTGAAAAATCCCTTCAGGCAAGTTGAAGCGTGCCACTAGCCACGCGAGCGCCGCACCCGCACATACAGCGCGCCTTCGCCGCCATGACCGACATGAGCTTCCTTGAAGCCGACGACGAGCGCGCGGAATTCCGGCAGGCCAAGCCAGTGCGGCACCTGGCGACGCAGCACGCCGCGCTCCTGTTCGGCGCTGCCGACCTTGCCCTTCCCGGTGATGACGAGCACGAAGGTCATCCCATCGCTGTGCGCGCGCTGCAGGAAGCCGAGCAGCGCGTGATGGGCGCGGACTTGCGTCATGCCGTGGAGATCGAGCCGGGCTTCAATCTCATCCTTGCCGCGCGAAAGCCTGAGACCCTCGCGCCGGCCAAGCGACACCAGGGGCGGGCCGGCGGATTTGCCCGGTTTTGAAGGCGGAGGCGAAGGGTTGTGCCTCGGCGCTGCGGCCGGCGGCTTCGCAACCGGTTTGACCGAGGCGGACGGCGCAGCCAAGCCCTTCGCCGGTGAAGTCTTGGCGAGGCGCGGCTTTTTCCGCAATGGCTTGGTTTGCCTGGCGACACTGTCCCACAGCGCGCGCTCCTCCTCGCTGAGCACACGCTTGCGCAGGGGAGGCGGCTCCGACAGATCGGGCATCGACGATGGGACACGACGTTTCATCGGTGGTGGAGTCGATGCCTGACGTGAGGCGGATTTCGCCGCTCCGGCGACGACTCGATATTCGGCCGCGGCTCCGGCAGCGGAACGGTCGGTTTCACATCGGTCGTCGCGGATGAGCTTTGCGCGACGGTCGAAGCCGGCGGCGCGGCTGGTTCATTCTTGCTCGCATCAGTGGCCGTCGCCGCGGGCTTCGACTCCGATGAGCCCGGGGGGGTTTTGGCCGTGTCCTTCTGGTCTTTTGACGGGGCCAACGCCGGATCGACCTGCGGAAACAGCTTGGCAATCGTCTCCGACGGCCGCGGGTCCGGCACCGGCATCTTGCGTCCGCGTGCGACCGGATCGAGACTTCTGGGAACCAGCATGACGAAACGCATGCTGTGCTTGAGCCGGCCGGAAACCTTGCCGGCCTCGGGGCCGGCCCCGAAATAGAGATCGGCGCGGGCAGGGCCGGTGATCGCCGAGCCGGTATCCTGGGCGATCATCAGTCGGTGGAACGGCGTCTTCGCCAGCTCGGATTCGATCGGCAGTTCGCCCTCAATGAAAAATGGCGTGCCATAGACGTGCAGTGACTTGTCGACCGCGATCGAGCGACCGGGCGTCAGCGGCACGCCCTGCGCACCCACCGCTTCGTCCTTGTCGGAGAGCTGCACCTCCCGGAAGAACACGTAGGACCGGTTTTGCCGCCGCAGTTCGTTGGCGTCATTCGGGTTCTGCTCCATCCATTCCCTGATCCTGTGCATCGACATCAGCTCCCGGGGGATGATGCCGCGCTCGATCAGGATCCGGCCGACCGGCGTATAGGGATAACCGTTATGCGCGTCGTAGTTGATCCGGACGGTCGAGCCGTCATCGAGCTGGACCCGGGCCGAGCCCTGGATCTGCGTGAACAACAGATCGGTCTGGTCCTTGAGCCAGCAGATTTCGAGCCCGCGGCCGTCGATCGCGCCGTCCTCGATCTCGGCGCGGTCGTAATACGGCACGAGCTTGCGCCGGCCGATCTTGCGAAACACCTCGCCCTTGTTGGGCAGACCCACGGCTCCCGGCTTGACGCCGCGCACGAACAAATTCGAAGGGCGCCGGTAGACCGGCACGTTGTAGACCTCGTTCTGCGTCCGCGACCCCTCGACGATCGGCTCGTAATAGCCGGTGACAAAGCCGTTGCTGTCGCCGAGTTTCGAGATCCGCAACGGCAGGAAGTGCTCTTCGAAGAAGGCCTTCGCCCGGGCGCCATCGCGCAAATCGAGCGACCTTGCGATGCCGCAGGGGTCGCGCAGTGACGCCCCGAGCGCCCTGGAATCAGCTGGCGGACCGTTCTGGGCCGCGATCGGACGACAGCTCACCCGGAAGGCCCGGTAGGCGGCGAGGTGATCGTCCTCGTTCCACCCTGAAACATCGGTCCAGGCGAGCGGAGCATATTGGCTGTTGTCGATCTCAAGCGGAAAGTCGAGCTGAGGATAAGGCAGATGCCGCGGCGGCAAATCTTTTTGGTGGGAGATGTCTTTATGGTGGACACGCGAGCCGCGCGCGGCGTGGACGACGAATGACAAAAGCGACAACGCCGCCGCTGTCAGGCAGGCTGCGGCGACGTACCACGTCAGGCGGCGTCGATCAGTGAGCACTTCCCGTGCCAACCAGCTTCCAGTTCGGATCGCGTGAAGACATGTCGCGCGCAAACGTCCAGACGTCGGTGATATCGGCAACCTTGTCGGCATTGCCATCCACGATGGTGCCAGCCTTGTCCCGGGTCACCGAGATCATCTGCGAGACGAAGCGCACGGTGAGTTGGGCGGTGCGGTCACGCGCCTCCGCGCCGACGAGCTGGGCCTTGTCGATCGACACGAAGCGGGTTTCGGTCTTCTGCTCGTGTTTCTCGCGATCCTTGATCACGGCGTCGAAGCTCTCGAAAACCTCCGGCGACAGCAGGTCACGCAACGCGCGTCGGTCGCCATTGGCGAAGGCCAGCACGATCATCTCGTAGGCGCCGCGGGCGCCGGAGAGAAAATGCCGCGGGTCGAAAGCGGAATCCTGCGCGGCGATGACGTCCAGTCCGAGCGCCAGCGCGCTTCCGGGCTCGGCCAGATCCTTCCACCGCTCGCCCGCCGGCGTCACGTCCGCGCTCGGTGCCGGCGCCGCCTGATCGATCATCTTCCCGGGGATCGGAACGATGTTGCTGTCGGGTGCGCCCTGCACCGCGTTGCGCGCAGCACGGTCGAACGGCGGCCGCTCGCCGCCGGTGCGCTGTCCGAGCACATTGCGCAGGCGCAGAAAGATGAAGACCGCCAACGCCAGGAAAATAATGGTATAGATGTCCACGTCGTTTTCGCTTTCCGGTTCTAGGCGCCGGCATCGGCCCGGCGGCAGAGCGTCCCCGCGCAGGGAACAGCTGAAGACTAGATCATCGATTCGCTACAAATGATGTAGGTATGAAATCTGGCCCGGCCAATGGCGCGTGTCGACACCCTCAATTGTAGCGCGTTTGGCCAGGTGGGGAAACCCGGTTTTGCCTAGAAATCGCGCATATTCAATTATTTAGGATAAATTCAACGATGCCTGCCGACCCGGTTTGCCAGCCCGGTTCAACGCCCAGTGGCGAGATGGCGCACCATCCACCGTCCCGTCCTTGTGGAAGATGGTAGGGCTATGTTAGCCACTCGCCCCGTCAAACGCCCTTTTTTTCGCGCCAGGAGACAGTTTCATGACCAACGGTAACGGTGCCCCTTCCGAGGCGGCCCCTCCACCCCAGCTCAACGTATTGGCGCAATACACCAAGGACCTGTCGTTCGAGAATCCGAACGCCCCGAGCTCCCTCGCGCCGCAGGCCCAGCCCCCCCAGATCAACATCCAGATCAATGTGGGCGCCAGCAATATCGCCGAGCACGAATATGAGGTTACGCTTTCCGTCGAAGGCAAGGCCGAGGGCGGCGGAAAGGTGATGTTCAGCTTCGACCTCGCCTATGCCGGTGTCTTCCGCGTCGTCAACGTGCCCCCGGAGAACCTGCACCCGCTGATCATGATCGAATGTCCGCGGCTGCTGTTTCCGTTCGCGCGCGAGATCATTGCGACCTCGGTCCGTGACGGCGGTTTCCCGCCGCTGATGCTGGACCCCGTCGATTTCGTCAGCCTGTACAGGCAGAACCTGGAACGGCAGCAGGCGGCCCAGGGCAAGCCCAGCTAGTTCAGCGTTTCCGAGCTACGAAGCATATCGACGCTTGCGCTGCTGCGCTCCCTCTCCCGCTCTTGCGGGGGAGGGGGAAAGCCGCATACACCGTCGCCGGAGGCTTCCGCCTTCGGGGGACAAGTCGGCAGTCCCCGAATGGCACCCCCACCCCAACCCTCCCCCGCAAGCGGGAGAGGGAGCGCACCTCCGCAACCGGGGCAGCGTCGCCGGCGATCACACCTCGACGAGAAAATCCTTCCAGATCGACTTGTCGCCCAGGGTCGCGACAAAGGCCCGATGCGCTTCGCGATCGGCATCGGTGAGCCGTGGCGCAAGCGGCTGGGTTCGCTGCCGGCGCGGCATGTCGCCGCCAGTCCCGCCGACACGAATGGCCTGGCTTTCCGAGGCGAGAACCAGCTGCGACTGACGCGCGCCGATCAGGTCGATATAGACTTCCGCCAGCAGTTCGGCGTCGAGCAGCGCGCCGTGCTTGGTGCGGCGGGAATTGTCGATGGCATAGCGCGAGCAGAGATCATCCAATCGGTTGGACACACCGGGGTGCTTGCGCCGCGCGAGCAGCAGCGTGTCCACCAGCCGGTCACGCGGAATCGCGGCGCGCTTGATGCGGTCAAGCTCGGCATTGATGAAGCTGATGTCGAACGACGCGTTGTGGATCACGAGCGGCGCGTCCGCGATGAAGGCGAGAAACTCGTCGACAACCTGGTGAAACAGCGGCTTGCCGGCAAGAAATTCGCTGGACAGGCCATGCACGGCAAAGGCTTCCGCCGGCATGTCGCGTTCCGGATTGATGTGGCGGTGAAAGACCTGTCCGGTCGGCATGCGATTGAGGATTTCGACGCAGCCGATCTCCACCAGGCGATCGCCGCGCAGCGGATCGAGACCCGTGGTTTCGGTATCGAGAACGATTTCGCGCATCAGTTACCATCCCGCGCGACGAATCACGGCCGCCGCCGCGGCATCTTAACAACCTGGTCCAGAATGTCGCGGATGCGCTCGCGCACAGGGTCGAGGCCATCAGATGTATCCACCACGAAATCGGCCCTCTCGCGTTTTTCGGCATCGGGCATCTGCCGCGCCAGCAGCGCGTCCAGCGCCTCACTCGTCATGGTGCCGCGCGCCAGGATCCGCGCGCGCTGGGTTTCCGGCGAGGTCGTGACCACCACCACCGCATCGACGCGCTTGTCGCTACCGGTCTCGAACAGGAGCGGCACGTCGACGACCGCGACCGCTGCGCCGGAGCGTTCGGCGTCGTCGATGAATTTCTGATGATGCGAGCGCAGCATCGGATGCACGATCTGCTCCAGCCGCCTGATCGCCGCCGGGTCATTCACCACTTGTGCCGACAGCCTGCTCCGATCAACCCGGCCATCAACCGTCGTGCCCGGAAACGCCGCCTCAACGGCGGCTGCGGCTTCGCCTTCGTAGACCCTGTGGACGGTCGCATCGGCATCGTAAACCGGGACTCCGGCCTCCGCGAACAGCTTCGCGGTGGTCGACTTCCCCATTCCGATCGAACCGGTCAGCCCCAGGATTATCATTCGACGATTACCTCCAGATGGAGCTCACTTATCCTTTTCCGGATCATGCTCCAATCCTGCCGCGTCATTAAATCCTCATGGTGAGGAGGCGCGCGTTCGCACCATCCCCACGCAACACTTGCCGTCGCGCGCCGCCTCCCGGACGATGCTTCGCATCGCTCGGAGAACCATGAAGGCCCGGGTGTGGCCTCGACCCTTCGAGACGCATCGCGTACCGCGACGCTCCTCAGGACGAGGGGATAAACAGGTTATGACGCAGTAGGACTAGATCGCAAGCAGCCCTTCGCCGCGCAGGAAGCCGAGCAGCGACAGCAGGGGCAGCCCGAGAATGGTGAAATGATCACCCTCGATACGGTCGAACAGATGCACGCCGAGACCTTCCAGCTGGTAGGCGCCGACACTGGATGTCACGGCGTCGCCCGCTTCATCGAGATAGGCCTCGATCTCGCTCTCCCGCAACGGCCGCATGGTCAATCCGGCGATGGCGACGTGCTCGAACAGGATCCTGCCGTCGCGCGCGACCGCGATGGCCGAGTGCAGGTCATGGCTCTGGCCGGCGAGCGCCTGCAGTTGCGCGAGCGCTTGCGCGCGGTCATCGGGCTTGTTGAAAAGACGCTCGCCGAGCGCCAGTGTCTGATCGGCGCCGACGACGTGGCGGCCAGGCTTGCGCGCGGACACCACCAGCGCCTTTTCGCGCGCGAGCCGCGCCGCAATGGCCGACGGAGAAGCTGGACCTGTGGCCTCCTGGATCGCGCGCTCGTCGATATGGGCCGGCGCGGCCTCGAAATCGATGCCGGCGTTGGCCAGCAACATCTGCCGCGCGCGACTTTGCGAAGCCAGGATCAGGGGAGTATCGCCGCGCCAGAGGCCCATCTTTGAATCTTATTCCGGAATCCGTTGCCGCTGCCGGTCGGTGTACAGCTTCAGCACGGCGGCCGCGGTTTCCTCGATCGAGCGCCGCGTCACATCGAGCATCGACCAGTTGAACCTGGCGCTGAGCTTGCGGGCATAGGCGACTTCGTCGGCAACCGCCTGCCTGTCGATATAGCTGTCGCTGCTCGAATCGGCTCCCATGCTGAGCAGGCGATTTTGCCGAACCTGGATCAGTCGTTCCGGCGTCGCATGCAGACTGACCACCAACGGCTTGGTCAAGGTCTCCAGCTGATGCGGAATCGGAATCCCCGGCACCAGCGGAACGTTCGCGGTCCTGATGCCACGATTGGCGAGATAGATCGAGGTCGGCGTCTTGGACGTACGCGAAACGCCGACGAGAATCACATCGGCATCTTCGAGCCCTTCGACGTGCTGTCCGTCGTCATGGATCATCGTGTAATTCAGCGCGTCGATACGCTTGAAATACTCCGCATTCAAGACGTGTTGCGCCCCGACGCGTCCCGTGGTCGCAGCCCCAAGATAAGCTTCGAACAGCTGCATCACCGGACCGATGATCGACAGGCTCGGAACGTTGATCTCCTTGCACTTGCCCTCGAGGCGCGAAACCAGGTCCTTCTCCAGAAGCGTGAACAGCACGATGCCCGGCGCTTCCTCGATTTCGTCGAGCACCCGGTCGAGCTGCTTCTGGCTGCGCACCAGCGGATAGACATGCTCGACCGCCGTGACATTGGCGTATTGCGCAGCCACCGCGCGCGCCACCGTGATCAGGGTTTCGCCGGTCGAATCGGACACGAGATGAAGGTGAAAGTAGTTGCCGGTCGTGGGCATCGATCCCTGTATGTCCTGTGAATCCCTGTGGACCTCGAGCCGAAAAATCGGACCGGGGTCACCCGGTCCGGGAAAACTCGGTTTTTTCTTCACACCTCTCGCGGAAGGATAAGTGATCTCCCCATCCGGCGATGATAGTGGGCTTGTGTGGACTTGTCTCTTCATAAGCTGCCGAAAATCCGGCGCAAGCCTCTGAGCAGAGGAGCTTTATCGGCTTGAGGAGTTTTGCAGGTGTAAATGTTGAGGGCTGTGAACAACACGCTCGAAGTTCGGGAACGGTTTTGTGTGAGTCCAATTCACCGTCACTTAGACTCAAACCTAAGATTCTAAAATTATTAGGTTTAGAGAAGACCTGCTTGCGGATATGTCTCACGTCCCGTCGGTCACCGAGCTACGGGATTGTCTAGCAAACGTGGCTTTCGTAAGGACGTTCCCGAATGTACGAGTGGATAAAAGCGCTGCATGTGATAGCCGTCATCGCCTGGATGGCGGGAATGCTCTATCTGCCGCGGCTGTTCGTTTATCATTGCGAGGCTGACGCCGGCTCGAAGCAGTCCGAGACGTTCAAGGTGATGGAACGGCGGCTGCTCAAGGCGATCATCAATCCAGCCATGATCGTGACGTGGCTCGCGGGACTTTATCTCGCCTGGGCCGGGCATTGGCTTTCGGCCGGGTGGTTTCACGGCAAACTGCTGCTGGTCGTGGTAATGTCCGGCATTCACGGCCTTTTTTCACGCTGGGTTAAGGATTTCGCCAACGATCGCAATCGCCACGATCAGAAATTCTACCGTATTATCAATGAGGTGCCGACGCTTATCATGATCGGCATAGTTGTCCTCGTGATTGTGAAGCCGTTTTAGGTGAGCTGACCGCGGCGATGAGCTTGCGTCTTGGCAGGCAATTTTCTATATTGGCATTATCCCACCCAACGCAGGCGGATGTGGTCGCGTCCCGGTCTCCTTGTTGAACCGGCCGCCGCATCAGGTTTGGCGCCTCTCCGGCGCTACCTTGCTCAGACCTGCGGACCTTCCTTTACGTCCGCTCTTCCCCACAGCCACCTCGCAGCCCCCTCCGCCATTTATTCCACAGGATCACCGCAATGCGGGAAATCAAACTTCAAGACCTCAAAGCCCAGACTCCAGCCGAACTCGTCACGTTCGCGGAAGAAAAAGGGGTCGAAAACGCCAGCACCATGCGCAAGCAGGAGCTGATGTTCGCCATTCTCAAGCAACTCGCGATTCAGGAAACCGACATCATCGGCGAGGGCGTCGTCGAGGTTCTCTCCGACGGCTTCGGCTTCCTGCGCTCGCCGGATGCGAATTATCTGCCGGGCCCCGACGATATTTATGTCTCGCCCTCGCAGATCCGCCGCTTTGGTCTGCGCACCGGCGATACCATCGAAGGCCACATCCGCAGCCCCAAGGAAGGCGAACGCTACTTCGCGCTGCTCAAGGTCAACACGCTGAACTTCGAGGATCCCGAGAAGTCCAAGCACAAGGTCAACTTCGACAACCTGACGCCGCTGTTTCCGAATCAGCGCTTCCGCATGGAGCTGGAGGATCCCACCCGAAAGGATCTGTCGGCACGTGTGATCGATATCGTCGCGCCGATCGGCAAGGGCCAGCGCGCGCTGATCGTGGCGCCGCCGCGCACCGGCAAGACGGTGCTGATGCAGAACATCGCGCATTCGATCACGGCCAATCATCCCGAGTGCTACCTGATCGTGCTCTTGATCGACGAACGCCCCGAGGAAGTCACGGACATGCAGCGGTCGGTGAAGGGCGAGGTGGTGTCATCCACCTTCGACGAGCCGGCTGTGCGCCACGTCCAGGTCGCCGAGATGGTGATCGAGAAAGCCAAGCGCCTGGTCGAGCATGGCCGCGACGTGGTGATTCTCCTGGACTCGATCACGCGTCTCGGCCGCGCCTACAACACCGTGGTGCCGTCCTCCGGCAAGGTGCTGACCGGCGGCGTCGACGCCAATGCGTTGCAGCGGCCGAAGCGCTTCTTCGGTGCCGCGCGCAATATCGAGGAGGGTGGCTCGCTGACGATCATCGCAACCGCGCTGGTCGATACGGGCAGCCGCATGGACGAAGTCATTTTCGAAGAGTTCAAGGGCACCGGCAATTCCGAACTGATCCTCGATCGCAAGGTCTCGGACAAGCGGACCTTCCCGGCGATCGACATCTCCCGCTCCGGCACCCGCAAGGAAGAGCTGATCACCGATCCGCAACTCCTGAAGAAGATGTACGTGCTGCGCCGGATCCTCAATCCGATGGGCACGATGGATGCGATCGACTTCCTGCTCGACAAGCTGCGCAATACCAAGAACAACTCCGAGTTTTTCGAGTCGATGAACACCTGAGCGAGCTTGTGTGAACTGATCTGAAAGGCGCCTTCGGGCGCCTTTTTTCTTGTCCGGCTGGATCGCGTTTGACGTCACGGCACGGCAGCAAGCCTGATCGGCCACGTCGATAATGCTGCAATGCAATAACCCCCGATTTGCGGTGGTCGCCTATCAGCGAGAATTTTGAATTGCGTCGATCGCGATCGCAGCAGAAATAGATCATGCATCGCAGCGATCAGACTATCTTCGCTCTATCCTCCGGACGACCGCCGAGTGCGATCGCCATCATTCGCGTATCGGGGCCGCAGGCGGGGACCGCGCTGCGAGCGCTGGCCGGAGCGATGCCGTCGCCGCGCATGGCGACGCGTGCCTTGCTGCGTGAGCCCGCTGGAGACCCTATCGATGATGCGGTCGTGCTGTGGTTCCCATCACCCGCGAGTGCGACCGGGGAAGACGTCGCCGAGTTTCACGTCCACGGGAGCCGCGCGGTTCTGGCGACGCTGCTCGCAGCGCTGTCCAAAATCGAAAACTGTCGCGGGGCCGAGCCGGGCGAATTTACCCGCCGCGCCTTCGAGAACGGCAAGCTCGATCTGACCGAGGCCGAAGGCCTCGACGATCTCATTCATGCCGACACCGACCGGCAGCGACGCCAGGCGCTGCGTCAGTTGACCGGACTGCTCGGCGACAAGGCGCGGGCCTGGCGCCAGCAGATCATCGACGCGGCTGCGCTGATCGAAGCCGGCATCGACTTCTCCGACGAAGGCGATGTGTCCGGCGAACTCGTGGCGCCGGCGCTGATCAGGGTCAGGGCTTTGCTCGGCGAGATCGAGGCGGCGCTGGCGGCCGGCGGCAGAAGCGAGCGGCTGCGTGACGGTCTGGTGGTCGCCATCGCAGGCCCGCCGAACGTCGGCAAATCAACCCTGATGAATCATCTGGCCCGGCGCGAGGTCGCGATCGTGTCGCCCCATGCCGGCACCACCCGCGACGTCATCGAGGTCCAGCTCGATCTCGACGGTTATCCGGTCACCCTGATCGACACCGCCGGCATTCGCGAGACCGTCGACCCCGTCGAGCAGGAAGGTGTGCGACGTGCGCGGGCGCGCGCAGCGGAGGCCGATCTCGTGCTCTGGCTTACTGACACGGAGAGCGGACATCGGCCCGAGCAGGGGGCCGCGCCGGTCTGGCGTGTCAGGAGCAAAGTCGATTTGGCCGAACCCAACTTTGGCGCAACGAATTCGAACGACCCGGCGTCACCAGCGTTTCGAATTTCCGCGCGTCGCGGCGACGGGATCGCCGAGTTGATCGCGGCGATCGTGGGGTTTGCGCAAGACTATTTTGGGGCGGGCGAGACTGCGCTGATTACGCGCGAAAGGCAGCGCTCGCTGCTGCGGGACACGGCGGACTCGTTGAAGCGCGGTCTGGATGCGGCCGCGCTGGGCGAGGAGCTCGTCGCGGAGGAATTACGTCGAGCGGCTCTGAGTCTCGGGCGTCTGCTCGGACGGGTCGACGTCGAGGACATCCTCGACGTGATCTTCCGCGAGTTCTGCATCGGAAAGTAACCTTGTTTCTTTCCGGATTTTTAACTGTATCTCGGCGCATTGTTTCACGTGAAACAAGCTGTGCCCTGGGCGGGCTGTTTCACGTGAAACGATTTGCGTGATTCACGAAAACAACCCCATGCACAGTAGAGTCGGGCAGGCCAAATCCGGCCACGCGGAGCGCAATCTGGTCGCCGGGAGCCGAAGGTTCGGCGATGACATGAATTTCGGACGACGGCGTACGCGTCGGGCACCCCCACCCCAACCCTCCCCCGCGAGCGGGAGAGGGGGCGCAGCGGCGCTCGGGTCGATATGGTGGTCGCTCAGAAGCAAAGGCTTGCAGCAGGACGAAATTGTGGATCGAGGTCATCCGGCATCGGAAGCGCGCTCCCTCTCCCGCTTGCGGGGGAGGGTCGGGGTGGGGGCGCCGCTCGGGGACTGCTGGCTTGACCCGTCCGATCCGCCGAAGGTTCGGCGATGACATGAATTTCGGACGACGGCGTATGCGTCGGGCACCCCCACCCCAACCCTCCCCCGCAAGAGCGGGAGAGGGAGCGCAGCGGCGCTCGGGTCGATATGGTGGTCGCACAGATGGGAAGGCTTGGAGCGGGATGAGATTTTGGATCGAGGTCATCCGGCATCGGCAGTGCGCTCCCTCTCCCGCTTGCGGGGGAGGATCAGGGTGGGGGCGCCACTCGGGGACTGCCGGCTTTGTCCGCCGCTCGACCAGTTTCCTCCGAACCCTGTTTCACGTGAAACAATTCCTATCTCGGCAGAGCGAGCATGTCGTTTCACGTGAAACACCTTTCGGCCCAGGCAATCCCGCGATAGAAACTCCGGACATGATCACACAAGCGGACACGACGAAGTTCGACGTCATTGTCGTCGGGGGCGGTCACGCTGGCTGCGAGGCCGCGAGCGCGGCTGCGCGCATGGGGGCGAAGACGGCCCTGCTGACGCATCGCTTTGCGACCATTGGAGCGATGTCCTGCAATCCCGCCATCGGCGGCTTGGGCAAGGGCCATCTGGTGCGCGAGGTTGACGCCCTCGACGGTCTGATGGGCCGCGTGGCGGATGCCGGCGGCATCCAGTTTCGGGTACTCAATCGACGCAAGGGTCCGGCTGTCCGAGGTCCCCGGGCTCAGGCCGACCGCAAGCTCTACGCGGCGGCCATGCAAGCCGTCATCCTCGAGACGGCTGATCTCAGGGTGGTCGAAGGCGAGGCCGACGAACTCATCGTCGTCGACAACCGAGTCGTCGGTGTCCGGCTTGCCGATGGCCGCGAGCTCTCGGCGGGATCTGTCGTGATCACGACCGGCACCTTTCTCCGCGGCCTGATCCATCTCGGTGAGAAGAACTGGCCCGCCGGACGCGTCGGCGAAGCGCCGGCCATGGGTTTGTCGGGCTCGTTCGAACGTGCGGGTTTCAATCTCGGTCGTTTGAAGACCGGCACACCGCCGCGGCTGGACGGGACCACGATCGACTGGTCGGCGGTCGAAATGCAGCCGGGCGACGATCCACCTGAACCCTTTTCCGTCCTGACCGATCGCATCACGACGCCGCAGATCCAGTGCGGGATCACGCGGACGACGCCAGCGACCCACGACGTGATCCGGGCCAATGTGCATCGCTCGCCGATGTATTCCGGACAGATCAAGAGCTCCGGTCCGCGCTACTGTCCCTCGATCGAGGACAAGATCGTCCGGTTCGGCGATCGCGACGGTCACCAGATATTCCTGGAGCCCGAAGGTCTCGACGACGATACGGTCTATCCGAACGGCATTTCGACCTCGCTGCCCGAGGAGATTCAACTCGCCATCCTCGCGACGATTCCCGGGCTCGCGCGGGTGCGCATGGTCCGGCCAGGCTACGCGATCGAGTACGACCATATCGATCCGCGCGAGCTCGACCCGACCCTGCAGACCCGGCGCCTGCCCGGTCTTTTTCTGGCGGGCCAGATCAACGGCACCACCGGCTACGAGGAGGCGGCGGCCCAGGGCATCGTCGCCGGGATCAACGCGGCATTGACCGCCGGCGGAGCTGATCCGGTCGTGTTCGATCGGGCGGATGGCTATCTCGGGGTCATGATCGACGACCTGGTCAGCCGGGGCATCACCGAGCCCTACCGCATGTTCACCTCGCGCGCGGAATACCGGCTGACCCTTCGCGCCGACAATGCGGATCAGCGGCTGACCGAGAAGGGCGTGGCCCTGGGCTGTGTCGCGGTGAAGCGAGCCGGGTACCACCGCAGCAAGATGGCCGCGTTGAGTGCCGCGAAGTCGCTCGCCATGTCCCTGACGATCACGCCGAATGAAGCCGGAAAGTTTGGGCTGACCTTGAACAAGGATGGCCAGCGGCGCTCGGCTTTTGAACTCCTGTCCTATCCGGACATCGGCTGGACCGAGGTCAGGGCGATCTGGCCGGAGCTGTCGGCCATTGACCCGGTCATCGCAGGACACGTGGAGATCGATGCCAAGTACGACGTCTATGCCAGGCGCCAGCTCGCCGACGTCGAGGCGTTCCGGCGCGACGAGGGTCTCGTGCTCGGCGATGTCGATTACAGCCTCGTCCCCGGACTCTCCAATGAGGCCCGCGCCAAGCTCGAATCCACCAGACCCTGGACCGTGGGGCAGGCGGGCCGGATCGATGGAATGACACCGGCGGCACTCGGAATCCTGGCCGCCTATCTGCGCCGGGAGTTCCGGCGCAAGGCGTCAGCGGCCACCGGCTAGTCGGGTGTTTCCGAAGCAGTCGACGCTTGCACCGCTGCGCTCCCTCTCCCGCTTGCGGGGGAGGCCCGGGGTGGGGTGTCGCCGCATACGCCGTCGCCGGAGGCTTCGCCCTCGCTGAAGCCTCAGTGGATCAGGTGCCGGACAAATCGGCAATCCCCGAGTGATGCCCCCACCCAACCCTCCCCCGCAAGAGCGGGAGAGGGAGCGCACCTCCGATGCGGTAACGCCTCGATCCGCGGTCTCGTCTTGCTCCAGTCATTTCCGAGATACGATCATATCGACGCTTGCGCCGCTGCGCTCCCTCTCCCGCTTGCGGGGGAGGGCTGGGGTGGGGGTGTAGCCGCATACGCCGTCGCGAAAGGCTTCCGCTTTCGAAGCCTCAGTGGACGAGGTGCCGGACAAGGTGGCAGTCCCCGAGTGGTGCCCCGACCCTCCCCCCCGCAAGAGCGGGAGAGGGAGCGCACCTCCGGTGCGGTGACCAGCGCTGCCTCGATCGGCAAATTTCGTCCCAGTCCGGGCGGCCCACGGTGCGGCGGCTGGCATGCGGCGCGGTGGACGAGGTGCGAATTTGGATCGCAATGGTTATGCTGGCGGGGCCATAGTATGAGCGGGCCGCGGATCGCGAACGATGGGTAAGTATATACCGAGGTGTTTCACGTGAAACAGGACACGGCTTCAAAACCAGGGCAGGGGTCAGCCCCGAGCGTTGCTGTCGACAAGGCCGCGGCCCTGGCGCTCACCCCTGTTTCACGTGAAACAGAAGCGCGTCTCGATTGCTTCATTGACCTACTCGGCCAATGGCAGACCAAGACCAATCTGGTCGCGCCCTCGACGCTGCCGCATCTCTGGACCCGGCACGTCGCGGACTCGCTCCAGCTTCTCGATCTCGCGCCTTCGGCGGCGATGTGGGTCGACCTCGGCAGCGGCGGTGGCTTCCCGGGCGTCGTACTGGCCTGCGCGCTCGCCGGACGACCTGGCGCGATCATCCATCTCGTGGAGCGCAACGCCAAGAAAGCGGCCTTCTTGCGCGAAGCAATTCGCGTGACCTCGTCGCCAGGCATTGTACACTTGTCAGACATCGGGGATATTGGGGACAGACTTGGCGCTCGAATCGATTGCGTCACCGCGCGGGCTCTGGCACCGCTACATCAGCTGATCGCCTTCGCGGAGCCGCTGACGAAAAAAGGCGCCAAAGCGCTGTTTCTCAAGGGTCAAGATGTAGATGTGGAATTGACCGAAGCTACTAAGTATTGGAATATCTCACCCCGTCTTCATTCCAGCCGCACCGGCGGAGGTGGCTGGATCGTCGAACTCGATCAGATCGATCGGCGCAAATGATCCGCGGACAGGCAAATGGCAACTGCGCATGACCGTAATTGATCAAGTTTATCAAGAAGCTAGGGATCCTCACCTGGACGGGCGACCGCGCATCCTGGCGCTCGCCAATCAGAAGGGTGGCGTGGGCAAGACCACGACCGCCATCAATCTCGGCACGGCGCTGGCCGCCATCGGTGAGCGCGTGTTGATCGTCGACCTCGATCCGCAGGGGAATGCCTCGACCGGACTCGGCATCGACCGGCGCAACCGCAACTGCTCCACCTATGACGTGCTGATCGGCGAGGCGCATTTGCGCGAGGCGGTGGTCCCGACGTCGGTGCCGCGGCTGCATATCGCTTCCTCGACCATGGACCTCTCCGGTCTCGAACTCGAACTCGGCAAGACTCCGGGCCGGGCATTTCGCCTGCGCGATGCGATCGCCGCGCTGAATACCAATACGGAGCCCGGCACCGACTACACCTATGTGCTGGTCGATTGTCCGCCGTCGCTGAACCTGCTGACGGTCAACGCCATGGCCGCGTCGGATTCGATCCTGGTGCCGCTGCAGTGCGAGTTCTTCGCGCTCGAAGGTCTGTCGCAATTGTTGCAGACGGTGGAGCAGGTCCGCTCCACGCTCAATCCGACCCTGACGATCCACGGCATCGTGCTGACCATGTTCGACTCGCGAAACAACCTGTCGAACCAGGTCGTCGCCGATGTGCGCCAGTTCATGGGGTCCAAGGTCTACAACACCATGATCCCGCGCAACGTTCGTATCTCGGAGGCGCCGTCCTACGGCAAGCCGGTGCTGGTGTACGACCTCAAATGCGTCGGCAGCGATGCGTATCTGAAACTTGCGACCGAAGTGATTCAGCGCGAGCGCGATCTGCGGACGAACTGAAACGGGGACGATCGGCCCGGCAACGCAACCAGTCCCACCGATGTCACGTGTCGTGACGAGATCGGTGGAGGCGGCGTGGCCTGCAGCCGTGTCCGCCCCGACTCTTAACCCTTCACCTGCAGTTTAGTCATTCCGGAGTGAGCGAGTGAATCCGAGGGAGCTGGCGATGGCCGATGAAGCGCGTTCGCGACTGGGCCGCGGTCTTGCAAGTCTGATCGGCGACGTCGGCGGCGAGGCTGCCCATGTCGACCGGCCGCGCGCGCAGCGCAAGGTGCCGATCGAATTCCTGAAACCCAATCCGCGCAATCCGCGTCGGACGTTTTCGGAAGCCGAACTCGGCGAGCTCGCCGAATCGATCAAGCAGCACGGCGTGATCCAGCCGATCGTGGTGCGCCCGGTGAAGGGCACCCAGGACCGCTTCGAGATCATCGCCGGCGAGCGGCGCTGGCGCGCCTCGCAGGCGGCGGGCCTGCATGAGGTTCCGATCGTCCCGGTCGACGTCAGCGATTCCGACGCGCTCGAAATCGCGATCATCGAAAACGTCCAACGCGAAAACCTCAACGCGATGGAAGAGGCGCAGGGCTATCACGCGCTCGCCAACGAGTTCAAACGCAGCCAGGAAGAGATTGCCAAGATCGTCGGCAAGAGCCGCAGCCATGTCGCCAACACCATGCGGCTCACCAAGCTTCCGGCCGAGGTGCAGGCCTACATCGCGTCAGGCCAGTTATCGGCCGGCCATGCCCGTGCCCTGATCGGCGTTCCCGATCCGGTTGCCGCGGCCAAGCGGATCGTCGAGGAAGGACTCAACGTGCGCCAGGCCGAGGAGCTTGCGCATGTCGAAGGCGTTCCGGCGCGCAAGCCGCAGAAGGCGCGCAACGAGACGGCGAAGGACGCCGATACGGTCGCGCTCGAGAAGCGTGTCAGCGATGCGCTTGGTCTTGCGGTCACCGTCAGTCACCGTGACCCCGGCGGCTCGGTCCAGATCACCTACCGAAATCTGGAGCAACTCGACGAAGTGATGCGCCGTCTGGCGCGCAGCGCCTGAGTTAGGCTCCCAGCCTGCTGCGAGCTCGCTCCCGTTGAGTGGAGCGCGATGATTTTTGATCGAAACAAGCTATGATCGCGAGGTTTGGCTGCCTCTCCCCAGCGGGGTTAGGTCGGCGCTGCGAAATCGATATCGACACTTGCGCCGCTGTGCTCCCTCTCCCGCTCCCGGCGAAGCTTCGCTTCGCCTAGGCGGGGGAGGGTTGGGGTGGGGGAAAGCCGCATACGCTGACGCCAGAGGCTTTCGTCTTCGCTGAAGCCTCTGTGGATGAGGCGGTGAATCAGCAATCCCCGAGTGGCGCCCCCACCCCAGCCCTCCCCCGCAAGCGGGAGAGGGAGCGAGAGGCCAGCGCTCGTGGCTGGAAGAGATTGGTCTCATGGAATCGATCGTCTAGGAAAGTTGGCCTATCCCCGCCGTCGCGCGCTCATCGCGATCGAGAGCAGTGTGCGCTGGGCGATCGCGGCTGCGAGCGTGGATTGCTTGCGCATGTCGAGGGCGGCGACCGCGAGCTGATCGATGATCGCGAGCAGGCGCGGCGCGGTGAAATTGCGTAGCGCAATTTCGACGCTTGCCTTGCGCGAGAAGTGGAGCCGCGGAAATCCGCCTTCAAGCAACGTCGAGACCGGTGTCCCCTCCGCCAGGGCCAGCGCCGATTTGTGCAGCCAGGCGGCCTGCCGCTGCGCGGCCGAAATGATGACTCCGGGATAGGTGCCGGCGATCATCGCCTTGGCGAATTCGGTTTCGACCTGGTCCGGCCTGCCGGCAAAGGCGCCGTCGACGATCGGGTCGAGCTTCATCTCGGATGCGTCGGCCACGACCGCCATGACGTGATCGAGTGTCACCTCGCCCTCGCCATGTGCGAACAGCGTGAGCTTGCGCAGTTCGTTGCGCGAGGCCTGGCGGTCGCCGCCGAGCAGATCGGTCAGGGCCGCGCGGGCGTCGGGCGCGATGCGCAGGGACGCAATCCGAAGTTCATCGTCGATCAGCTTCGCGAGGTCGCGCTCGCCGTCCGGATAGCAGGCGATGGCGACCGCGGTCTTGGCACGCTCGCAGGCCTTGCGCAGCGGCGACTCCGGGCGAAGGTCGCCGGCTTCGATGACGATGCGGCAATCCTTCACCGGCATCTCGGCCAGCGTGTCGACGCCACCGGCGAAATTCCGGGAGCCGGCGCGGACGCGAATCGCACGGCGGCCTCCGAACAACGGCACGGTCAGGGCTTCGTCGACCAGACGGGACGGCTCGGCGGCGAGTTCGTCGCCGTCAAGCTTCACCAGCGAAAACGGATCATTGGGATCGTCGACCGCGGATGCCAGCAGCGCGTCGGCTCGCTCGCGCACGAGGCCCGCGTCCGGTCCATAGAGGAGGACGATCGGCCGCCCGGCATCGGGCCGGGCCAGGAATGTATCGATGTCTCGTCCGCGCAGCGCGACCAACCGAGTGCCTCTTTTCGATGTTCGTCGTTATTCCAGGTTCGCTGACCTCATCCTGAGGAGCAGGCGGTCGCCCGTCGGGCGATCGCTTGCGTCTCGAAGGATGGCGGCTTGCACGGCGGTCGCCCGCGGCCATCCTTCGAGACGCATCGCTTGCGCGATGCTCCTCAGGATGAGGACCGGGGAGGACATCGATATGATTCGGACTTCAAAATCGTTCGACTAGGTGCCGGCAAAGAAGAAGGACGCCAGCCTGGTCTGGATATTGTCGGCGATCTCCTGCGCCGCGCGATCTTCGGCATCGCGGAGCGCGCGGGTGCGGGCAAAGCGCTGATACGAGCCCGGCATGTCGTAGGTCACGCGCGAGAACGTGGTTCCGGTCATCACCGATTTGCTGGTCTTGAGCTCAACCAGGTTGTACTGGGCATCGACACCAAAATTTTCGCTGGTCGGCAGGCCCGTCGTCGGACTGACCAGCAGCGACGAACGCGAGGTCGAGAACGTCAGCACCAGCTTGTGGGTCGGCGCCGTGCCGGTCGCGTTGCCATAAAGCTTGAATGCCAGCGCGTTGCGGACTTCGACCCCGATCCGCGCCTCCGGTGACGCATTGGGCTTGTCGACCGGCGGGAGTTCCACGCCCAGCAGCTTGTCACGCAAGCCCGTGCCGTCGGCACGCTCGGCATACATCGGCTGAAAGCAGCCGGCCGTCAACGCGGCCATGGCGGCGACGGCCAAAAGCCGGGCGGCGATGCGGATCCTAGCCAACGACATTCACGATCCTTTTCGGAACTATGATCACCTTGCGCGCGGGCTTGTCGCCCAGGATTGATTTTACCGCATCGAGCGCCAAAACGGCAGTCTCAATTTCCGGATTCTGGGCAGTACTCGCCACGGTGACCTCGCCGCGCTTCTTGCCATTGACCTGAACAACCAGGGTCACGCTGTCTTTAACCAGCAAATCGCGTTCGATTTGGGGCCAATCCGCCTCCGAAACCAGGCCGGGCTGGCCGAGCACCTGCCAGCATTCCTCGGCCAGATGCGGCATCATCGGCGAAACGATCTGAACCAGGATCAGCGCCGCCTCGCGAATCGCCCAGACCAGGTCGGGTTCCCGCTGTTTGTCCCGGGCCAGCAGGTCAGCCAGCGTATTGGTGAATTCCCGGATGTAGGCCAGGCAGACGTTGAAATGCAGCCGCTCGATCCCGCCCGAGACCTTGTCGAGCGCGCCATGGGCCGCCTTGCGCAGGTCCAGGGCATCGTCGCCAAAATGGGCCGGCCGCGCCACCGGCGCGCCTTTTGCAGCCTCTGCCGCCTCGCTCACCAGCCGCCAGAGCCGCTGCACGAAACGCGAGGCGCCCTGCACCCGCTCGTCGCTCCAGATCACGTCGCGATCGGGCGGCGAATCCGACAGCATGAACCAGCGCGCCACGTCGGCGCCGTAGGTGGCGATGATGTCGTCGGGATCGACCGTGTTGCGCTTCTGCTTCGACATCTTCTCGATCGGGCCGATCGTGACTTCCTCGCCGGTACCAAGCAGGCTGGCGCGGCGGCCGTTGCCGCCAACCTCGATCTTGACCTCGGCGGGCGTAACCCAGCTTCCGTCCGCCTTCTTGTAGGTCTCGTGCACCACCATGCCCTGCGTGAACATGCCGGCGAACGGCTCATCCATGCCGATATGGCCAGTGGCCTTCATGGCGCGAGTGAAGAAGCGGCTATAGAGCAGATGCAGAATCGCGTGCTCGACACCGCCGATATACTGATCGACCGGCAGCATGCGGTCCACGAGGGGGCGCGTCGTCGGCGCGGTCTCATCCCAGGGATCGGTGAAGCGCGCGAAATACCAGGACGAGTCCACGAAGGTGTCCATGGTGTCGGTTTCGCGTTGCGCCTTGCCGCCGCATTTTGGGCAGGTGACGTGTTTCCAGGTCGGATGATGGTCGAGCGCATTGCCCGGTTTGTCGAATGTCACATCCTCCGGCAGCGTCACCGGCAGATCGGTGTCCGGCACCGGCACGACGTCGCAGGTCGGACAATGGATCACCGGGATCGGGCAGCCCCAATAGCGCTGGCGCGAGATGCCCCAATCGCGCAGGCGGAAATTCACCTGCCGCTCGCCGACGGGCGCGTTGCCGCGTATCTCGCCCTCCAGCCGCCTGGCGACCTCTTCCTTCGCCGCGGCGATGGTCATGCCGTCGAGGAAGCGTGAATTGATCATGAGGCCGTCGCCGTCGAACGCCGTGTCGGTGATGACGAAGGTTGTCGGGTCCTGTCCTTCCGGACAGACCACCGGCGTGTTGCCCAGCGCATATTTGTTGACGAAGTCGAGGTCGCGCTGATCGTGCGCGGGGCAGCCGAAGATCGCACCGGTGCCGTATTCCATCAGCACGAAATTGGCGACATAGACCGGCAGCTTCCAGCTCGGGTCGAACGGGTGGATGGCGCGGATGCCGGTGTCGAAGCCCTGCTTTTCCGCGGTGTCGATGATCTCCTGCGCCGTGCCGATGCGTTTGGTCTCGGCGATGAATTCGGCCAGCGCCGGATTCTTCGCGGCAGCAGCTGACGCCAGCGGATGGTCGGGCGCGATCGCCATGAATTTGGCGCCGAACAGCGTGTCGTGTCGGGTGGTGAAAATCTTCAGCTCGGTCTCGCCGGCGGGCGTGGTCGCAGCATCCAGTGCGAAGCGGATCAGCAGGCCCTCGGATCGCCCGATCCAGTTGCGCTGCATCAGCCGCACCTTGTCGGGCCAGCGGTCCAGCGTATCCAGCGCGTCCAGCAGCTCCTGCGCATATTTGGTGATCTTGAAGACCCACTGGTTCATCTCGCGCTGCTCGACGATCGCGCCCGAGCGCCAGCCGCGGCCGTCGATCACCTGCTCGTTGGCGAGCACGGTCATGTCGACCGGGTCCCAGTTGATCTTGCGCTTCTCGCGCTCGGCGAGACCGGCGCGCATGAAGTCCAGGAACATCTTCTGCTGATGCTTGTAGTAGCTGGGGTCGCAGGTCGCGAACTCCCGGGACCAGTCGAGCGACAGCCCGATCGAGCGCAGCTGCTTCTTCATCGCCGCGATGTTGTCATAGGTCCAGGCCTTCGGCGCCACCTTGCGCTCGATCGCGGCGTTCTCGGCCGGCAGGCCGAACGCGTCCCAGCCCATCGGATGCAGCACGTTGAAACCCCTGGCGCGCATGAAGCGGGCCAGCACGTCGCCGAGCGTATAGTTGCGGACGTGCCCGATATGGATGCGCCCGGACGGATAGGGGAACATCTCCAGCACGTAGTATTTCGGCCTGACGTCGTCGTTCTTCGAGGCGAAGATCGCCTTGTCGTCCCACTGGCGCTGCCAGCGCGGTTCGGCTTCGCGGGCGTTATAGCGTTCAGAAATCATGGAATCGCTTGGGTTTTGCGTGGATTCGCGTCGTTCAAAGGACGGCGGACTAGGCCACAAAAGCGGCTCGGGGGTCAACGGGCTGGGCGGGGCAAATCTCGTGTCACCTTCGGGTTCACGCCTGTCGCGGCCGCCCCGCGCTTGATTTCGGCAGGTAATGCGCCGCACGGTTGCCAGCTTTGGATGGGATGGTCCTGGATCGAGCCGGCCGCACGCGGTGCGAGGACTCCTATCCGGTCAAGTTGAATCGTGTGGCCGACTGCACAGCGTCGTTGTCATCCGTCGTGGGAGCAAGATCGCGTTCGTCGCATCTCGCGACCGCACCGATTCGTTCGACAGCTGATTCGCCTCACCCGCGCGCTCTGCGCGGAATGCGTCCACACAGCCGAGCATGATGATACCCGCGATCCCGCAAAACTACGGTAAAATCAGCGAAAATCTGCACGAATGGGTCGAAACTGTCCGGGTTCGGATTGAGGCGCGGTTAAGGGAGGGGTGGGACAATGTCCTCGAGTTTGAACCCGTCCCCAGATTTCCGGATACTCGCAAACGTGACCTCTCCGACCTTCGACGAGATCGATTTCGAGTACGCAACGCCGGTTGCGGAAAAAGCCATGCGCATCATGGCGCAACACCGTATCCCGCAGACGCCGAACAATTTCCAGCTCTGGTTCAAATACTCTCTCGGCACCTCGTCCGCTCTCACGCGCACTCTGGATATTCTGATCAGCAACAAGCAGAAGTTCGACACCGCCACGAACCATGACTTGTTCACGACCTATATCGGATCGCAGGGCGCCGAGGCCGCCGTGGTCCATCAGGTGTCACAGCAGCTCCATGGCGTGATGGACTCCACCAGACAATATCTGACGGCGGCGATTGCCGATAATCGCACGCATATGCGGGCGATCGGCGATGTCGCAGAGCGGTCCGAGAGCGGCGTCGATCCGAAATTCCTGATCGAGAACCTGGTCGGCGAACTGGCGAGAGCGACGGCGCGCGCCGCCGAACTGGAAGCGAATTTCGCGGAGAAGTCGCGTGAACTCGCGACGATCCGCGACTCCCTGCACAAATCGGAGGAGCGCGCCAAGACGGACACGCTCACGGGCTTGCCAAACCGGCTGGCGCTGGAGGAATTCTTCCGCGAGGTCCAGATGCAGGCGATGGAGAAGGACGAGCCGTTGAGCGTGCTCCTGATCGACATCGACCATTTCAAGAAGTTCAATGACAATTTCGGTCATGTCGTGGGCGACCAGGTGCTTCGCCTGGTGGCAAAGGCCGTGCGGGATCGCGTGCGGGAAAAAGATCTGCCGGCGCGATATGGCGGGGAAGAACTCATCGCCGTGCTGCCACGCACCGATCTTGCCACCTGCGAGGTCATAGCCGAACGCATCAGGCAGTCGATCGCGGACGGCAAGTTCGCGCGTCGTTCGACGGGAGAGATTCTGCCGCAGATTACGGTCTCGATCGGTGTTGGCCAATTTCAGTTCGGAGAATCGATGGCGGATCTGATCGATCGTTGCGACCGCGCGCTCTATCTGGCGAAGAAGGCCGGACGAAACCGGGTCGTGAGCGAACGCGAACTCGAACTTAAATTGGCAGCGGGTTAGCCCGCGGCGCTCGGCACGTTCGCGATCTGCACGGAGCAATGTTCGACCACCGCACCTCGATCATCCTTCCACATCATGCCCTGGCGCCCGTCATCGTCATCTGGGTTGCGCCCAGGATTTGCATGAATCCGTGCTCCACGACATTGTTGCGGCCGCAGTGCTTGGCGGCATAGAGAGCCGCATCGGCGGCCTCGATCAGGTCGCCGGGTTCCTGGTTGTCACTCGGCCTGGTGCAGGCGACACCGACGGACACCGTAACGCATTGGTGGCTCGACGTGACGTGCGGCAATTCAAGCGACAGCACTGCCATGCGGACCATTTCGCCGATCTGGCAGGCCCGGGCCGCGCCGGTATCGGGCAGCAGCAGACAGAACTCCTCGCCGCCGTAGCGGCCGGCAAAGCCGTCGGTCTCGGCGGCTATTCCCGACAGCGTCTCGCCAAGCCGCGACAAGCAGGTGTCGCCTTCAGGATGACCGTATGTGTCGTTATAGAGCTTGAAGTGATCCACATCGATCATCAACAGCGAGATGTCGCCGTCGGACTGCTGTGCCTTGATCCATTCGAAGTCGAGGCGACTCTGGAAGCCGCGGCGGTTCGCAAGGCCGGACAGCATATCGATGGATGCGATGACGGTGAGCCGATCGTTGGTCGCCACCAATTCGCGCTCGCGCTGGCCGAGCTGGGCCGCCATTGCGTTCAGCGCGCGCGCCAGCGGGACGAACTCGGCCGGCAGCCGGCTGCGCACGGCGCGGGCGAAAAGGTCGCCCTGGCCGAAACGTTTGGCCATCTCGACCAGCATGGTGATCGGCCGGATGATCAACTTTTCGGCCGCGAGCAGCGCGCCAAGCAGGACGAACAGGCTCACGAATCCAAGCTGCAGGTAGGCGGTGTAGATCTCGCGGTCGAAGGCCGCCGTGACCCTGGCTTCGTCGATGCTCACGATCAGGCGTGTGCCGGTTCCTGCGATCCGTGCAAAGCTGATGGCGCGCTTCGAACCATCCGCGGCGACCGTGGAGAGCGTGCCCTCGGCCTCGTCGGAGTTCATCGCGGCCTCGGCGGCGGAAGACGAGAGCTGCGATGTATCGAAGGAACTGCCGATCATGCCGGCCCGATCTGCCGGCGCCGCCAGCACGATTCCGTTGCTGTCGACCAGCACCGCCGAGACGCCGGGGCGTCCGCCCAGCTTGCCCAGGATCTTCGACATCCAGTCGAGATTGACGCTGGCGAGAATTGCCGCGTCGGTCTCATCGCTGATCGCCGACACCGGATAGGCCGCCATCACGATCGGATTGTTGTTGGGCCCCGGCAGGAAATCACTGAAGACGAAATCGCGACGTGACTGCGCCTGCCGGAAATAGGCCCGGTCGCTCAGATCCAACCCGACATAGAGGTTATTGGTCGAGCACTGGATCCGGCCATCCCGGCCGGCGATCATCATGTTGTGAATCCAGGGCAGGTTGAGGGGCAGGCTGGCGCGGAGCATGTCGCAGCTGCGTCCGATGCCGCCGGCGGAGGCGCGGATATAGGCCGCGGATTTCAAGAGGGTCTCGACCGATGAAATCACCTCGCGCTGTGCCTCGGCGCTGTGCTTGGCGAGGTTGGAGAGTTCCGCCGAGGCGACCGCGATCTGCTTCGATCTGGTATCCTCGAGCCAGCGGACCCGTTCCAGCATCAGCGGCGCCACCAGAATTACCGCCAGCAATGCGAGCCGCGCACGGATTCCGAGGAGCTTCCTGAGTTTCACTCTGTTGCGGTTGAAGCTGACGCGCGACATATTGGTTCCCCCGGACCCCGCGCGAAGGGTAAGGGGAAGGCTTCAACAAGACTTTCCTGAACTGGGTAAAATTGGCACTAAACCCGTAGTTCCACGGGGAACCGTCGACATGGCATACGAAATATCAGCGATGACACCTCCGTCTTCAATGGATGCCCTGGCCAGGGTCGAGCGGGAGATCGCCGCTGCTTGCGAGCGGGCCCGCCGCGATCGGGCCTCGGTCACGCTGATCGCGGTCTCGAAAACCTTCGACGCCGATGCCATCGTGCCGGTGATCGCGGCAGGCCAGCGTGTTTTCGGCGAGAATCGCGTTCAGGAAGCCAAGACGAAGTGGCCGGAGTTATTGTCGGCCTATTCCGGCCTTGCGCTGCATTTGATCGGGCCCCTGCAATCCAACAAGGCAAGGGAAGCGGTGGCACTGTTTGACGCCATCCATTCGGTCGACCGTCCCAGCATTTGCCAGGCATTAGCCAAGGAAATCGATTCCCAGAACCGCCGGCCTGATCTCTTCGTTCAGGTCAACACCGGCGAGGAGCCGCAGAAGGCGGGCATTGCGCCGCATGAGGCGGATGCCTTCATCGCCAGCTGTCGGGACACCTACGGGCTCGTCATCTCCGGGCTGATGTGCATTCCCCCGGCGAGCGAAGCCCCCGCGCCGCATTTTGCGTTGACCGCCAAGATCGCCGCGCGCAACGGCTTGAAGAAGTTGTCGATGGGAATGAGCGCCGATTTCGCCGTCGCGATCCAGTTCGGCGCAACCCATATCCGCGTCGGATCCGCGATCTTCGGGCATCGGGGATAAGGACGCCGTCGTTCCCGACCGGCGAGCGATCAGCCAACGGTTTGTCGACCGCGCGACGAATGGCGGTCAGCTAAATCCCACCGATACTTGTCCGAGCGAACCGAAATCGGCGGCGACCAGATCGCCGGATTTGATCGGCAGCGGCGGATGGCAGGTACCGGTCGTCACCACCTCGCCTGCCCTGAGCGTCAGCCCGAGCTGGCGCAGTTCGTTGGCGCACCACGCCAGCGCAACTCTGGGATCGCCCAGCACGTTCCTGCCGTGGCCGACATAACGTTGGCCGCGCAACGTGACGACGGGTCGCTCCTCGACGAGATCGCGTGCGCGCCAGTTCGAAGTCGCAGGCGGCCCGAGCACGAACAAATGCGCGCAGGCATTGTCGGCGATGATCTGCGGCTCTCCGGCGCTGACGAAATCGGCGAAGCGCGAATCCGGAATCTCGATGGCTGGATGCAGCGTGTCGACCGCGTCGAGCACTTCGGCAACGCTGTACGCAAGGGATCGTGGCGGCAGGTCAAGGCGCATGCGGAAAGCGAATTCGGGTTCGGCGACGCGCATCGCATTTCCGGCCATGGCGGCGATGCCGCCATCCGGGATGACGGTCTCGGGTAGAATGCGACCGGCCATCGGCCCGCCGACGTTGATGTGTTTCTGGCCGGCCTCGCTGGTGGCAGCGATCTTCCAGCCGAACAATGTCCCGCCGGACTGCGCTTCGATCCTGGACTGGATCGCGTAGCCTTCCGCTCGGTCTCGCGGCCGCAGCTGCGGCTCGAGTCCGGCGAGCCTGGTGCCGGCGCGCCAATGATCGCGCAGGATGCGCGAGGCAGTCTCTACCCGGGTGGTGTCGAGCATCGCGCGATGACCCCTGTCTTGTCTTGGTGTTGTCCTGGCGACCGGCCGGAGAGCGACGCCATCCCGTCAGCCGATCACGATCCTGGTGTCCGGGCCGAGGTCTCTCAGCAACCGCAGCATGGCCGGCCTCGTCATGGCGACACAACCCGCCGTTGCGCTGAAGTTTTCGCGGGTCAGATGCAGGAAGACGGCACTGCCACGGCCCGCAATTCGCGGCGCGGTGTTGTGGTCGATCTCGATAACGAAATCGTAAAGGTGATCGTTACGTTTGAGGCGGTCCCCGCCGCGATCGAGGCCGAGCCGCACCGGCTGATTGTAGTGCCGGTCGGCGGGGTCCTCGCACCAGGCATCCTCCGCACCAATCGCGCGGACGGGGAGGAAAGTCCGTGGTCGGGTAAAACGGTCCTCGCGCCACCAGAGACGAACCGGCCGGAACGTCCCCCGCGGCGTCCCGCCATCTCCCTCGCGCTTGTTGGCCAGAATGCCGCCGCGTCCCAGTGCGACCGGGATCACCTGATTCCCGGCCATCAGCCAGCCCCGACGCCGATTCCCGGCGGCGGCGCGGATTCGCACCGAAGACACCGGCCGGCTTCCGGAGTTCTGACGGTAACTATCTGAAACAATAGGATTTTGCATTGAGAACCGCTGCCTGCCATTTGCCTCTTTGGTGAGGGATGGTCTATTGATGCCACCCGGGCGCACCATGCAAATGCCCGATGTTTTCTATAGTCGACTACCTTTCGGCTTGCGAATTCGCCGCAAGTTCCTACTTCAACACGGAATCGTGTCAGCCCGGATGTTGTCAATTGGGCTACCGGCACGCGCACCGTGCGCGCTCAGAAGGATTAACCATGCCCAATGCCCGCAAGATCCTGATCGTGGATGACGACACCGATCTGCGCGACACCTTGATGGAGCAACTCTCGCTGCACGATGAATTCGAGGCGTCCGCGGTCGATACCGGAGCCAAGGGTGCCAGCGCGGCCAAGGCCAATGCGCCGGATCTGGTCCTGATGGACGTGGGCTTGCCCGACACCGACGGTCGCGAGGTCGTGCGGTCCCTGCGCAAGGGAGGCTTCAAGGCCCCGATCATCATGCTCACGGGCCACGATACCGATTCGGATACCATCCTGGGGCTGGAATCCGGTGCCAATGATTATGTCGCCAAGCCGTTTCGTTTTGCGGTGCTGCTGGCGCGGATCAGGGCCCAGCTCCGCCAGCATGAGGCAAGCGAAGACGCGGTGTTTTCGGTCGGTCCCTATAGTTTCCGGCCGGGCTCGAAAATGCTCACCGCCGCCAACGCCAAGAAGGTGCGACTCACCGAGAAGGAGACCGCGATCCTGCGTTTCCTTTACCGCGCCGGGCAACTGCCGGTTTCCCGCGAAACGCTTTTGCAGGAAGTCTGGGGTTATAACTCGGGCGTCACGACCCATACCCTGGAAACCCATATCTACCGGCTGCGCCAGAAGATCGAACGCGACGCCGCCAATCCAGAGATCCTGGTCACGGAAGCCGGTGGCTACAAGTTAGTGCCGTGATACGGTTTCGGGGCCTCGATTCGCCTAATAACCGCGCCCCGAACCGGTCCTTATGTCGCTCGAAGACGATGTCGCCCTGCTGGAGCGTGTTCCGACCCTGCGCTTGCTGGGGAAGGAAGCATTGCGCATGCTTGCGATCGGTTCGGAGCAGCGCGATGTTGCTCGCGGCGATCGGCTGTTCGCCCTGGGGGACGAAGCCGACTGCGGCTATGTGGTCGAGCGCGGTGCATTTCGTGTCGACGACGGCTCCGGCGCCGAGACCATCGCCAGCTCGGGCACCTTGATCGGCGAACTCGCGCTCGTCGTGGCGATGCGGCGTCCTGCGACGGCGACCGCGCTGGAGTATTCGTCGGTGGTCCGTATCGCCCGCAGCCTGTTTCAACGGGTCCTCGAAAGCGATCCCGAGGCTGCGCGACGGCTGCGCGATGCATTCGCCACCCGTACCAACCAGATTGCCAACAGCATCCAGATTGCGGGCGCGAAGCTCAACGGCTGATGTCACCGAAGCAGGATCCGGGAAAAGCCGCGCTTCAAACCTCCAGCGTGACCGTCACCGGGACATGATCTGACGGACGCTCCCAGCCGCGCGCATCGCGCAGAATCCGAAAATCGCTCACCGCATCCTTCAGCGCGCGCGACACCCAGATGTGGTCGAGCCGCCGGCCGCGGTCGGCGGCGGTCCAGTCGGCGGCGCGGTAACTCCACCACGTATAGACCTTCTCCGATTGCGGAATGCGCTCGCGCGCGACGTCGAACCATTCACCATGGCTTTGCGCCGCAAGCAGCTTTTCGCATTCGATCGGCGTGTGCGACACGACCTTCAGCAGCTGCTTGTGCGACCAGACATCGTTCTCGTGTGGCGCCACGTTGAGATCGCCGACCAGAATGTGCCGGTCGTCGCCGCGCGGATGCAGCGGCTCGCAAGCCTTCATCTCGTCGAGGAATTTGAGCTTGTGATCGAACTTCGGGTTCAGCGCGGGATCGGGGATGTCGCCACCGGCAGGAACGTAGAAATTGTGCAGCACCAGCGGCTTTGCGAGCTGCGCCCCGGCCCCGAACGAAACCGTGATGTGACGCGAATCCAGATTGTCGCAAAAGGTGCGGATATGGGTCGAATCGAACGGAAGTTTCGAGATGACGGCGACGCCGTGATAGCCCTTCTGCCCGTTGAGCGCGACATGTTCATAGCCGAGCCGCTTGAAGCGTTTCAGCGGAAATGCATCGTCGATGCATTTGGTTTCCTGCAAACATAGCACATCCGGCCGCACCGATTTGATGAATTTGGCGACGAGATCGATGCGCAGTCGCACCGAGTTGATGTTCCATGTCGTCAGGGAGAGCCGCATGTCGGCCAATACAACCGCTCCGGCCGGGCACGCAAGCGACAAAACCGTCCGGCGCCCGGAATCCCCGTAAATTGCGCCGCCCCGTCGATCACGCGCCTCGCGTAGCAGCGAGGTGTCAGCCCGGAGGCCGAGGTGTCAGCCCGGAGGCATGAAGTAGTTGGTGAAGTCGATCTTGAACATGCTGGGATCGAGTTTCTTGGACGTATCGAGATTGTAGACTGCGACCGTGGTGTCGTAGCCCTGCGGGTCTGTCACCGTCCACTGCTTGAGCAGGCCATCCTTGACGCCAACCATCAGCATCAGGCGGCTGGTGCCGATCAGCGCCTGCTTCTCCTCGATGGTCACGCTGATATAGAGATCGTCGGCGCTCACGCTGACCACGTTGGTGTCCTTGAGCAGATCGATCCGGTCCGACAGCAGGAAGCGCAACGGCGTCTGCGACAGCGGATAGACGTCCTGCGTCGCCAGCTTGCGGTCGCGCACGACCAGCGTCTGTCCATCGGCGACGATGGCGATCGGGTTCGGGTCATCATACTCGAACCGCATCTTGCCCGGCTTCTGGATGTAGAAATCGCCCTTGGTCTTGCTGCCATCGGGGCCGACCTGAACGAAATTTCCAACCAGGGATTGCAGCGACGAAAGATAGGCGCTGACGCGCGCAGCCTGCGCCTTCTGGCTCGCGTCGAACGATGTGAAGATACTGGCTGGTACGTTGCGATGCGGATCGGGGATCACGGGATTGGGCGGGACGGTTTGGGTCGTGCCTGTCGCGAAATTCTTTTGCCCATCCGCGGCGTTGCTCTGCGTGCCGTCGCGGCCCTTGGGTGCCGGCTTCGGCATGGGAACGCCCGGCTGAGCCGTCTGAGCGGCCAACGGGCCGGCGATGCCAACCAGCAGGCATCCGACCATCAGCAGCGCCAATGCGAGACGCGCGCCGCGGGAAACCCGTGGCTCAGCGGCGAATTTCGGATCTTTGTTCAAAATGTCGTCCTGATGACCTTGCTTTTTATTTACCGTGATTTGGGCAAGAAGAGGTATCGTTTTTCCGTGAAAAATTTGTTTGATCCGCGATTTCTTGCCGCAATCGCTCAAAATCCGCCTTCTTCTTCAGGAACGAGAATTTCGCGTTTGCCGGCGTGATTGGCCTGGCCCACGATACCTTCGAGTTCCATCCGCTCCATCAATGACGCGGCGCGATTATAGCCGATCTGCAGCCGTCGCTGGATATAGCTCGTGGACGCCTTGCGATCGCGTTTGACGATCGCCACGGCCTGCGAGAACAAGTCTCCACCCCCATCGCCGCCCATGCCGGTGGCATCGAATACCGCGCCGTCTTCTTCGGTCGGCTCTTCCGCCGTGACGGCTTCGAGATATTCCGGCGCGCCTTGCGTCTTGAGGTGACGGACCACCTTTTCGACCTCTTCGTCGGAGACGAAGGGCCCGTGCACACGGCTGATGCGTCCACCGCCTGCCATGTAGAGCATGTCGCCCTGGCCGAGCAGTTGTTCGGCACCCATTTCGCCGAGAATGGTGCGGCTGTCGATCTTCGAGGTGACCTGGAACGAGATGCGGGTCGGGAAGTTCGCCTTGATGGTGCCGGTGATCACGTCGACCGATGGACGCTGGGTGGCGAGGATGACGTGCAGGCCGGCGGCGCGCGCCATCTGCGCCAGACGCTGCACCGCGCCCTCGATATCCTTGCCGGCGACCATCATCAGGTCGGCCATTTCGTCGACGATGATGACGATATAGGGCAGCGGTTCGAGGTCGAGCTTTTCCTCTTCGTAAATGGCCTTGCCGGTCTCCTTGTCGAAGCCGGTGTGCACGGTGCGGGTCAGTTCCTCGCTCTTGGTCCGGGCTTCCGCCAGCCGCGCATTGTAGCCGTCGATATTGCGCACGCCGAGCTTGGCCATGCGCTTGTAACGTTCTTCCATCTCGCGCACGGCCCATTTCAGCGCAACGACGGCCTTCTTCGGATCGGTCACCACCGGCGTCAGCAGATGCGGAATGCCGTCATAGACCGACAGTTCGAGCATCTTCGGATCGACCATGATCAGCCGGCATTGATCGGGGCGCAGCCGGTAGACCAGGCTGAGGATCATGGTGTTGATCGCGACCGATTTGCCGGAGCCGGTGGTGCCGGCGATCAACAGATGCGGCATGCGGGCGAGATCGACGATGATGGACTCGCCGCCGATATTCTTGCCCAGGCAGAGCGGCAGCTTGGCGACCGACTCGGCGCCCTCCTTCGCGATCAGCAGTTCGCGCAGATAGACCTTCTCGCGATGCACGTTCGGCAGTTCGATGCCGATGGCGTTGCGGCCGGGGACGACGGCAACGCGCGCCGACAACGCGCTCATCGAGCGTGCGATGTCGTCGGCAAGCCCGATGACGCGTGAGGATTTGATACCGGGCGCCGGTTCGAGTTCGTAGAGCGTGACCACGGGTCCCGGATGCGCCTTGACGATCTCGCCGCGCACGCCGAAATCCCCGAGCACGCCTTCCAGGGCGCGCGAATTGGTTTCGAGTTCGGCCTTGCTGAGCGGCTGGCGATCCGAGGACTTCGGCGCCGACAGCACGGAGACCGACGGCAGTTCATACTTGTCGGCCGCCTTGCGTGCGGGGGCGCGCGCGGCGGGCTTCTTGCGCGGCGCGCGGGCGGCGGGAGTTTCGTCCTCTTCCTCCTCTCCCTCGTCGTCCTCGATATCCTCGTCAGGCGCCAGGGTCGGAGCTGCGCGGCCGCCAAGATGCGGCTCCTGCCGTTCGAAGGATCCGATGCGCGTTTCCGGCGCGCTGGTGACGAACAGGCGGTAGAGCTTGCTCAACAGCCAGGCCAGTCGAGCCTTCGTGCTCATGACGGCATGAAACATCCATCCGAGCGAGACCGATCCCTTGTCGGCGTCTTCTTCCGCGAACGGGGCGTCATCATCCTCGATTGCCGCCAACTCTTCTTCCCTTGGCCGTGACCCCAGGCCGCTCGCGATCAGGAAGGCCGCAACCATGGCTACGCAAAAGACGGATCCGAGGATCAGGCGATAGACCAGTCCCGGCGGACCGAACGCGACGGCGGGCACCCGCACCAGCGCGTCACCGACCACGCCGCCCAATCCCGTCGGCAGCGGCCAGGAACCGTTGCGCGGCCAGCAGCTGGCAAATCCGGCCGTGAGCACGGTGCATAGAATGGTGCAGCCAAACCGCAGCGCCTCGCGATCGAAGCTGCGATGCGTCAGCATCCGCCAGCCCCACACGGCGACCGGCAGCACCAGCATGATCGAGCCGAGGCCGAGAATTTGCATCAGGAGATCGGCACTGATCGCGCCGGGGTAGCCGACGATGTTGCGGATCGGGCGCGAGGTGGCGTGGCTCAGACTCGGATCCTGCACCGACCAGGTCATCAAGGCCGCTGCGGCCACGCCCGCGAGCGCGATCAGCCCAAGCCCCGCAAGCTCGCGAAAGCGACGCGCCACGGCCTCACGGATCGGAGCCGGCAGGTGGCTAACCAGGGGAATGACACGTTCGATCGCCGGCATGCGCTTAAAAGCCCTTGCGATTATCCGAGAACTTCAACCAGCCGATGCAGTGCCTCGGCGGTCGTCTCACTGTCAGCGACCAGCGCGAGGCGAATGTAGCCCGCGCCGGGATTGAAACCGTCGGCCTGTGCGCGCGCCAGATAGCTCCCCGGCACGACACGAACGCCTGCCTCGCGATAGAGTTTCACTGTGACCGCTTCGTCGCCGCCAAGCGCGGAGACATCAAGCCAGACGCAGAATCCGCCGGCGGGGCGACTGTAACCATAGCGGCTGCCGAGGATCTGGTCGGCGAGATCGAATTTGAGTCGGTAGAGCCTGCGGTTGTCTTCGACATGGGCTTCGTCGCCATAGGCGGCGACCGCGACCTGTTGCAGCGGCACCGGCACCTGCGGCGCGGCGACATTGCGCAGTTCATGAAACAGGCTCAGGAATTTGCGGTCGCCGGCGGCAAAGCCGACCCGCATGCCCGGCAGGTTCGATCGCTTCGACAGCGACTGAAAGGCGACGACGTTCTTGAAATCGGTTCCGGCGCATTCCAGCGCGCTGCCCGGCGCGTCACGGGTGTAGATTTCCGAATAGCACTCGTCGCTGAAAATCATGAAACCGAATCGATCGGCCAGTCGCTTCAGTCGGGTGAAATAGTCGCGGCTGGCGACCGCGCCTTGCGGGTTGGCGGGCGAGGCGATGTAGATCGCGACGGTTCGCGCCAGCGTGGCCTCGTCGAGCGTGTCGAGATCGGGCAGGAATCCGTTGGCCGGCGTCGTCGGCAGATAGATGGTATCGCACGACGCAGCCCGCGCGCCGGCGCCATAGGCCGGGTAAAACGGATTGGGGACCAGGATCGCCGGCCTGCCCTTGCGCTCGCCGACATGGCGGGTTGCGGTCAGCGCCGCGAAAAACAGGCCCTCGCGGCTGCCGTTCAGGACCAGCACTTCGCTCTCGGGGTCGATCGCCCGCGGCAGATCGAACCGAGTCGAGAGCCAGGCGGCGACGGCTTTGCGGAACGGCTCGATCCCCTTGGCCATCGGGTAGCGGCCGAAATCGGCGATGTGCCGGGCGAGCACCGGGGCGACGAATCCGGGAACCGGATGCTGCGGTTCACCCACTGACAGCGCGATCAGCGGCTTGCCGGGGGTGTACGGCGCCAGCAACTCGGTCAGCCGCGCAAACGGCGAGCGCTCGCTGGCCTGATGGCCGGCACCCTCTGGCACACGGGATGAAGCGGTCATAGCCATACGATCAACGCCAATACTCTCATAGGCCGCCAGCCGCGCCCTTTTTGCCGGAGCGGAACGGCACGAACCACCATAGATAGGGCGAGGTTAAGACTCGATTAACCATCGACACCAGCGGCAATGTTGCAGGCACGTGATAGCCCGGATATCCGCCGCGCTCCATCCCCGTCACGCGCGACGAATCACGCACCGCGCGATTTCGGCAGCCTTACCTCGCTGAACTGCATCTCCAAGGGATTCTTTCCCCGATATTCAAGCCGACCACTCTCGACCAGGGCATTGACGCGGGCTGCCAGCACGAGATCGCCAGTCTGAAAGATGCCGTCGTCCCACTCGGCTGCCAAGGCCTCGCCGACGATCCTTGCAACTTTCCGCCATTCGTCGGTCGCATGTGACATCAGCAACGAATCGAAAAACGTGATCGGCGCGGACTTCAAGGTGCCGCCCTCGATTTCGCCCGCGACGCATCCGGCGGATTGATTGGTCCGAAGCTGAGGTTGTCGAAAAAGGCGACAACCGCATCATCGCGGCCGGCGCCTTTCAGCGCTGAGCGCAGGCAACCCGCGCCCGAGGGGGTGAAAACCAAATGAATGATGCCCTGCGCCATCACGGATCCTCGCCGGAGAAAATCTGATGACAGCTGCGAAATCTGACGTCCACTCAATTCGATCGAGATGCTTCGCCATAAAAAGAGAGCGGCTCCGACTTGCGCTGCAGCCCTCAACGGTTAGGCATTGCCGGGCATGCGTCACTATCGTTTTGCGGGAGGCCGTATGGCGCATCATGGAGACATTTGCGGTGAGCAGAATTTCGCGGTGGAACTGGTTGACGGCTTCTTTGCTTCTGACGCTCGGCGCCTGCGCGGAACCTGTGAACCACTTCCATGCCGAGCCTTCGGTCGCGCAATTGGCCCAGGATCGATCATCGGGGGACGACCGGCGTCTTGAGGTCAGGCACCGGTTCATCCTGCGGGTTCCGAATCTCGAGACCGAAGCCATTCAGCAAAGACACCTCGCCGAGTGCATCAGGCTCGGCTGTGCCATTGTCAGCACATCGATCGACCGCTCGAACGAGGGGCAGGTCAGCGCTGAGGCCACGGTACGCATCAAGCCCGAATCCTACGACGCCTTTGCTGCCTTGCTCGCCGCGCCACCCGTCAAGGTGACCATTCATTCGCAGTCCGCCGAGGATCTGAGCCTCACGATCATCGACACCGAAAAGCGGATTGAGGCCAAGGCGCTGTTCCGTGATCGCCTGACGGCGATGCTGCGCGACCAGAGTGTGAAGACCGCGGCGGACCTGATTACGATCGAGAAGGAACTTGCCCAGGCCCAAGGCGAGATCGAAGCGATTACGGCGCAACGCGATAGTCTGCGCAGGCGGACCGACACGGTGCGGATCGACATATCCTATGCGGGAGCAGCGGTTCAAGTCGGCGGCGTCGATCTCACGCCGATCTATCGGGCCGTGAGCGGGATCGGCCAGATTGTCATCAGCTCGCTCGCCTGGATGATCGCCACCGTTGCCGCGATCGTGCCCTGGCTGCCCATCCTTGCCTTGGCCTGGTGGGCCGTGCGTCGCCTGATCAGACGTCGGAAGGCGCCAAAGCAGGATGGCTTTTGATTGAATCGAAATGGGCCGCTTGCTCCACCTCGCCCCGCATGCGGGCAGATGTCGAAATTCGCGCGAGCGAATTTCGGCTGAGGGGGACTCACCGCGCAGTCGGTGTCTGTGGAAGCAGCCCCTTACCCCAGCCCTCACAGGGCGAGCTTCTCTCGTCCCGACCCCGTGAAGAACGGGGCGAGTGAGTGCACCTGCCGTGCTGCGCCAGATCAACCTGATTTCATCATGCTCTAACGCCTGAAACCTGATTGTCCTGGCGGCGCCAAAAAAAAGAAAGGGGCTCCAACTTGCGCTGGAGCCCCTCGACGGTCGGGCATTGCCGGGTATGTGCTCGACCGAAGTTGTGGGCGCGGCCTTGGAAGTCCGCGCCCCGGGAGGAACTACATGTTGTAGGCGCGCTCGCCGTGATCGGTGATGTCGAGACCTTCGCGTTCCTGCTCGACCGAGGGACGCAGGCCGATGACCACGTCGACGACCTTGTAGAGGATCGCCGAACCGATGCCCGACCAGAGCAGCGTGGCGCCGACCGCCTTGCCCTGCGAGATCATCTGGCCGACGAGGTCGTAGGTGCCGGCATTGTTGCCGGTGATGTTGGTGTAGTCGGTGATGCCGACGCCACCGAGCGCGGGATTGACCAGAATGCCGGTGCCCAGCGCACCGATGATTCCGCCGATGCAGTGGACGCCGAACACGTCGAGCGCGTCGTCATAGCCGAGCGCGTTCTTCACCGTGGAGACGAAGAACAGGCAGACCGGGGAGACGATGAGGCCGAGGACCATCGCGCCGACCGGACCGGCGTAACCGGACGCCGGCGTGACCGCCACGAGACCCGCGACCGCGCCGGAGCAGATGCCGAGCAGCGACGGCTTGCCCTTGACGATCCATTCGCACAGCAGCCACGAGAGCGACGCGCCCGCGGTGGCGACCATGGTGTTGACGAAAGCCAGAGCGGTGGTGCCGTTGGCTTCGAGGTTCGATCCGGCGTTGAAGCCGAACCAGCCCACCCAGAGCAGCGAGGCGCCGATCATGGTCATGGTCAGCGAGTGCGGAGCCATCAGGTCCTTGCCGTAGCCGATGCGCTTGCCGATGATCAGGGCGCCGACCAGGCCGGCGATGCCGGCGTTGATATGCACGACCGTACCACCTGCGAAGTCGAGGGCGCCTGCGCCGGCGAGCCAGCCGACTGCGCCGGTGACTTCGTCGAGCTTGGCCTGAGCCGCCGTCTTCGCCGCGGCATCCGCCGCTGCCGCGAGTGCCTTGGCAGCCGCCGCGACGTCATCGGGCGCAGCCACGTACCAGACCCAATGCGCGATCGGGTAATAGATGAAGGTCGACCACAGCAGGATGAACAGCATCACCGCCGAGAACTTGATGCGTTCGGCGAAGGCGCCGACGATCAGGGCCGGGGTGATCATCGCGAAGGTCATCTGGAACACGAAGTAGGCGAGCTCCGGAATCACGACGCCGTTCGAGAACGTCGCAGCGGTCGAGTTGGCATCGATCCCATGCATGAAGGCCTTGCCGAAGCCGCCGATCCACGGCGTCATGCTGCCGCCGTCGGTGAAGGCCATCGAGTAGCCGTAGATCGTCCAGGTCACGCCGATCATCGCGACGATCGCGAACACCTGCGTCAGCACGGAAGCCATGTTCTTGGTCCGAACCAGGCCACCGTAGAACAGCGCCAGGCCGGGGATCGACATCATCAGAACGAGCGCACTGGATACGAGCATCCAGGCCACGTCGCCCTTGTTGGGGACCGGTGCGGCGGGCGCCGCCGCTGCCGCTGCATCAGCCGCCGGAGCCGCTGCCTGGGCCAGTGCTGCATCAACGAAGCCTACGGCGCAGAGCCCTGCAATGGCGAGGGTTGCCCATCCCGCGCTGGTGGGACGCTTAAACGTCATCTGTATTACTCCTGAATGTAAGGTTGAGCGCGAAATCAGAGTGCCGCGGCATCGGCCTCGCCGGTGCGGATGCGAACCGCATGGTCGAGGTTGATGACGAAGATCTTGCCGTCGCCGATCTGGCCGGTCTTGGCCGCCGCCGTGATGGCGTCGATGGTTTTGTCGACCTGGTCGGCCGCGATGGCCACTTCGATCTTGATTTTGGGAAGGAAGCTCACTGCATATTCGGCGCCGCGGTAAATTTCCGTATGGCCCTTCTGACGGCCGTATCCCTTAACTTCAGTCACCGTGAGACCATGAACGCCAATGGCGGTCAGGGCATCGCGGACTTCTTCCAGCTTGAATGGCTTAATGATCGCCATAACAATTTTCATCGGTCCTATCCCCGCTTGGGCCCGATGCGGACGACATCGGGCGTTCTCGACTGAATTTCACCACGCGGAGGAAGTTCGCTACGCGGGCCCCAGCCGGGAGCATAAGAATCAAATGCCGTGCCAGTTCGCGGATTGCCCCTAACGGACTATGAACGCGGCTATTTTCGCCCTCTGGGGGAGCAGAGGGGGCCTGCGCCATTACGTCGCGCCTAAGAAATAGGCAGTGCTGCCCGATTCGAGGGCGGGATTCGGCCTCCGATAAGACAGTGCCCATCGAGAGTGCAAAATAGTGGTAAAATAATAGAGTTGGAGTCTATTGGATGGCCTCGCCATGCTGCGAGATATCCAGACCTTCCAATTCGTGCTCACGGGACACCCGCAGCGGGACGAACAGGCTGACCAGTTTCAACAGCGCATAGGTCATCCCTCCCGACCAGGCCAGGGTGACGATGACGCCATAGAGCTGAAGCAGCAGTTGCTGGGGATGGCCTTCGATCAGCCCCGCGGTCCCGCCGATCGAGGCGGTCGCGAAGATGCCGGCGAGCAGGGTCCCGGTCAGGCCCCCGATGCCATGGACGCCGAACACGTCGAGCGAATCGTCATAGTTGAAGCGCTGTTTCAGCGACGTGCAGGCCCAAAAGCAGACCAGGCCCGCGATCACGCCGATAACGAGGCCGTGCCAGGGCGCGACGAAGCCGGACGCCGGGGTGATCGTGCCCAGGCCGGCGACGGCGCCGGAGATCATGCCGAGCACAGACGGCTTGCGCCGGGTCGACCACTCGATCCCGGCCCAGGTGATCGCGCCGGCGCAGGCCGCCAGATGGGTGGCGATGATCGCCATGACCGCGCGCGAATTGGCCTGAAGCGCCGACCCGCCATTGAAGCCGAACCAGCCGACCCACAGCAGCCCGGTGCCCATCACCGCCAGCGACAGGTCGAACGGCGACAGGTTTTCGCTGCCGTAGCCCTGGCGGCGACCGATCACCCTGGCCGCGACCAGGCCGCCGATGCCTGCGGACAGATGCACCACGAGGCCGCCGGCGAAATCGATCACGCCCATGGTGCCGAGAAAGCCGCCGCCCCAGACCCAGTGCGCGAGCGGCACATAGACGAAGATGAACCAGGCGATCGAAAACATCAGATAGGCGGAAAACCGCATCCGGTCGGCGACCGAGCCTGCGACCAGCGCGACCGTGATGATGGCAAAGGTCATCTGGTAGAGCATGAACAGCGACTCGGGGATCGTCCTGGCCGCGGGATTGACGCTGTCCATGGTCATCCCGGCGAGAAACCAGCGATCGAGCGTGCCGAGCCAGGGCCCGTCACCGACGAAGACCAGCGAATAGCCGAACGCGACCCACAGGATCGAGATGATGGTCACGGCCGCGAGACTCTGCGCCATGGTGGCGAGCACGTTCTTCTTGCGGACCATGCCGGAGTAGAACAGGGCGAGCCCCGGGATCGTCATCATCAGCACCAGCGCGGTGGCGACGATCATCCAGGCGGTGTCGGCGGTGTTGATCTCGCTGGCCTGGGCGGAGGCCGGCGTCACGCTGGCCAGCAATCCCGTGAAAGTGGTTCCCGCAGCCAGCCGCAGCCCACGCCCCGTCGGTGCCCGCATCGTGTTTCCCCAGATGTTCGTTGGATAGGCGCAGCGCCGGTCGTTGCCGGCAGCGCCTCAGGCGTCACCAATGATCAGAGCGCGTCGCTGTCGGTTTCGCCGGTGCGGATGCGCAGTGCGTGATCGATCGGCGTCACGAAGATCTTGCCGTCGCCGATCTGGCCGGTGCGCGCGGTCATGGTGATGACCTCGACCGCCTTGTCCGCGATCTCTGTGGAGACCGCGATTTCGATGCGCAGCTTCGGCAGGAAATTCACGACATATTCGGCGCCGCGATAGATCTCGGTGTGGCCCTTCTGCCGGCCATAGCCCTTGACCTCGGTCACGGTCATGCCGTGCACGCCAATGCCGGTCAGGGCCTGCCGCACCTCGTCAAGCTTGAAGGGTTTGATGATCGCGACGACGAGTTTCATGGTCAGGCCTTTGATTTCTATGCTTTCAGCAGATTGACCATTCGGAGGGCCGATGACCAGTGAAGTCTGGCATCTTTCCGGGCAAAAGGCACAAAAAAGTTGCAGCCTGGAGACGAAAATACCGGAGACGGTGAAGTGCATCACTATACACGCGCCGGGAACCTCGACCAGAATGGACGTCGGTCGTTGGTGATGAAGCCCACGACCACATCTGTTCGCCTGGGGGCGTCAAAATGTCGAATCGATCCTGGTTCTTTGCCGCGAATGGCAAGCAGCACGGCCCTTATCCGGAGCCGGAGTTCCGCAACTACATCGCCAACGGCACCATCAGGGGCGATACGCTGGTCTGGGCTGAGGGCATGGCCAACTGGCAGAAGGCCGGCGATATCCCCGGGCTGATGTCCGGCAATTCAAGCCCACCGGCTTTTCCGCACGTCGGGGTAGTGCAGGCAAGCCGATATGGTCACGATGACGGTGGGGTGTCGGACGACGGTGTGATTTCGGTCGAATTCGGGATTTGGGAATTCACCTGGCGCAGCCTGGTTCTGGTCTTCAGCTTTCTGTTCGTTATCCCGGTGCCGTGGGCGTTGCTGATGTACTGTCGCTGGATCGTGTCCTGCGTGCACGTTCCGCAACGGCCCAATCTTGGTTTCACCGGCGGCGCGGTGGAGCTGATGTGGTTCTATGCAGCGGGGCTGCTCTACATCGTCGCGGCGTGGACGCAGTCCCAGACCCTCAATTTTGCCTTCACGGTCGTGGAGTTCGTGCTGTACTGGCTCTTCATCAAATGGTTCATGGCGAACCTCAGTTCGAACGGGCAACCGCTCGGGCTCAGCTTCTCGGGCTCGTTCTGGGGGTTCCTGGGCTGGAGCCTGCTCGCCGTCGTTTCGATCATCACCATCATCGGCTGGGCATGGGTCTACGTCGCGCAATTGCGCTGGATGTGCCGTCATATCGAAGGCACGCGGCGCGAGGTGGTGTTCAATGCCACGGGGCTCGAGTTTCTCTGGCGTGCGGTCGTAACAGCACTGGCCTGCCTCTTGATCATCCCCATTCCGTGGATGTATCGCTGGTTCGCCCGCTGGATGGCATCGCAAATAGCGCTGGAGCCGCGCGCCTCACACGTGTGAAACCGCGCCGGCTACGCGTCATCCCCTCCGTTCTCGCACCGAGCCTTCCTGGGCGACCGATGCCACCAGCGTGCCGTCGGGCTTGAAGATCAGGCCGCGGGTTAGGCCGCGGCCGCCCTGGGCGCTCGGGGAATCCTGGGCATAGAGCAGCCATTCGTCGGCGCGGAACGGACGGTGAAACCACATCGCGTGATCGAGGCTCGCCGGCATCATGCGCTTGTCAAACAGGGTGCGCCCGTAACGCGCCATGACGGCATCGAGCAGCGAGAAATCCGAGGCGTAGGCGAGCGCGCACATATGCAGCGCCGGATCATCAGGCAGTTTGGCCGCGGTCCTGATCCAGACATGGATGCGGCCGTCCTCGATCTTCTCGCCGAAATAACGGTTGAGTTCGACCGGGCGCAGTTCGATCGGGCGGTCCGACTCGTAATAGCGGCGGATGAAGTCCGGCATCTCGCGGAACATCGGCTGCTTCGCCACCTCCTCGGCGGTGAGCTTCTCCGGCGGCGGCACCACGGGCATCCTCTCCTGATGATTGAAGCTGCCTTCCTCTTCGGCGTGGAACGACACCATGATCGAGAAGATCGCATTGCCGTGCTGGATCGCGGTGACCCGGCGGGTCGAGTAGCTCTTGCCGTCGCGCAGCCGCTCGACCTGGTAGATGATCGGAATCTGGGGGTCGCCGGGCAGGATGAAATAGCAATGCAGCGAATGCGGCAGCCGTCCCTCGACGGTGCGGCATGCCGCCACCATCGCCTGTCCGATCACCTGTCCGCCGAACACCCGCTGCCAGCTGGTCTTCGGGCTGTTGCCGCGAAACATGTTCACCTCGATCGGTTCGAGATCGAGGATGGAAATCAGGTCGATCAGGCTCTTGGACATGGCAGCGCTTTCGTTGATTTTGGTGTCATTCCGGGGCGAGGCGCAGCCTCGAACCCGGAATCTCGAGATTATAGGTGCGAGATTCCGGGTTCGCGCTGACGCGCACCCCGGAATGACGAGGGCTCGGAAGCCTTGTTTCGGATCACTGTCTCGCCCAGCTATAGTCATGTAGCAAGTCAACTCTATGATTTTCACCGAGTGGGAGTGCCGGCATGGCGTCAGAGCGAAGCATTGTCATTGGCGGCGGCGCGTTCGCGGGGTTGGCGCTGGCGCTGGCCTTGCGGCAGGGCCTGGGCGAGGCGATCCCGATCATCGTCGCCGACCCCGCGCTCGCCACCCGCCCGAGCCGGGATCCGCGCGCCACCGCCATCGTCGCCGCCTGCCGCCGGCTGTTCGAGGCGATCGGCGCCTGGGGCGACGTCGCGGACAGGACGCAGCCGATCCTCGACATGGTGATCACCGATTCGAAGCTGGAGGATGTCACCCGGCCGGTGTTTCTCACCTTCGGCGGCGATGTCGAGCCGGGCGAGCCGTTCGCGCATATGGTGGAGAACCGCGACCTGATCGACGCGCTGGTCCGGCGCGCCGAGGCATCGAGCATCGATCTTCGCGCGACTGCCGTAACGTCGTTCGACGCGCGGCCCGACGGCATCAGTGTCACGTTGGGCGACGGCAGCGTCATCGAGGCCGGGTTGTTGGTGGGCGCTGACGGCGCCCGCTCGAAACTGCGCGAGCATGCCGGGATCGTCACCCATGGCTGGGATTACAACCAGTCCGGTATCGTGGTCACCGTGAGCCATGAGCGCGATCACCAGGGCCGTGCCGAAGAGCATTTCATGCCCGCGGGACCGTTTGCGAGCCTGCCGTTGACCGGGAAACGGTCCTCGCTGGTGTGGACCGAAACGCGCGCCGAGGCCGCCCGCATCGTCGCGCTCCAGCCGGACGAGTTTCACCGCGAACTCGAACTGCGCTTCGGCCTGCATCTCGGCGAGGTCAAGGCGCTGGACCAGCCGCGCGCGTTTCCGCTGTCCTATTTCGTGGCGCGCTCCTTCATCGGCGAGCGGCTCGCGCTGATCGGCGATGCCGCGCATGTCATCCACCCGATCGCGGGCCAGGGCCTCAATATGGGCCTCAAGGATGTCGCAGCACTTGCCGAGGTCGTCGTCGATGCCGCGCGGCTCGGCATCGATTTCGGCCAGAGCGACGTGCTGCAGCGCTACCAGCGCTGGCGGCGTTTCGACACCATGGCGATGGGGGTCGCCACCAATTCCCTGAACTTCCTGTTCTCCAACAAGTCGACGTTGCTGCGCACGGTACGCGACATCGGGCTTGGCCTGGTCGACCGCGCGCCCCCGCTGAAGAACATGTTCATCCGGCAGGCGGCCGGGTTGTCCGGCGAGGTGCCGAGGCTGCTGAGGGGCGAGGCGCTGTAACGCCGCCTGCTTTCCGGCCATGCTGCGAAAGGTCGCGCTCGCGCGGTCAACGCGTCCCGCTGCCCGCGATGAATGCCGCGACTGACTCGATCATGTCGGGATCGAGCGGGCGCTCGGGTTGATTGTACGCCGCGATGTCGTCCGCCTCATCGGCGACGTCGACCAGCACGTGATTCATGCCCGGAAGCCAGAGCGTTTTCGCCGCCGGCGCCGCCGCAGCGAGTGCCACCAGATCCAGCCGCGGCAGTTGCCGATCGCGCCCGCCTCCGACGATCAGGATCGGCAGGATGATCTGTTTCAGGGGATCGATCGGATCTTCCAGGAATGCCGAAGCGATGCCAGGCTGCATCGACGGCGGGATCGAAAGCCCGGGCGGCGTCGGGTCGACGATCTGCCCGGACATGATGGCGTCGATGGCCTTTGCGATCGGCGCAAAGCGGTCCGGAGCAACGGTCTTTTCCAGCTGGGCCTTGAGCAGGTCGCCCTGTCGCCGGGCGGAGGTGGCCAGCAGTACGAGGCGGTCGATTGGAACCCGCCGCGCCGTCAGGATTGCGACCAGCCCGCCCTCGCTATGTCCGGCGAGAATGATTTTCGAGAACCTGCCGCTGCCGCGCAGATAATCGACCAGGGCGACCGCATCGTCGACATAGTCCTTGAATCGAAAATCCTCGGGTCGGCCGAATTCCGGCTTCCATCCGCCTGCGCCGCGCTTGTCGTAGCGCAGCGTTGCAATCTGGCGCGCGGCGAGTTGTTCGGCGAGTTTCTTCAGGGTCGCCGGCTTGATCTGCGGTCCGTTGCCGTCACGGTCGGTCGATCCGGAGCCCGCGATCAGAAGCGCGACGGGCGGCTTTTCGACATCTGCGGGCGTCGTCAGCACCGCATCGATGGCGCCGACGCGGATCACCGCTTCCTCGGCCGATACCCGCGCTGACATCGCGGCAAGGCCGAGGACAGCGAGTGCAACGATGACTGTGGTCGTGCGCATGTGCCAATCCTGCTGCGTCATAACCCGTTTTATCCCCTCGTTCTGAGGAGCATCGCGGAACGCGATGCGTCTCGAAGGATCGAGGCCACAGCCCGGCCTTCATGGTTCTCCGAGCGACGCCACCGGGTCGCGCGAAAGCGCGCCTCCTAAAAAAGAAACAAGGTGACGGTTCGAACAGGGCGCCCACGAGGGGCGCCCCTACGCCATGTCGATCTCGTAGGGGCGCCCCTTGTGGGCGCCCTCCGTGATGCAATTGATCCTAATCGAGCTTGCGCGCTTCTTCCGGCAGCATGATCGGAATGCCGTCCCGGATCGGATAGGCGAGCTTGGCCGAACGCGAGACCAGTTCCTGCTTCGCGGCGTCGAATTCCAGCTGCCCCCGGGTCAGCGGGCAGACCAGGATCTCCAGCAATTTCGGGTCGACGGTGTTTTCGGGGCGTTCGGGGGAAGCAGTCATGCGTGTGTCTCCGGCGTGGCCGTCGCGTCCTAACATATCCGGGCGGACCGCGTCACCGCGTGGCTTGCGGCAAGACCATCCTTGCGGAAAGACTATCCTTGCGGCAAGGCGATCCGCAGCAACTCATCGAGGATCATCTGCCGCCGTTCCTTCGACGCGGGCTGCTCGGACAGCGCGAAGCCGAGGAAGGCCCAATACAGAATCTGCGCACGGGCGCTCGCCAGATCGGCCGGCAATCCGGTCCGTCCCATCAGGTACTCGATATAGTCCAGCCGGCGCCGGTCGATCGCGTGCACGGCGGCGCGGGCCGCGGGGTCGATCGACGCCCAGGTGCGGACAGCGCCCTCCAGCTTCAGCCGTTCGCCGAACACCCGGCGCAACAACAGCTCCAGCGCTTGTTTGCCGGGCGATGCCGCCTCGACGTCGGCGATGATCTGCTCCGCCGCGACCTCATGCCAATATTTCAGGAGCGCGGAGTGGAACGCTCCGACATCGGCGAAATGCCAGTAGAAGCTGCCTCGCGAGACCCCCATCGCCTTCGCCAGCGGGTCGGCCTTCAGTGCGGTGAAGCCGTTGCGGGCCAGCGCTTTCAAGCCCCCGTCGAGCCAGTCCCTTGCCGACAGATGATCTTTCATCTCTGCGCCCTGCGACACCATGGCCATACACGACTGTATTGACGGCAGCCAGCCCCTGATCCATATCTATCTCCATGTCCATACAGTAGTGTATGGGAGGAGAAGCGAGAGATGCGCGACATATTGCTGCAAGTTGCGGGCGTGGGCGCAATCGTGGTGGCCTTGATCCACGGCTGGCTCGGGGAAACCAAGATCTTCGCGCGCGCCACGGTCGAGCCCGAATGGGTCCGTACCCTGATCCGGCTGGTCTGGCAGGCCGGTACCGTGGCCTGGATCGGTGGCGGCGTGCTGCTCATCGCGGCGCCGTCGATGGCCTCCGACCCGGCGCGACACTGGATTGTCGCGACCATGGCCGTTGTGTTCGCCTTCGCCGCAGCCTGCAATGCGTTCGCCACGCGCGGCCGACACTACGGATGGATGGCGCTGAGTGCCGTCGTCGCGCTGGCGGTCGCCGGATATTAGGGTCTCGCGATGCCGATGGTCGCGTAGCGCTCGCCAAGGTTCTCAGAAGACTCTCAGAAGGCTCTCAGAAGTTCTTGAATAATGTCGGCTCCAGACAGATCACAACCTTGGGAAGCTGGGTGCCGGGGCGAATCCTGTTTAGAACTGGTGCAGATTAGAAAGAGTCTCTTTGCGGATCGACTGCCGGGCCGGTAGCTCATATCTGCGACCGGCGGGGCGATCCAGATCATGCGAAGCACAAGGCCAACGAGACGACCAGCCCCACACGCCGCGCTTGCATTTTGTGCCGCCGCAGCCTTGCTTTGCGGGGCCGGCGCCACTCGCGCGGAGGATGCAAGCTCCTGGCGCGAGATCGAGACCAAATACATCTTCGGCTTCACGACCGGCTCCGGGATCGGGCTCGAGGGCGAAAAAGAGTTCACGGTCGATAGCGTCGGCCGGTTCGGCAAGCGCGACGGTCATTATGCCGCCACCGAGACCAAATATGAGTTCGAATTCACGCCGAGCCAATTCGTCCAGATCGAGTTTGGCGCGCTCGGGTCGACCCATAACATCGGGGGCATGACTGACCTGGATGGTCGCAATCAGGCCGCATTCGCGGGCGGGTTCGCGGAATTTCGCTATCTCGCCGTTGAGCGGACCTCGAATAATCCGCTCTCGGTTACGCTCGCCATCGAGCCGACGGTTCGCCTCATCGATGAAACCAGTGGCGTCCGCGTGCGTAACTACGAGTTTGAGACGACGGTCAATGCCGATTTCGAGCTCCTGAAAAACCGCCTCTATGCGGGACTCAACCTGCTTTATGAACCGGAAGCGACGAGGACGGCGACCGATGGGACCCTGCGCGAGGCGAAATTCGGCGGCTCGGCGGCGCTCGCGGTTCGGCTCGCGCCCAATTTCCTCCTCGGGGGAGAAGTGTGGTATCTACGTCACTATGACAGTCCGACCCTGTCGGATTTCACGGGGGATGCCGTGATGGCGGGACCGACGCTCTACGTGCAATTCACGCGCAAGATGTTCATGACGGCGGCCTGGAACGCTCAGGTTTGGGGGCGGGAGGTGGGCAACTCCTCGCCCCTCAACCTGTCGGAGTTCCAACGTCATCGCGCCAGGCTGAAATTCGCTTACGAATTTTAATTTGCGATTATCGAAGAGGCTGAGACATGTCTGCTGCGACAATGATAATGCGAACGTTGATTCCGGCCGCGGTCGGAGCGATTGCACTGCTGCAGCCGGCCTGGGCCGAGCCCGCCGCTGAGGTCCGGGTAACCTATTCCAACGGGCAGTTCCAGCCGGGCGTGGTGAGCGCGCCCGTCGACAAGCCGGTCGTCATCCACGTCAGGAATCTCGATGCCAAGGCGCTGGAATTCGAAAGCACCTCGCTGCGGGTGGAGAAGGTGGTCGCCGCACAAAGCGAAGTCATCGTCAACGTGCGGGCGCTGAAGCCGGGACGCTACGAGTTTTACGACGACTTCAACGACAAGGCGCGTGGTGCGCTGGTCGTCGAATAAGACAACGGATACGCCCATGCTGGCCACGCTCATCATCGTCTTCCGCGAAGTGTTCGAGGCTGGTCTGATCATCGGGATCGTGCTCGCCGTCACCGGCTCCGTGCCTCATCGCAACAGCTGGATCGGTGGCGGTGTGCTGACGGGCATCATGGCGGCGTGTGTGGTCGCAGCCTTCGCCGGAGCCTTGTCCCGGCTGTTCGAGGGGATGGGGCAGGAACTGTTCAACGCCGCGATCCTCGCTATCGCCGTCATCATGCTGACCTGGCATAACGTCTGGATGGCAAGCCATGGCCGGGCGCTGGCGGGCGAATTGCGCGCGGCCGGCAAGGCGGTCGCGGATGGGAACAAGTCGCTGCTGGCTCTGGCAGTGGTGGTCGGCGTCGCCGTGTTGCGCGAAGGCAGCGAGGTCGCACTGTTCCTGTATGGCGTGCTGGCATCGGATGGCGGTGGATCGGCGGTGAGCCTCGCGCTCGGCGGGCTGGCCGGCCTGGTGCTTGGCGCGGGCGTCTGTCTTTTGACGTATTCCGGCCTGATGCGCATTCCGCCGAAGGCTTTGTTTGCAACGACGACCGTCCTGATCACGCTTCTGGCTGCGGGTATGGCAACGCAGGCCATCGCTTTCCTCGAACGTGCCAACTGGCTCATCTCGCTTGATCGGGTGGCCTGGGACTCGGGCTGGCTGCTGTCGGATCGCAGCATTGCCGGCCGAACCCTCCACACGCTGATCGGTTACACGGATCAGCCGACGCAGATGCAGCTCCTGGTCTATGTCACCGTGCTGCTCGGCACCTTCCTGCTGATGCGCCTGACCGCATCGCATCCGACGGGGCACGGCGGTCCAGCCGTCCCGACGCGGGCGATTTAGTTCGGTGTTTCCTTTGGTTCTAATCGTATCGACGCTTGCGCTGCTGCGCTCCCTCTCCCGCTTGCGGGGGAGGGTTGGGGTGGGGGAAAGCCGCATACGCTGACGCCAGAGACTTCCGTCTTCGCTGAAGACTCTGTGGATGAGGCGGCGGACAAGTCGGCAATCCCCGAGTGGCGCCCCCACCCCAACCCTCCCCCGCAAGCGGGAGAGGGAGCGCAGCAGCGCTCGTGGCTGGAAAAGATTGGTTTCATGGAATCTAGCCGGACCAGGATTCCCCTCGCCGACGGCGATCACGTCGCCCCTCAAGGCCGCGCGCCGTTGCGCTGTGTGATCCAGGCTTCGATTGCCGGCAGCGCGCGCGCCTTGAAATCAGCCGAAATCGCGATCGTTTCGAGCGCACGGGCCGTCGTGACCCTGCCGCCCGAACTCGCCTGTGCCGGCGCGAACGCCTTGAGTGCGGAGGCATGGGCGTCATCGCTGAAATTGGTCATGAAGTTCGCGATGAAGGAATCGCGGAATGAGGGCCCGAGCTTCGAGGCCAACGCATCGAAATTCGTCCGCACGAACTCCCACGCCAGATCAGGCTGCTCGCCTGTCGAGGCGACCGTGGAGATCACGCCGCCGATGATCGTGGTCGGCAGCTCATCGGTCAGCGTGAGCGCCAGGGTGGCCCGGGCCAGGGTCGCGTCGCGGGCGGAGGCCGTGGCATGAAAATAGCGCACCCGCTCATTCGTGGCGGTGCTCTGTCGCGCCAGCGCCAGCAGGGTGTCGTAGGTCTCGCGATCTGCTCCCATGCCGACGAGATGGGTCACGGCATCGCGCAGCGCCGGCGGCAGCGATTGCGGGTTCTGTCGGAAGCGCGCGAACCGCCGTTTGGCTTCGGCAAGGACGTCGCCGTCGCCCAACTCCCCGAGCGCCGCGATCAGGCGGGAGCGCAGCAGCGTGTCGTCGTCGTCGCCGGCACCGCTGCCGTCCCAGCCGAGCCGGTTGAGCAGCGGTCGCAGCCGCGCGCGCGCATAGGCTTGCAGCGTCGCGCGCTCGGGCCGGTCGAGCGCCAGGCGGTCGAGCCGGGTCAGGCTGGCAATCAGCTGATCCCAGACGGCGCGATGGTCGTCGATGCCGATGGTCTCGGTGAGGGCGAGATAGGATGATGCCTCGGCGCGGCCGGCCTGCACCAGCGCCCAGCTGTCGGCGAGGATATTGAGACGATCTTCCGGCGCCATCAGCGGCAGCGACGTCACCATGGCGGCGCGGCTGCGCGGACCATAGTCCACCCGGTAGTAGCCGATGTCGCCGAGATTGACCTTGATGGCTTCGCCGCAGGCGCCGGCCGCAATCTCGACGCTGCCGTCGAGACGCAGGATGTCCGCCGGTTGTGCCGCGTTGGCTGGCCCCACCGCGATCGGAATCTCCCAGTGCCGTGGCGAAAAGCCGGCCAAGGCAGCTCCAGGCGCAATCACGAACCGGTCCTGCCGCAGGGTCATGCGCTGGCTGGCTCCGTCGCAATGCGTTTCGGCCAGGATCAGCGGCACGCCGTCCTGCTCGGTGAAGGACGCAGCGATGCCGGCGACCGGTTTGCCGGCCGCGTCCTCCAGGGCCTGCCACAGATCGGCTGTCGTCGTGTTGCCATAGGCGTGCGCGGCCATGTAACGGCGGATGCCGTCGCGAAACCGGTCGTCGCCGAGATAGTTCTCCAGCATCCGGATCAAGGCCTGGCCCTTGTTGTAGGTAATGCCGTCGAACGCGGCGGTGGCCTCGCTCTGGTCGGCGACCGCCTGCTGAATCGGATGCGAGGTGCGCCGCGCGTCGAGCGCCATCGCGTATTGCTTCTGGCCGTAGCCGTTGAGCCAGGTCTTCCATTGCGGATAAAACTGCGCAGCCGCCTTTTCCTGCATCCAGCTGGCAAAGCCCTCGTTGAGCCAGAGATTGTCCCACCAGCCCATGGTGACGAGATCGCCGAACCATTGATGCGCCATCTCGTGCGCCAGCACGCTGAAGATGTCGCGCCGCGTCGTCTCCGAATTGGTGGCGGGATCGAACAGCAGCCGGCTTTCGAAAAAGGTGATGCCGCCCCAGTTCTCCATCGCGCCGCCGATGCCGCCGGGAACAGCGATCAGGTCGAGCTTCGGCAGGGGATATTTCGCGCCGAAATAGTCGTTGAAATAGGCCAGCAGCCTGACCGCATTGTCGAGCGCGTAGCGCCCCTGCCCGCTTTTGCCCGACGTGGTGACCACGCCGACCGTCACGCCATCTGCGTCGGCGGTGAGGCGCTCGAGTTCGCCCGTCGTGAGCACGAACAGATAGCTCGACATCTTCGGCGTCGGCGCGAACGTGACCCGCTTCAGGCCCTCGTTAAGCGGCTCCTCCCGCACCACCGGCATGTTGCCGACCGCGAGAAAATTGCGCGGCACCGTCACCGTCAATGCGAAGCTGGCCTTGAAGGCCGGCTCGTCCCAGCACGGAAAGATGCGCCGCGCGTCGGCGGGTTCGAGCTGGCTGGAGAGCAGCCGCTTCATTCCGGTCGCCGTGGGATAATCGACGCTGAAGAGCCCGGCACCGAACGTGTTGATCCGGGCCGTAAAGCCGATGCGCAGCCGGTGCGGTCCGGCCGCGAGCGGTTCGGGAAAGCTGAGTGTCGCGGTCTCCGCTGCGGCATCCAGCGCGACGTCCGCGTGCTGCGCCTCGCCATCGATCGTGGCGGACTCGAACGTCGTGTTGACGGCATTGAGGGTCAGCCGCGTCGTCGGCTCGCGCACCTCGATGTCGATGGTTTCGACACCCGGAAGCGCCAGGCTCTCCGAATCGGGCGAGAGCTCGATCGTGTAGTTCAGGGGGACGACCGTCTTCGGCAGTTTGCCCGGCGCCCGCTCGAAGGAATAGGTCGGCTCGGCCACCGCGCCACGAGACAGCAGGACTGTCGGGACGATTGCCGCGATCGCCAGGGCGATGAGGCGGCAGACCAGGCCTGCTTTCCATGTCGTCAAGGCGATGGCCCAGCTACGCGATCACTACTGCAAGGGAGGATCGCCGCTGGTGCGCTTCTTGGCAAGGTCCATCTCGGTCACCGCGATCAGGATTTCCGCGCGGGTCTTGAGGTCGGGCGCCTCCAGCATGGCCTGCTTCTCCGCGGGGCCATAGGGCGACATCATGGCCAGCGCATTGACCAGCGCCTCATTGGGCGCATTTTCGACTCCCTCCCAGTCGACGCTCAGATCGTTCGCCTTGAGGAAATCCGTCAACGCCCCGAGCAGTTCCTCGCGATTGACCGCGTCCTCGCCCTTGCGGGCGGTGAAATCGTCGATGAAGGGGAAATAGTCCACCCGGCATTGGCGGTAGGCCGTGAGCACCGTCAGTTCATTGACCACGCGGAAGCGGGATACGCCGGTGAGCTCGAGCAGATAGCGGCCATCGCCGGATTCGGCGAGCTGGGTGATACGGCCGACGCAGCCGACCTTGAACAGCACCGGTCTCTCTTCGCTCTGCGAATGGGTCCCGTCGGGCTGGATCATTCCGATCAGGCGACGGCCGTCGCGAAAGGTGTCGTCGACCATGGCCAGATAGCGCGGCTCGAAGATGTTGAGCGGCATCTGCCCGCGCGGCAACAGCAGCGCGCCCGCCAGCGGAAACACGGGGATCACCTCCGGAAGCTCAGCGGGTCCGCGGTATTCGGCGTTGATCGGCATAGGCTGCCCCATCTCCGAAGTAAGTGAAATCCGCGCCGCGCCCCCGTCATGAACCCCGCCAGGGAGGCCTGAATGACGACGCGGGCGCTTTCGGCCTGACGTTCCTGCCGCGTGGCCCGTGCGGCCCCGGCAGGCCAGCTTTAAGAAAACAGGATCGTGGACAGCCGCTTGCGGCCCTCGATGGTGGCTTCGTCGGCGCCGCCCCACGCTTCGAAGAACTGCACGAGCTGCTTGCGCGCGCCGTCTTCGTTCCACTTGCGATCGCGTTTCACGATCTCGAGCAGCCGGTCGGTGGCTTCCTTGCGCAGGCCCTGCGCGTTCAGCGCCGTGGCCAGGTCGAATCGCGCCTGATGGTCGAGCGGGTTGGCGGCGACCTGCGCCTCCAGCTCCGCCAGCGGCCCGAGAGACGAGGCCTGCTCGGCGAGATCGATCGCGGCCTGCACCGCCTTGACCGCCGCGTCATTGCGTTTGGAGTCCGGCACCATCGCGAGCGTCTGCTTGGCCTGCTCGATCGCGCCCGAGGTGACGTAGCATTTTGCCAGCCCCGCCATCGCCGGGATACTGGTGGCATCGAGGCCGAGCACCTCGGCATAGATCTGCGCCGCCGCCGCGGGGTCGCCCTCGGCCAGCACGGCCTCGGCCTCCTGCAGGATTTCGGCGATGTTGGGCTCACCGATCCCCGGCACGCCCTTGGTCAGCTTCTCGATGAAGGCGGTGACCTGGCTTTCCGGGACCGCTCCCATGAAGCCGTCGGCCGGCTGGCCGCCGACAAACGCGATCACGGCCGGAATCGACTGGATTCCCATCTGGCCGGGAATGGCCGGATGGTGATCGATGTTCATCTTGACCAGCTTGACCTTGCCCTTGGCGGCGCGGACGGCCTTTTCGAGAATCGGAGTGAGCTGCTTGCAAGGGCCGCACCACTCGGCCCAGAAGTCGATCAGGACGGGCTGCCGCTTCGATTCTTCGATCACGTCCTTCACGAAGGTCTGGGTGGTCGTTTCCTTGATCAGGTCGGGCACCGGCCCGCTGCCCTGCTCTAATATGGTCACGGGGTCCTCGTCGGATGTCTGGAATGGGTCAATCGGATGGTCGCGTGTCGCAAGCTCCGCGTCCCGATTAAGTGGCTGTTTGCCGGCAAATTTCAATCGGCTCCCGCTGCTTTGCACATTTGGCGGGAACTTTTCGGGCGGAACCGGCTGTTTTGAACCTGATCGCCCGAATTTGATCGATTCGATGGTGTCGCAGCCCTGTTGCATTCGCCGGCGGCATTTGGCATAGCTCTCCCGTTGCCGGCGTCACCGCCGCCAACGCTTTCGGATGCGGGTGTAGCTCAGTGGTAGAGCACGACCTTGCCAAGGTCGGGGTCGAGGGTTCGAGCCCCTTCGCCCGCTCCAAATTACCTCAATATTGAAATGGCTTATGTGACCCCCTTCGGGGGCTGCAGTCGGTACGGCGCGGCAATCGTTGCAGGCGCGGCCTATCGCAGAAACAGCCAACCCAGAAAAAGGACGACTTGGATCACAGGAACGGAAAACAGCATCGTTCGGAACGGCTCTTTCCTCGTCTTGTGTCGCCAGTATTGCTGACCAGCAATGGCCCCGGCGGAGCCGCCAACTAACGCCACAAGCAATAGCGTCGATTCCGGCACCCGGCGCGCGCGCTCTTCCGCCAAATACTTGTCGAGCATGAACAGCACGAACGCTGTGGCGTTCATGACAGCAATGAAGATCACAACACAAACGACCGCAAGCATGGATAGTACTATCTCAAAGCTAACCAAGGCGGACAGACATTCTATTTCCTAGAGAAATATTATTCTTATGCCACCCGGTTTTGTTGTGCGCTCCGTTCTCGCCCTATGGCGATTTTGGCGCAGGACGGACCCGCGAAAATATTTCTCAAATTCGTCATTGGGAAATAATGCTGATCGACGGTTGAAGATTTTATCTCTTTGTTTCTTGATTGAAGGCGCGCCAACGACACGGCGATGACGCCATAGCCGGCCGTCGGCTGTTGCCATCCGCGGATGATCGATCCGCGCTCACCACCGCTCGAGACGGTAGGGCGCTCGGTCCACAACACTGCACGACCAGGCAAGCCGACATCAATAATAAGAGGTTGATTTTACGCCAGAAATTTTCCTTGTATTTTGTTGCTGAGAGCAGCCCGCCCGCTCCACACACTCTAGTGGAAACTTTATCACTTGCAATCCAAAGGTGCTTCGCAATTCCATCGTCCGCACATCTGCTTGACTTCTGCGGCATCTTCAACGTGCAAGATATTCGGGCGCTGATCCGTCGACATCAGCATAGTCGCTCAAGTTAGGAGTAATCGCGATGACCAGAGTGAAAGTTGCAGGGTTTGGTGTTTCGCTGGACGGCTTCTCGGCCGGGCCTGAGCAGAGCCTGGAATTCCCTTTGGGTAAAAATGGTCCAGATCTCTTTCAGTGGTTTTTCCCAACCCGCACATTCAGCGCGATGCAAGGCAAGGCGGATGGCGAAGGGGGAATGGACGACGACTTTGCACGGCGTGCCATGAGCGGCTTCGGAGCGTTCATTCTTGGCCGCAACATGTTCGGTCCCATCAGGGGCGAATGGCCCGATGGTGAATGGAAGGGTTGGTGGGGCGAAACGCCGCCGTATCACGCTCCAACATTCGTGCTGACGCATCACAAGCGCGATCCCATAGAAATGCTCGGCGGCACGACCTTTCACTTCGTGACCGACGGAATCGAAGCGGCGCTAAGCCGCGCGCGCACGGCTGCCGGAAACAAGGACGTGAAAATCGGTGGTGGCGTGGAAACGGTCCGTCAGTACATTCAGGCGGGTCACGTCGATGAAATCCATCTGGCGGTGGCGCCGGTGGTGCTAGGGCGCGGCGAGGCACTGTTCACGGGTCTGGATTTGCGGTCGCTTGGCTACCGCACCGTCGAGCATATCCCAACCGAGCGCGCGACGCACATTGTCCTGGCCAAATAGGCCCAACACAGGAAGGGCAAGAACTGGCTGATAACCGGCTCGTCCCCACTTCTCGCCGGTTATCCCCAGTCGCGCCGCGGATTGCAGGCGACTAATCCGCACCGAATCGGGGTGCTCGCCGCAATGTCCATTTGCTGCCGGAGTGACAGTACGTTTCTCTACCTCGGCCGGAAGTACTGCGGCGGCGGAATTTCCCGGTGTGTTCCGTTGCTGATCGAAATCCCCGTGTTTGTTCCTGAGGGATGTCCGCGATCAGGAGGCAGCCTCACGGGAGTGTCATCGCCAAAGCCTGTTTTTGGGTCTCCATAGGGAGCGGCTCTGACAGGTGCGGGAGCCGACAGGGTTTCACCTTCCGATCCCTGCCCACGCGTATCAAGTTCAATGAAGAGGCACTTGGCACAGTAAGCCGAGAGGACGCCAGCGCCCCCCGCGTAAGCGATTGTGCACGCGGCGACATCCTTCCACGAACAGTCTGCCTTGGCGGGCAGGCTGGATATTCCCATCGCAAGCGAGCCTGCGATAAACAGCGTGGCGGCCTTCGAATTCCGAACAATCGTTGTCATGATAAATCTCCGGCGGTTTGATGTGCCGCACGTCAGCCGGGCGGCTATCAATTCGTTGTTGCGAGGAGATGTGTCGGTTCGAGCCGAAGCAGGAGTTATGAGTTGTCGAGGTGATCTAGATCACTCTGGGTTCGTTTGATGTGACCTACCTGGCGGGCAACCGTGAAAGTAACCGCCAACTGAGGCCGCTTCACCTGTAACGACGGGGTCACAGGTTCTAGTCCTGTTTGCGCACCAGCCAGTTTCATTCTGAAGCAGGGTTGAATCGTTGGCGGCCGAATCATTCAGGTTCAGTTGCAGCGCGTAACGGCGTCGATGGCCGCCGGACTCAGTCGCGGCCACCGGGCGCGCCTCGATCATCCCGCTACTTTGCATGGGGTTGTTTTCGATATTTTACGGTGGACCCCGCGGCGGATGGTCGATCCCGCGCTCAGAACCGCTCGGGACGGTAGGGCGCCGCATTCACCACGGGTGCTTCGCCGGTCATGAGTTCGGCCAACAGGCGTCCGGTCACCGGCCCCAGCGTAAAGCCCTGATGTCCATGGCCGAAATTCATCCAGAGCCCGCGGTGGCGCGGGGCCCGACCGAGCACGGGCAACATGTCCGGCGTGCAGGGCCGGGTGCCATACCAGGGATCGGCTTCGACCCTGTCGCCGAGGTCGATCAGCTGGCGGGCCGCCGCTTCGGCGTGGTCGAGCTGGACCGGCGTTGGCGGCGCGTCCGGTCCGGTCAGTTCGGCGCCGGTGGTGATTCGCGTTCCGCGTGCCATCGGCGCCATGCCATAGCCGAGGCTCGTGTCGATCAGCGGCACTTGCAGCGAGGTGCCACCGGCATAATGCCGATGGTAGCCGCGCTTGCGCACCAGCGGGAAACGGTAACCGAACCGGCGCAGCAGGTCGGGCGACCACGGGCCGAGCGCGACGACGGCGGCTTCCGCGTCGATGCGGCCTTCGGAACCCTGGACCGACCAGCCGGACGAGGTCTGCGTCAGGGTCGCCGCGTCGCCGTGGACAAACGCTCCGCCCAGTCCCTGAAACAGCGCGGCGTAGGCGGTGACGAGCCCGCCGGGGTCGGACACGGTCCAGGAACCCTGCCAATGGATGGCGCCGGCACCGGCTTGTTTGAGGCCGGGCTCGGCACGCGCCAATTCGTCAGCGGTCAGTGCGCGGAATTTCACGCCATAGGCCGCCCGCATGGCCTCGGCCATGGCGATTGCGGCATCGAGCGCGGCCTGCTCGCGGTGGAACAGGTGGAAGCCGTTGCGCTGCACGAGATTCCCGGCGCCGGCTTCGCGGATGAAGACATCGTGCTCATCCACGGCGCGCGTGATGATCGGGGCATAGGCCGCGGAAATCCGCGCATGCCGCTCCGGTGCGGAATTGCGCCAGTATTGCAGCAGGGGGCCGAGATGATGCGGCAGCGCCAGCAGGCGATAGCGGACATCGTTGGTCCGGCCCAACGCGATCCTGAGCAGTGAGGCGAAGTCGCGCGGCATCGCATAGGGACGGACGGCCTCGCCCTGGATGATTCCGGTGTTGCCATAGCTGGTCTCGCGTCCCGGTGAGGTGCGATCGACCAGCACGACCGACCAGCCACGACGCTGCAGATGCAGCGCGGTTGCCACGCCGACCATGCCGCCGCCGAGAACGATCGCGCTTCGCATCAGGGTTCACTCGCCTCCGTCGGCGCGCGCTTGCGCGATCACCGTGATCTCGATTCCAGCGGCCAGCATGAGTTCGGCCTGCACCGTGGTCCGGACCGGCAGCGGATCCTTGAAGTGACGCGCATAGGCCTCGTTGAAGGCTTTGAAATCGGCCTTGTCGGCAAGATAGACCGTACACGAGATGACGTCGGCCATCGACAGGCCCTGGCTCGCCAGCGTCGCTGCGATCCTCTCCAGGGCCAGGTCGGTTTGCGCGCCGATGCCGGCCGGGACCGAGCCATCGGGTGACAGCGGCAATTCGCCGGACAGAAAGATCAACCCGCCGGCGCGGCGGGTTTTCGAGAATGGCAGGGCGGGAAGCGACATCGGGTCTCCTCTCAGGCGGGGCTTGGTGCCAACCGGGGTTCGGCGGTGTTGATGGTCGATGCGACGACGACAGCGAGCGCGGTCATGGTGACGAGAAAGCCGAAGGCGGCATCGAAGGATCCCGTTCCCGTGACGATGAACCCGATCACCGCCGGCGCAATGAAGCCCGCGCTCTGCCCGCCGAAATTCACCATTCCGATGCCACTTCCGATCTGATCGTCCTGCAGCAGCTTGGTCGGCAGTGCGATCACGGAGGCCAGCACGAAGGATTTGAAGAAATAGACCAGCGACTGATACACGATCAGCGAGGTGATCGTGTCCGACTTGTACATCGCATACAGGAAGATGCCGGTGAGCGTCGAGGCGCCGATCAGCAGGTATTTCTCGCGCTCGGCGAAGAACGTGGTCATGACCCAGCCGCCGATTGCGGTCGAAATCGTCGCCAGCACGAACGGAATCGGCGTCAGCAGGCCGACCGCCTTGAGGTCGAGGCCGCGCTGTTGCAGCAGGTAGATCGGCATCCAGGAATCCAGCCCCTTGTTGACGCAGCTCAGGCAGAACCAGACGATGAGCAGCTGCCACAGAATCGGGTTCTTCATGAGTTCGCGCATCGGCGCTGCGGACTTTCCGGTCGCCGTATTCGTCGCGGCACCGGGCTCGCGGACCGGAGCCTTGTGCGGCACGAGCGTGAAATAAAGCACGGCGAACACGATTCCCGCGGCACCGATGACCTCGAAGGCGTGGCGCCAGCCGAGCCATATGATCAGCGGCGCCATGATCAGGGGCGCGACCATGCTGCCGGCGTAGTTCGAGGAGGTGAGCAGGGCCGACATCTTCGGCCGAGCGTCCTTCTCGAACGATTCCGAGACCGCCTTGATGGCGGCCGGCGGGAAACCTCCCTCCGCGATCCCGAAGGCGAAGCGGATGGCGATCAGCGAGAACAGCGACCAGGCGAAGCTGGTCGTCACGGTGAACACCGACCACATCATGATGGTGCCGATGACGACATATTTCGAGCCGATGCGGTCGGCGAGCCATCCGCCCGGCACCTGCATCACGGCGTAGCCGAGAAAGAACGCAGAGATGACGATGCCGAGATCGGAGGCCTGAAGATTGAAGTCCTTACCGATCTGCGCCAGTGCGATCGAGATCGCGGCCCGGTCGATGTAGGAGATACAGAATGCAATGTAGAGCAGCACGAATCCGATCACACGTGGCTTGAGCTTCGGCAAGACGAACATTGCGGATCTCCTGTCTGCTATGGGATGTGCCGGCCTGTTCAATCCCAGGCGAAAAAGCCTGATGACTGCGCCAGCGGCGGCGCAGTCGCGAGGCGCGTGAGGTCGGGTGTCGGGCGATGCAGTTGCGGATCGGTCGAGAAGGCGCGTTCGAATGCCGCGGCAACGCTGAGCACGATGGCATCGCCGCCACGCGGCCCGACGATCTGCAGGCCGAATGGCAATCCCGCCTCGTCGACGCCACAGGGCAGGCTGAGCGCCGGGTGGCCGGCCAGCGTGACGCCATAGGCGAGCGCCAGCCAGTGGAAATACGACGACGTGGGCTGCCCGTCGATCTCGGCGGGAAACAGTTCGGTCCACGGCCGCGGGCTGAGCGTGATGGTCGGACTGATCAGCACATCGCAATCTCCGAAGAACGATTGGAAGCTGCGATAGATGCGGGTCTGCGCGGTCGCCGCCCGGGCGTAGTCCTCGAGGCTGTAGCGCAGTCCTTCCTCGACATTCGCCCTGACATTGGGGCCCAGCATGTCCGCGCGTTCCTTGAACGTCTTGCCGTGCATGGCGACGAACATGGCCGCGCGCAGCACCGCGAAGGCATCGTCGGCGCCGCAGCAGTCCGGAGTCCCCTCGCGGCTTTCGCCGACCAACGGGGCGATTCTCGATATGCGATCGCGGAACACGCGCCGGATGGCGTGTTCTGTCGGCGCGAAGCCGAAGTCTTCGGTGTGAGCGATGCGCAGTCTGCTCAGATCGGCTGATGATGGTGTGATCCAGCGTTCCGCGCCGCCGCGCACGGTCTCGCCGGGCAGCGTGTAGGCCAGCGGATCGCGGGCATCGTCGCTCGCCATCACCGACAGCATCAGCGCCACATCCGGCACACTGCGGGCCATCGGGCCGTCGGTCGACAGGCTGGACCAGCCGAACGCGCGCCGCTCACTCGCCACCAGTCCGTACGACGGACGCATGCCGACGATGCCGGCATAGGCCGCCGGATTGCGCAGGCTGCCCCCGGTGTCCGAACCCGACGCCAGTGGCGCCATCCCGCAAGCCAACGCCACCGCCGAGCCGCCGGAGGAGCCCGCGGCCGAGCGCGAGGGATCAAAGGGATTGCCGGTGGCGCCGTGCACGGGATTGCGGGTGTTGCCGCCGGCCGCCCATTCCGGCGTGTTGGTCTTGCCGAGGATGATGGCGCCGGCCGCCCGCAGGCGGGCGACCGAGCCCTGGTCTGCCGCGGGGACGTGATTGGCAAACAGCGGACTGCCGTAGGTGGTGCGGAGCCCCGCGGTGTCCTGGGTATCCTTGATCAGGACGGGAATCCCGTGCAGCGGGCCGAGGTTTTCGCCCCGGGGGATCGCGGCCTCCGCGGCGCGCGCCGCTGTCCGGGCGCCATCTTTATCGAGGGTCACCACCGCATTCACCGCCGGGTTGATGGCGGCGATCCGTGCGAGGCAGTCCTCCACGACCTCGACCGGTGAGATCGTCCGCTCGGCCAGCAGCCTGCGGAGTTCGGTGGCGCTGAGATCGCACGTTTGGGTCACATCAGAAATCCCGTTGATTTCCAAAAGTGAAACTAATTTAACAGATTTGAAAATTACTTCTCGCCGAAATAACGCCCAGTCGACGTCATTTTCGCTCAAACCGGCGGCTTTCGTGCTCTTTTTTCGGGCGAATTGCCGAATCACCCCGTCTTGCGGTTTGATCTCTCTTGAAAAAATGACACCTATCGGAAAGTGCGTTTTCCGAAATCGGCGGTCTCGAGAGGGCCAGCATGAGCGACCAAAGCGCGCCGAGCGGCGTCCCTTCGCAACTCGGTCAATGTCTCAAGGCCGCCCGTCAGGCGCGGGGCCTGACCCTGAAGCAGGTGGCGGAGCGGACTGGACTGGCCTTGTCGACCCTGTCGAAGGTCGAAAACGGGCTGATGTCGCTGACCTATGACAAGCTGCTGCAACTGACGTCGGGCCTGAAGATGGAGATCGCGGAGCTGTTCAACGCCGCTGGACATCGTCCCGAGCGCGATCGTCCGGTGACGGCCCGCCGCAGCGTCAGTCGCGCCGGTCAGGGCCATGTCATCAACACCCGGTATTACACCTACATCTACCAGTGCACGGACCTGATCGGAAAACGCATGGTCCCGATCCTGGCCGAAGTCCGCGCCCGCTCGCTGGAGGAATTCGGGCCCCTGCTCCGCCATGCCGGTGAGGAATATTTTCTGGTCACCAGCGGCAGCGTCGAGGTCCACACCGAGTTCTACGCGCCCGAGATCCTGCACGAGGGCGATGGCATCTATCTCGACAGCACCATGGGCCACGCCTACCTCAACGCCGGCGAGCAGCCCGCCAGGGGCGTCTGCCTCTGCACCAGCGAGACACCGGACCTCTACGATCAGCTGCGTCGGATAGCTGTCCGCGAGGGCCGCGAGGATTGACATCGGGCATCGGACAGGGCGCCCACGAGGGGCGCCCCTACGCAGGTCGGTCCCGTAGGGGCGACCCTCGTGGTCGCCCTCTTTTGAGGGCGCGGCAAACACTCCGAACTCATCATGAGTTACCGGTCGCCCGCTGGTTCTCATAGGCCTTGAGATGCGTATAGGCGACGCGCAATCGCGGCACCGGGACCTTGGCTGCGTCGGCGCGCGCGATCAGATCACCGATAACATGATCGGCCTCGACCGGCAGCCCCGCCTTGATGTCGCGGAACATCGACGCGTTCAGCGGCGAGCCTTCCGTGGTCAGCATGCCGAGCATGCGATCGACGAACGGCGCCCGGGGCGGATAGCCCTCGGCGGTTGCGGTCGCCGTGCACTCATCAAGAACGCCGAGCACGAAATCCTTGCCCCCGGGAGCGGCCAGGATGTGGCCGAGCGAGGTCCGCATCAGGCTGGTCGAGGCCGCGAGCGAGGCCAGAAACACCCACTTCTCCCACATGTCGTGGAGGATATGGTCGCTCGCCACCGCACCGAAATTGCCGCTCCTGAAAATCGCGTCGATCGCGCGGACGCGGTCCGACAGCTTGCCGTCGCGCTCACCGAAGGTCAGCGACTGCATTGGCGCGAGCTGCACCACTTCGCGCGCCTCGTTCAGCGTCACGGCAATGGCGCAGAGGCCGCCGAGCACCCGCTCGCGCCCGAATTTGCCGTCGAGGACCTCCAGATGCAGCATGCCGTTCAACAGCGGGATGATCGCGGTCTGCGGTCCCACGGCGGGTGCAAAGGATTTGATCGCGTCATCGAGATCGAACGCCTTGCAGCTCAGCAGCACGACGTCGAACGTCTCCTTCAACGAGTCGGCCTGCACCGTGGGCGGATCTTTCAGCGTGACGTCGCCAACGGGGCTCTTGATGACGAGGCCGGCGGTGGCGAGCTCCTGGGCGCGCCGGGGGCGCACGAGAAACGTGACGTCGCGTCCCGCCTGCAACAGCCGGCCTCCGAAATATCCGCCGATCGCCCCGGCGCCGACCACGAGAACGCGCATTGTTGGATTCCACATATTGCGGTTAGTACAGTCGTCATTGCGAGCGAAGCGAAGCAATCCTTTTCGAAGAAAAAAAGCAAGGCAGGATTGCTTCGTCGCATGTGCTCCTAAAGAGAAACAAGCCGACGGTTCAAACAGGGCGCCCACAAGGGGCGCCCCTACGCCATATCGACCCGTAGGGGCGACCCTCGTGGTCGCCCTCCTTGCGTTACCACTTTTCCCCGAACGGGCGGATTTCCATCTCGAAGGTCCAGGCGCTCTTCGGCTGCTGATACAATTGCCAGTAGGCCCCGGCCACCGAGGCCGGCGGCATCAAGAGGTCGGGGTTGGCGTCGAGCGTGTCCTTGCCGAGGCGCTGCTCCGTGCGCTGACGCACCCACGCCGTGTCGACGCCGGAATCGATGATGAGATGCGCGACATGGATGTTGTTCGGACCGAGTTCGCGCGCCATCGCCTGCGCCACTCCGCGCAGGCCGAACTTGGCGCTGGCGAAGGCGGCATACCCTGTTCCGCCGCGCAACGATGCCGTGGCGCCGGTGAAGAAGATCTTGCCGCCACCGCGTGCCAGCATCAGCCGCGCCGACTCGCGCCCGGCGACGAAGCCTGCCCAGCAGGCCATTTCCCAGACTTTCCGGAACACGCGGTCGGTGGTTTCCAGGATCGGGAAATTGACGTTGGCGCCGACATTGAAGATGCAGACCTCCAGCGGCGCGTGCTTGTCGGCATCATTGAGGAAGGCGGTGGTTTCGTCTTCCTTGCGGGCGTCGAGCGTGCGGCCGAAAAATGTTCCGCCCGCGGTCTCGATCTCAGCCCTGAGCGGCTCGAGCTTCTCGCCGTTACGGCGCCCGGCAAAAACGGTGAAACCTTCGGCGGCGAATCTCTTGCAGATTTCAGCGCCGATGAAGTCCCCGGCGCCGATCACCGCACAGGTGGCGTTACGTTTTTGCATGTGGTTCTCCTTGCTCGTCATCGCGAATTCTGTGTCGACCTCATGGCCGATCCGGTGGATGAAGCAGGGTGGATGCGGGGCGTCGAACGAGGGCGACCACGAGGGTCGCCCCTACGGCATCGACATGGCGTAGGGGCGCCCCTTGTGGGCGCCCTGTTTGAACTACTTCCCCAGAATCATCTCCTCGACGTCGCGCAATTGCTCCTTGCCGAAGAACATCTCGTTGCCGACGAAGAAGGTCGGCGAGCCGAACGCGCCGCGTTCGACTGCCGATTGCGTGTTCTCGATCAGCTTCGCCTTGACGTCGGCATCCTGCGCGCGCGCGAACAGTTTTGCGGCGTCGAGGCCGCTGGCCTTGAACGCGGCCAGCGCAATCTCGGGATCGTCCATCTTCTTGGGCTCTCGCCACATGTGGTGGAAGGCCGCCTCGACATATCCTTCGAACACGCCTTCGAATTGCGCGGCGACGGCCGCGCGCATCAGGTGGAGCGTGTTGATCGGAAAGAACGGGTTCCAGACATAGGGCTGCACCTTGAAGCGCGTGATGAACCGTTCGGTCTCGACGGCCTGGAACTCGCGCTTGTTCCTGATGCCGGCGAGCGTCTCGGCTGGCGACTTGTTGTTGGTCGCCTTGAAGATGCCCCCCAGCAGCACCGGCACGTAGTCGAATTTGACGCCGATACGCCGTTCGATCGCCGGTATGGCCTCGTGGCTGAGGAAGGCGTTGGGACTGCCGACATCGAACAGGAATTGCGGGTTTTGGCTCATGGCGGCCTCCCTGATTGTTCTTCTGTCCTCCATTGTGGCGCAGCCGGCGCGGCGCGTCTACTGTATTTATGATGGTCATAATACTGTGACGAGCCGGCGGATGGGGGTCAGATCAGGCGGACGATGGCGCGCTTGCGCCAGACCAGCATGTAAAAGCTCATCTGCAGCAGGCACATGGTGCCGAAGGTGATCGGATAGGCGATCCACACCCCTTCGATCCCGATCATGCGGCTGAGCACGATCGCCGTCGGCACCTCGATTGCGGCAATCGCAAAGATCGAGATCAGCAATGGTGTCCATACCGTGCCGCTGGCGCGCATGATCCCGGAAAACACCGTCGCCATGCCGAACAGCACCGAGCTCCACAATACGATGTGAAGCAGACCCTGGGCCAGTTCGATCACGGCGCCGTCGGTGATGAAAAGGCTCATCAGCGTGCGGGAGAAGAGATATCCGAGCGTCACCAGGCCGCCGGTCAGGAGGATGTTCATCTCGATGCCTGTGCGAACGATGGGGCCAACCTGGCCGGCGTCGCCACGTCCGATGGCCTGGGCTCCGAAGATCGAGACCGAGATCGCGATCGACAGTGCCGGGAACTGCACATAGCTCATGACCTGATTCACCGCGCCATAGGCGGCGGTGGCGTTGGAGCCGAAGCTGTTGACGAGACCGAGCAGGACCAGTTCGGCCAGCGACATCACGACCATGCCGATGGCGGCGGGAATGCCAAGGCGCAACACCGTTCGGAGCAGCGCGCGGTCGGGCCGCATGGCGCGCCAGAACATGATGTCGAAGGCGAGCGCATGTTTGCGCCGGCGAAGCTGGAAATTGAGCCAGAGCAGCGTGACGCAGCTCGATATCGCCGAGGCCCAGGCGGCGCTGGCGACCCCGAGCTGAGGCAGGCCGAACCAGCCACGGATCAGGGCCGGCGTCGCCACCAGACCGATGGCCGTCGAGATCGCCAGTGCACGCAAGGGTGTGACCGTGTCGCCGACGCCGCGCATCATCGACGTCAGCAGGATGAAGACGAAGGTCAGCGGCATCGTCATCATCATGATCCGGGCGTAGGCGTTGGCGGCCTCGAGAATGTCGGGCGGTGTGGCCAGCGCCACCAGGAGCGGCCGGCTGAACAGCCCACCTGAAATCGCGATTGTTGCCGCGAGAAGCAGGGCGACGCTCAGCGTCGTCCCCGCCACCGCCTTGACCTTCTGGGTGTTCCCCGCGCCCCAGGCCTGGCCGATCAGGACCGAAGCGCCGGAGCTCAGTCCCATGACGAAGGCAATGAAGAAGAACATGATCGGGAAGAACACCGAGGCGGCCGCGAGCGCGTCCACCCCGATCATCTGGCCAACGTAGATTCCGTTGATGGTGCCGAACAGCGACTGCAGGATATTGCTCAGCATCATGGGCGCTAGAAAGGTCAGAAACGCCTTTCGCAGGGACGGGCTTTTCGACACGGGCTTTTTCCTGGTGATGGGCATGGCGGATCGATGCCGCTCGGTGGGTTGGCGATGCTAACCGCCCGTGATTTTCGGAAGGTCGTTAAAAGGAGAGGCTACGGTGTTATTCTACCTTGAACGGAGTCAGATGGTCATCCGCGATCGCCGAACGCGAGCCTGACGGCGTGATCGCGAATCTCCGCTGGCCACTGGGCAATCAGTTCCGCCAACCGTCGCCGGTCATCCGCGAACAGCGCCCGTGCCGCCTCCTCGAACTGGGGCAGGTTGCCGGCCATCACCGACATGAAGTGATACGCGGCTTCGCGCGCCATCCGCGTGCGATCCGCGTCGCCACCGGCCCGACGGGCTTGTTCGACGAGCTTGCGCAAGGCGACCGAGGCGCCGCCGGGCTGCGCGTTGAGCCAGTCCCAGTGGCGCGGCAGCAGGGTGACCTCACGCGCCACCACCCCGAGCTTCGGCCGCCCGCGCCCGCGCGGCTCGGTGGGCGCAGCATCCTGCTCGGTTTGAGCGGGTGAGACGGCGGGCGGCAGTCGCGCCAGCACCTCCTCGTCCGTTCCCCGCAGATCGAGATCGATCGGGCGCCCGCTGGCGTCGCTGAAGATGATGACGGGTCTGGTGTCGTCGTCCGCCGCGCGCCGGATCGCGCGGGCGATGTCAGCCAGCGAACCCGAGGCAAGCCGTCGCTGGCCCTGGAAAGCGGTGTAGGTTTCGGTCGTGGCAGATGGTGAGCTGATCATTGTGGTCATGGCGCATTATTATCCGGGTGAATATGAGAGTCAATATCACCCGGATATAAATTACAATCATGGAATATAAGTTCGTCGCATCGCCAATTCCACGATTGCCTGTTAGGCACGGCAGCCACGAACTCTGCCGGGGACGTTATGCTGACGGTTCATCACTTGAATAATTCGCGCTCGCAGCGCGTGCTTTGGTTGCTCGAAGAACTCGCCGTGCCCTACGAGATCGTGCGCTACCAGCGCCAGCCCGACATGCGCGCGCCGAAGGAGCTGTTCGCGGTCCATCCGCTCGGCAAATCTCCGGTCTTGACCGACAATGGCAACACGGTCGCCGAATCCGGCGCGATCATCGAATATATCGTCGGCACCTATGGCGACGGACGCCTGATCCCGCCGCCGAACACGCCCGAGCGGCTGCGCTTCACCTATTGGCTGCATTACGCCGAAGGCTCGGCGATGTCGCCGCTGCTGCTGAAACTCCTGTTCACCATCATGCCGAAGCGAGCGCCCGCACTGCTGCGGCCGCTGGTGCGCAAGGTCTCGAACCAGGCGCTGACGACGCTGGTCAATCCGCAGCTGAAGCAGCACATGGCGTTCTGGGAAAGCGAGCTCGCCAAGACCGATTGGTTCGCCGGCAAGGAGTTCACGGCCGCCGACATCCAGATGAGCTTTCCGCTGGAGGCGGCCGCGGCCCGCAGCGGACTTGAGCACGGCCATCCCAAGGCGATGGCGTGGCTCGATCGAATCCACGCCCGGCCGGCCTACCAGCGGGCGCTGGACAAGGGCGGGCCCTACTCCGTTGGACGCTGACCGGCCCAAATCGGAAATATTACCCGGGTATAATTGACCGGGCGGCCGCCATCTGCTATCCGGACCTTCAGAGGATTGAAGGGAGCGGTTGAGATGAAGGCCGAGGACAGGAAAGCGGCCATCGCGGCCTACAAGAAACGCAGCGCCGCCGCCGGCATCTTCGCGGTTCGCTGCCAGGGATCAGGTGAGGTCTGGGTTGGCCAGACCCTCAATCTCGACACCATGCAAAACCGCATCTGGTTCTCGCTGCGCATGGGCAGCCATTCCAACGCCGATCTGCAGCGCGCATGGTCGGCGCACGGCGAAACGCACCTTGCGTACGAAGTGCTGGAGCAGATCGAGGACGAGGAGCTGGCCTATGTTCGGGACAAGCTCCTGAAGGAACGCGAGATCCACTGGCGCGCGACGCTCAACGGGTTGAACATTTAGAGCGAACTTTTGTTTGAATCGGTCTGTCGGCTGGCTCGGTCCACCTCGCCCCGCTTGCGGGGAGAGGTCGAAATTCTCGCCAGCGAATTTCGGGTGAGGGGGACTCTCCGTGCAGTCGGTGTTTGCGGAAGCAGCCCCTCACCCCACCCTCTCCCCGTAAGAACGGGGCGAGGGAGTCCACCTACCGTGCTGCGCCAGATCACATCATCCTGCTCCAGGCCCGCTCACCCCTGCGTCGCCGCGATCACTTCCCGGATCAGCCGGGTCAGGCCGCGGATGTCGCCGTCGGGCGCGACCGCATCGCCGAGGCGCACCACGACCATGTGCTGCGACGGCAGGATGACGGTGCGCTGGCCGAGATCGCCCGACGCAAAGAATGCATCGCGCGGCATGCCCGCGCGCACGCGCCCCCTCGCATGTTCGTGCTCGCTGCGATTGGTCCAGAAGCCGGCGCCATAATCGGTGTCGAGCGTGGCGGCGGCGGAAAAATCCACCCAGTCCTCGTGCAGTATGCGCTTGCCGCCGACCATGCCGTCATTGAGATAGAGCAGGCCGAAGCGGGCCCAGTCTCTTGCGCTCGCCAGCATGTAGGTCGAGCCCTGCAAGGTGCCGGCACCGTCGAACTCCAGCGTGACGCTGCGCATGCCGAGCGGATTGAACAGCTCGCGCCAGGCGAACGCCAGCGTCTGTTCCGGTCCACCGGCGGCGTCACGAATGATGCGCGCCAGCAGTTGCGTGGTCGCGCTGGAGTAGGCCCAACGTTGGCCCGGAGGCGCGATCACCGGGGCGTTGACCGCGAAACCGGCCATGTCGTCGTGGAGATAGATCATCTCGCTGGTCGGATCGAAGCCGGAATTGGTCTCGTCCAGCGCCAGGCCCGAGGTCATCCGCATGAGATGCTCGACCTCGATGGTGCGCCGCGGATCGGACGCCGCGCGCCACTCCGGAATCGGCGCCGGGATCGAGGGGCTGACCAGGCCCTGCTGCGTCATGATGCCGAGCAGCGCATTGATCAGCGACTTGGTCATGGAGAATCCGAGCAGCGGCGTATCGACGCCGATTCCGGCCGCATAACGCTCGGCGATCACCTTGCCGTCCCGAACCACCACGACCGCCTTGGTGCGCCGAAACGGCGGCTCGGCCGGCTCTTCGAACGCGTGATCGAGCGCCTCGTTCAACGCCGCATTCGCGGGCTCGACCAGCTCAGCGCCGGCAATCTCCGGAAGCCACGGCGGAGATTTCGGCGCCTTCAGCGCCGCGATATCGCTCCTGAGCAGATAGGGGTCTTGCGATCCATGCCGCAGCACGCAGCCGAGTCCGTCATGAAACACCGCGCGGCTCGCGAACAGGCCGCCCACCGAGGCGTCGACGGTCCTGCTTGTGCGGTCGATCTGATAGGACAGAACCCTGCGCAGCCGGCGAAGGCCGTCGCGCTCGATCGTTTCGGAGAACACCGTTCCCGGATCGAGCCCGGACACAAAGGATTTCGAGCAGACGTTGTGCGCCACCACGCCGGTCGCCACCCGCAATGCGCGGTCCGGCCGGAACTGGAAACAAGCCAGAACAATCGCAGTGCCCACCAGCGCTGCAGCGATCCATTTTCGCGAAGCCAAACCTGTCTCCTCGCGTCTGCGTGATGTGCCTGCTATCGTGCGCCTGAACTCAACCGCCCGGCAGCGCTTGCACGGTGACACCGGGCGGGGGAACGTCATGGTCGGGCACGAAGAAATCCGACATCAGGGGACGCGAGGCGTCGACGCGGTAAGGCTCGAAATCCCGGACGCCGCTGTCGTAGAGCACCTTGTCGTCGATGCAGAACTGCCCGGTGAATTCGCGCGACGGCCTGGTCAAGATGACATGGGCCGCATCACCCATGATCTCCGGCGTGCGGCTTGCGCGCATCATGGCATCGCCGCCGAGCAGATTGCCGACCGCGGCGGTCGCGATCGTGGTGCGCGGCCACAGCGCGTTGACGGCGATGCCGGCGGCCTTCTGCTCGGCGGAAAGACCGAGCACGCATAGGCTCATGCCGAATTTCGCCATCGTGTAGGCGGTCGATTGCGCGAACCATTTCGCCTGCATGTCGAGCGGCGGTGACAGCATCAGGATGTGCGGGTTCGCGGCCTTCTTCAGATGCGGGATGCAATATTTCGACACCATGAAGGTGCCGCGGGTGTTGATGCCCATCATCAGGTCGAACCGCTTCATGTCGGTTCCTTGCGAGTTGGTCAGGCTGATGGCGCTGGCATTGTTGACGCAGATATCGATGCCGCCGAATTCGGACACCGTCTGCGCGATCGCTGTCATGACCTGGGCCTCATCGCGGATATCGCAGAGCAGGGGCAGGGCCTTGCCGCCAGCGGCGCGCACCTCGTCGGCGGCGGTGTAGATGGTGCCCTTCAGTTTCGGGTGCGGCTCCGCGGTCTTGGCGGCAATCGCGACATTGGCGCCATCACGCGCGGCGCGCAGCGCAATGGCCAGGCCAATGCCCCGGCTGGCGCCGGAGATGAACAGGGTCTTGCCCTTCAGCGATGTCATCGTGCGTGCTCCGTCGTTCCGTCGATCGTTCGCGGCCCTAGAGCCTGACTCGAAATGCAGTCTGCGAATAGAGCTGGTTCCCCGTCATTGCGAGGAGCTCTTGCGACGAAGCAATCCATTTAGCCGCGTGCTCAGATCTGGATTGCTTCGCTCCGCTCGCAATGACGCATTCAAAAACCTTATTTCAGTGGCTGCTTCAGTCAAACTCTTAAGCGCGGGAGCCGCGATCCTACGCCGTCGACTGATGCCCTGTCTCGCTTCAACTCTTGCGCGGACACGTTACTGCCAGGCCGCGGCCGAGCCGCGCGTCCGTGGATCGGGCGCGCCGATCAGCGCGCCCGCAAGCACGGCAATGGAGTTTGCCGAGGTCTGGCCCATCGGCTCGGCGATCTGATGGCCCTTGTCCTTCAAGGCGGCCAGCACGTCCTCGGGAAAGCCGCGCTCGATCCGCACCTCGTCCGGCATCCATTGATGATGCAGGCGCGGCGCCGCCACGGCGGCGGTGACATCCATCCTGTAGTCGAGCACGTTGACGATCACCTGCAGCACCGTGGAGATGATCCGGCTGCCGCCCGGCGTGCCGGTCACCAGCACGACCTTGCCGTCCTTCAACACGATGGTCGGCGACATCGACGACAGCGGCCGTTTTCCCGGACCGGGCAGGTTGGCCTCGAAGCCGACCAGGCCGAACGCGTTGGAGGCGCCGGGTGCGGCGGTGAAATCGTCGAGCTCGTTGTTGAGCATCACGCCGGTGCCCTCGGCGACCATCCCGACTCCGTAGGGGAAGTTCAGCGTGTAGGTGTTGGCGACCGCATTGCCCTCGCCATCCACGACCGAGAAATGCGTGGTGTTGCTGCCCTCGCGCAGCGGCTTGATCTGCAGCACGTCGGCTGCCGGCGTCGCATGATCGGGATCGATGCCGGCCCGTTGCCGGGCCGCGTAATCCTTCGACAGCATCGCCAGCACCGGCGCGTTGACGAAAGCGGGGTCGCCGAGATAGCGCGCGCGGTCGGCGTAGGCACGCTTCATCGCCTCGATCAGGAGATGCAGTGACGCCGGCGAGCCCTGCTTGATCTCGCCGAGCGAAAAGCCTTCGAGAATGTTCAGGGTCTCCAGCAGCACGGTGCCGCCGGACGACGGCAGCGGCATCGAGACGATATCGTAGCCGCGATAGGACCCGCGCACCGGCGCGCGAATCACGGCCTGATAGGATTTCAGATCGTCCGCGGTCATGATGCCGCCGGCGTCGCGGATCGCCTTGCTGAGTTTCTCCGCGACCGGTCCTTCGTAGAAACCTCGCGGCCCCTGCTCCGCGATCGCCGACAGCGTCGCCGCCAGATCGGCCTGGATCAGGCGGTCGCCCTCGCCGACCGGCGTGCCGTCCGGACGCGAGAAGATCTTCGCCGTCGCCGGCCACTGCGCCAGCCGCTTGAAGATTCGCGGCAGCGAGTCGGCGGTGTAGTCGGTGACGACGATGCCGTCGCGCGCCAGCGCGATGGCCGGCTCCAGCAGCCGGGCCAGCGTGAACTTGCCGGAGCCGTATTTTTCCAGCGCCAGCGCCAGCCCCGCGACCGTGCCGGGCACCCCGATACTCAGCGCCGAATCGCGTGACTTCGCGTTGTCGGGCTTGCCGTCGGCGCCGAGGAAGATGGTCGGCGTGGTTGCCGCCGGTCCGGTCTCGCGATAGTCGATCGCGATGTCCTCACCGCGCGCGGGAAGATGAATCACCATGAAGCCGCCGCCGCCGATATTGCCGGCCTGCGGATAGGTCACGGCCATGGCAAAGCCGGTGGCGACCGCGGCATCGACCGCATTGCCGCCCTGCCCCAGGATCTCGGCGCCAATGTGCGCCGCGAGCTTCTCCTGGGCGACGACCATGCCATGGCCGGGGAGAGCCGGAAACGAGGCGACGGAACCCTGCGGATCGACGATCCAGCCACGTCCCTCCTGCGCAGTGGCGGGTATCACGCACGCTACGATCAGTGCGATTGCCGCAACCAGGCTTCGCCGGTTGATTCTGAACGAGATCATCAAACTTCCGCCTTCGTGAACGCCAATCCAGTCGCGGATGGATGCTATATTGCTCCCGGGGTGCCTGGCAAAACGCGTGGACGTGATTCGAAGGACATTTTGCAATGGTCATGACCACGATTGAGTCAGGCGAGATGGCTGTTCGAACCTCCTATCCCCCGCGTTCGGCCGTGATCAGCTGGATCTTCTTCGACTGGGCGGCGCAGCCCTATTTCACCCTGATCACGACTTTTGTCTTTGCGCCTTATTTCGCCACCCACGTCGCGTCCGACCCCGCCAGCGGACAGGCGCTGTGGGGCTTTGCCACCGCCGCGGCCGGCATGGTGATCGCGCTCTTGTCGCCGGTGTTCGGCGCGATCGCGGACGCCAGCGGCCGCCGCAAGCCGTGGATCGCGGCGTTCGGCGCGCTGCTGGTGATCGGCTCCGGCCTGATGTGGTTCGGCCGTCCCGGCGACGTCGCGGGCATTCCCGCGTTGCTGTTCGCCTACGGCATCGCCTCGATCGGCGCCGAATTCGCGACCGTGTTCAACAACGCGATGATGCCGACCCTGGTCCCCCCCGAGCGGATCGGGCGGCTGTCCGGCACCGGCTGGGCCACCGGCTATGTCGGCGGCATCCTCAGCCTCATTGTCGTGCTCGGCTTTCTCGCGGCGAGCCCGGAGACCGGCCGCACCCTGTTCGGCTTCACCCCGCTGTTCGGCCTCGATCCGGTCAGCCATCAGGGTGACCGCATCTCGGGTCCGTTGACCGGAATCTGGTTCATCATCTTCGTGCTGCCGATGTTCCTGCTGACCCCCGACTATCCGGCGCGGCTCCCGGTGCGGGCGGCGTTGCGCGCGGGTTTAAGCGAATTGCGCCAGACGCTGGCGGATCTGCCCAGGCAAAAGTCGATGGCGATTTTTCTCGTCGCCAACATGATCTACACCGACGGCCTGGTCTCGCTGTTCGCGTTCGGCGGCATCTATGCCGCGGGGACCTTCGGCTGGAACACGATCCAGATCGGCACCTTCGGCATCATCCTTGCCGTCGCCGGCGCGCTTGGCGCCTGGCTCGGCGGCAAGCTCGACGATGCGCTCGGTCCGAAACGCGTGATCGCCGCCAGCATGAGCGTTCTGCTGTTCGCGGTGATCGCGATTCTGCTGGTCGACAAGGACCACGTCTTATTGGTGCCGGTCGCGCCGCCGCAGCCCGGCGGTCCGCTGTTCGCCGCGGCGTCGGAAAAAGCCTATCTCCTGCTCGGTTGCCTGATCGGCGCCGCCGGCGGCCCGCTGCAGGCGGCCTCGCGCACCCTTTTGATCCGCATCGCGCCGCGCGATCGCATCGCGCAATATTTCGGCCTGTTCGCGCTGACCGGAAAAGTCACGTCCTTCATCGGCCCGCTGCTGATCGGCATCGTCACCGCGATCACCGCGAGCCAGAAGATGGGCATGGCGGTGCTGGTCGTGTTCTTCGTGACGGGATTGGTGCTGCTGGCGCGGGTGCGGGAATAGCCTGCGAAGACCTGCGCGGCGAAACCTCGATGCCGCGGCGCGTTCCGTCGTCATCATCCGCCACCGGGTCTCGCCTCCGGCGAGCCCGATGACAGGCTCCAGCGGATGATCCAGTATTCCAGAGACGCTGGTGGTCGACCGTGAGGCCGCGGCGTACTGGATCCCCGCTTTCGCGGGGATGACGAGCTCGCTTGAGGCGAGGCTGGGACGACGGGAGCTGACGTGAGTGCCCTGCTGGCAGGGGAGCGGGAGTAGCGTGAGCGGCGAGACGTCGATGCCTCGGCGCATTCGGTGTCATCATCCGCGAAGGCGGATGATCCAGTATTCCAGAGACGCCAGAGGTCGACCGAGGGGCCGCGGCATACTGGATACTCCGCTTTCGCGGAGTATGACGACCTCGGTTGAGGAGAGGCCTACCGCCCCGCTCAATGCCTGAAATGCCGCACGCCGGTGAACACCATGGCGATGCCGGCGTCGTCGGCGGCCTTGATCACCTCGTTGTCGCGCAGCGAGCCGCCGGGCTGGATCACCGCGGTGGCGCCGGCCTCGATGCAGGCCAGCATGCCGTCGGCGAACGGGAAGAACGCGTCGGAGGCGACCACCGAGCCCCTGGTCAAGGGTTCGGCCAGCTTCAGCTCGATCGCGGCGTCCTGCGCCTTGCGCGCGGCGATCCGCGCGGAGTCGACCCGGCTCATCTGCCCCGCGCCGATCCCGACGGTGGCGAGATCCTTTGCGTAGACGATGGTGTTGGACTTGACGTGCTTGGCGACGCGGAAGGCGAAGGCGAGATCGCGCAGCTCGGCCTCGGTCGGCGCGCGCTTCGTCACCGCCTTCAGCGCCATGTCGTCGACCACGGCGTTGTCGCGGCTCTGCACCAGAAGTCCGCCCGCCACCGTCTTCGCGGTCAGGCCCGGTGCGCGGGGGTCGGGCAGGCCGCCGGCGAGCAGCAGCCGCAGGTTCCGGCGCCCGGCGACGATCGCGATCGCCTCCTCGGTCGCATCGGGCGCGATGATGACCTCGGTGAAGATCTCGGTGATGGCACGCGCGGCCTCCGCGTCGAGGGTGCGGTTGAGCGCGACGATGCCGCCATAGGCCGACGTGGAATCGCAGGCCAGCGCGCGCCGATAGGCGCTGACGAGGTCCAGGCCTTCGGCGACGCCGCAGGGGTTGGCGTGCTTGACGATGACGCAGGCCGCGGTGCGCGCGGCGTCGAACTCGCCGATGCATTCATAGGCCGCGTCGGTATCGTTGATGTTGTTGTAGGACAGCTCCTTGCCCTGGACCTGCCGCGCGGTCGCGACGCCCGCGCGCTTGCCCGGCGTCGCATAGAACGCCGCGGTCTGGTGCGGGTTCTCGCCATAGCGCAGCGCCTGGATCAGCCGGCCGCCGAACGCGCGAAAATCCGGCGCCTCGGTCCGCAGTTCGCCTGCGAACCAGTTCGAGATCGCGGCATCATAGGCCGCGGTGCGGGCATAGGCCTTGGCGGCGAGGCGGCGGCGCAGATGCAGCTTGGTGGCGCCCTGGTTGGCGGCGAGTTCGTCGAGGACGGCCTGATAATCCGATGGTTCGACCACCACCGCGACGTCATCGTGGTTCTTGGCCGCGGCGCGGATCATCGCCGGGCCGCCGATGTCGATATTCTCGATGCAGTCGTCGAAGCCGGCGCCCTTCTCGACGGTGGCCTCGAACGGGTAGAGGTTGACCACCAGCAGGTCGATCGGCGCAATCCCGTGCGCCGTCATCGCCTCCGCATGCTCGGCATTGTCGCGGATCGCGAGCAGCCCGCCATGCACCTTCGGATGCAGCGTCTTGACCCGGCCGTCCATCATTTCCGGAAAACCCGTGAGCTCCGAGACGTCCCGCACCGCGAGCCCGGCGTCGGCGATCGCCTTCGCCGTGCCGCCGGTGGAGATCAGCTCGACCCCATGGCCTGATAGCGCCCGGGCAAATTCGATCAAACCGGACTTGTCGGAAACAGAAAGCAGCGCGCGGCTGACGCGGCGGAGAGTGTCGGTCATGGTGAAATCCTGAGCGTTAGGGCCGCCGGGTAGCATGGTTTTGGGGGCGGCGAAACCGGCGCGCCGGCGGATGTGGATAGATCGGCCGGAAATCGGCGCCCTTGAGGGCGCGAACGATGCCGCCGCAACCTCAACTGTCATCATCCGCGAAAGCGGATGATCCAGTATTCAAGAGACGCCGGTGATGAAATGGACAGGGCGCGGCGTACTGGATCCCCCGCTTTCGCGGGGGACGACGGCAGTGGGTTGGGCGGGCTCTTTCTCGCCATTGCGGTGCGTGCGCCCGCCGCAACCTCAACTGTCATCATCCGCGAAAGCGGATGATCCAGTATTCCAGAGACGCCGGTAATGAAATCGATGAGGCGCGGCGTACTGGATCCCCCGCTTTCGCGGGGGACGACGGCGGTGGGTTGGGCGAGCTCTTTCCCGCCATTGCGGGGCGCGCGCCCGCCGCAACCTCAACTGTCATCATCTGCGAAAGCGGATGATCCAGTATTCCAGAGACGCCGGCGATGAATGGATCAGCCGCGGCGTACTGGATCCCCCGCTTTCGCGGGGGATGACGGCGGTGGGTTGGGGTGAGCTCTTTCCCGTCGTTGTGAGGGCGCGCGTTTCCTGGGGCGTGAGCGATGCCGCCACCGCGCCTGGGCTGCGATCTGGACGCCATACGGGTCAATCGGGGTACTCTACCGCTTCAGATGCGCGCGGATCTGGGCGGCTTCGCGGGCGTCGTCCTCGGCAAGGGGCGCATATTGCGGGTGATTTGCCCCGACGTGTCAAAATGTCTTCGGGGCACCGCGTAGGCCAGCGACCGCGAAGCTACTTTGCATGGGGTTGTTTTCGATATTTTGGGTCGTGCGCAGGCGGTCGATGTGACGGGTGGGGTCGCTGGACGAAATCGGCTCACAGTGGAATGCGCTGAAGCACCCCCCACCCGACCGGCCTGCGGCCGGCCACCCCAGAGCGAGCTTCGCTCGCCTCGACCCCGCCACGCGCTACGCGCGCGGGAGGAGGGATGGCACCGCCCGTGGGGAGGAAGCCCGCATGCCTGACGACGTCTGATCGCCGACGCAACGTTCGCCTACAACGGCAGTTCCGGTTCGCGCCTGGCGTTGCGGCGGGTCGAGGTGGCGGTGGGGGAGTTCGGGGAGCGGGTGAAGCTCCAGCGCACCGACGGGGCCTGCCGGGAATCCTGCCGGATCACGATCTGGGTGGTGCGGCGGGGGCCGTCATTGCCGGCCAGGAACACGCTGTCTTCCAGCTCGACCCTGTCGTCGAACGCCTCGAAGGTCCAGACCTCGCGGTTCGGCAGCACCAGCAGGACCCCATGCGTGTCGGTGAGCCGGGAGGCCTTGACCTGGGGATGCAGGTGAAACCGCAATGCGTAGTCGGTGACGTCGCCCTTGTTGCGGCTGCCCGGCGCCGGCGTAATCGTATCCTCGCCGTCCAGTCGCGACCCGTCCATTGCGGCCATCAGGACCCGGCGATGCAGCACGCCGAAGCGCTCGACATAGCCGTCATGCGACGCGGTCAGGATGGTGCCGTTGGCGACGTCGCCGCGCGAATTGTCGACGTTGCGGGGGCCCGAGACGACCGGCGAGCCGTGCAGGAAGCGCTTGATCGCCGAGAGTTCGACGAACTGGCAGGACGAGGTCTCGTGGTAGGTCAGGGTCGAATGCGCGGCCGTGCTGCGGGCAAAGGCGCGCCAGCTGTCGCGGCCGGTGGCGGGCATGCCGCAATTGATCACGATACGGCATGGTCCCGACGACAGTTCGAACGACAGGCAGCCGGCATGGGCCTCCTGGCTGACATTGGCAGGCGGCGGCGCACCGGTGTCCATGATCACGACCATGGGGCCGGCGTCGAGGCGCTGGAAGCCGGCGTGCGGCATGCTCGCCATCGGCGAACCATGCGTATCGTCATAGGCCAGCAGGGTCGCGAGCAGGTCCGAGGAGGTGCCGCTCATGCCGTTGAACAGCGCCATGCTGCCGTCGCCGTGGCGGAAGAACCGCAGCATCGGCATCATGCGATCGATCGCGTTCAACAGCGCCGGCGGCGGCGCGATGTTGCGCGCGGCGAAAGTCTGGCGCAGCGGCAGCAGGTCGATCAGGAGCTCGATCAACGCCCCCGGATTGCGCGAAATGTGGCCGCCATCGGGGAGAATCTGCCGCTGCAATTCGTCGGAGAGTTTTCGCGAGGCGGTCTTGATGTGGCGGGCCTGGTTGGCGAGGCAGAGCGAGGTATAGCACAGCGCGATCACGACCTGCAGCCGCGCCACGCCGTCGGGCACGTCGAGCATCGCATAGCGCATGGTGCGGATTTCCCGCGTCAGCCAGCGCAGATAGCGGCGATAGAACTTGCCGTCGGTGTCGCCCAGCACCAGCGGCGCCTGCGACAGCAGCGAAATCACCCGACGCGACATCACATCGGCGCGGCGGGCGGTCGGACGCCGGTGCGAGGGATTGGAGATCCAGTCGTCGACCAGAGCGCGGGCATTGGCGCGGGTCAGCGCGGTGTCGGCGGCGCGCAGGTGCCGCAGCCAGCCGAAGCCGAGCAGCGCCACCTCCCAGTCCTCGGATGGCGGTTCGAGATCGAAGATCGAGCGGCCATGGCAGGTGACGATCTTGCCCGCGAACACGAAGCGGCCGGCATAGATCTCGGCGGCGCGGGTGGCGTCCGCGGTCCGCAGGTCGTGCGGGGCAATCATCAGGCGGTCGGAACGACCGGGCCACAGCTGCGACAACGCGACCGGACCGCCGGTTGCGCGCGACATCATGCTGCGCGCGAAACGGTCCATGATCAGCGTCGAAATGCGTCTGCGTTGAGCGGTGGCCACGCCTTGCCTTGATGAGAGGGGGATTCGCTAACGCAACCTTTTAATCTGTAACTGGCCCCAATACACCCTCTTGAGGGCCACGGAATCAACGTTGAGGGGGCGAAATCCAGTGTAAAATCAGGTGCAAAGTCAGATTTTGACCAGCCTCGCCGCGTAAAAGCCATCGAGTCCGCCAAGCCGGGGGTCCGGATTGCGGAGGTGGCACGGCAACGTCCGCAGGTCGCCTTGCGCGGTTACAATTTCCGAGAGACCGGCGACTTCGCCCGCGTTGATCGGCGCGCGGCGCACCGCCGCCCCGCTCGCGAGCAGTTCGGCGATCGCCTCTTCGCCCTCGTCCGCCTCCAGCGAACAGGTGCAATAGACCAGTGTCCCGCCGGGCTTGAGCAGGCTGACGGCCTGGCGCAGCAGGCGCCGCTGCAGCGCCGTCAGCGGCGCGAACTCCGCTTCCTGCCTGAGCCAGGCGACATCGGGGTGGCGCCTGATGGTGCCGGTCGAGGTGCAGGGCGCGTCGAGCAGAATGCCGTCGAAGCCGCCATCGGGGCCATCAGACCATTCGGCGGCATCGGCCACCACGGTCTCGGCCTCGAGATGCAGCCGCGCCAGATTGTCTCGCAACCGCGCCATCCGTCCCGGCGAACGATCCACCGCCACGACCCGCGCGCCGGCCTGCGCGAGCTGCGCGGTCTTGCCGCCGGGGGCGGCGCAGAGGTCGGCGATGGTCTTGCCGCCGACATCGCCGAGCAGGCGCACCGGCAAGGCGGCCGCGGCATCCTGGACCCACCACTCGCCCTCGGCGAAACCGGGCAGCGTGGTCACCGATCCCTGCAGCTGCGTCCGCACGGTTCCGGTCGCCAGCAACTCGCCGTGAAGCCGGTTCGCCCACTGCGCGGCGTCGGATTTCACCGTGATGTCGAGCGAGGGGTCGTGCGCGAGCGCCAGCGCGATGTCCCTGGCGGTGCTTTCGCCATAATGCGTGGTCCAGCGCGCCAGCAACCAGGGCGGGACATCGAGCGTCTGCGATTTGACCTCTTCCACCAGGCTCGCGCCTTCACGGGCGCATCGACGCAGCACGGCGTTGACGAGCCCGGCATATTTCGCGGCCCGCCGGTCCGACTGGGCGAGGCGAACCGACAGATCCACGGCGGCATGGTCCGGCACGTCCATCCAGAGAATTTGCGCAGCCCCGATCAGGAGCGCACTTTGTGCCCGCGGCGCGTCGGTCGGGACACCGCGGTCGAGCAGGCGCGACAGCACATGACCGAGGGTTCCAAGCCGGCGCAGGATGGTCGCAACCAGCCGGCGCATCAGGGCGCGGTCGCGATCGGCCAGCATCTTCAGGCCAGGGTGCGCGCCGCCGCCATCGAGCTGGTCGTCGAGCGTGCGCTGCTTGTGGAGGACACCGTCGAGAATATCCGCCGCAATCCGCCGCGCCGCGAGACCAGGCACTTCGGTGGGACGTGCGAATCGTTGTGAGGACATGCTGAAACGTTACTCGGAAAAGGGGGGACTGGTTCCGCACGTTTGGTGCACGTCTTCGAAGAATCGGCACTCTGCCATGCGTATATGCCAGATATAAGAATCGCCTCTGGCTTTTTCACGTGCGCTGCACAATCTGTTGACCAAATACCCTGGGGATGACGGGGATCTTTGTCGGAGCCCAACGATGAGTGATGGTTCATCAATACCTGTCCCAGCACGCAAACCATTATCGCCCGCGGCCCAGCGCGCGCTGGCTGAAGCCGACGCACGCCGGCAGGCGGCGGCCGCCGCCGCCAAGCCGACGGCGAAGGAGATTCAGGGACCCAAGGGGCCCGAGCCAACGCGATATGGCGATTGGGAGAACAAGGGCATCGCCTCGGATTTCTGAGGCGACGAACGCGTGCCGACGCCCGGGGGCTCCGCTTGCCCCGTTCACGCGAGGCGCCGGACCCACTACAAATAGCGGTTGTGGCGCAGGTAATCGACGATGCGCTCGCAGGCAGCCTCCGCGGACAACACGGCGGTGTCGACCAGAAGCTCCGGCGCCTCCGGCGCCTCGTAAGGCTGGTCGATGCCGGTAAAGTTCGGCAGCTCACCCGTGCGGGCCCTGCGGTAGAGGCCCTTCGGATCGCGGCGCTCGCATTCGGGGAGCGGCGTCGCGACATGAATCTCGATGAACTCACCGGCCGCGAGCAGGCGGCGCGCCATGTCCCGTTCGGAGCGGAACGGCGAGATCAGCGAGACCAGCGCAATCAGGCCTGCGTCGACGAACAGCCGGGCGATCTCGGCAACCCGCCTGATGTTCTCGACCCGCGCCTCGCTGGTGAAGCCGAGATCGCGGCTGATGCCGTGGCGCAGATTGTCGCCATCGAGCAGCGTGGTATGGCGGCCGAGATCGGTGAGGCGCTTGTCGACCAGATTGGCGATCGTCGATTTTCCCGCGCCGCTCAGCCCCGTGAACCACAGCACGCAGGGCCGTTGCTGCTTCAAACGAGCCCGCACGGATTTGTCCACCTCCAGCGTCTGCCAGCGAATGTTGGTCGCGCGGCGCAGCGAGAAATCGATCATTCCCGCCCCGGTCGTGCGATGGCTGAGGGGATCGATGAGGATGAAACTGCCGAGATCGCGATTGTCGCGATAGGCCTCGCAGACCAGCGCCCGGTCGAGGCTGAGATTGACGTAGCCGATCTCATTCGCTGCGAGCGTGGTCGCGGCCTGGTGCTCCAGAGTGTCGATTGCGACGCGGTGCTTCAGGGTCGAGATAACAGCGCCGGTGGCGGAACTGCCGCATTTGAGCATGTAGCGGCGGCCGGGGAGCATGGCATCGTCGTCGAACCAGACGAGATGCGCGGCGAGTTGATCCGAGACGAGCGGCGCAGCGCCCGACGTCAGCACGTCGCCGCGGCTGACGTCGATCTCATCGGCAAGCGTCAGCGTCACCGACTCCCCGGCCGTCGCGTGATCCTGCTCGCCGTTGGCTGTGAGGATGCTGGCAATGGACGTCAGGCGGCCCGAAGGCTGCACCTGGACTTCATCGCCCCGGTGCACGCTACCGCTGGCGATGCGCCCGCAGAAGCCGCGAAACTCGGGGTTGGGCCGGTTGACCCATTGCACCGGAAAACGCAGCGGCCGGGCCTCGATATCGCCGGTCACCTCGACCGTCTCGAGATGGGCCATGATGGTCGGGCCGGTGTACCAGGGCATCCGGGTGCTTGCGGTGAAGATGTTGTCGCCATCGCGCGCCACCACCGGGATGCATTGAACATGTGGGATGCCGAGCTGCGCGGCGATCGTCCGATACTCCACGGCGATCGCCGTGAAACGATCGGCATCGAATCCCACCAGATCCATCTTGTTCACCGCGGCCATGACGTGGTGGACGCCAAGCAGGCCGAGAATATAGCTGTGGCGCCGGGTCTGCGAAATCACGCCCTTGCGCGCGTCGATCAGCACCACCGCGAGATCGGCGGTGGACGCGCCGGTCGCCATGTTCCGCGTGTACTGCACGTGGCCCGGCGTATCGGCGACCACGAAGCGGCGCCGCGATGTGGCGAAGAACCGGTAGGCGACGTCGATCGTGATCCCTTGTTCGCGCTCCGCCAGCAGGCCGTCGACCAGAAGCGCGAAATCGAGGTCGCCGCCGGTGGTGCCGTCCGTCCTGCTTTCCGACGCCAGCGCGCTCAGCTGGTCGTCGAGCAGCATCTTCGAATCGTAGAGCAGGCGGCCGACCAGCGTACTCTTGCCGTCATCGACGCTGCCGCAGGTGACGAAGCGCAGTGTCGGCAGGTCATCATGCTCGTGCCGAAGCGTGTCGAGAACGGTCGCTGAGGTCTCTTCGAGGCCCGACATCAGAAGTAACCCTCGGTCTTCTTGCGCTCCATCGATGCCGCGCCATCGCGGTCGATGGCGCGCCCTTGCCGCTCGGAACTCCGCGAAGCGATCATCTCCTGGACGACCTCCGGCAAGGTCGCCGCCGTCGATTGCATCGCGCCGGTCAGCGGATAGCAGCCCAGTGTGCGAAACCTGACGGAGAGCCGCTGCGGCTGCTCGCCGGGTCGCAGTGTCATCCGGTCGTCGTCGACCATGATCAGGGCGCCGTCACGCTCGACCACCAGCCGCGGCGCGGCCAGGTAAAGCGGCACGATCGGAATGGCCTCGATCAGGATGTATTCCCAGATGTCGCGTTCGGTCCAATTCGACAGCGGAAATACCCGCATGCTTTCGCCGGGTGACAGCAGGGTGTTGTACACATTCCACAGTTCCGGGCGCTGGTTCTTCGGATCCCACTGATGCGCGGCGCTCCGATGCGAGAAGACGCGTTCCTTGGCGCGCGATTTTTCCTCGTCGCGCCGCGCTCCGCCGATCGCCGCGTCGAAGCCGTGAAGGTCCAGCGCCTGTCGCAATGCCTGGGTCTTCATCACGTCGGTATGAACCGCCGAACCATGGCTGAACGGGCCGATACCTTCCGAGACCCCGTCGGGGTTGACGTGGACCAGAAGATCGAGGCCGAGGTCGCGCACGCGCTGGTCGCGAAAGGCGATCATCTCGCGAAACTTCCAGGTCGTATCGACATGCAGCAGTGGGAACGGCGGCTTGCCGGGATGGAAGGCCTTCATCGCCAGATGCAGCAACACCGACGAGTCCTTGCCGATCGAATAGAGCATGACCGGCTTGCGGAACTCGGCCGCGACTTCGCGCAGGAGATAGATGCTCTCGGCTTCGAGACGGTGCAGATGGCCGAGCGCCGTGCGGTGTTGACCGGCAGGAAGCGCGGCGAGAGGCGGCGCTGCGATCGCCGGACAATCGGGTTCGGCGGTCATGCGGCCGTGCCGAGACCACGGCCGAACAAGCGATCCGACGTCGCTGCGTCCAGGCCGAGATCACGCACGCATGCTTTCACCGAGGCACGGTAGATATCGTGAATGCCAAACCGCTCCAGCACCGACAGCTGGGCATCGGTCAGCGACGTGGTTTTTCGGGCGCGGTACTTGTAGCCGGTATCCGATCCGTGAATGCCGGAGACCGTATAGACCATAGGCTCGCTGAGGAAGGTGATGCCCGAGTTCTTCGACTCCAGTTGTCCCCTCTCCTTCCAGTCCGTCACCGCGCACTCGGTAAAGCGGGCCGCGAGCCCAAGGCGGTCGAACAGGGTCCGGACCGATTGCGCGGCGTCCTTGCTCGCCTCGTAGACGTAGTGGGTTACCGGGATGCCATGCCGCGCGGCGAAGCTTTCGACACGGAGCGTATTCAGCGTGGCGATGACATAGTTGTGGATCAACCTGCCTTCCGGGACGCGGTCCGACCATTTCTCCAGCCATGAGGCCAGCGAACTCGCCGGATCACGATCGAGCATGATGAAGTGAAGCTTGTCCGCTGGATAGCCTGCCTCCAGCAACGGTTGCAGCGGCTGGAACAGGCTTTCGGCGAGAACGTAAGGTCCCGCCATTTCCTTGCTGAAGACGTGCGGCTGATCCGCCGCCGACGGAATGATCCAGGGCGCGCTCGCGTGCCCGACCAGGGAGTGGCGCAGAATCACCTTCACCGGCTGGAAGTAGGACGGGATTCCGGCGACCCCGAACAGGTTGGTCAGGGCGGTCGATCCGACCCGGCACTTGCCCCAGGCGCAATAGAGCGTCGGGAAATCCGCCGCGGGCCGATCGCGGAAGCCTCCCGCAAGGCAATCCCTGGCCTCGCGCATCAGGTCGTCGAGCGCTATGGCTCTGGTCTGGTACTTGCCGTCGGGGTCGAGCAGCATGGTGTCGAGCGAAGCGTGCTGCCCGCGGATCAGTTCGACCATCCGCTCGGTTTCGTCCAGTGTCGGAAGAATGCTCATTTGCCTGCCTCCTGGAACAGCCTGGTGATGGTGTTCAACTCTGAGCGTCTGCGAGTTCGAGCGGGAGGGAGGCTCGGGAATAGAATCCCCGGGCGCCCTTGAAGATCGTATCGATGACGGAATCGGTGCGGTACATGTTGATGTCGACCGCGCCGGCAAAGAAATGTGTGCCCTTGGTCGGACTGCCGACGGCGAAGATGTTCCGGTAGGGTCTGCCGTTCCGATCATGAACGCGGCTGTCGGCGTAGCTGCAGGAGATGCCGCCCAGCGCATCGAGCTTGACGATACCTTGCCATTGCATCTCCTGGTACAACAGACTGTCATTCAACTGGTATGACGGCCCGGTCGCGTCGATGACGTAATCCATTTCCCGGTGACTGCCATTGCCGAGCGTCGCGCGAAATCGGCCGCCGGTATCGACGACATTGCGCAGCCGGGCGGCGGTCGATAGCCGACCGGTACGGATCAGGTCGCGGACCTTGATCGCGTTGGCCAGCGGCATGGCCGATCGATTTCTGAGCCACCCGGAATTGTAGACGTTCATGAATCGTGTTTTCTCGACGGAGTTCATTCTGCTCCATGCGTCGCACACGACATTGGCGATGCTGGCCAGGTACGAATGAACATTCGGCTCGCAGGTCTGTGCCTCCGCAATATTGCGTTCCAGATCGGCCAGGGAATCGCCGTCGATGTCCCGGCAGGACAGATCGCAGGCGAGTCCGGTGACGTCCCGGAGCAGTTCGGCAAGCTTGCTCGCGAAAGCGTCGGCCTCGATCTGCTCGCGGCCTTGCACGTAGTGCTGCAGCGCGTCGCGAAATCCGTCATTGGTCTCGGGGAGATTGACGGGCTGAACAGTGGGAAACAAGCCGCTGCGGGAAAAGCAGGTGATCTTCACCAGACGGTGCGTGCTGGCCAGCTCGGTCACGCTGTCAACCGCGGTCAGGCCGCTTCCGAGAACTCCGACCTCGATCCCCTCGCGGTCCGGAAACGCGAACCGGGCGTATGGATCCCGGGCATAGTTCGTGCTGCCGGAAAGGCCATAGTGATCCTCCGGCGCGTTGTGGCCGGTACAGAGGATCATCACCGACGACCTGTGGGTCGCACCCCGATCGGTTGTCAGCAGCACGTCATAGTCCGGCGCGAACCGCATGCCCACCACCTCGGCGTGCTCGGCATGAACGGCAACTCCGGCGCGGCTGCAGCGCTCGATCGCAGCCTTCCGGGCGTCGTCCAGATAGTCCCGATAGAGTTTCCTCGGCAAATGATCGTGGCCGTCGCATTCGAGGCCGACGCGCCTGGTCCAGCGCAGAAAATCACCGGGGTCGCCGACCCCGATCGACATCTTCGACGCTTTCATGTTGAGCAGATGATGGTCGCTCCGGGTTCGGTACGCCACGCCGCCGTCGAATCCGGACTTGTCGAAAAGCTGAATGCCGGTGACCAGGTTGCCATACCGTTTCGAGCAGACCCGCTCGGCCAGATGGCGCAATACGGTGATCCCGGTGGCCCCGCCGCCGACGACGCTGATGATCATCGTTGAGCTCCATGATGGCGGTGTTCGACCCGATACGCGACGCAGGTCCGCATGGCACGCTCTCCTCTGGTAGCTCGGCAACGTCAGAAGATCGGGTCGAAGACCGTGAGGTCTGCATTCGGTTCAGCCGAGGGGCGTCCGCTCAGGCCGCCCGCACGGTGTTGAGGAAGTTCTCCACCTCGGTCTTGAGGTTACCGCTCTCCTTCGATAGCGAACGCGCCCACGCCAGCACTTGCGCCGAGGCCGAACCCGTGGCGCTGGCGCCATGATTGACGTGGGTGATCTTTTCGGCGACCTCGGCGGTGCCCTTGGCGGCCTCGCTCACATTACGGGCGATCTCCGCGGTCGCGGCGCCCTGCTCCTCGACCGTGGCGGCGATGGTCGATGCGATGTCGGAGATGTGGCTGATGGTGGCCCCGATCTCCTTGATCGCGCCGACCGAGTCCCGTGTTGCCGTCTGCATGCCGGTGATTTGCGCACCGATCTCGTCGGTGGCCTTGGCAGTCTGCGCCGCCAGCGCCTTCACTTCGTTGGCCACCACGGCGAATCCGCGACCGGCTTCTCCGGCGCGGGCGGCCTCGATGGTGGCGTTGAGCGCAAGCAGATTGGTCTGTTCGGCAACCGCGGTGATGAGCTTGATGACATCGCCGATCCGGCCCGCGGCCTGGAGCAGTTCATTGATACGGAGGTCGGTGCGCTCCGCCTGCTTGACCGCGTCGCCGGCGATGCGGCTGGAGTCATGGACCTGCCGGCTGATTTCCGTGACCGATGCGCTCATTTCCTCGGCGGCGGAAGCCACCGCGCCAACATTGGCCGAGGCCTGTTCGGAAGCCGTAGCCACCATCCCCGATAGCTGCTGGGTCTGTTCGGCGGTCCCCGACAGGGTCCCGGCGGCTTGCTCCAGTTGGTTGGATGCCGACGACACCGTGTTGACGATGCCTCCGACGGCGGTTTGGAACGCGTCGGCGAGCCGGATCATCTCCGCCTTGCGCTGAGCGGCAGCGGCCGCCTGCAGATCCTTCTGTTCGGCCTCCATCCGCTCGATGCGGATCAAATTGCTCTTGAAGGTATGCGCCGCACGGGCGTTGTCGCCGACTTCGTCGCCGCGTTCGGTAAAGGGAATCTCGATCGTCTTGTTGCCGTTGGCCAGTTCCAGCAGGACATCGCCGATGCGACGGATCGGGCGGGCGATATTCAGCACGGAGAACAGCGCCGAGCCGACCAGCACCAGCACGACGAGCACGCCGACACTGAGCGCGATGGCGGCAACGCTATCCAATTCGGCCAGCAACTCGGCCTGACGTCTGGCCGTGAACTCGGTACCCATGTTCATGGCCTTGCCGATGCGGGTGCCGACCTCGGTGGCGGTCGGAAACACGCGTTCGTTGAGAACGCGCATCTTGGCCTCTTCGGCCTTCACGGACTCGACCGCTTCAGTCTTGAAGCGATCCGCGATCACGGTCAGTCCGTCGATTCCGGCCTGGATATCCTTTTCACCGGCGAGGCCGCGTGCGCGCTTGAGCGCGGTGATCACCAGATCGGCGCGGCCGGTGATGATGTCCTTTTGATCCGGTTCGGCGGTGGCATCGAATCGCCAGATGGCGGCGCGGGATGCGCTGAACGACGCGTCGGCGTCCCGCAGATTGACTTCGATGCCGAGATGATTGGGCGACCCCGCAAGGATCGGCGATGCCAGCAGCTGGTCAATGGCACGGCTCCACGCATCCGCGGTCTGGTTCCGCGCCTTGGAACCGGCAAGCACGGCTGCCCGGGCCGCAGCGAGTTCGGTTCCGGCGGTCAGGGATGCGTCCACATATGTCCTGATGTCGCGGAACATCTCCCTGGCTTCCGCGCGTACCGCCCGCTGCGTAGCGGCGTCGATCTCCGCTCCGGCCTGGGCGAGGCTGGTGCGCAGGACCTGCAGCCTGTCGTCGAGTCGAGCGGTCGAAGGCGCGTCACTGATTTCCAGGGCAGCAAGTTGCGCGCGCAGGATGGCCGAGTCGGCGCCCTGGGCGTTGGCCTTGTTGGCTGTGTTGATGACGACGTATCGGCTCAATTTTGCGATCGACTGATTGCCCAGCATCTGACTGACGAGCATGCCGGCGACCAGAGCGACTCCAATGCCCGCGGTAAGACCCAGTTTCGTGCCGATACGAAAATTGAATCGTGCCATCGCGCCCCGCTCCCTCGCCTCAACGACGCAGTTGGCAGCCTCAGGCTAAATTTTGGGTGAAGATCTACCTCCGTACAACTACAGGACGTGCAGGAGCCGCCGCTGCCTGCGGGCAGCGATGCCATGCAAGAGAGCCTGAGTCGTCGCGCGTTGCGGCCACCGCGGTATTGACGGAGGGCGGGAGCGGATCTGCATCGCAGCCCTTCCGGTCATCGGCGCAGACTCAGGCCGCGTGCACGGTGCCGAGGAATCCGTCGACCTCGGCCTTCAGTTGGGCTTCTCATTGCGGCGAGCGAGCCCGGCGGTTCAACGCGTCACCAAGACCGGGGTACCCACCGATACGCGCTGGTAGAGATCCGAGATGTCGGGGTTGAGCATGCGGATGCAGCCATAGGAGACGAAGCCGCCGACCGAGCCCGGGACGTTGGTGCCGTGGATGGCGTATTCGCCTCCGGCGAGCGTCATGGCCGCGACCCCCATCGGATTGCGCGGCGAGCCGCCGGCAATGACGTCCGGCAGGTCGGGCTTGTCGTGCCTGACGTCCGCAGGGGGTGCCCAGGCCGGATTGCGGTACTTCCCGTCGATCCGGGTCTCGCCCGCCCATTGCCGGCCCGCCTTGCCGACGCCGACCGGGTAGCGCATCGCATGACCCTCATCGAGGATCAGATAGAGGCGACGTTCGCCGGTCTTCACGACGATGGTCCCAGGAGAGTACTGGTTGCGAACCCCGACCAGTTCCGGCATCGCCTCCGCCGCCGACATCGTCAGCAGCCCCGCTCCAATGGTGGCGGCCAACGCCACCGCAATCCGCCTCGCCATCAATCTCTCCGCTTCCATCTCAAATGAATGTTTCGATCCCGAATTCGCGCCCGACACGCATTCTAAACCATGCGCGTTAACCGGATGTTTTCCACGTCGGCGGCCTCGACCGGCCCGCGTCGGACGAGGAGAGAAAATGTTGGAAACAAAGTGAATGAAAAGTAAATGACGCGAAAACAACACTGCGCGGGAAATGCGCCGGGCCGGCTGCGGACCAGCCCGTGAGGGATCTGGGATGACCAACGGACCCGGGCGCGGCCCGCGCCCATCGCGCCCGCTCTTCGGCTGACAGATAAAGCTTCTGGAGGACGCCGCTTGGATCGGGGCAAGGATGACAGCGGCAGCGCGAAAGCCGCAAAGCCACTCCCCGGCAGGCGGGGAGTGGCAGAGGATCGACCGCCGGCCTAGGCCGACTTCTCTTTCTTGTTCTGGCGATGCTCGACGAGGTCATCGACCACGGCGGGATCGGCCAGGGTCGATGTGTCGCCGAGGCTCGACGGTTCGTCCTCGGCGATCTTGCGCAGGATGCGGCGCATGATCTTGCCGGAGCGGGTCTTCGGCAGGCCGGGGGCGAACTGGATCTGGTCGGGGGACGCGATCGGGCCGATGTCCTTGCGCACCCAGGCCACCAGCTCCTTGCGCAACTCGTCCGACGGCTCGACCCCGGTCATCAGCGTCACATAGGCGTAGATGCCCTGGCCCTTGATGTCGTGCGGATAGCCGACCACGGCGGCTTCCGACACCTTGGCATGCGCCACCAGCGAACTCTCGACTTCTGCGGTGCCCATGCGATGGCCCGAGACGTTGATGACGTCGTCGACGCGGCCGGTGATCCAGTAATAGCCGTCGGCGTCGCGCCGGCAGCCGTCGCCGGTGAAATACTTGCCCTTGTACGTCGAGAAATAGGTCTGCTCGAAGCGGGCGTGGTCGCCATAGACCGTGCGCATCTGCCCCGGCCAGGACTTCGCGATGCACAGATTGCCCGTCGTCTCGCCCTCCAGCACCTTGCCGTCGGCATCGACGATCTCGGGCACCACGCCGAAGAACGGCAGCGTGGCGGAGCCCGGCTTCAGCTTGATCGCGCCCGGCAGCGGCGTGATCAGGATGCCGCCGGTCTCGGTCTGCCACCAGGTATCGACGATCGGGCAGCGCTCGTTGCCGACCACGCGGTGATACCATTCCCAGGCTTCCGGATTGATCGGCTCGCCGACCGAGCCGAGCAGCCGCAAGCTCGCGCGCGAGGTCTTCGTCACCGGCTCGTCGCCGGACTGCATCAGCGCGCGGATCGCGGTCGGCGCGGTGTAGAAGATGTTGACCTTGTGCTTGTCGATGACGTTCCAGAATCGCGAATTATCGGGATAATTCGGCACACCCTCGAACATCAGCGTGGTCGCGCCGTTGGCGAGTGGTCCATAGAGAATGTAGCTGTGGCCGGTGACCCAGCCGACGTCTGCGGTGCACCAGTAGACGTCGCCGTCGTGATAGTCGAAGACATACTGATGGGTCATCGCCGCATAGACCAGATAGCCGCCTGAGGTGTGCAGCACGCCCTTGGGCTGGCCGGTCGAGCCAGACGTATAGAGGATGAACAGCGGATCCTCGGCGTGCATGTGCTCGCAGGGGCATTCGGTCGTCACCATCTCGGCGGCGTCGTGGTACCAGAGGTCCCGCGACGGGTTCATGTCGACCTTCGCGCCGGTGCGTTTGACCACGACGACCCAGTCGACGCCCTCGGCCTTGGCGAGGGCGGCGTCGACATTGGCCTTGAGCGGCACCTTCTTGCCGCCGCGCAGGCCCTCGTCGGCGGTGATGACGATCCTGGATTGGCAGTCGGTGATGCGCTGGGCGAGGCTGTCGGGCGAGAAGCCCGCGAACACCACCGAATGGATGGCGCCGATTCGCGCGCAGGCCAGCATCGCATAGGCGGCCTCGGGGATCATCGGCAGATAGATGGTGACGCGATCGCCCCGCTTGACGTTGCGGGTGCGCAGGATGTTGGCCATCTTGCAGACTTCGTCATGCAATTGCCGGTAGGTGATGTGCTTCGACTGCGAAGGATCGTCGCCTTCCCAGATGATCGCGGTCTGGTCGCCGCGCTTGTGGAGATGCCGGTCGATGCAATTGTAGGCAACGTTGACGATGCCGTCCTCGAACCATTTGATCGAGATGTGGCCGGGCGCGAACGAGCTGTTCTCGATTTTCGTCGGCGCGTGATACCAGTCGATGCGCTTGGACTGCTCGGCCCAGAATCCGTTGGAATCTGAGATCGAGCGCCCGTACATCTCGCGGTACTTGGCCTCGTCGACGAAGGCGCGTTTCGACCACTCCGCCGGCACATCGTAAATCTTCTCGGACATATTCACCCTCCCACTCCACCCGTGCGGCCCGTGCACCCGAACACTGCCGTCCCGTTGTTGTACCAATTATGCGTCGGGCTGACCGCTGCCGACAAGCGCGACAAGTTGAACCTTCGGCGAAAGTCGCGCCATGCGCAGGATCAAAAACGTGAGCGATGGCCGGAGATTCGACGCCTCCGCGATGGCGCCAGGGTCGGCGACGAGCGGAAGAGCCGGCCGGGCCTCGTCGCAAAACCGACGCCATTTGGTATTTAGAAACCATTAACCATTGATAAGAGACCATTAACCCCTGATTCGGGACTCGCCATCGGTGCGCCAACTCCCTAAATGGCTTCCCCGGGCCCTGTGGGCCCTGAGGAACCCAGGAGCGGGGTCTGGCATTGAGCGAATGATGGTCGGCAAGGCATCCAAGGTCATGATCAATCAGCGAAATTTGGCGACTGCGCGGTCCAGTCGGTTCGATCCGGCGGCACTTGCGCTGGCCAAGGCGCTGGGACAGTGGCCCAAGCCGGCGCCTGCCCGGCGCAAGACTGTCGCGGATGCCGGCGCCAAGGTCTCGGTCGAATACCTTGCCCAGGAGCTCGGTCTCAAGCTCGGCGACCAGAACGAATTGACCATCCGCCGCGTCAAGCGTGGCAAGACCTACTCCTTCGTCCGCGCCAACGGCACGCACATCCGCCACGTCGGCACCATTCGCCGCCTGCATTCGATGGCGGTGCCGCCGGCCTATCGCGAGGTGCGCTATTCGCCCGATCCCAGTTCGCATCTGCAGGCGGTCGGCCGCGATGCCGCGGGGCGGCTGCAATATCGCTACCACGCCGACTGGGAAAAGGTGCGCGAGCAGCGCAAGGCGCATCGGCTGGCCAAGCTGGTCGGCGCGCTGTCGAAGATCCGGCGCAACGTGACGAGCCACCTGTCCGGCGAGGCGCCGACGCGGGAGTTCGCGCTGTCGGCGGTGATCGAGCTGATCGCGCGCACCGCGATCCGCCCCGGCAATGAGTCCTACGCCCGCCTCAACGGCACCCGCGGCGCCACCACGCTGTTGAAATCCAACGTCACGCTGGAAGACGACTCCCTGGTGCTGACCTTCAAGGCGAAGGGCGGCAAGGCGGTGCGCAAGGAATGCAACGCCGCCAAGCTGGTGCGCGCGATCGGCATTTTGCGGACCGTGCCGGGCAAGCGCATGTTCCAGTATCGCGACGGCTCCGGCACCGTGCGCGCGGTGTCGACCGCGCAGGTCAACGCCTTCCTGCGCGAGATCGCCGGCATCAAGATCTCGCTGAAGGATTTCCGCACCCTGATGGCGTCGGCCGTGGTGCTGGAATCGCTGTCGCGGATTTCGCCCGCGGCCAGCGCCCATGGCCGCAAGCGCCAGGTGCTCGAAGCCGTGCGCGCCGCCGCCGATGAATTGTCCAATACGCCGGCGATCTGCCGCAAGAGCTACGTCCACGACACCATCGTCACCGCCTTCGAGGACGGCATCCTCGAGCGCTTCGCCGCCACCATGAAGGGCACCCGCACGCAGGCCCGGCGCGAGCAGCTGCTGGCGCAGGTGGTGACGGCGGCCGCGGTGTAGCCGCGCGCGCCGACGCATCCCGGAATGACAGGCGATGCGTCGTCGTTCGCACGTCTCGCAATCACAGGCAAAAGCGCGCCCCCCGCCTCGGTCATGCCCGCGCATGGGGGCATCCAGTACGCCGCGCCGTGTCGATTCAATCGCCGACGTCTCTGGAATACTGGATCGTCCGCTTTCGCGGACGATGACACACGAGATTGCGGTAGCGTCCCACCCATTAACAAACATGCGTCGATGCCGAGACGTGGTCCGGACGCCGCGGCGCTCATGTCGGTTCCACGGTCCGAGCCCTTGGCGTGCGTTGATTTGTTGCAGTCCCCGGGCTGGCAGAGTGGCGATCGAGACCGCATATTGCCGGAATGGAAGACATTCACAGATGCACATCCGTTTTGCGCTCCCTGATCGCCGCAGGGGAGCCAAACGGGATTCCGCATGCCGAAAAGGCGATCAATGATCTCATGGACGCAACCCCAGCGCCTCGGCAAAAGGCGAGCCTGGAGAGCGTCCGGGCCGTCGTGCAGGAGCAGCGCGACACGGAAGGCTGTCAGCTCGGGTTTGCCGATACAGTCAATGACTACATCGAAAAGCTGATGCGAACTTTTGAATGATCCGCAGTTGAATGCTCCGACCGGGCGAGCGTCGCCCATGTGCTTTCTGTGCGACCGCCGACGTCGCGTCGGACCTGCGGCGACATGTGTCTTCAGATAAACCGCAACATGGCCGCCGCAACTCGGTGTGGCGCTGGCGGTCCGCAACCGCTATCATGGTCTTATGAAACAGTTCGATCGCATTACCTTCAAGGCCGACGTGATGGGCGGGAAAGCGTGCATCCGCGGGATGCGGGTCACCGCCGCCATGATCGTCAATCAAATCGGCGCCGGGCGTCGCGTGGAGGATGTGCTCGCGGACTATCCCTACCTTGAACGGGAGGACGTATTGCAGGCTTTGCGCTACGCGGCATGGCTGGCCGAGGGGGAGGAGCTTTCGCTGGTCGATGAGGCATGAAGGTTCTGGTCGACATGAACCTGTCGCCCCGTCTGGCAACGCTGCTTTCAGATGCAGGCTTCGAGGCCGTGCACTGGAGCCAAATCGGTCAGGCGACCGACTCCGATCTCGCGATCATGGTCCACGCCAAACTCAACGACTTCGTGGTGCTGACGCACGATCTGGACTTTAGCGCAATTCTCGCCGCGACGAACGCGGACAAGCCGAGTGTTGTACAAATCCGGCCCGGCGATCTTACGCCCGAGGCTCTCATCGGACCAGTGACGCTCGGCCTCCGCCAGTGTGAGCTGGCTCTGGCCGACGGTGCGCTGCTGACCATCGACGCTATGCGGCTGCGCTTGAGACTTCTGCCGCTCAAGACGGCGTAGTCCGCCCTGCTCGAGACGCGCGTTTCCCTCTCCAATCAGGAGTGAGTGCAGGATGTGACGCAACAGCTCGCTGCATGGACGCCGTTACATGCGCTCATTTCCGCTGATGTCGGCGGCTCCCAGATGCTTTCGATGAAATCGAACATCGGTCGCGATACGTCGAGCGAAAAGGTTTCGCCGCGCGTCTCGTTGCGGGTCGTCACGCGAAGCCATCGCTCGTCGGCCGGCACGTCGAGAAAATGCAAGGTGACGTCGAACCCGGATGCTGCCGCCAAGGCGGCGAAATTCGCCCGACTGCTGGCGCGAAGAAACGACAGGTCGAGCACCGGCGCGACGCCGGCGCGCGCGCAGCGGGTCGCCATTCGACCGATCTGATGCTCGCATCGCCCGACGCGTTCCACCACCCAGTCGAAGCGCATCGGCTCCGGCTGGTCCTTGCCGAACAGGCCCACCATCCATTCGTCGATCGAGAAATGCAGGCCGTTGCAGCGCTTGACCAGGTTCTGCGCATAGGTGGTCTTCCCGGCGCCGGTCGATCCGCAAACGAGATGAAAGGTGGTGGCCATCGGCGGTCCTTCTGTCGGATTTCGATCAGGTGTATATTACCCGGATGAAATAAGATGTCAATATCATCCGGGTAATAATTGCTGAATCGGCGATGGCTCAGCCCGCCCCGCGGATGAGGGTGAAGGCGGACGACCCACCTGCTTCGGTCTGAGCGGCAGGACGCTGACTCGGAAAAATGGTTCGGGGGATGTCAGGTCGATCCGCCAGGACGGCGGGACCAGGGAGCTATGCGACCTTCGTCGACGCCACTTTCGGCTGCGATGGCGCCGGGCTCAGGGCCGCCGGTGCGTGGTCGTCGGCCTTGTCCGTCGCCATGAAGACGACGTTGCGGCCGGAACGCTTGGCATCGTAGAGCGCGTCGTCGGCCCATTTGGCGACCAGTTGCGCCGCGGCGCCGTCCCGCGCGAACGCGACGCCGAGGCTGATCGTGATCACGGCGCTGCTGCCGTCGGCGCGATGAATCCCGGGATTGACGATGCCGAGCGCCTCGACCGCGCTGCGGATCCGTTCCGCCAATGTCCAGGCCAGATCGGGCGTGGTGTTGCTGAGAACGATGAGGAATTCCTCGCCGCCGTAGCGGCAGACGGCGTCATCGTCCCGCACCGCCATCTCGATCGCGCGGGCGACGCTCTTGATGCACTCGTCGCCGGCGGCATGGCCGGCAGTGTCGTTCAGGAGCTTGAACCAATCGATATCCGCCATCATGAAGGCGATCGCCGTCTTCGCAATCCTGCGATCGCTCCAGAGCTTCTCGATCAATTGTTCGGCCGATCGGCGGTTGGCGAGCCCGGTGAGGGGATCGCACGTTGCCAGGATCTCCAGTTGCCGATTGGCGTCCTTCAGCTTGGCGCTGCGATATTGATCGCGCAGCGACATCAGAAACGTCTTCCGGGCCAGGATCGATTGGGTCTTGCGCGCGATCGTCGCCGCGAAGATGCCCATGGTATAGAAGATCGTGGTTCCGATCGCCTCCTGATAATTGACCGCGGGATTGAAGATTTCGAAACCGAAGAAAATCCCGATGGCACAGATCATCAGGGACAGCGTCCAGACATAGTCGAGATTGAAGACCACGATCGCGATGGTGTTCACGAACATCATGCAGGTGAGCAGCCGCTCGTAGTCCCTGCCGCCGGTCGTGACGGCGAGGAAGCCGTAGACGACGGTGACGCCGACCATCAGGAGAACCAGCGACAATCCCTCGACGGCCGAACTGCGCGGCTTTCGCCACACGATGTAGGTGCACATGTGCAGCGCCGGGACCAGCAACCCGCTGACGAAGGCGACCGTCCAAAGCGACTCCGGAACGATCAGGTAGCTGACCGGGACGAACGCCATTGCGATCGCCGCGACCCAGGTCATCCAGGCGCGGACGATCTTGCTTCGCTGTGGCCAGTTCTTTTCCCGGTAGGCCCGGAGCATGTCCGGAGAAAACTCGATATCGCGGGTGCGACCCGCCAGCAGGCGCTCGGCCTCGGCTTCGAGCGCCGGCGTGAGGGCAATGCCGGCCGCCTCGTCGTTCGCCACCGCTTCCGTGTTGCCAGCCGTTCTCAACTCCAAAACCCTTCCTCGCCCCATCCTGTGGTTTGCCGCATCATGGAGGGCAAAGTTTAAGGTTGTCCTCAGCCGGAGCCGCAGAAACGACGGGCCCGGTTGCGAGTCCCATGCGGGAGATTGTCGCCTCGGGTCATCGTCAGGCGCCTCCTGCCGTTTTCGGAGGCCCTGCTGGTATTTCGGTAGTGATCAGCGCCGCAACAAACCTATCCTGCTCCGACCTTCCATTCCTCCGCCGCGACCGGCTGCACTTCCAGGATGTACCATGATACAGGTCGCCACTTGGAACCTCGACGGGAGATGTGCATGCTCGGCTGCATTCGGACAATCGGTCTGCTTTCCTTGCTCATGCTGCTCTCGGCGCCGCTCGCAAGAGCGCAGGCCCCCTCGCCGGAAGCCCTGGCGGCGGCGAAGGAACTGGTCGTTACCATGCGTCTGGATGAGCAGTTTGCTGCGGTCCTTCCTGGAATGATCAAGAATATCAAACCCACGATCGTGCAGGGTCGCGCCGAGGTCGATCGGGAGTACGACGCATTGGTGCCGTTCATGCTCGAGGCCTTCAAGGCGCGGATGTCCGAACTTTCCGACGCGGCCGCCATCGTCTACGCGCGCAATTTCTCGACCGAAGACCTGCTCGTGCTCAGCGCATTCTACAGGACGCCTTCGGGACAAAGACTTCTGCAGAAACTGCCGACGGTGACGCAGGAGATCATGGTCGCCGGGGGCAAGTTCGGCAAGTCGATCGGCGAGGACATGCAAAAGCGGATGATCGAGGAATTGCGCAAGAAAGGTGTGAACCTGTAGCGCGGGCTGGGCCCCCCGGCTCCGGCGACAACGCCGCATCGCGGCCCGCGATGATGCGAGCGAACTGGCAAATGCCGCGCCGCCGTCCGGGATCGGGGACGATCAGAGCCCGCCCATCTTGCAGACGAGCTTCCACTCCTCCGCCGTGACCGGCTGCACCGAGAGCCGCGAAAATTTCACCAGCGCCATCTCGACGAGCTTCTTGTCGGCCTTGATCGCCGCCATCGTCACCGGCGTCTTCAGCGGCTTGTCGGCCTTGATGTCGACGCAGACGAACTTGCCGCTGGCGTCGGTCGGATCCGGATAGGCCTCCTTGATGATTTCCGCGATGCCGACGATCTCCTTGCCCTCGTTGGAATGGTAGAAGAATGCGCGGTCGCCCTTCTTCATGGCCACGAGATTTTGCCGCGCGGTGTAGTTGCGCACGCCGGTCCAGGCCTCGCCCTTGGCGCCTTTGGCGACTTGCTGATCCCACGACCAGGCCGAGGGTTCGGATTTCACCAGCCAGTAGTTCATGCCACCCACCATATGTTCCTCAGAGCCTGGCTCGAAATATAGCCTATGAAATAGAGCTATTTCCTCATCATTGCGAGTTCTGGACAGACCTTTTTGGTCGACCCGGGCGGATGAAACGATCTGGGTGCGGGGCGTCGAGGGCGACCACGAGGGTCGCCCCTACCGGATCGATATGGCGTAGGGGCGACCCTCGTGGTCGCCCCTGTTAGAACCGTCACTGCGCTCGCTATGACGCGAGCTTGCGCTTCGCCATAGCCGTCCGAAGGACGGCGTCGCGAACGCTCGCCTATGCCCGGCCATCCACGTTTTTGCTGCCGCGGTCTTCAGTATCAAGACGTGGATGTCCGCGACAAGCGCGGGCATGACGAATTGATGTTTGATCTATTCCTCGAGATGCCGGTCGAAGAATTTTGCAATGTCGGTGAACGCCTCGCGGGTCTCGGGCGCATTGATGTTGAACTGATATTGCGCATGCGACTGTCCCTCATAGACATTGAGGTCGGCCGTGACGCCGGCGCGGCGCAGTTTGCGATGGGTCCGAACCGTGTTGCTGAGAAACAGGTCGCGGGTGCCTGAGGTCAAGATCGTCGGCGGGAAGCCCTTGAAGTCGCCGTAGATCGGCGAGATGTAGGGATTCTTCAGGCTCACTCCGTTCGCATAGAGCTTGGCCGCGCGGCCGAGCCAGCCGTCCCAGGTCACCAGGACGTTGTCGACCCATTCATTGCTCGCATAGCTGTCGCCGGTCCTGGCAATATCCGACCAGGGCGTGCCCGGCGCGATCGCGCCCGGCAACGGAAGTCTCTCATCCTTCGCCCGCAGCACCATCGCGAGCGTCATCGCGCCGCCTGTGGATGTGCCGAAGATGGCGAGCCTGCGCGGATCATGCGTGTCCACGAGATCCTTCCAGACCGCCATGGCATCGTCCATGGCGGCGGGATAGGGAAAATCCGGCGGCATGCGGTAGTCGACCGAGATCACCTTGAAGCCGCCAAAGCCGGCCATCATGATCGCTTCCGGCAACGCCGCCTCCCCGGGGCCGAAGACGTAGCCGCCGCCGTGGACATGAACCAGCAGGCGTCGCCGGTTCTCGGGCGATATCTTGCCCGGTGTGACGATAAAGCAATGTACGCCGGCAATCTTGGTCTCCTCGACCGTGACGCCCAGCCTCTCCTTCATCGCCGGAATGTTGGCAATTGAAAGCTTGGCGCGGCGATCGATGAGTTCCTTCCATTCGGCTGATGTCTTGGGGTCCGCGTTGAAATGCGGCGGGTAGGGCGCGCCGATCAAGGCCTGCATTTCGGGGCTGACGTCGTCGGCGGGATTGCCCATCGATTTGACCGGGGCCACCCGCTTGCCGTTGTCGGCGTTGGCCGCGGCCTCGCTTTTCGCGAGTTCCTCATAAGGCACCGCTGTTTCCGCGCGAGCTGTCGCCAACAGCGCGGCGACGGCCAAGGTCATGCTCAGCGAAGCGATGGCATAATGCGATCGGCGCATGCGTTCCCCCCTCGTTTGATTTTTTATCGGTGACCGGAATTCCCCGGTTCGAGCCTACGCTATTACAGCGGGCAGGTGCCGTGAAGTGCCGCGTGCGGCGTGTGTGCGCTCACTCCTCCGCCTTGAACGGCCGCGTCAGCAGGCCCTCGATTGCGGCGTCGATCGAGATTCGCGCCGAGAGGATCGCCGCGACCGCCTTCGATACGGGCATCTCGACCTGTTGCGATGCCGCGAGTTCGACCAGCACCGGTGCGGTGGCCGCGCCCTCCGCGAGCTTGCCGGCTGGCGCGGGCTCGCCGCGGCCGAGCGCGATACCGAGCGCGAAGTTGCGCGACTGCGGGCTGGCGCAGCTCAGGAGCAAGTCGCCGAGGCCGGACAATCCGCTCAGCGTTTCGCCGCGCGCGCCGAGGGCGCGACCGAATCGTGACAGCTCGCTGAAGCCTCGCGTGGTCAGGGCAGCCTGCGCGGAAGCGCCGAGGTTGCGCCCCACCACGATGCCGGCGGCGATCGCCAGCACGTTCTTGGCCGCGCCGCCGATCTCGACCCCGCGCACATCAGTGGTGTGATAGGGCCGGAAGGTCGGCGATCCCAGCGCCTGCACCAGTTGGCTGGCCAGGGTCTCGTCCTGCGCCGCGAGCGTCACCGCGGTGGGAAGCCCGCGCGCCACGTCGTCGGCGAAGCTCGGACCCGACAGGATCGCGGGCCGGGCCGAAGGCGCGGTCTCGGCGATGATCTCGGTCATGAATTTGTGGCTGCCGCGTTCGATGCCCTTGGCGCAGGCGACGACCGGCTTTGCCGAGGTCAGGTGCGGCGCCAGCGCCGTCATCGAGTCGCGCAGCGCCTGCGCCGGCGTGACCAGCAGGATCACATCGCACGCGGCAGCGTGGGCGAGGTCGCTGGTGATCGCGATCCCGGCTGCAAGCGCGACGCCGGGCAGTTTCGGATTGGTCCGGCTCGCCGCGATCTGTCGAGCCGCGGCCGCATCGCGCGCGTAAAGCGTGACCTCGCGCCCGGCGCGCGCGGCGACAGCAGCGAGCGCGGTGCCCCAGGCACCGGCGCCGATGATGGCGATGGAGTTGAAAGCGCCCATCGCCACGACTCAGCTGCGCCCCCTCGCCCCGCGCTTGCGGGGAGAGGGTTGGGGTGAGGGGCTGCCTCCACGGGCATCGAATGCGCGGTGAGTCCCCCTCACCCGGATTTTTCGCTTCGCGTAAAATCCGACCTCTTCCCGCAAGCGGGAACAGGCGAAGAGGGACTCGTGGTGTCGCTCATAGTCCATTGGAACGTCTTGAAATCCTGTTGGCGCGATGGCGCGCCGGCAATTGAGCGCGTCGGTGGTCACGATCACCCGAGCAGGGACTGATGCGTCTTGCAATTGCGTGAGGCTGCCATCGTGCGGCCGATTTGCCCGACGTGTCAAATGTGTCAGCGGGAATGACATATCGATCATCCCGCTACTTTGCATGGGGTTGTTTTCGATATTTTGTTGGCTGGGGGTGTGCATGGCCGACGCTCGCCCGGAACTTCTCGGCCGTTCTTCATCTCGCCGCTGTCGTCGCACATCGGCTTGATTGAGTCTGGACCCTAAAACCCCGCGCGCGTCTTCGCGAAGCCCTTGGGCGCGGCAGCCTTGTCGTCGAGCAGCCAGCGCGCCCGCGGGGCTGCGTCCATCGCATCGGTGAGGCCGAGCGCCAATCGTTCGGCGCCGGCCCAGGCGATCATGGCGCCATTGTCGGTGCAGAGCGCCGGCGGCGGAATGATCAGGGTGGTCTGGGCTTTCGCCGCGACGTCCTGCAGCGCGCCGCGGATGGCCTGGTTGGCGGCGACGCCGCCGGCGGCGACCAGCGCGCGTGGCGGCCCGAACTGCTCGTTGAAAAGTTTGAGCCCGACCTTGAGCCGGTCGGCGGTGGAGTCGAGCACGGCGGCCTGAAAACTGGCGCAGAGGTCGCTGACATCCTTGGCTTCGAGCGGGGCCATCCGGCTGGCTTCATTGCGGACCGCGGTCTTGAGGCCCGAGAGCGAGAAATTGGCGTCGGGCCGGCCCAGCATCGGGCGCGGAAAGGCGAAGCGCGCCGGGTCGCCGCCGCGCGCGGCCTGTTCGACCTGCGGCCCGCCGGGATAGGGCAGGCCGAGCATCTTGGCGACCTTGTCGAAGGCCTCGCCGATGGCGTCATCGACGGTGGTGCCGAGCCGCACATAGTTGCCGATGCCGATCACCGCGACGATCTGGGTGTGGCCGCCGGAGGCGAGAAACAGGCAATAGGGGAATGCGACCCCGCTGGTCAGCCGTGGCGTCAGCGCATGCGCCTCCAGATGATTGACCGCGATCAGCGGGATATTGTGCACCATCGCGATCGCTTTCGCCGTGGTCAGCCCGACGATGACGCCGCCGATCAGGCCCGGACCCGCGGCGGCGGCGACGGCCGACAGATCAGCGAAGTCGACCTCGGCGTCCTTCATCGCGGTGCCGATGATGCCGTCGAGGAGATCGACATGGGCGCGCGCCGCGATCTCCGGGACCACGCCGCCGTAGCGCGCGTGCTCCTCGGTCTGCGAGCGCACGATATTGGACAGGATCCTGCCACTGCCGTCGCTCTGCCGTTCGACCACGGCAGCGGCGGTTTCGTCGCAGGTGGTCTCGATCCCCAGCACCAGCGTCCGCTTGTCGCTACCCAATGTGAATCCTTTGTGAACTCGTTGAGAACTCTTGCACTCTTGATGAAAGCAGCGCCTTTGGATCATTTTTCGCGTTTCACCACGCGAACCGGTATCCACGCCCCGATCAAGTCCGGGGCTTTCGCTTGAAAACGCTGCAATCGCGTAGCATTGCGAGGTCGCCAAGTGCAATCGTCCCTTGAGGGCTTCATCGACACGCTAGGATCCTGACTTGGCTGCTGTCCTGGTTACCCGGCCCGATCCCGACAACGAGACCACCGCCGCGACGCTGCGCGCGCGGGGGCATGAGGTGCTGCTGGCGCCGGCGCTGCGCCTCGAGCCGATCCCTCTGCCGCCCGGCCATGAGGCCGACTATGGCGCCGTCATTGTCACCTCCGTCAACGCGCTGCGCGCGGTCGCGCCGCAGCTGAAGGCGCATCCGCTCCTCAAGCTGCCGCTGTTTGCCGTGGGCGAGCAGACCGCGGCCGCTGCCCGGCGCCTCGGATTCGTCGCGGTGATTTCGGCCGACGGCGATGCGCAAGCCCTGCGCGAATGCGTCCTGCGCGGCATCCGCGCTGTGCCTGCCGTGGACGCAAGCCCGCTGCTTTATCTCGCGGGGGCGGACGTTTCGCGCGATCTCGCCGGCGAACTGGGCGCGCGCGGTCTCGAGGTCGTGACCCGGACCACCTATCGAATGGTCCCGATTGCGCGGCTGCCGCGCGATGTCTGCGAGGCGTTTGCCGCCAGCCGCATCGAGGCGGTCCTGCACTATTCGACCCGGAGCGCCCGCGCGTTCCTGGAGGCGGCCCGCGCGGCGGGCGTCGAAATTGCGGCGCTCGCCATTCCGCAATGCTGCATCTCGACCGCCGTCGCCCAGGTCCTGCGCGAGGCCGGCGCCGCCCGCGTTGCGGTCGCGGCCTCGCCCAACGAGGAGGCGCTGTTGACCGCGCTCAGCCGGTCGATCTGAGCGCGCCGCCGGGTTTCCTGCCGGGGGTGCAAGGAGGGTGCAAGGGACGGTTAAAAAACTTAATATATTCATGTTCTTGAATAGGCTGCTGGAAGGAAGGTTATCGAATCCGGATTTCCGGCAGCCGATTTGGGCATCGCCCGGCATACGAGCCTCGTGCTTTGACGTCATGAATGGCGTAAGAGGACGGTCCAAATCCGGCTACGCCTTAGCAATCAGGGAACCGTCGTAATGGTGGATGACATAGCGGAACAACCGGCACCGGCCGAGGAGACCGGCCGCACCAGGCGGCCTCCGCCGACCATCGATCTCCAGGCGACCGAGGTTTCCGAGCAAAAGGCGTCCGAAGCGCCCATGACCGAGGCCGAAACCAGGGCGCCCGCCGCCCCGGTTGAGCCCGAATCCGAAGAGAAGTCTGAAGCAAAGTCCGAAACCAGGTTCGAAACTCAATCGTCAGTGCCCCCTTCCGAAGCCGCGTCGCAGCCTGAGACCGCGCGGGAGCGGGCGGGTGGGACGGGACAGCGTTCGGTTTCGCCCTGGATCGTCGCGCCGCTGTCGGGTGCCGTCGCTGCAGCGGCGGTCGTCGCGGTCGGGTTCGCCATGGGGTGGGTCCCGGCCGAATCATCCTCGCTCGGGCAGCAGCCGAATGCCGCCACGATCGAGGATCTCACCGCGCGGCTGACCTCGGTCGAAGCGCGGGCCAGCAGGCCGCCCGCCGCGGCAGGTCCCGATCAGGCCACCGTGGCGCGGGTCGACGCGCTGGACAAGTCCATCGCGGCGGTGCGCGGCGAGGTCACGAACCTGCGCACGCAGTCGGAGAAGCTGGCCACCGCGGTCAGCGAGGCGGCCAGGGCGGCACCGCCGGCCGCGCCCGTGAGCGCCCCGGACCTGAGTGAGATCAACGAGCGAATCGCCCGGATCGAACAGACCAGCCGCGCGCTGGGCGCGCAGATCGCCAAGGACGGCGAAAAGATCGCCGATGCCAGGCCGGCCGACGATCTGGCGCTGCGCCGCGTGGTCGCGGCCTCTCTGCTCGATATCGCGGTCCGCCACGGCGATCCCTATGCCGTGCTGCTGGCGACGGCGAAGTCACTGGTTTCCGGTCCTGACGTGTTGAAGCCGCTCGAGGCCTTTGCCGCGACCGGGGTGCCGAGCCCCTCCGGGCTCAATCGCGAATTGCTGACGCTGGTGCCGAAGCTGTCGCCACCGGCGGCGGAGAGTTCCACGACCGGCTCCGGCATCGTCGATCGCCTGCAGGCCGGCGCGGCCAAGCTGGTGCGCATCGAGCGGACTGACACCGCCGGCACCGATCGCGGCGCGATCGTCTCGCGGGTCACCGCGGCGGCTCTGCGTAATGATTTCGCCGAGGTGCGGCGCGAACTGAACACACTTGCGCCGGCCGACCGGGCCGCGGCGCAAGGCTGGCTCGACAAGGCCGATGCGCGCGACGCCGCGCTCGCCGCTTCCCGACATTTTGCAGACGAGGCGATGGTGTCGCTCGTCAAACCGGCCCAATAGGAGCCCCATGATCCGGATTGTTGTGTTTCTGTTGGCGATCGCACTCGCAGCTGCAGGCGCGGCCTGGGTGGCCGAGCAGACCGGTGACGTGACCCTGACCTGGGGCGCCTGGCGCGTGCAGACTTCGCTTCCGGTGTTTGCGCTGGCGCTCGGCATTGCCATCGTCGCGGGGATGCTGCTCTGGAGCAGCCTGAGCGGGGCATTGCGCGCACCAGGGCGGTTCCAGCGGGTGCGGCGCGAGCGCCGCCATGCCCGCGGTCGTCATGCCATCACCCACGGCCTGCTTGCGATCGGCCATGGCGATTCCGCCGCCGCCCGCCAGCATGCCGAGGTGGCGCGCCGGCATGCCGGCAGCGATCCGCTGGCGCTGCTCCTGCACGCCCAATCCGCCCAGCTCGACGGCGACCGCGAGGGCGCGAACGCCGCGTTCCGGGCCATGGCCGAGCGCGAGGACACCAGGCTGCTCGGCCTGCGCGGGCTGTTCATCGAGGCGCAGCGCGCCGATGACGCGGTTGCCGCGGTGATGATCGCGGACGAGGCGTTGAAGATCGCGCCGTCCTCGACCTGGGCCTCCCACGCCGTGCTCGGCTTCCGCTGTTCCAAGGGCGACTGGAACGGCGCGCTGGCGATCCTCGGCAATAATCTCGACGCCGGCCTGATCGACAAGGCCACCTATCGCCGCCATCGCGGGGTCTTGTTGACGGCGCGCGCGCTCGAACTGGAGACTCTCGACCGCGACACCTCGCGCGAGAGTGTGATGGAAGCAATCAAGCTGGCGCCGACGTTGGTGCCGGCGGCGGTGCTCGCGGCCAAATTCGAGAGCGAGGCGCATCAGGTGCGGCGCGCGATGCGGATCGCGGAGACCGCCTGGCTGGCCGAGCCGCATCCCGATCTCGCCGACGCCTACGCCCACGTCCGGCTCGGCGATTCGGCGCGGCAGCGGCTGGTCCGGGTCGAGACCCTGGCGGCGAAGAAGCCCGGCCATATCGAGGGCGCGCTGGCGATCGCGCGCGCCGCGATCGACGCCACCGAATTTGCCCGCGCCCGCGAGGCGCTCAAGCCGTTCCTCGAGTCCCCGACCCAGCGGGTCGCGATGCTGATGTCCGAACTCGAACGCACCGAGCATGGCGATTCCGGCCGCGCCCGGGCCTGGACCCTGCGCGCCGTCCGCGCGCGCCACGATCCGGTCTGGACCGCGGATGGCTACGTCAGCGATCGCTGGCGGCCGGTGTCGCCGGTCACGGGGCGGATCGATGCGTTCAGGTGGCAGACCCCGGTGGCCGCCTTGCCCTCGGACAAGGGCGCCATCGACGTCTCGCCGTTCGAGGAGGCGATGCTCGCCGCCCCGGTGCCGCCGCGCCAGGCGCTGGCTGCCCGCGAGGGCCTGGCCGAGCCGCCGCGCGCGATTCCGGCGGAGCCGGCGCCGGAGCTGGTGCCGGAACCTGCAGCGCAGGATAACTCGCCACCATCGGTCAAGCTGGTCGAGCCCCCCGTGCCTGCGCCGGTCCCCGCTGCTGCGCCGATCCCCTCGCCGGCTCCGGTTGCGCCGGCCCCGGCTCCCGCTGTGGTCGCGGCCGTGTCGCCGGCTGCGGTGGTTGCCACTCCGGTGGTCCTGACGCCGCCTGCGGCGCCAACATCACCAGCGTCCGAACCGCCGGCCCCGCCGCCCTTGTTCCGCGCGCGCGCCGACCTCGCCAAGGACTTCGGCAAGGACCACACCAGGGCCGGCCATTCGCCGATTCCGGCCGTGATTCCCCTCGTCCGCGCTCCCGACGATCCCGGGATCGATGACGACGCCCCGGTTGTGGATGAATTCGCCGACCAGATCGGTACACCGAAGGTGCAGGCCGGAGGCTGGCGTGGCTTCTGGTCCCGGTTAGGCGACTAGACCGGGCGTTTTTCGACGGGAACGGCGCGAGAGATCCGCGTTTTTCTTGCCAATTCGGGCCGTGGCCGATATCACGTGGCCACGCGTTCGCGGCCGGCTTTCAGCCGGGCCCGTGCTGGTTCGCCGCAATAGCTCAGCTGGTAGAGCACGTCATTCGTAATGACGGGGTCGGGGGTTCGAATCCCTCTTGCGGCACCAAGGATTTCAAGCACTTAGCTCAATCTGACAGATCCTCGAAAACCCGCCGTGTCGGCACTATGTCGGCAAACCGATTGCCGTCTCTCGACCGAAATTCCCGTTACGAATCTCTGCGGCTCGCCTGCCTGATTATGGAAAATGTGGTCCTAACGGACGCCGGTTGTCCCAGACCTTTCCACCAGATTTAGTATTCAATTCAAGAACTCGGTCCAGTGCTTGACGGCCGAAACCGAGTCGCCCTAGCGTCTCCGGGTGTTCGGCTACTGAGTCGTAGCTGACAACGAAAACGCCCCAACCTTGCGGAAGGGGCGTTCGGTGAGGCGTTGGAAGCGTCTCACTAACCTCGGTGGGCGGGCGTAGCTCAATGGATAGAGCAGTCCCCTCGTAAGGCATGGTTGCAGGTTCGAATCCCGCCGCTCGCACCACCAACTTTAGGGGCTCCTCGAAAGAGGGGCCTTTTTTATTCAAGCAAACTCCGGTCAAGGAGTCGATTCGACTTTCACGCCAGAAATTTATACAACAATGGAATTCCATTGCAATTCCATTGTTGTGTAAAACGGAAATGGCTGGGAAAACGGAACAATTCTCAATTACGCTTCCAATAGAAGCGATAGAAATGATTGAGAAAGGCCTGATTCCGTTCGGAATTTACGGGAAAAAGCGCGGGACGGTAGCCGCCGCTTTGATCCTAGACATGCTCAAGCGTTCTGACGTTCAGGCGATCATCCAACGGCAAATGAGCGCTGCGAGCAGCCCTCTTGCCGACGAGACACCGGGGTGAGCGTGGCGTTAGTCGACATGATGGTGAATGCCGATATCGGCGCGCCGGCGCGATTTGGACCCAATGCCCGTATAAACCCCATAGACGTCGCCAAACTCCCCATGGTTGTATCGGTGCCTCGATAAAACCATGGGGGAGACTGGGAATGAAGCAGCTCATTTTGGCTGCGGCCGTGATGCTGGCCGCTACCGCTGCCGCGCAGGCGCAGTACTACGGGACCGGGACCGGTTCGAATCCTAACAACCACCAATCATCCGGGTACACGAACACTCACGGCACCTATGTGCAGCCCTACGTCGCGACCAATCCTAATAACACCCAGCGCGACAATTACGGCGCAACGGGCAACGTCAATCCATACACCGGCTCCGTCGGGCACCGCACGCCGCGGTACTGAGGCATCGGAATCTGCAAAGATCAGCATAGGCGCGGGGCTTTCGGTCCCGCGCCCACTCGGCGCATCAGGTGACACCGTCGGCGCACAACGGGAAGCCGACGGTGTCCCTGCGTCTGCGAAGAATTAAAGGGCGGCCGATGGTCAGCGACGCCTACCGTGTGATTCACACGGCCAACGACGGCATCGATCTCGAGGTCGGATCGGTCGGCCTGCAAACCGCAGCTCACCACGGCCGGCAGTTCTGGACGTGGGGCATCGATACTGTGCTGCCGCGGCAGGCGTTTGCAACCGCCGGCGAGGCCGGAGACCGCGAAGACGCAATGGCCCAGTTCCACGCCGTGTGGGAGGTGTTCGCCAGCGACGAAAAGCGGTTGGCTGCTTTCCTGGCGATAAAGCGCGCTGGCAATCGAGAGGATGCTCCTCCCTAATGGGCTCCGGAATCCGGCGGGCGCTCAGGGCGTGCTCGCGGTGCAGGTCTCGCCGGAGATGACTTCCCTACTGAAACTTGGTTCTAGCGGCAATCGATGCTATATTTTGCGTCGAGGTCGCTCGCCCGCCGCGGGTGTGATAGGCCTCGATGGGTTCGCACGCTGCGGCCCGCCTGATCGATCAGGTCCGCTGCGCGCCGCGCGGAAAATCGAATATCCCGAAACTTTCAACGAGGAGGACGCATGTCCTACATCGATGATCTGCGTGCGCGTATTGAAACAAAGAAAGCCAAACTCAAATCCATCCTGGATGCCAATCTCCAGCGCCTGGCTGGCGATGCCTATCCTGATATGATTGTGAACGAACTTCGTCGACAAATCGCCATCGACGAACGCCTGCTGGCCGAACACAGCTAAGCTGCGCTTGATCTGAAGGGCGCGGGCTTAGTCCCGCGCCCTTGTTCGTGCGGAGCGGCGCGTGATGCCAGCGCGGCCTATTCGCCATAAGCCTTGCGCAATTCCTTGCACAAGGCGGCGAGATGCATGATTCCCCAAACCAGGGGTTCGCTCATGGCGCAGTCGTCCTCATGGGCGCCCATTACCGCATCCTCAACGAGGCAGGCAAGCATTGCTATCTCGTGAATAGGCTTGTCCAGTCGAAGGAATGCTCGAGAGTTTAGTTCCCTTCGCTCCGCGATCTCGGAATCGAGCTGTGCGGTGCGCACGGGACCAAGCCGGAGTTTGGCGCGCTCCATTTCGCGCTCGACCGATTTGCGCAACGCGTCGTCGTCGTCCCGCTGCCGCTCCTTCGTCAAGATCGTGGTCGCGGCCTCATAGCTGAGGCCATTCTCCTCCATCAACCGCGTCCGGGCTTCGTTGAAAGCTTTTGCGTCGTTTTCCATCTGAAGCCTTGATCGCCGGGGGCGGCGTGGCCGTCGACATCTCGCGGCGGCCAATTCTTGTGCGTCTAGAATCTCGTTCGCTTCCGCAAAGCTATGGCCATCGGCCTTTAAGCGGTTTCGGGCTTTGGTGCGGTTTGGTCGCTCCTCGACCTCGCCGACGACATGCAGGAATGGGGGGCGTTTGCGCTTCATGCCCGGCCCTCCAGGTAGCGCGCCACGGCCCGCGAAATCGGTGCGCGGTTGACCAAGTGAAGATCGATCCCGTCATAGGTGACGGCCGCCTCGACCATCAACCGCAGATCTGCCGGCCCGGTGCACTCGATCGCCGCAAGCGCGTCCTGCGCGGTGCGGAAGTTGACTTCCGCCGCCATCATAGTCTGCCACGGTCCATCGGTCAGGTTGTGCCAGACGACGCTCGATCGCCGCTCCCAGCGCTTGCGGCCCTTCTTGCTTCGTGGGGGTGGATTGTCGCGCTCCCATTGCTCGCCCGCGGCGACGGCCGCCTTGTTGCCCCGCGTAGCAACCTCCAGCGCGGCCCGGGAGGACTCCAGATCCCGGAGGGCACCGAGGAGCGCCAGTGCCGGCGCGGCCGCATGGGCGGGGTTGGCAAGGGCGACGACGGGGATTGCAGCGAAGCAGGCAAGGATCTTCCGCCGCGATGGCGGGCGCGTGGGGTGTTCGTTTGTCATGGTGGTTGCTCGCGATTTACCGGCTTCTCACGGCCGGGCGCCAGCGACGGGCTGGCACCGGGAGGGTGAGAACACGTTCGCGAAAACGTGCGCCACGGCCTTTACCGTGAGGCTATTGCATAGCCGTGGCACTCCCGGCATAGTGAGCCGGTCGCGGCCCACGGCATGGGCGCGGTAGTCTTTTCGGCGGGTGATAGGGCCGGCAAGCCCTTGCGGCCCGCCTATCGCGGATGAAGCGCAATCCCCGGCAAGGGACCGCTTCGGGAGTTCTCACGCTCCGCGCACACCTCACACCTGATTTGGTTAAAAATCAATTCCCCCACACGGGGAAAGTGTGTTCGGCTATCCCGATCATGACCGAGATCGAAGACGAGCCCGAGATCGAAACCGTCAAAGGCCCATCGATAACCCCCTGGGTTACCGACGCGGAGATGATCCGACGCCTCGGTGTACCGGACAAGATAGCGCGCGCGGCGCTGCATGCGCTCGATCGCGACAAGGCGTCAGGCTTCCCGCAGAAGAAAGCTTTGTGGGGAAATCGGCGGTATTGGCCAGCGGTTGTCGCATACTTCGATCATCATTACGGCTACGGAACACATAAGCCTCGGAGCGCTGTGCATGGACCGGCTTGATGCCATCACTCCGGAGGAATTCGCCAAGCGAATGGGCTGGTCACCGAAGCAGGTGCGCCGGATTGCGAAGCGTCTTGGCGCTTGTCATGTACTCAGCAACCGCATGCGCCTGACGAGAGAGGATGTCGAAACCATTTTGGAAGCGACTAAGCCAGAACCTTTGGAGCCGCCTCCCGCTCTGCGCGACATATTTCACCGTCCGACGGCCCGCGTTCCGGACGCGTCGTATGAGGATCTGCTGAGAATGCTCGGGCCAGACAAGCGGAAGAAGGAAATCGAGAAGAAAACGGCGAGAACTCAACGACAGGACCGGACACCGCGAAGACCATGAGCCAATTGCTGACCATCAAAGAGGCCGCTGCCGAGCTGCGGGTGTCTCAGCAATGGCTGAAATATTGGCTGGCGGAGCATCCCGTCGACGTCGCCGGCGTTCCTTTCTACATCCCGATGGGAAGTAGAAAAAAGTTCGAACCGCAGGATCTAGACCGCATCCGCGCTCACATGCGGGCCTTGGAGGCTGCTCGATTGGGCCCCAGCATTCAGAGCAAAGTTCGTCTCGTCGGGTTGATGTCCCAGCTTGGCGGTGACTACGCCGAGCTTCTCAGAATGCGTGAGACAGAGCAGCGGAAGAAGGAGGCCGAAAAGGCCAGTCGTCCGCCACAGCGGAGGGTCAGGCTGCCAAGGTCCAAACCGAAGAGTGAGGGCTAGACCAAGCCGCGCGCATGTGCGCTCTTATTTTTCACCCTCGATGAAGCAGCACGTCCTGGCGTCGCGTTTCATACTATTGAGCCGATGCCTCCCGAAAAATTGCGTTGAGGCGCCTACCTAACCTCGGCCCCAGCGTCGCACATGCGCTTTCCTTGACGGGATTGTGGGCAAGGCGGACATCGACATCGTTGATAGTACGGCCCTCGTAGCCGGTAACCGACGAGCCAAATACGATCGATATCCCCGCAGTACCGCAGGACAGAACCCATTGGGTGTTGGGCGAAACTACCTGTGACTCAGATTGGCCGAACATCGGATCATGGTCATGGATGATCACTATTCCATCTTGCGCGCGAACCGCCTCGAAGAGCCGCCGCTCGAGTTCTGTGCCAGCGCGATCAATATCCAGCATCAGATCAGCGTCGGCCTTCATCCGATCTTCGAGTATGTTCGGCTGCTTAGATCCCGTTTCACTTTCCCCACATGCGCCAAGCCCCATGCAGATCGGCAGCAAGAGGCCCGCAATCGTTGACGCGATTGATCGTTCGCTTTTGAACATCGGCGTCCCCTTTCAGAGATCATAGCAGACCCCGGGACGTGTTTTCAAAAATCCGCGCGCCGATCCCCGACGAACAGTAGACCAGCACCTTTGAGCAGGGTTCGCGCGTTCTCGCTTGCGCTCGCCCTTCGGTTGCGCGATGGTCGCTATCGAAATTTGCCCATCGCCTCCGCGTGGTTTGCGCCGCGGCCTCTACTTTACGGGATTAAGCAGCAATGGATTACTTTGGCGAACTGCGCAAAGGCTCACAATCTCACAAGGTACAAATCCTCAGCGACCGCGCTTTCCGGATTGTACCGACTGATGACAGTCGGGACTCGCTTCAAACGTTTCAGAACGTCGCCCAGGAAGCGATTGAAAATGAAACACCCGACTATGAGGTCAAACCACACGCGCAGCACAGGATCGGCTTGCCGGGACCTATTTTCGATTTCGTATCGATCACTAAGGTCACGTGACTTCCCTCTTGCGCACGCCCTTGGCTTGCGGGAAGCTCGGCCGCGGGGACGTCATGCCATTCAAGCCTTGGGTTCAAAATATATCGCCGCTCGCATGGATGCTTGCGGCGTCTTGTGCCGCGAACGTCATCACGATGCTGAGCGTTCTCTACATCGCTTTCGGCGGACCCAAAGTGCATGTGGACAATGGATATGTGCGGATTTTAGGATCAGTCAGTATCGATGAATCACCTCCGCGAGAAACGCAGGTGCGCGTCCGTGGATCTATCGATATTAACGATCGCGTGCCCGTCCGAGTTGAAATCGTGAGATAGGCGCTTTTGCCTTACCTGCTGCGGGCCATTGCGTCACTCAGGCCGCAGAGCAACGACGGCCCAATGAAGTTCGCGCGGATCGGCATGATACAGGCGATCAATCGACACGGATCAAAAGGGGGGCTCAATGGACACGATTGACGAAGCTGCTGGCTCAGCCATCGCCGCATTCACTCTCGCTCAGATGTCTTTTTGGGCGCTCTACAAGAGCGGCCTTCTTTCGAAATCGGAGGCGGAACAATTTCTGAAGCAGGGAGTAACGGCCAACGCCACCGGCGGCCCTGGAAACCAAAAGGCCGCTTGGATGCTTGAGCAGGTCTTGAAGGCCGTTTCAGCGTACGATCCTCCGAAGCGACAGTAATCAACTCCTCCAATTTGCCTTGTAGAAACAGCCGATGAGGCCTGTTATAGAGTTGGGCAGGCTTCCCGTGAGAAGGGCGCGCGCCCTTCGGAACGTAGCCTGACAGGTGTCCCGAGCGGGAACGAAAGAGGCTGCAACCTCGCCTGTCTGTCACCTTCCCAATTCGGACTATCGCCGCCTCTTTGCCATCGGCGCGCGCCCTGGTCAGCACATCGCCACCCGCGCTCGCCGCGGCAACTCGCTCACTCAGATGTATTGCCCGCCCTGCCCAATCTGTCCAACGAACGTCAGCGTGACGCTGGTTTCGCTCGCGGATGCCGGCCGACTGAGTTTAACGTCGGTGACGACACCGATATAATACTCGATGACGGTATGCTCGGAAGCGGCGGTCAAGAAGGTCGGGTTCGCCGGGCTTCTGATCCCGGTGCCGACGATCATGTTGCCCGGATTGATCTCATTGCCCCACTGCGGCAGCGCGCCGTTCGAACTCAACGTCAGGTGCTCATCCTGGAATGAGAACGTGCAGACCCGCGTCATTCGCGTGCCAGGCAGATAGGTTGCGGGGTCGTTTGTCGATGCCAGCGTGTCGATCGAGCCGAGCGCTCGCGCACAGAACGGCATTCCGGTGCACGTCCCGGTGAAGGTGATGGACTGGAAACTGGCCTGCGCTCCAGATCCATTGGCGAGAATGAAACAGGCGTTGTAATGTGGATTGCCGAGCAGCGTGATGCTGTTCAGGTTCGGCCCGCCGTTGGTGTTGTGGATGATCGCGCCGCCTTGTCCGACGTCGGCATGGCACTGGCGCGACATGGTGAAGGTCACGGGCTCGGCTGTTTTGCTTGCGAACGTTCCAGCCCCGTTCAGCGTCAACGTGGTTCCCGCCTTGCTGGCGACGTAGCTCAGTGGGTGAACACCGGTCCCGCGTACCGCCATGCCCTCCCGGATGCCGCTGGCGTTGGCCACCACCATCGTGCCCGCGCCTGAAGTCCATGTTCCCGTCGTCGCGAATGCGTCTCCGGTCGAATCGACCGTGACCCCAGCCCACGTATCGACGAAGATTTGTCCGCGGAACGCGGCCGACATGTCGTTGAGACCGATGCCCGCCGACGTGCCGAAGATCATGACGTTCACGGTGGATCCGGGGTTCGGATTAATGATCCAGATCTCGCCTTCCTGGCCGACCGAGATCATGTCCTGCGTGCCGTTGGTCATGTCGATCTTGAAGCCGGCAATCTGGAACTTGGCGCTGAACGCGGCACCAAACCCATAATTGTCGGGCGAGGCAATCACGCAAAGCGCGGGGTTGGTGAGATTGCCGATGAACCGCAGGCCGCCCGCGCCCTGTTGCCCGACGATCGGGCCAGAGACCGAGCAGCCCTGGGTATAGGTGCCATCGGCGACATTGACGGTCACGGTGTTGCCGTTCAAATCGTAGCGTGATTGAAGCTTATGGTAGGCCCCGGTGCACGTCGCCCATGGGTTGCCGCTCGATCCGTCACCAGTCGAATCATTGCCGGTGGTCGCGACGTAGAACGTAGTATTACCCTGCAGCTTGATCCTGATGCGCTTGCCGGTGTTGGCGAGGATCGTTGCCGCGTTGTCGAGGCTGGCGGCCTCCAGAAACGGAATGAGGGCCGCGCTCACGGCGATAGAGCCGGGCGTGGTGGTGATGTCGTCCGCCACCTGCTGGATCATGGCGGTCTGCCGGTCCAGTTCGAGGTTCAGCGCAGCGATGGAGAGCGGCCCGGACTCTGGGAAGTCGGTCACCCGCTCGATCGGCAAGACGCGCTCAATCACGACCGTGGTCAAGGAGACCGCGACCCCCAGCGTCAAGGTGCCGCCCGCGGAGCTGCTGGCCCCGGTTGCGGTGTAATCGGTTGTCAGCGCCTTGGTCACGCCGCCAACCGTCACCACGAGGTTTGAGTTCTCGAAAAAAACGAATGGGATCACAAAGACGGTCTGCGGCGTGCCGCCGACCACGTAGGAAATGCGAGGGGTGATGTCGTCGATAATGAGATTTGTCATGACGGCGACGGTGCGGCCGTTCGCAAAAAAGCGGCAACGCACGCGGCCGTGCCGCGCTACAACCGAGGGGCTGTTGTTGCCGATCGCCGCTGCAATTGCGCGCGAAGTGCGCGGTTTTTGCGTCGCGTTTTCCGGGCCTTTTTTGCGATACGCTGCCGCTCCTCGCGGCTCATGGTTTTGTATTTTTCGCGACGTGCTTCGCCGCCCTTCTTTCCCAGGACCCGCATCACTTCGCGCTGGAGCTTTTTATCGGTCGGAGCGGCCGCGAGCAGGATCTTGCAGCGAAGATCCTGCGGGCCGAGCCGCAAGCCAGCCTTCGGCCTGATCTCGACGTCGTACCCTTCGGGAAAAAGCGCGTCGACGATGTCTTGAAGCGTGTCCCAGCGTGCCTGCCTGCCACTCGGAGAGTCGGCGTGGAGCGCCTTGCTGAAGTAGCGATCGGCAACGCCGGCGCGATCGGCGACCGCGTCCATGGGCAATTCCAGGCTAAGTCTGCGCCTTTCCAGCTCGAGCATGATGGCCCGGTAGAAGGGCATGACGCGATCGGCGTTCGTACCGCTTTTCCCCGGGCTGCGCCGCCGATGCTCGACGATCTCTTCAATGCTCACGCTAGCCAGCCGCTGACAAGTTGCGCTCGATCCAGCGCGCAATAAAATCGCGCTTTTCGGCGGATGACGATCCATGGTCCACATGGCCCAACGAACGGGCGAGGCGTGCCAAGTTGCCAGTATGCCGGAAGACATCGGACCGGAAATCCGCAGTGATCGCGCGGGCCTTCGCCTCCCGCGCCGCCTGATCAAGCGGCTGCATCGCCAGGCCCGGCGGTCCATCAAAGTCGATCACCTCGCCCCCTTCAAACCGCGCGGGGCTGCCATAGCCCGTCGGCTTCAAAAAAACCGGCTCAGTCACACAGTATCTTGCCATCACCGTTCCCCGGGCCGTCGGTACTTCGGATGACTGCGGTCCGGCTCGTAAAACCGTGGCGCGATGTCGGGATCGCGAGGCAGCGTCGGATTGTGGCCCTTGATGCGCGGCGTCGGAGCCTCGTAGGCCGGCACCGGCGGCTTCGCATTCAGCCTCTTCAGCCCGCGGCGGCTTCGCTCGTATGCCGCGATTGTCCGGCTGTCAGTGCTGGGGGTGCGAACGATGTTTGCGGGACCAGCGAAAGGATAGAGGGCGGCGGGCGCAGGCTCAGGTTCAGGTTTGGTGTTTGCTTCAAGATATTCGCCCGGTGTCTGATCCTGGCTGGCAGGCAGCACAATGTGGCCGCCGCGATCGTGATCCCGAATCGGATGAGCAGGAAAATCGGGGTCCTCGCTCCACCGCGCCGCCCACGCCTGCGCGGTCGCTGTGGCGGCGTCGCACGGCTCGATAAACGGCGGCGGCCAGGATTCGTATGCGACCTTGTGCCGGACGTCGTGAAACGGATCGGTCTCCCAGCAGAAAAATCTAGCGACCATGGTCATGCACTCGCTTGTTCGAGGGGAAAAAATTCTGGAAGGGAACCGATGGTTCTTGGAAGTCGCGAGAGGCAAAGGGGCGGCCCCGATCTCGATCGCCAATTTTGCAGGCCGGCTCGCCTGCGCGACCGCGCCCAAAAGGAGGGCCCCGGGGGTGTCTTCGCGCGCAGCTGCAGGCGCGTATGCGCCCGCGCGGGCTGGCGGTGTTCCACACGCGGGTCTTTCTATCCTCTAGTGTGAGGTCCATCAGTAGCAACGCGCGCGCGCTAGCTGTCCCGATCGGGATTGGCTCGCTACGGTGTCCCGAGCGCACCCGCCAAGCCCGTAGGGAGCCCGCTGGTGAGCGCAGCGGCGCGCCCGCTGTCGAGTGCCGGCCGATCGCCGCCGCGCAATGGTGGGCCCTCATGGCACCGCTGCGCACGTCATTTGAAATGACGGGGCCAAACGGCAGAAATGCGGGTATTACGGCCTTTCGTGCGACGTGCCACTGGCGTGTCGGCGCTGTGTCGGCAGATGGCGTTGCCGCGGCGTGGGTTCGGGCCGTTGTCATCGCTCGTCATCCCGGTTCGGCGTGACGTCGATGAGCGGGCGTCGTTCATGGCGATCGACGACCACGCCGCCAACGGGGCCAACCTCGTGCAATTGCGCGGTGTGATCACCCGGGCCTCGGAGGTCGATAATGTAGCCGGCGCCAGCGCCAATACCGATGCTGACAAGCGGCCCGCGGTCGCCCGTGGCATGGATTCCGCTGTAGCCGAGCAGCGTCACGGCTACGTCTTTGCGGACATGCTCGCTCTTGGCCTGGTCGAGCAGCCTCATAAGCGTTGCGGCGGCAGGTGCGCGCGATTGCGCGAGCAAAACGCGGGTCTGCTCGTCCAAATATTCAATCACGTGACGTTCCTTGAGCGCTCGGCAAAATCGCTCGCGGGTCAATCCAGCCTTTTCCGCCGCATCTTTCTGGGTTTTGCACTGGCCTGAGATGATCAGGTCAATGGAGTGACGAACTCGCCGGCTGACCTTCCGGGTTTTCGCCGGTTTCGGTTCGGTGCTGTTGGGTGTGAGACTGTTCATGTGTCGAGACTGCCCGCTATCGATCGGATACGGCAACGCACGGGATGTCACTGTGGTGATGTTTTGGCGGTGTGAGCGGTGCGGCTTCACGGCCCTCGGAGCACAGCGGAGGGGCCGGGATGGCGCAAAGCGGGCTTGGGGCAATGCGCGCGCGAGGGGCAGCACCATGGCGAATTGCGCCATTGCTGCGCCAATGCCTCTATCAGCATTATTTCTTTGCGCCATTGGAGCTATTTTCCTTAGGCAAAATTCAATGGCGCAAAACCGGCTAAGTGATTGAGTTGCGCCAATGGTGCGCCATTGATTTCCGGTCAATGGAGCAGACAAGATCGGGGTGATTCCGGGTGGGATTGGCGGGTGGGATCGGGGCGGGTTTCACTGCGGCCTCTTGGCGTCGCAGACGGATAAGCCCTTGCGGGATTTGCGCTCGATCGGGTCGTCATACTCGCGCTCGATCAACACGCCATTTTTGATCCATGTGCGGATGATTTCGCGGCATTGGGGTTCGGTCCGGTCGGGGCTGTGCCGCTGGACGACTTGCCATGCGGCGCGCTCGCCCTTGGCGGCGCTGGCACCTGAATAGCGCTGGCCGCTGGAAAGCCCGGCGTCGATATCGGTCAGGGCCGCGTTGAGTTCGGCGGCCGATACCCCTTCCCACGTCTGCGGCGGGTGCCAGCGCTCCACGGTCTGCACCTCGTCGCCGGCGGGGTAGTCGGCGGTTTCATTGCCCAGCGGCACGCCCACAAGCTTGAACCATGTTGCCGCGCCCGATGGTGGGGCGATGTTCACCTTCGCGCTGTCGAGGCGGACGTAGAGCGCGCGCTGCTCTGCGGCGATGCCAAACAGCTTAGCCTCATTCTCGTCCATCCTGGTGAGGGTATAGAACAGCCGGCCCGCGTCCCTGGTCGCGCTGGCGCCGCGTCCTGCGTCGGCGTCGCCCGCGGTCTGCAGTCCCTTCTTGGTGTGCTGGGGGATGTCGACGGCGACGTTGAGGTCGATGGCGATCTTGGTCAGCAGTTCGCAGACATAGTCCATCGCGCCGTTGTCGTTTTCTCCAAGTGCGTGCGTCTTGATGAAAGGATCCAGCGCGACAAGGTCGAACTTGCGGTTCGTGATTTTGTCCCGAATCAGGGTCTCGAGCTGGCCCTTTTGCAGGGCACCGTCTTTCATCTGGGCAAGCTTGAGGCCCTTCGGTGTCCAGCAGTAAAGCCAGCCCTTGAGTTCGGCCCGGTCGATATCGTGATGCAGGCGGGCGGCCATGAGGCGGCGGCGGAGTTCGTCGCGGTCATCCTCCATGCTTATGATTAAAACCCTGGCCCGCCTGAAAACGTGTTCGCCGGTCAGTGGTCGCCCTGTCGCCAGCGCAATGTACTGGACATGCCGCACCGCGGATTTCCCGGTTGCGCCTGGTGCGGTCAGCCCGGCCACAAACTTGCGGCAAAACTGGTTTCCGAGCAGCCATTCGCGCGGTGGCGGCGTCCCGGTGTCCTCGCCTGCGTCCCATTCCTCCAGACAATCCGACTCCTGGGCGGGCGGCTCCGCTGGCATGTCGTCGGGCTCGCCGTCGGCACTGTCCGGGTAGCGGTCCGGCAGCAGGAAATCGCCGCGCGGGTCGCTGGGCATCTCGTTCCTGGCCGGTAGGAAGGCCCGTTCGAGCTCGTCGACAAGGGCGGGGGACGCGGCCAGCTTCATGACGTCGTTCTTTCGAGCATGCCGATTAGAAACGGCGCCCGGTTTGGGCGAGCGGCAAGCCATGCCTTGAGGCGGTCGGTGTCGCCGGCCGCGACAAAATCGCGAACGGCGTCCACGGTCGACGCACTGGGGCGATGAGGTGAGGCGTCGCGCGGCGGCTCTACCGGGCCGTTGCGAACCTCGGGCGGCGGGGGTGGCGCTCCGGTGTGCCTCCATCGGTCGCGCGGGTCGGCGCGCTCCCATCGCTCCACGATCGCGGCCTCAGCCTCCTGGTTCCGCAGTTCGGCGCGCCGCTCCAGCTCGTCGAGCGTCATCTCGTCGGGGTCGAGGTCGGGGCAGAAGTGTTCGGGGCCCTCGTCGAGGTCGACGAGGATGTGACGGTCGATGGTCAGGCCGCACAATCCGCACGGGCGGGGATCGATCGCGATGAGGTTTGGTTCATTGACGGTGACCGCGATGTTCATTTGCCGGCCTCGCTGTCGTCGCCGTCGAGCAAGCCAAGCGCGCGGGCCTTCGCGAGCGCCTTGTTTACGGCCTTCGCTAGGTCCGGCAAGCGCAACACCACGACCGCGAGGCCCTTCGGCGTCGGCACCAATCGGCCATCCTTCATGGCATGCATGCGAACGTCGACAAGGTTTTTGCCCTCGTACGTCGAGAGGCTGGTCACAATCGCGTCGTGCTGGCGATTTTTCCAAAACTGGTCGACCACGACAGGCTCGGCGAGTGTGGGACGGCGGCTCATGGCGCGATCCGATCCAGTGCGGCACCAATCGGCGAGGATGGTTCGCCTTGGCTGCTGCGCTTCATGGCACTGCGGATCGCGGCGGGGTCGGCGCCGTGTTGTAGAGCAAACGAAATCGCTATCGCAGCGTCGGATGCGAGGGCATCGAGCGCGGAGTTTGCGTGGCCCGCGGTTATGAAGATTTCACCGAGCCGGCCATCAAGATACCGGCCCGCCGTCATGGTGAAGCTGGCGCCGTTGTGCTCGAACGAGATGGTTTCGCAGTCTCGTCGATCTGGCAGACGGTCGCGTGCGTTGGGCTGCGGGGCGGATTGAGATACTTCCATCGGTAGCGGCCTTTGGCTGTGTCGCGTGGTGGCGATCGAAACGAAAAGACCCGCTTTCCCTGGCGAGGGGGGAGCGGGTCTTGCTATGCGGCGTCAGCGCGCGGCGCGGCACGCTCCTGCGAGCGCAGCCATTTTTCAACGGAAGGTTTGAAGTAGAGGACGTCCCGGCCGATGCGAACGGCTGGCGGACCCTTGCCGTCGAGCTCCCAGCGAACGAGCGTCTTGACGCTCTTGCCGAGTTCGGCGGCCAGTTGATCGCGCGGGATGTAGTCTTTCAGTATCTCGGTTTGCATCTGCGGCGGCTCCGCTTGGGTGTGAACGTCCCCAAACGAATACGGTGATGCTGGCCGCTCTGTATCGTGAAAGAATGCTCGACTATTTTTTCACGGTTCGCCGCTGATGACGCCGAGCACTCTCCTCCAAGCGCAGATTGAAGCCGAGCGGACCTATGCAGGCCTCTTCAAATGCGGGGTATCCCAGCTTCGGGATTTTCCCGTCGAAAGCCTCTTGATAGGCGGCCCGGATGGCCGCAATCGTTACGGCGTCCCGAGACTTTGGCGCACCTCCCCGTGCGTCTCTTCGTTTAGCCTCTGGCAGGGACATTTCGATCGCGTAAATGCTCGACAGGAGCCTGCCTTGCTGGAAATCAAACACGTTCAAAAGCTGCCATGCGTCGCCGGAAAGCCCTTCGAGAGCTGATCGCAAGCGCTCAATTTCCGCGCGGGGATCCTCCCGCTGAGGTGGGGCAAGGCCGCGCGCGGACCGCGCGATAACGGACCGCCGTCCGATCGAGACAATCTCGCGTAGCGTTTGCGCTCGTCTTGCTGAGGGAATAGCCGCTCCGATGTTCGTGAGATGGTCAACGGTGTAAGGCCATGGCCAGGCGACGGCCAAGTTGGCGAGCCGATCGGCCGGTATTTTCCTGTCAATCGGTTCGGACCAGCCCCGAGGCGTCCATCTTTCCACTGGCCACGCAGGCAGCGTTTGAACCACCGCTATGCCGTCCGCGCGAGCGCGGGCGCCTCCTGCGGCAACTCGATGACATTCGATTGCGGCTGCAGGATCCGATCGACCAGCGCGGCCAGCGCTTCGAATGCCGCGCGCTTCTCGGGGAGATATTCGTACCGGTCGTACGTCTCGCGGACACCGCCAATGACATGGCCAAGGCATCGCTCGGCGTGGTCGGTCGGCACCTTGGCGCGGCTCATGAGGCTGCGCGCGGTGCGGCGCAAGTCGTGCAGCGTCCAATTCTGCATTGACGCGCGGCCCTCGCGCTCGCGTATCTCTGCAATCTTCTTGTCGAGTTCGGCCTTTGCTTTGGAAAACCCGCTGAACGCCACCGCACCGTCGAGCTGCATTTCCCGGTCGGGTCCGCTCTTGCTGGTCGAGAACACAAACCATGAGTTCTTTGCCTTGGCCGGTTTCTCGCCAAGCAACGCCCGTGCGGCCTCGGTCAGCGGGACAACGTGGTCCAACTTGGTCTTGTAGCGCGCGCCTGGAATCGTCCACACCTTGCCGTCGATTTCGGACGTGTGCATGTCGGCCGCTTCGTTGCGGCGCGTCGCGGTCAAGAGCAACATCTTGACGAAGCGCGGATAGCAGGCGGGCGCGTCCTGCAGGGTATCGAGCGCGGTCCACAAGTCGCGGATTTCATCGTCAGCCAACACGCGCTTGCGGGCCCGCTCCTTCGGCTTGGTGCGGGCCATGCCCGAAACGATCGGCGGCAAAAAGTCGTCGTCGCGCGCGGCGTACCAGTTGAAGGCCTTGCGCGAGAAGGCGAGGGCGCGGTCAGCCATCACGGGCCCGCTCTCGTCCGTGATGTTGTCGAGCATGGTCACGACGTGCGACCGCTTGATGTCGTAAATTCCAAGCTTGCCGATGGCGGGCTTAACCAGCCGCTCGAATAGCGTTTTGATCTGGTCGGCGCTGCGAAGCTTGGCCTCCTTCTCGACATACCGGGCCACGAAATCGTCGAGCATGGCAGCGACGGTCAGGCCTTTCGGCTTGTCACCATCCTGCAGCCGTCGCGTGCGCTCCGGGCGGGGATCCTCGCGCTTGCCGGTTGCGAGCGCCTTTGCGACCGCGCCCGCCTTCACGATTGCATCCCGCACCGTCAGGGTGCCGCCCTGGTCGTTGGCGTCCCAGCGTCCCAAGGTCTCAAGGTGCTTGCGGCCGTCGGCGCGATGAAACAGGACGAACGATTTCGTACCGGCCGCGGTGACGCGGACGCCAAAGCCGCTTGGCGCCTTCTTGCCCTGGACGCTGGCGCCGCTGAAATAGTGCACCTTGTTGCCGGTCTCGGGGACCGGGAGGCCTTCAACGATCTTTTCGCTGATAGCTGGCATGGCCGCATCCTCTGTGTGGGCACCGTGTGGGCACCGCGAATGTCCCGCGAGTGTCCTGCCATGTCCACGAAACGTCAAGGGGTTTCCGGCTATGTCCAAGTAAAATCGTCGATTATCTGTGCCCACACGGAATTTGTGTTGGCCGTCAGCAGGTTGGAAAATCGGGTGAGTTTCATTCGTAATGACGGGGTCGGGGGTTCGAATCCCTCTTGCGGCACCAACAACATCAACTGCTTAGTCAAATCGCAGATCTTCGAAAAAGGCGCTGTGTCTGCAAATCGATTGCCTTTTTTGGGCAACCCTCGGCGGGATGTGTTCGCGTCCGTGCTTCGCGGGATGGATGACGACTGGTCTCGTGAAGGACGCCCTGCGGACCAGGCGCGCCATTGGGCATATGTTCGATAGAAGGTGACAGACCCCGAACTTTTCACGCGAGCCGGATTGAGATCGAATTCGGACCTTTCCCGCGCTCCGCGCGTTGAAGTCCGCTCGACGCAACCGCTAAGAGCAGCGAGATTGGGAAAGCCGAACCCCGGGGGATGCGCGATGCCAAAGTCAGCCCAGCTCTTACTTGCTACAGCCTTTATGCTCGTCTCGGTGTCCGCCGCCTCAGCGGCAACGTGCGATGTTTGGGCACAACAGTGCTCCCGATTTCACGGCTACCAGACTCCAAATTGGCAAGCTTGCATGAACCAACCACAGGCCCGCTACGATTGTGGCGGCGGCGGTGGATATGGCGGTAGATATCGGGGCGGCTATAACCCTCAGAATGACTATGTGCGTGCGCCGCAGCCTGCGATGTGCCGCAATTGGCACCAGCAATGCGCTCGATATTACGGCTACCGAACGCAGAAATGGAGCGAATGCATGCAACAACCGCAGGCGCTCCTGGATTGCGGCCGATAGCTGGAAAGCAGGGTGGCTGCGGCCGCCAGCGCCTGCTCCGATGCGCGAGCCCGTCGGTTGACTCCCCGGTCACCGGTTCCATGATGCAAGCCTCACCGCAGCGGTGCGAGAGAGGCCAATGCAGAGCTCAAAGTCGCAAACCGAGATCCCAACCGGCCCGACGGTCTGGTCGACCGAGCAAGTCACGCCGTCGCAACGGCTCGACTACTGGGTCGGGGCGATCTGCGAGTGCTTTCTCGAGATGAAAATAGCCAGCGACACGACCGATTTCGACGCCCGGCTCGAAAGCGCGCCGCTGGACACGATCGGGGTCAACCTGGTGAGCGGCTCCGGCCAGGATGTGGTTCGTTCGCAGGCGGAAATCGCGCGAAGCCGGAATAACTACTACTATCTGCTCTGCGACACCCGGGCAGACTGGTTGATCGAGCACCAGGGCGCGACCACGAGGATGCGACCGAACGATCTCGTCCTCGTCGACTCCCGGCGCAACTACCGCTTCCTCTTTCCGGATGATTTCAGATGCACCTCGCTGGAATTGCCGATCGACTTCGTCGAGTTCTGGCTGCATCGGCCGCAGGCGCATCTTGGACAGCGCATCGATGGGAGCTCGGGCTGGTCGGCTCCGCTCAGCGCGCTGGTCCGTCAGTTGGTCCCGGAGACGGCCATCGCATGTCCGATCCCGCCCAAGCTCGTGGCGGACCAGCTCGGAAGCCTGCTCGGCATCGCGCTTCAGGACGCGCCGTCGGAGTTCAGGGGGACCGCCGCCGGCGATCACCTGCGTCAGCGGATTCACGGCGCGATCCGTGAACGCTTTTCCGAACCGGGCCTGACCGCAACCGCTATCGCAGCCCAACTCGCGATCTCGGAACGCACCCTGCATCGCGCGCTCAGCGGGCGCGGCATCACGTTCGGCGATCTCCTGACCGGCTGTCGGATGGAGGCTGCCCGCCGCATGCTGACGGAACGCAGGCTGGATCATATCGGCATCGCCGGCATCGGCCTGCGCGTGGGCTTCGCCGACGCCTCGCATTTCATTCGACTCTGCCGACGCCACCTCGGAGCCACTCCTGGCGTGCTGCGTCGCCGCCGCTCAGCTAAGCTGTCGCGCCAAGCCGATCGGCCTGGCGCAATTCGGCCATTCGGGCCCGCCGCCGCTCCGCATGATGGGACCAACGGTCACAATCACGGCAGGGAGGTTCGAGATGTCTGATCTTTATGTTCTGGTTCACGGCGCCTGGCATACCGGCGCGGAAATGGAGGCGGTTGCCGGCCATCTGCGCGCGGCCGGGCATGCCGTTCACTGTCCGACCGTGAAGGGCAACAATGCGGGCGATGACCGCAGCCAGGTCGGGCTGTCCGATGCCATCGCGTCGATCAGCGATTATATCGCATCCCATAATCTGACCGGTATCCGGCTGGTCGGCCACAGCTACGGCGGCATGGTGATCTCCGGCGTCGCCGACCGGTCGCCGGAGCGGATCGCGCGGCTGGTCTATGTCAATGCGTTCGTTCCGATGAAAGGCCAGTCGTTGAACGACCAGGTCCCGCCGCATTACATCGCGTTGTTTGACGCCGTTGCCGCGGCCAACAACAACAGCGTCACGCTGCCGTTCGAGATCTGGCGCGATGCATTCATCAACGATGCGGATCTCGCGTTGGCGAAGGCCGCCTATGCGAAGCTCAATCCGCATCCGTACCGGACCTTCACCGACAAGATCGAGCTGACGCGGGACATCGCCGAACTGCCGATCGGCAAGTCCTACGTGAATTGTCAGCAGGACACCGCGATGCCGCACAGCATGCCGTGGCATCCCCGGCTCTCGGAGCGACTCGGATTGTTCAGGCTGGTCGAATGCCCGGGAAGTCACGAGATGTTTTTCAGCAATCCGGAGCGGCTCGCCGTCGCGATCATGGAGGCGGGACGCGACTAGGGCGAGGGGATAAAACCGGTGACGACGCAGTACGGCTATCTGGCTTCGACCATGAGTTGCCGCGCTTGCCGCAGCAGATCGCTCCACAAGGGACCCTCCTCCGACAGCAGATATTGCAACTCTTCGATGGCCTCGACGCACGTGTCGTCCGGTTCGCCAAGCGGACAGCCGGCCAAACGCCAATCGGACTCCGACATGTGATCGGCCTCGATCCAATAGTCCAGGTGGATGTCCTCATGTTGCCAGCACAGTTCCGCCGCCGCGCCGGCGCAGCCGAGCATGCGACGCTCCAGTGAGTTCAAAACATCCAGGCCGGAAAATTGAACGCGACCGATCCACGCGCGCCCATCCGGCATCGGCGATTCGGCCCGCCAGATTCGCGCCCGAGCCGGGGACAGACCAAAGTGCGCGGCGACGACGACATGGCCGGCTTCATGCACGGCGGCAAGCCTTCGGTCTCGCGCGAGAGCCCGCTTTGGGTTGACTGGTCTCATCGGTCGTTCCTCCACGACGGTCCGCGCGCGGTGACGTTGGCGGCCTGCAGCGACAACATGCGCAATCTGGGAATCGTAGCGCTCAGCACCGCGTTGCCACCACCGGGGCGGCGATCGTCATCCTCTGGCCGGCAGGCAGACCCGTCCTTTAAGCTGGCCAAGCTCTCAAACCGGCGTCGAAAATTCAGGGAGCTTCCCAGACCAGGATCTCGCTGACGGTCTTCGTCCCATCGGTGAAGTCGGTGTTGTAGCGGACTTCCGAGCCGTTCCAGAGGTCCACATGGCGGAACGCAAACATGATCACACCTTTGACGCCCGACAACTTGCTCGCATCGAAGCTGCCAAACTGCTTGGCACGCCCGAAGCGGTGCTTGAGATAGACGCGCAGATCATAGCAGCTGTAGATGTACCACCTCTTGTCTGCGCCCTGCTTCGCGCGGACCTTCGGATTGGTGCCGCTCATATAGGGATTGGCCAATCCCGCGAAACCGTGCACGGGACTGCCGGCATAGTTCAAGGACCGGCTCAGGCGAATGCAGCAGGTTTCCCAGTGATTGCTCGTAATGTTGTCGCCTAACGTTCCGCCGACCAGAACGGCGACATCGGCCGGCGCGCCGATTGGATAAAGAGGCCACATCGTATCAAGCGGTGGTAGGGCCACGTCACGTCTCCGTGTCTGTTCTAATGGTCGCGCACGGCGGAAAACCAGATCAAGCAATCAAACGGCACCCGATCGTCGGCAGCCACGCCCTGGGCCACGAGCTGTGGAAAATACGGCAACGTGCCGGCTGCACCGACCAAAATCTTTTCCACCCCGGACACTGCAAAGCCGAGGTGTTTCTCCTCGAACAGCCGCTTCCAATCCGCGAACACGGCAGGCTCAACCGACGAAAACACGCCCAATATGAACGGGGCCAGTGGCTTCGAGGATTTCGGCCGCCCGCGTCGCGTGTCCCACGCGGGCGAGCGCTTCGCAGCGACGGCCAGGCGCACCGAAAGCTCGGGAAACCGATCGAGGCGACCGAGGAACACCGTCCGAAAAGTCGGCTCGCTCTCGAGAACCCGATCGAGAATCCTGGAGTACAGGGGCATCTGCTCGGAAAGAGGTAGCGCACACTCGGCCCGGTGCTGGGCGATGCCCTGATTGACGCCGGACCGTGCAACCGTCCAGCGAATCCGGCATGAACCCGACTCGATCTGGTATGTGGTCTCTTCGGGCCCGGATCCGACCGGAGACGGAACGATGCGGACCTCGCTCATCGGCTCAGGCTGTTGAGCCAGCGCCACGCAGGCATTTGCAAGGACAGCCGTAGCCACCAGAAATCTCAGAAGCATCCTCGCTCCTCTTGGAGGTCGCTGCATGGCGGTCGCGCTCTTTGCTCGATCAACGGCGGTGGCATCGACACGAAATTCCAGGCGAGAACGACTCTTGGCCTGTTCCCGTTGTTACTGGATGTGCCTGCTCGATTGGACGCCCGAATGAGGGAAGGAGTTCAATGCAGGTGTTGCCTTTGCGGCTAAATTCTATCGGCGCTCGCCAGGGCCTGCGGGTGCGGATTGTCGATCACGCGGCGGCGAGCCGGCCACCAATATGCACGCGCGGCCCGAGACGCGGTCGAAATACGCAGCGCCACTCACTCATGACTGTACCCGCAAGAGGGGAACTCTTGCGGGTACGATTCGCGACTTCGCCGGAGGTGCATGGGCCAAAAGGAGCAAGGGCGTGCGGCGCCGGTGACTGACGCCGCGCACGAAGACTATTTCAGATCGCGACCGGCGGCGACCTGATCAAGCAGGCTGGCGTTCATGGCCTGCGCCTGGGATTCACAGGCGAACTGAAGCATTCGGCCTTCGGTGGTGTCGACCAGCGCCGACCGTCCGGGCTCCACCATCAAGCGAAGGCGCATGACCTGCGACGACGGTTCGCTGGTCTCGTTGAGCGCGGCATCCGAGATCATCAGGGTCAATTTGCACTGGCCCTCGGCATTGAGGAAATAGCCCACGACATGCTTCGATCCGACGTCGAGACTGATTGCCTTCAGCGGCTTCATCGTCGTCGGCGACCGGGACCCTGCGGCGGACACGCCCATGGTTGTCGCAACGCACAGTGTCGCGCCAATCGCCGCGGTCAGAATTCGCTTTCCTGTTGTCATGGTTCGATCCTTCAAGTCCGTTTTCGAGAAGGCCGGGAAGCGAGAAAGCCGCGCCGGCCGTGATGCTGCGATGCAACATATGCAGCGGTGCATTGCGTTGCAATGGATTCGTGTTGCGATGCACAATATAGTGAATACACGCAGTTTTTGCCCGGTGTGACATTTCAAGCCGGTCGATCCTCCGAAATTTCGCACGGCCGGCCGCGGTCGAACCCGCGCGACCACAGCCCACGCCGACGGCCGCCGCGCACCGACGCCACAGAGCTGTCGACCTCAAAAACCGCGAGGGCCGACAGGCTGCGGCACAAGCGTCGCGACTGGACGGAATCGCGAATCATCGGCGAGCTGCATCGTCACGGGATCCATTGGTGATCGACACAATGAAGAACGCGCCCGCGGATCGTGCCCGGAGCGCGTTCTTGCCTTCTCTGTATGACCATAATCGAGAGTTTACTGCGCCACCGTCTGCACCACGCTGCCGATCGGCCGCGAGCTGACGGCGGGCAGCTTCAGATCCTTCACCAGCGCCGCGTCGTAGTCCGGCAGGGTCTGAAGCGTCGCCTTGGCCTTCATCAGCACGATCTTGTAGCCGCCGGCCTTCAGCCGTTGCAGCAATGTCGGCATGGCTTCCGCCGTGTGCTTCTGGAAATCGTGCATCAGGATGATGCCCTTGCCGCGCTTGTCCAGCTTGGTCATCACCGTGTTGATGATCTGCTCGGCATTGGCGGCCTTGAAGTCGAACGAGTCGAGATCGCAGGAGAACATCGCGACGTTGCGGGTGCCGAGATAGGTCACCGCCGCCGGGTTGTTCTGCAATTGCGGGAAACGGAAGAACGGGGCCGGGTCGCCGCCGAGCGCCATTTTCACCGCGCTAAAGCCCTTTTCCAGTTCGTCGATGGCCATCTGCTCCGTCATCTTCTTGCCGTTCAGGTTGGCGTGCGACCAGGTGTGTGAGCCGACCGTATGGCCGGCTGCCACTACCTGCTTGAGGATTTCCGGATGGTAGGTCGCATGCTTGCCGATCGGAAAGAACACGGCCTTGGTGCACTCGTCGTCCAGCGCCTTCAGGACGGCGGGTGTGTTGGCGGGCCAGGGCCCGTCGTCGAAGGTCAGCACGACCTCCTTGTCGGTGAGGAAATCGAATTGCTTGAACTGCTCGAACCCGAAGCCCGGCCCGCCCGTGGTGTCGATCACGACCACGCGGCTGACGCCCAGCGCGTTCGGGTTGGCGCAGGCCGGCTTCTGCTGAGCAGGAATCGGAGCCGGCGCCGGCGGCGCGGGCGGTTTGCCCGCCAGTGCGGCCGTAACCTGAACGTCGTCCTTGGCAGCCTCCTTGGAGGCGAGCTTGCCGGCGGCCGGTGGAAGCGGATCAGCCGGCCTTGCCGCCACCGCCTGGGTGGTGGCGTGGCTGGCGTGGGGCGATGCTGTTAAATACCACACTCCGGCGATCGCGATCGCCGCGACGAGACTGGCCAGAAACAGGCCGAAGGCATGACGCATGTTACTCTTCCCCAAAAAACGCAGGACTCGATAGTCAGGGTACCTCCGGCCATTAATGCGAAGAGAGTCTTAACGTCATCCAAACACGATCCGGTTTTCCCCATCCTGTCAGGCAAATGTGACCAGCGTGATGGACATCACGTTGGTGCCTGCGCTTGTGATGGTCGTCACAGTCGCCGTGGTTGCCTGCGCGCATGGTGAGGTCATCACCAAACGGGCCCGCAAGGTGCGGTGCCGATGGGAGCCGAACATGACCGCCTCTTTGACCCGCAAGCTTCGCCAGGCCACTTTCATCCTGGCCCTCGCCGCCTTCGTGTCGACGTTGTCGTTGCGTGAAAGTTTCGCTTTCAGCGCCGAAGCGCAGCAGATGTGCACCGGCGATGCGTTTCGCCTCTGCAGCTCCGACATCCCGAACATTCCTGCGATCACCGCCTGCATGTTCAAGCACCGCACGGAACTGAGCCGTGGTTGCCGCACCGTGATGGACCGCGATCTCGCTGCAAAGTCCGGCAAAGTGGCGGCCGCACAATGATCCCGGTGCAGCCGATCTGGCGTTCGCGAATAGCAGGCGACGAGCCCCCCCGCGACCATCCGATCGGAAGGCTGGCCAGAGATGCGCGCAATTGCCGCGCCGCCCGCCCGCCGCTTGGGTCAGGTCGGCCGCAGGCGAGAACACCCCATGGTTGTTGCGAGCCGGACTTGTGCGCCCTACATAACGTGTAGCCCGATCGGTGCATGAGGACGTCACGGATGATCCGCTCCCTTCTCGCGATGTCTGTTGCCTGCATCGTGTCTCTCGTCGTGATCCCGTCGGATGCCTCGGCGCAGCAGCCGGGCCACGATGCCTGCGCGCGCGACGTCACCCGCTTCTGCCGGGCCCAGATCAATGATGGCGACCAGGTCGTGCTGGCCTGCCTGAAGCAGAACCGCCCCAAGCTTTCCAAGGCGTGCGAGAAGGTCCTGACCGAGCACGGTCAGTGAGGTGAAGGGGCGTCAGAAGTTTTACGTGCGTTAAGAAATTTACGTCCCGTTAAGGCTGGCGTCTCACAACTCTGCAGTTCCGACGGCAGCCATGCCCTCTAAACTTGATCTTAGAGGCCTCGCGCCTACAGTCGCCCGGTGTGGCCGTTCACGAGCGCGCGGGTCCGATGAAACCACGATGGCCGAGCGTTACCCAGCTGGCGATACTTGTCGCGAGCATGGTCGCATTTGCGGCCGGCGGACATTTCGCGGCGCGAGCCGTCATCGACCGGCAGCAATCGAAACAACTCGACGAGTTGACGGAGGTCGCCCTGCGGCGCTCCGAACTCGCCGTCGACTATGGCGTGGCAACGCTCGAAGAGCTTGCGAAGCGCGGCGCACTGAATTGCGCGCCTGAATCGCTGCAGGCGGTTCGTCTCCAGATGTACCAGCGGCCGGCGGTCAAGGATATTCGCCTGGTCGATCGCGAGGGCTCGGTCATCTGCTCGGCGTATTCCGAAACGCTCGAATTCGATGCCGGACGGGTCGACCGTTCGGACATGCTGTGGTCCGGGGACAATCGGGCCCTGCTGTTCCGGGTCGACCAGTTCAGCGGCGTCGCGATTGGCGTTCTCAGGGACATCGACGACAGAAACTCGATGGTCGCAATCCTCGGCATCAGCTCGTATCTGCTCGATATCATGCCGCTCGAGCTGCGCGCCCACAGCGACGTCCTGCTCGAGCTGAGCAATGGCTCCGATGTGGGCGCGTTTTTCCTGAAGCCCCCCGCGGCGTCGGTGCAAATGGAGAGCTTTGGCAGCGTGTCCAGCCAATATCCGCTGCGTGCCACGATCCGGGTCGAAAGCAGCGCGCTGGCGAATTGGAATAGCGAGGCGTATTGGCCGATCATGCTGATCGCCCTCGGCCTGGGGGCGGCCTTTGGCGTGCTGCTGCCCAGAACGACCGCCAGGCTGGAAGGCCCGATCGCCGACATCGACCGCGGGCTGGCTCGCCGCGAGTTCAAACCGTTCTACCAACCCATTTTCGATCTGAACACCGGCGCCATTCGTGGCTGCGAGATCCTGGCGCGCTGGATCCGCAAGGATGGCAGCATCGTTCCGCCGATGAGTTTCATTCCGCTCGCTGAGTCGAGCGGACAGATTGAACTCATGACGTGGCAGCTTCTGGAAACCGCGTTGACGGACCTGCTTCCCCGGCTTCGAAAAGACAAGCAATTCAAGATGTCGATCAACGTGTCGCCGCGCCATCTGCTGGGCGACGGTTTCATCGAGACGCTGCGCCGCATCGTCGTCGGCGCCCGGGTGTCGCCGCGCCAGGTCGTGCTCGAGATCACCGAGCGCACCGAATTACCGGATCTCGAAAAGGCCGCGGGCGTGGTCAAGGGCTTGCGCGACTACGGCTTCAGGGTCGCCATGGATGACGTCGGTGTCGGACATAGCGGCCTGTCGCAGATGAAGGGGCTTGGCGCCAACACCATCAAGATCGACAAGTTCTTCATCGATACGATCACGCAGGATGAATCGACCGCGACCGTCATCCAGACTCTCGCGCGGCTCGCCTCCGATCTCCAGATGACCGTGATCGCGGAGGGCATCGAAACACTCGAGCAGGTTCAGGCCCTGATCAAATGCGGTGTCGAGGAGGGGCAGGGCTACCTGGTTTCGCCGCCACTGCCGTTTTCCAGGTTCGATGAACTCCTGGAAATGCGCGCCGCGCAGACGGGTGCGGAAGCTCTGGTTGTGCAGGCCGCGCTGGTCGCCTAGAGCATGATGAAATCAGGTTGATCCGGTGCAGCACGGCAGGTGCATTCCCTCGCCCCGTTCTTGACGGGGAGAGGGTTGGGGTGAGGGGTTGCTTCCACAAACACCGACTGCGCGGTGAGTCCCCCTTGGGTCCGGATCATGCGCCCGGGCTTCTACTTCATCATCTGGCCGCGCAGCTCCCCGCCCGGATTGGCTCCGGTGTGGATATTGGCGTACCACTTGCCGGCGAGCAGGTCGGCGACCTGACTGTCCGTCAGCGTTGCTGTCCCTTCGATCGGACTTTGCACGGTCTTGAACGGCAGAGCGATTCCGGCATTCTTGCCCGCCTCGCTCGGGCCGTGGAAGTGAGCGCCCATGGCCGGCCCGGTCAGATCCGCGTAGGTGACCTTCCAGCTGAGCTCCTTGGTTGCGGTGTCCAGCGTCGCCTCCGCTTTCCCGGTCGCCGGGCTTGTGTTGGGCGGCACTTCGTTGCTGCCCTTCAGGTCCGCCTTCAGGGTGATCTTTTCGGCCTGCGCGGTGCCACCCGCAACGCCGACAAGGAGTGCAATGCCCGCAATCAAACATGTTGTGGTCTTCATGGTTTCCTCCCGGAGAATGGCTCCGTTTCTACAGGAACCCCGGCCACGGGCGTGTATTTCAGACCTCGTACACCCTTTCCGAGATTCGCCGGGCACGCGCTAGTGTTGTGTTTCTAACACTTCGTACCGCCGTCATTCCCCGATGCGCAATTGCGCACCTGAGAATCCAGAGGTGATGGCTACGGGTTCCTGCTGCGCAGGCTCGGGAATGACGGAAGCAATTGTTAGAGTCAGAACACTAGGTGCTGCTGCCCGCGGCGCTGGCGACCACCGGGAGCACCTCGTTGGCGGCGCGGTCCGGGGTATCGTCCTTCCAGCGCACCGATCCGAATGGCCGTTCCAGCATGCGGCGAATCCGCACGGGGTCAGGCCCGACGTGGAAGCCCATCGCCTGTTGATGCAGCGCCCGCTCCGACTGCGTCGACCGGTTGCGCTGGCGCAGGTAATCGAGCCAGGTCGGACAATGATAGCGCTCGGTCCACAGTTCGGGATCGGCAATGTCGCGGGCGATCGACCAGCCGTAGGCGCCGTTGCGTTGTCGGCTGAGCTGCACGTCCTGCATCACGTTGTGGAAGGCGCGCGCATTGTCTTGTGCGACGCGGTATTCGATCTCGACCACCAACGGGCCGCTGCGGCCGGTCAGCGACAGCCGCACCTCGGGGTCGGCGAGCGATTCGGCATCCTCGTTGCGCGCCCCGACCGGCGGCATGGTGAGCCACAGCCCGAGCAGCGGCGACAGCAGCATCAGTCCGCCGGAGACCAGCAGGGCGGTCTCGACCCCGGCGGCGTCGGTCAGACGCCCCCAGCCCCAGCTCCCGATGGCGATGCCGCCGGCGATCGAGGCCTGGAAGGCGGCGAGCGACCGGCCCGCGACCCAGCGCGGCGCGGACAGCTGGACGCCGATGTTGAACAGCGCGACCGCGAGCATCCATACCGCGCCGGCCACCACCAGCGCGGCGGCCGTGATCACGGGCTCGTGGCTGATGGCAACCGCGATGATCGCCGCGCCCATCGACAGCGCGCAGGCGCGGATCGCGGCCTCGCCGCTGAGCCGTTTGCGTAGTTCGCCGATATTGAGGGCCCCGATCACCGCGCCCATGCCGAACGCACCGAGCATGATGCCATAGGTCTGCGCGCCGCCATGCAACAGGTCGCGCGCGACCAGCGGCATCAGCGCCGAGACCGAGCCGCCAATGATGCCGGTCACCAATGTGCGCACCAGGACGATCCGGATCGACGGCGAATTGGCGATGTAGCGTACGCCGGAGACGATCGCGCGGTTGAGGCGTTCGCGCGGCAGCCGCGAAGGCTGGTTCTCCCGGCGCCACAGAAACAGCACGACCAGGAGCGGAAGATAGAGCGCCGCGTTGGCGCCGAAGGCTGCGACCGCGCCGGCGGTCGCAACGATGATGCCGCCGATCGCCGGTCCGAAACTGCGCGCGATATTATAGCTGATGCCGTTCAGCGCTACCGCCGCGGGAAGCGTCTCCGCCGGCACCTGCTCGCTCACCGAGGCCTGCCATGCCGGTCCGAACAGCGCCATGCCGCTGCCGACCACGAAGCAAAAGGCGAGCAACAGGTTGGGTGTGACGAGACCAAGCCACGACAGCACGGTCAGGGTCACCGCGCCGGACAGGCCAATCGACAGCGAGATCAGGGCGACGATGCGGCGGTCGTACATGTCGGCGACGGCGCCCGCCGGCATCGCGATCAGCATGATCGGCAGCATCAGCGCGGTCTGAACCAGCGCGACCTTGTCGGCGGATGACGTCATCTGAGTCATCGCCCAGGCGGCGCCGACGGCCTGGATCAGGAGCCCGAGATTGGACAGCAGGCTCGCGAGCCAGATTCGCCGGAACGGGGCATGGCGCAGCGGGGCCGCAATGCCGTCAGTGGCAAACTTCGTCCGTTTCGACTGATCGGTCATTTGGCCTTCCGATGGGTCCGTCAAGGCGGCTCCGTGCTTTGCGACTTCTGCCTGCGAAAGTCCTCCGCTGTCCAGTGCCGATGTCCCCTGCCATGTCCAGCGCCCATGTCCAGCGCCCATGGCCCCTGCTATGCGTATCGTGGTAGTGCTGATGCATTGGAAGCGGAGAGAGTTGATCCCATGGCAATAACCCGGCGATTCATGCTGAAAGCGGTCGGCGCGCTGCCCCTCGCAGCAGGGCATTTCGTTCCGGCCGCCTTCGCGCAGACCGCGCTGGCGGACTCGAAGGCCGCCGATATTCCGCCGATCCTGTTCGTTCACGGCAATGGCGATTATGCGGCCCTGTGGATGACGACGCTCTGGCGCATGGAAAGCAACGGTGTGCCGCAGGAGCGGATGTTTGCGCTCAACTTTACCGACCCGCTCGCGCGCGCCGACGACAAGGTCGCGTTGCTCAATCGTTCTTCAACGGAAGACCAGCGCCGCGAGCTCGCGACCGCGGTTGCTGAACTGAAGAAGCGGACCGGCGCGTCGCGCGTGGCGCTGGTCGGCAGTTCGCGCGGCGGCAACTCGATCCGCAACCTCATCAAGAACGGCGGAGCCGCCGATATCAGCCACGCCGTGTTGTGTGGCACTCCCAATCACGGTGTTTATGACTCGGACGATAATCTCGGCTTTGAATTCAACGGGCGCGGGCCATTCCTGCGTTCGCTCAACGAGGGTGACAGTGAAGTGACGGCTGGCGTGGCGTTCCTCACCTTGCGCAGCGACGGCCTCGATAAATTCGCGCAAGCCGACGGTCGCTTCGTCGGCAAGCCGGGCACGCCGACCGGAATCACCACCGACGGTCCGGCACTGAAGGGCGCGACCAATCTCGTTCTCGGCGCGCTCGATCACCGCGAGACCGCGTTTCATCCGCGGGCCTTCCGTGAGATCTTCAAGTTCATCGCCGGGCGCGAACCCGATCGCGTCGCGATCTCGCCGGAAACGCAGGTCAGGCTGAGCGGGATCGTGACAGCGACGCCGGGCGGCGTGCCGACCAACCGTCCGGTGCAGAACGCCACCGTTGAGGTCTATCGGGTCGCGCCCGACAGCGGCGAGCGTATGGGGGAGGTCATCCACAAGTCGCTGACCGGCGCCGACGGACGCTGGGGTCCGGCGGTGGTGGAGCCGAACTGGTCTCTCGAGATCGTGCTCGCCTCGGTCGACCAGCCGACCACGCATATTTACCGCTCGCCGTTTCCGCGTTCCTCGGACGTCGTCCATCTCCGCGCCGCGCGGCCGTTGGGGCCGACCGATGCCGGCGCCGGCGCGGTCGTGATCCTGTCGCGCCCGCGCGGCTATTTCGGACTTCCGCGCGACGTCCTTTTGTTCGATGGCAAGGAACCGGGCGACGTGAAGAGCGGCGTCCCGACTGACGCGGTGACCACGCTGCGGCTGCCGGCCGCGGAGGTCGGACGTCCGGTCGTCGGCCTGTTCAACGAGGAACGGATTGTGGCGCGGACGTGGCCCACGGCCGAAAACCGGATTGCGGTGGCGGAACTGACTTACTAGCTGTCTGTCAGGACGGGAGATCATGATCTCATCTCTTTTGAGCATGATGGTCCCGAGGCAAGCCGGGTTACCATCCCGCGTCGATCGCGGGGCGCGCGGCTCGTTCCGATGGATGCCGTAACCGTGAGGGCCCGACGTGAGCACTGCCGAAGTCTACGATTTCCCGCTCACGCGCCGGCCGCTGGTGCCGCCGTGCCTGCCACCCGCGTCCGACAGCATCTCCGCGATCGGACGGGTGCTGCTGATGCGCGACAACATGATCGCGACCTGGGGTCAGAACGCCTACGAGGATGACATCATCCAGGGCCGCTTCTTCGGTCGCTCCAGCTTCATCCTCAATGATCCCGACGCGATCCGGCATGTCCTGGTCGACAATTACGAGAACTACACGCGGACGGCCGCGGCTATCCGGGTGTTGCGGCCTCCCCTGGGTGAAGGCCTCCTGATCGCCGAAGGACGGAGTTGGAAGCACCAGCGCCGAACGCTGGCGCCGGCCTTCACGCCGCGCGCGGTCGCGCCGCTGACGCCGCACATGATCGCGGTAACCGACGAAACCATTGCAAAGCTTCGGGATCGATCCGGTACAGCGGTCGACCTGCGCGAGACCATGCAACGGATGACGCTCGAAATCGCCGGCCGCACCATGTTCTCCTTCGGGATGGACCGCCACGGTCCGGCGCTGCGCGATTTCGTCGCAGAATACTCCGATCGTCTGGCGCGACCGTATTTCCTCGATCTGGTGCTGCCTTTGTCGTGGCCGAGCCCGCAGGATTTTGCCCGGGCCCGGTTCCGCAAACGCTGGACCGCCTTCATCGCGATGCTGATGGCCGAACGCCGCGCCGCCGGCAAGAACGACGGTGCGCCGCCACGCGATCTGTTCGACCTGATGGGCGCGGCGCGCGATCCGGAAACCGGCGCGGGGTTCACGGAGGAACAGCTCGGCGACGAAGTCGCGACGATGATTCTCGCCGGGCACGAAACCACGGCGACGGCGCTGTTCTGGTCGCTCTATCTGCTGGCGCTCGATCAGGCGACCCAGGACGAGGTGGCTGCCGAGGTCGCAGCGGAAACCAGGGCGGCGGCTGCGCGCGGCGCTTCGCTCGACCACGAGCGGCTGAAATTGACCCGCGCCGTGGTGGACGAGACGTTGCGGCTCTATCCGCCCGGCTTCCTGATTGCCCGTGCCGCTGCCGCGCCCGATACGATCGCGGGCCGGAAGGTAAAGAAACATGACGCGATCCTGATCGCGCCGTGGCTGCTGCACCGGCATGAGAAGCTCTGGCGCGACCCCAATGCCTTCATTCCGGCGCGCTTCATGCCGCCGGCGCCGCCACCCGATCGCTTTGCCTATCTGCCGTTCGGCGTCGGCGCGCGCGTCTGTATCGGCGCGCATTTCGCGCTGGTCGAGGCGACCCTGGCGCTGGCCAAACTGATCGGTGCGTTCCGCGTTGGTCTCATCGACAAGGCGCCGGTGCTGCCGGTCGGCGTGGTGACGACGCAGCCCGACCACTCGCCGATGTTTTCGATCACACCACGTTGAATGCTATTGTTCTCGGGTTGGTATGGTTCCATCTGCTGGAATGTCGCCAATTTGAGGCTCGTGCGGCGTATCTGCTGCGACGGATGACGTGTTTCGCAGGGTGGGCGACAGGGAAGTGGCAACGGCTATGAGCGACCTCGAGGCCCAGCTTTCCGTACTCAGGCAGTCCGCCGACCCGGAGGTCGCCGAAGCGATCTCCAGGCTTGTCAAACAGGGCGCGGATCACGAACTCAACCGCATCAATGCGCTGGACTTCGCAAAGCGCAGCGGGCTTGACGAAGAGCGGGTGATTTCAGGATTCCTGCATGCCTCGCGCCTCGGGCTGTTCGACCTCTCCTGGAACGTGCTGTGCCCAGGCTGCGGCGGGGTGCTCGATGCCCACGACACCCTGAAATCGCTGCGTCATGACGATTACCAGTGCGGCCTGTGCGCCTGTGGATACGAGGCCTCGGTCGACGAGCAGGTCGAAGTTGCCTTCACCGTCAGCCCGAAGGTGAGGCGGATTGCGGCACACGATCCCGCCACGCTGCCGCTCTGGGAATATTTCAAGCAGGTGTTCTGGAGTTCGGGCGTCGATCTGAACACGGAGTCGTTCGAGGCGCTGACCGAGGAGGTGACGCTCGACGCGCTCGAACTGCCGGCCGGCGAAAAGGCCGTGATGTCCCTGCAATTGCCGGCGCAATTCATCATCGTGTTCGAGCCGGTCACGCATTCCGCGCAATTCATCGACGTTCAGGGCGAGCCGACCAAGGAGCGCCAGCAGCTATCGCTGATGTACAACAAGGTCAAGGCTCCCGTGGGAACCATGACGCTGCGGCCCGGGCCGCTGCGGCTGTCGCTCGACAACCAGGCCGGCGTGCGAGTGCTGCCGACCGTCTTCATCGCCGCCGAGGCGCTCCACCATTTGATCGGCAAGCGCAAGCCGTTCCTGACCGCCAAGCGGATGCTGTCGAACCAGACTTTTCGCGATGTGTTCAAGGCGGATAATCTCAACATCGACCAGCGCCTCAAGATCACCTCGCTGACCTTCCTGTTCACCGATCTCAAGGGCTCGACCGCACTCTATGAGCGGGTCGGCGACCTCGCCGCGTTCGATCTCGTCCGGGCGCATTTTCACGCGCTTCTCGACATCATCTCCTCCGAGAAGGGCGCCGTGGTGAAGACCATCGGCGATGCCGTGATGGCGACCTTCATCCGGCCCGAACACGCGGTGGTCGCGGGTTTGCGCATCCGCGCCGCCATGGACCGGCTCAATGTCGAGCGCGGGAAGGATGATCTCATCGTCAAGATCGGTATCCATGAAGGTCCCTGTCTCGCGGTCATGCTCAACGAGCGGCAGGACTATTTCGGCCAGACCGTCAACATCGCGGCGCGGGTGCAGAGCCTCTCTACGGCACAGGAAATGCACGTGACGGGGCCTGTGATCGACGCGCCCGGCGTGGCCATGATCCTGCAGAGAGAGGCCATCACGCCGATCCAGAAGCAGGCAGCGCTGCGCGGGATTGCCGACAAGATCGTCGTCTACGAACTCCCCTGATACCTGCGATACGGCGTGCCGCCTCGCTTTGAACTTCCATTGCGGCGTGGTGTTGTACGTTTATATCGATGTCATTGACGGCCCGGCGGCGGGTCGACCACTCATTAGGATGCGGTAGGGACCCCATGCTGGACGGATTGCGCCAATTCATTGCCGACGTCGTTTCCCCTCACGCCCATGAGGACCGCGCCTTCGACGACAACGGCTATCGTCTTGCCGCCACCGCGCTCCTGATCCATGTGATCTCGCTGGACGGCGAACCGACCGCCGCCGAAAAGCGCAAGCTCCACAGCCTGATCGAAAGCAGTTTCGGGCTCGATCGCGGCAGTGCCGATCGCTTGATCGCCTCCGCGACCCTGGTCGAGGGCGAGGCCGTTGATCTCTACCATTTTACCAGTGTCATCATGCGACAGGTGGACGAGGCGGGCAGGCTGCGCATCGTCGAGATGATGTGGGAGCTGGTCTACGCGGACGGCCAGGTCACCGAGTTCGAGGACAATGTGGTGTGGCGCGCCGCGGATCTGCTGGGTATTTCGGCTCGCGACCGGATCGACCTGAAGCACCGGGTCGCCGCGCGTGTTGCAGTGTGATCTCCGCACATTGGCCTTCGGCTGATCTCGCGAGGCGAAACCGGCTCCCGTTTTGCGTGTAACGCGGCCCTCCGGGCCGCACCACCGACCAACCCCGGTCAATCCTGGAAATGTAACGAAACAAAACTGCGGCCAATGGCCCGAGATGACGAAACTTTAATGTACCCGGCACCACGGAAAGATGGGTTAGGGAGGTAACAGCGTCGCCCGTTTATTATACACAGGGCGCGCCGCGGGGGCGGCCTGCACGCAGCCGTCTTGCATCCAAGCTTGCCCCTGTGCTCTCGTCCTGGCGTGTCCAAGCGCCGTCCCGCAATTGACCTTAAGAGCTCTGGATCGTGACCGAACGTGTAACCCTGATTACCGGGGCGTCAGCGGGAATAGGCGAGGAAATGGCGCGTGTGTTTGCGGCGAACGGCCATCGTCTGGCGATCGCCGGCCGGCGCGAGGATCGCCTGACGGAATTGGCCGATGAAATCGCCGCGACCGGCAAGACTGCGCCGATCGTGATCGTTTGCGATCTCGAGCAGCCCGATGGCGCAGACAAGATCGTCGCCGCACTTGCAGACGCCGGTGTCGAGGTCGAATACATCGTCAACAATGCCGGCTTCGGGCTGTTCGGTCGCGCCGCTGAACTCGATCGTGCCCAACAACTGAGCATCGTTGCGGTCAATGTCAGCGCCTTGACGGACCTGTCGCTGCGCTTCGCCGCCAGCGTGATCCGGCATCGCGGCGGGATTTTGAATGTGGGTTCGGTCGCCGGGTTTTTGCCGGGGCCGGGTATGGCGGTCTATTATGCCTCGAAGGCCTATGTGATTTCGTTCACGGAGGCGCTTCGCCAGGAGTTGGCACCCCACGGCGTGCGGGTCACCGTGGTCTGTCCGGGGCCGGTGCCGACCGAATTCCAGTTTCGCGCCGGTTTCGAACCAGGTTTCGACTCCGCGATCCTGAACGTGTCCCCGGCCGACGTCGCACGACAAGCCTATCGCGGACTGATGGCCAACCGCCGGATGGTGCTGCCGGGTGTCCTCATCAAGATCGTGCCCTTCCTGCTGCGGTTTTTTCCGCGGGGATTCATTCTCGCGGCCGTCGGCCGATTCCAGCTGCGCAAACGCTGACCGCGGGCGGATTGGCCCGTCCCTTGCTTTCCGTGTCAGCACCACGGACACGACGGCGCCGAGCGTCAGCGTGACCGGACTCACAGGAACTTAACTTTCGTTTAGGTATTATGGCGGCCGCGATGACAATGCCACAGCGACAAATGCCGCTGCCGCTGGCTCCCCTCCGCGGAGCCGCGCTGCAACGCGTCCCCAGGGCTCTCGGTCCGGCTTGCACGGCAGAGGCTTTGCTGCCGGTCCTGATCATCCTGCATCAGGAAAGCTCCAGTCCAGGCCGTGTGGGCAATGTCTTGCGCACGCTCGGATACAGGCTCGACATCCGCCGCCCGCGGTTCGGTGATCCCCTTCCCGATACGCTGGAGCAGTACGCCGGCGCGGTGATTTTCGGCGGTCCGATGAGCGCCAACGATCCCGACGACTTTGTCCGCCGCGAGATCGACTGGATCGAGGTGCCCTTGCGTGAGCGGAGGCCGTTTCTCGGCATTTGCTTGGGCGCACAAATGCTCGCCAGGCAACTCGGCGCCAGCGTCGCTCCGCATCCGGAAGGCCGCGCGGAAATCGGCTATTATCCGGTCCGTCCGACCGAAGCCGGGCTGGCGCTCTGTCCGGACTGGCCCGGCCACGTCTATCACTGGCATCGGGAGGGTTTCGAGCGACCCACGGGCTGCGAGTTGCTGGCGGAAGGTGACGATTTTCCGGTGCAGGCGATCCGCTATGGCGATGCCTACGGCCTCCAGTTCCATCCCGACGTCACCTACGCCATGCTCCATCGCTGGACCACCCGCGGCCATGACCGGCTGGACACACCGGGCGCTCGGGCTCGCCACCACCATTTCGCCGATCGCGCCCTCCATGACGTGGCGGAGCGGGCCTGGCTGAAGCACTTCATCGCGCGCTGGCTGGCGCCGGCGCCTGCGATGGTGCTGGCACAGGCGGCGGAATAGCGCGGGCGCCACCCCGGTCTGGCCACCTTCCGAAAGCCGAAGATCTGTTAGTCTGCGCAAGAGCCGGCGCGCGGCCCAGCCCGTCTTCGCGCCAAGGGCGCTTGCGCGCCAAATGATGCGCGCAACCAGTTCCGACCAAAAGACATCAGGGAGATCGCGATGACCTATCAGCACATCCTCTACGACGTGGGCGACAAGATCGCGACCATCACGCTGAACCGGCCTGACCGCATGAATGCCTGGACGCCGGTCATGGAGCGGGACGTGCGCGAGGCCATGACCGCAGCGGCTGCGGATGAGGATGTCCGCGTCATCGTGCTGACCGGCGCGGGACGCGCCTTCTGCGCCGGCGCCGACATGGATGCGTTGAAGGGGCTCGATCCCTCCGACATCAGGCGGGCGGGCAACCTTCCCGGTTTCGACATGGACCGCAGGCCGGACTGGCAGACCCGCTACGGCTACTATCCATCGATCGCCAAGCCCGTCATTGCCATGATCAACGGTGCGACCGCCGGCATCGGGCTGGTCCATGCGCTCTATTGCGACCTGCGCTTTGCCGCCGACAATACCGTGTTCACCACGGCCTTTGCGCGGCGCGGCCTGATCGCCGAACACGGCATCAGCTGGATGCTGCCGCGCCTCGTGGGGCACGCCAATGCGCTCGATCTGCTGATGTCGGCGCGGCGGGTGTCCAGCGCGGAGGCGCTGCGCATCGGCCTCGTCAACCGGCTCTGTCCGCCGGAGACGCTGCGCGAAGAGACCTACGCCTATGCCCGCGATCTCGCCGATTTCGTCTCGCCGAGCGCGATTGCCACCATCAAGCGCCAGCTTTACGAGGTGCCGTTCCAGACGCTGGCGGAAGCGACCATCGATGCCAACCGCGAGATGCTGGTGGCGCTCGGCAGCAGCGATTTCCGCGAGGGTGTGGCAAGCTTCATGGAGAAGCGCCCGCCGCGGTTCACGGGGAAGTAGAGAAGCAGAGGTGTTGGTCAGGGGGGCTAGGTTAGAGCCCGTCTTCGCCCAAGAGGGCTACGCCGGGCACGCTTCGCCCTTCGGGTATCGCGCGGCTGCGCCACGCGTAGCCCGAAGGGCGAAGCGTGGTGGAGCCAGGCGGGATCGAACCGCCGACCTCGTCATTGCGAACGACGCGCTCTCCCAGCTGAGCTATGGCCCCTTAGGCGGCCGCTTTCCACGCGAAGCAGCCGGCAACGGCCGCTATCTACAATCCGCGCCAAGCCCAAGTCAAGAACGGCGAAGGCCACGGTTTACCCTATGATTTCCCGGGACTTCCCTTGTTTGAACAGGGGGGAACCGATATCTAGCGGGTGCTCTCCGGATTTGCGAAGTTTGCGTCTATGGGGCCGTTTCGGCTGCAAACTTCAAATAAACGGGCAGCATTGGTCGAATCCGCGACCGGAGCCAGAGCAGTCAGCATGCGTGCCGTTCTCGAAATCATCATCATCATTCTCGATCTCTACACTTGGCTGCTGATCGCGTCGGCGATCCTGTCCTGGCTGATAGCGTTTAATGTCGTGAACACGCGCAACCAGTTCGTGTCGGCCGTGGCGGAGTTCCTCTACCGCATCACCGAACCGGTGCTGGCACCGATCCGCTCGATCATGCCCAATCTCGGCGGCCTCGACATTTCTCCGATCATCGTGATTCTGCTGATTATTTTCATCGAAAAGGTGATCATGTACTACATCTACCCGAACGTGATCTGATCGCGAGCCCGGACAGCTGATGGACCCCTGGCGCGCCTCCAGCGAGGGCATCAGCGTTGCCTTGCGTGTGACGCCGCGCGGCGGCCGCGATGACATCGACGGCATCGCGACGCTCTCCGACGGCCGCAGCGTGCTCAAGGTGCGGGTCCGTGCCATCGCCGACGGCGGCGAGGCCAACCGCGCCGTGACGGAGTTGCTGGCAAATTCGTTGCATGTGCCCAAGGCCCGGGTCCGCCTGCTCTCCGGCGCGACCTCGCGGCTGAAGCAGATCGCCATCGACGGCGATCCCGCGGCACTCGACGCGGCCCTGCGAACACTCACATCGGCGAAAGCCTGACGACACAACAAGGGATGTTGGGATGACGGCCCGGATCATTGACGGAAAAGCCATTGCTGCGGACGTTCGCAGCCGGGTGGCCAGCGAGGTTGTGCGGCTCAGGCGCGATCACGGATTGACGCCGGGGTTGGCCGTCGTCCTGGTCGGCCATGATCCGGCCAGCGAAGTCTACGTCCGCAGCAAGCACAAGCAGACCCAGGCCGCCGGCATGGCATCGTTCGAGCACAAGCTGCCCGCCGACGTGGCGCAAGACGAGCTGTTGGCGCTGATCGCCACGCTCAACCGCGACCCCGCGGTGCACGGTATCCTGGTACAGTTGCCGCTGCCGAAGTCGCTGCACACCGAAACCGTCATCAATGCCGTCGACCCGGCCAAGGACGTCGACGGTCTGCATCCGCACAACGCCGGCCGCCTCGCCGGCGGATTGTCGGCGCTGTCGCCCTGCACCCCACTCGGCTGCATCATCCTGGCCAAGAGCGTGCATGCCTCGCTCGAGGGCATGAATGCCATCGTCATCGGCCGCTCCAACCTGGTTGGCCGGCCGCTGCTGCAACTGCTGATCAACGAGAACGCCACCGTGACGATCGCGCATTCGCGGTCGCGCGACCTGCCGCAACTGACCGCCCGCGCCGACCTCGTCTATGCCGCGGTCGGGAAGCCCGAGATGGTGCGAGGCGACTGGATCAAGCCGGGCGCGACCGTGATCGATGTCGGGATCAGCCGTCAGCCTGCGGCCGACGGCAAGACCCGGCTGGTCGGCGATGTCGCCTTCCAGGAAGCCGTAGACGTGGCGGGCGCGATCACGCCGGTGCCCGGTGGCGTCGGCCCGATGACGGTGGCCTGCCTGCTCGTCAACACCCTGCGGGCGGCCTGCGCGATTTCAGGGTTGCCGAAGCCGGCGGTGTGAGCTTCTCCCTCGCCCCGCTCTTGCGGGGAGAGGAGCCGGTTCCGCAATTTCTGAGGAAGATGGACTCGCGGTGAGTCCCCCTCACCCGGATTGCTTCGCAATCCGACCTCTCCCCGCAAGCGGGGCGAGGTAAGAGAGGCGCAAGACCTAATGGTCACTTCGCCTTCGCGCGCGCGATTCCCTCGGCGATCAGCTGATGGGCATCCTCAGGCCCGCCCCAGCGCAGCACCTTGACCCATTTGCCGGGTTCGAGATCCTTGTAGTGCTCGAAGAAGTGCCGGATCTGCTGCAGCGTGATGTCGGGCATATCGCTGTAGCTGCGGATCTTGTCGTAGCGCTGCGTCAGCTTTGACGACGGCACCGCGATGATCTTCTCGTCGCCGCCCGCCTCGTCTTCCATCAGCAGCACGCCGATCGGGCGCACGCTCATGACGGCGCCGGGCACGATCGCGCGGGTATTCGCAACCAGCACGTCGCAGGGATCGCCGTCGTTGGAGAGCGTGTGCGGGATGAAACCGTAATTCCCGGGATAGCGCATGGCGGTATAGAGGAAACGGTCGACCACCAGCGTGCCGGCGTCCTTGTCCATCTCGTACTTGATCGGCTCGCCGCCGACCGGCACCTCGACAATGACGTTCACCTCGCGCGGCGGATCGACCCCGATCGGGATGGCGTCAATGCGCATGTCTGGCTCCGTTCGGCTTTGATGGAATGATCATGCCCGCTCGGCCAGCGTCGGAATGGCGCGCCGCGCGATCATGAGTTTGCGGACTGGTTTTGCGCCGGATCGCAAGTGAAATCAATTATGCGAATTCACTCATCGCCAAAGGTATGACCAAAGGTACGGCCAAGGAAACAGCCAAGGAAACAGCCAAGGAAACAGCCAAGGATACGACAGCAAGTCGGACCCATCTCAATTGGCCCAGGCGAACGCCACCTTGTCGAGCGACTTCGGACCGAACCGCTCGGACGAGCGCGCCACCATGCGGCCCCCCAGGGTGCGGTAGAAATCGGTCGCGGGTTCATTATCCGACAGCGCCCAGATCACCATGCTCTTCAGCCCGCTCTGTACGAGATCGCGCCGGGCGGCGGTGAACAGCCGGCGGCCGAAGCCGAGGCCCTGAAACTCCGGTCGCAGGTAGAGTTCGTAGATTTCGCCGTCGAAGTGCAGGCTGCGGGCACGATTGCGGCCGTAATTGGCGTAGCCGGCGACCTTGTCGCCGAACACCAGCACGCTGACGCGGCTGCCCTTGCGGATCGCGCTGTCCCACCAGAGTGGGCCGCGCCGATTGATCAGCTTCTCGAGCTCTGCGCCGGGGATGATGCCCTGGTAAGCGGAGCGCCAGGCTTCGTCATGTGTCAACGCTATCGCAGCTGCATCAGCAGCCTTGGCAGGTCGAACTTCGATAAGGGTTGTGCTCATGAGTAGGATCAAAGCAAGTCGGCGGGCTGCCTTCAAGATGCATCGTTAATTATCGGTTAACCTGTGGACTTTTTGCATCAGTTTTAGGGCGAAGCTGTGCCGGAAAAGGACAGGTTGTGGTCCGGGCCGCGCTTTGCTGGATGTTGAGGCGCGACATGGCGTCGCGTACGGTCAAGATGAATGACGGGAGCGCAAATCTTCCGCCCTTGCTTGCGCGGGTCACGCGAATCGCTCGCAGCCAAATCGCTGCATCCGGAAGGTGAGCCGGTTCGGGCCCAATGGTGGGCTCCGTTACCCGATACCGCCCTTGCCGCAGCTGCGGCGCTGGTTCGCTGCGCCGCCGATGGCCATTCCGGCGGCGTCCGCGATGGATATTTGCGCCGGGCCGCGGGGCGCGGCCGCGCCGCCGATTTTCCCAGCCGGGGTGCGCCATGACCGCGGGGAGACCGGCGCAAAACTCGCACCGGCCGCGCTCGAACAGGCGTTGACGTTGCCGCCGCCAAAGGCGATCCAGACGCGATGACGTCTTATTTTCTCGTCAAATATCTGCACGTCCTCGGCGCCGTCGTCGTCCTCGGCACGGGGACAGGGATCGCGTTTTTCATGCTGATGGCCCACCGCAGCCGCGACCCCGCATTCATCGCCCAGACGGCCGCGATCGTGGTCACGGCCGACATGCTCTTCACCCTCTCGGCCGTGATCCTGCAACCGGTGACGGGCGGCATCCTGATGATGCTGTCGGCCACCTCGGTCGCGGAACATTGGCTAACGGCCTCGCTCGTGCTCTACGCGATCGCCGGGCTGTTCTGGATCCCCGTGATCTTCATGCAGATCGAAATGCGCGATATCGCGCTCATCGCGGACGCGGCGGGCGAGCCGCTGCCGCCGCGCTACCACGCGCTGTTCCGCCGCTGGTGTCTGTTCGGCATTCCGGGCTTCGGTTCGGTGATGGGCATTCTCTGGCTGATGATCGCGAAGCCGGGGTGATGCCATGGCCGATCGAATGCGTCAGCAGAGCGTTCTGATCCTCGGCGCCTCCGGTCTGATCGGGCGGTTCGTCACTGACGATCTGCGCGCGCGCGGCTTTCGTGCGATCGGCATCGCGCGGACCTTCGCCGCATCGCAAAAGACAAGCGCGCTCGATCTCGAAATGCCGCTCCTGCCGAAGCCGGCGGCAGCGCTGGCGCGCCTGATCCGCGACCATACGGTGGACGTGATCGTCAATTGTCTCGGCGTGCTGCAGGACGGCCCGGGCAGCGATACCAACGCGGTGCATCGCGATTTCGTGGCGCGGCTGCTGCAGGCGATCGGTGAGTCCGGCCGCACGGTGCGACTGATCCACATCTCCATCCCCGGGACCGCGAGCGAGGACCAGACGGCCTTCGCAACCACCAAGCGCGCGGCCGAAGCCCTGATCACGGCCTCGAACGTTGCCTATGCGATCCTGCGGTCGGGCCTTGTGATCGCGCCGTCGGCCTATGGCGGCAGCGCCATGATCCGCGCGCTCGCGGCCTTTCCGGTCGGCTTGCCGGCGAAGGAAAGCGCCACGCCGTTTCAGCCGGTGGCGGTCGAGGACATCGCGGAGACCATTGCCTGGCTCGCGGCCCGCGACCCCGGCGAAACGGACGTCGACGCCGTCACCTGGGACCTGATGCAGGCGCGGGCGATCACGCTGGGCGGGGTGATCGATCAGTTCCGGTTCGCGCTGGGCACGGCAGCGCGCCCACGCCTCACGCTGCCGTCGTTCCTGCTGGATTTCGGGGCGAGGCTCGGCGACCTCGCCAACCGGCTCGGCTGGATGCCGCCGATGCGCACCACCGCGATCGCCGAACTGCGGCGGGGCGTGACGGGCGATCCACGCCCCTGGATGGATGCGACCGGGATCGTGCCGAAGGACATCGCCGATATCGTCGGACGGCGCCCGGCGAGTGTCCAGGACAAATGGTTCGCGCGGTTGTTCCTCGTCAAGGCGCTGGTGATCGCAAGCCTTGCCTTGTTCTGGACCGCATCGGGCCTCATCGCGCTGGTGATCTCTTTCCCCGCGACAACGGCGATCCTGACCTCGCACGGCTTTGCGCCCGCGGTTGCGGCGCCGTTTGCTGCCGTGACCAGCCTGATGGACATTAGCATCGGCTGCCTCATTGCCATCAGGCGGACCGCGGCGTTCGGCTTGGTCGCGGGCATCCTGGTGGCGCTGGGCTACATGGCCGGAACGGCGGTGCTGACACCGGATTTGTGGATCGAGCCGCTCGGCGCGCTGGTCAAGACCGGACCTGCGATCGTGCTGATGGCGGTGGCGCTGCTGACGCTCGACAACAGATGATGCGCCCGTCAGGACGAGAGAAGACGATGACCGAATGGCCCGACGACGATGTGATCCTGTTCGACGGCGTCTGCGTATTTTGCTCGCGCTGGATCCGCTTTGTCGCGACCCGCGATGTCGAGAAGCGCTTCCGCTTCACGCCGATCCAGTCGGCCTACGGCACCCGTCTCGCGCAGGCCTTCGGCATCGATCCGGATGATCCCGACACCAACGCCGTGATCTACGGCGGCCGGGTGCATCTGCAATCCGATGCCGCGTTGACGGTGCTCTCGAACCTGCCGGGCTGGGGCTGGACCCGCGCGCTCTTGCTGGTGCCGAAGCCACTGCGCGACGTGGTCTATCGCCTCGTCGCGCGCAACCGCTATCGCATCTTCGGCAAGTACGACGCGTGCTTCGTGCCGGATGCGGAGATGCGGGGGAGGGTGATGGAGTAGAAATCCTCCAGGGCTGCGCGAGCTATGCTCGCGCCGCCATCACCTCGCTCGCCGCTCGCTCGCCTGAGTCCCTTGCGCCATGTGCGGTGGAGAAGAAGTTCGGCGAGGTGGCCTCGCCGGCAAAAAACAAGCGACCATTGACCGGCGCGGCGAGCACGGCGCGCTTGTCGGCGTGCCCCGGCAGCGCGTGCGAATAGGCGCCGCGTGCGAAGGGGTCTTGGCCCCAGCGTGATTCTGCCAGCGGCGTCAGTTTCCTGCGATAGTCGTTGCCGAGCAGGGCCGCGACCTCGTCGATCGCCTGCGCTGCCAGTGCGCCCTCGCCGGCTTGTTCCAGCGCGCGCGCGAAGCGTCCGCCGAAAAAACCCTCGATGCAGGGCTGGCCGAACGGACGCAGGTGAAAGCCGCCCATCTCGGTGCGCATGGTGGCGCCGCGCAAGCCGCCGTCGATCGGCAGGTCGCCCGGCTCGTCCAGCGCCAGCATCACCTTGTTGTCGAGACCGAGCGGCAGTCCGGCCGCCGCCTCGACCTTCGACGGCAGCGCCGGAAAGAAGCGGATCGCCGCATCGGCGATGAGATTGGTCGGCACCGTCACGATGACCTTGCCGGCTGTGAGCGTGCCCCTGGAAGTTTCGAGGCGCAGGCGTGGGCCGGAGTGATCGATCAGCGTGACGTTGCAGTCGAGCACGAGCGGGCATGGCGCGCCATAGGCGGCCATCAGCGCGCCATAGCCGCGCCGCACCCGCCAATTGATCTCGGTGTCCTCGTAGGCGTCCATGTCTGATATGGACACCCGGTCGAGCTCGGTCCCGTTAACATAGGTCGAGATCGCGTCGATCATGCCGTTCCAGCGATTGCCGGGCTCGAGGCAGAGACTGGCGGCGCTGTCGCGGCCGCTTTTCGCAGCCTGTTCGGCGCGTTCGTAGAATTCATCCAGCGCGCGCATGAAGTCCATGCGCTGCTCGCGCGGAAACCCCTTGTCATCAATCTGTTCGCGCCAGGGCGGACGGCTCCTGTCGATCGCGAAGCCGAGCCGTTCCGCGATGGTGACGAAGGTGTTCCTGTCAGCCGAATGCAGCCAGCCGCAGCCGAGGTCGAAGGTGACCTCGGGCGAAGCCATGATGGTGTGGCCGCGCCCGCCAACGCGGTTCCGCGCCTCCAGCACGATCACCGAGAGGCCGGAATTGGCCAAGCCGTGCGCGGCGCCGAGGCCTGCGGCGCCCGCGCCGATGATGGCGACATCGATGTCGGGGGGAAGAGAGGACATGCTCTTGCTCTAGCACGTTCGTCGTCGGGCCTGAAGCCGGGCCCCATCACTGCTGTCATCATCCGCGAAGGCGGATGATCCAGTATTCCAGAGACGTCAGTGATTGAGTCGACAGGGTGCGGCGTACTGGATGCCCCGCTTTCGCGGGGCATGACGGCCTCCGGAACCGGAGCCACCGCAAAAGCGACGGCTCAAGCCACCGCTTTACGCCACGGCTTCCTTGGTCTTTTCGGCGCGCTTGCGCTCGTTCGCATCGAGGAACTTCTTGCGCAGGCGGATCGACTTCGGCGTCACCTCGACCAGTTCATCGTCCTCGATATAGGCCAGCGCCTTTTCCAGCGTCATCCGGATCGGCGGGGTCAGGCGCACCGCCTCGTCCTTCGACGTGGTGCGGATGTTGGTGAGCTGCTTGCCCTTGAGCACGTTGATCTCGAGATCGTTGTCGCGGGTGTGCTCGCCGACGATCATGCCCTTGTAGACCTTCCAGCCGGGCTCGATCATCATCGGGCCGCGGTCTTCCAGCTTGAACATGGCGTAGGCCACCGCCTCGCCCTGGTCGTTGGAGATCAGCACGCCGTTGCGGCGGCCCTGGATTTCGCCCTTGTACGCCGCGTACCCGTGGAAGATGCGGTTCATGATCGCGGTGCCGCGGGTGTCGGTCAAAAGCTCACCCTGGTAGCCGATCAGGCCGCGGGTCGGGGCGTAGAACACCAGCCGCAGCCGGTTGCCGCCGGAGGGGCGCATCTCGATCATCTCGGCCCGGCGCTCGCTCATCTTCTGCACGACGACGCCGGAATGCTCCTCGTCGACGTCGATCACGACCTCTTCGATCGGCTCCAGCAACTGGTTGGTCGTCTCGTCCTTCTTCAGCACCACGCGCGGTCGCGACACCGACAGCTCGAAGCCTTCGCGGCGCATGGTCTCGATCAGGATCGCGAGCTGCAATTCGCCGCGGCCCGACACCTCCATGGAATCCTTGTCGTCGGCCTCCGTCACGCGCAGCGCGACGTTGCCCTCGGCCTCGCGCAACAGGCGGTCGCGGATCATGCGGCTGGTGACCTTGTCGCCCTCGGTGCCGGCCAGCGGGGAGTTGTTGACGATGAACGACATCGACACGGTCGGCGGATCGATCGGCTGCGCCCGCAGCGGGACGTCGACCGTGGGATCGCAGAAGGTGTCGGCCACGGTGCCCTTGGTGAGGCCGGCGATGGCGACGATATCGCCGGCTTCGGCTTCCTCGAGCGGCGTGCGCTCGATGCCGCGGAAGGCGAGGATCTTGGAAATGCGGCCCTGCTCGATCAGCTTGCCGTCGCCACCGAGCACCTTGACGGCCTGGTTCGGCTTGATGCTGCCGGAGGTGATGCGGCCGGTGATGATGCGGCCGAGATAGGGATTGGCCTCCAGGATGGTGCCGATCATCCGGAACGGACCTTCCTCGACCGTGGGCGGCGCGACATGGCGCAGGATCAGGTCGAACAGCGGCTGCATGCCGGCGTCCTTGGGACCATCAGGGCTATCGGCCATCCATCCTTGTTTGGCCGACCCGTAGAGGATCGGGAAGTCGAGCTGTTCCTCCGACGCGTCGAGCGCCGCGAACAGGTCGAACACCTCGTTGATGACCTCGGTCGGCCGCGCGTCGGGACGGTCCACCTTGTTGATGACGACGATCGGCTTCAGCCCGACCTTCAGCGCCTTGGAGACCACGAACTTGGTCTGCGGCAGCGGGCCCTCGGCGGCGTCGACCAGCACCAGGGCGCCGTCGACCATGTTCAGGATGCGCTCCACCTCGCCGCCGAAATCGGCGTGGCCGGGGGTGTCGACGATGTTGATGCGGGTATCTTTCCACTGCACCGAGGCCGCCTTGGCGAGGATGGTGATGCCGCGCTCGCGCTCGAGGTCGTTGGAATCCATCGCGCGCTCGGCGACCTTCTGGTTTTCGCGGAAGGTGCCGGATTGCTGCAGCAGGCGGTCGACCAGTGTGGTCTTGCCGTGGTCGACGTGGGCGATGATGGCGACGTTGCGAAGGTTCATGTTGGGCTTCTTCTGGTCGTGCGATGGATCAAAGCGCGGTCTCGCCGGAAAACAGGCTCGAAGTCATTGTTTGAGCGTGGTCTCCGCGCAAACGCCTTCGGCGTTTGTCGCGAGGGAAAACCGGTTCCCGCTTTTTCGGATCATGCTCGCGCAATCACGCTCAAAAATGGGGGCTCAGGAGGGGCGCCTCGCCCCAAAAAGGAAACCCGGCCGACCGGACCGGGTACCTCATACATTGCGGCGCAATATAGTCAGAAAATGCCAAAAAACAATGACAAAGCGCGGGCACCCGCGCCAAATTCAGCGGCATTTGTCGCCGACATGCAGGGTCCACGGAGGCTTTTCGGTGAAAAGCCTTAACGCCACCCGTTAGAGGCCCGGCCTGCCCAGTGCAAACACGATCAATCCGATACCGCCGAGAGCGATAAGGAATGTGATCAGAGCGATCACGCTCATGGTCGGATCGGAGTGGCCGCCAAGAAAGGCCATCGTGCACAATCCGGGCAGCAGCAGCACCACGCCGACCAGCACCAGGAAGGCGGTCACGCAGCCGTTGCGCCGTGGCGGCGCGGCGGTGGGTGCGGATATCGGCGGCGGCTCCGGTGCCGCGGGAGGGGATGGATGGTCTGGGTCGCTCATCGGTGCATTCCCGGCCCGCGCGTTTTCTGGTGGAAGGCTTCCAAGGTCTCAACGGAATGTCCGCCAGCGTTTCAAGATAATGACTTTCGAATCAGTACGATGCCGACAAATCCCAGCAGCAAACCAGTTAGAAAAAGGGCAAAATAGTCGCCGGTACCCAGATAGATATCCCGCAAGCAATAAGTCACAGCGCAAAGGCCCGACAAGAGCAGAGCGCCACCGATGAGGAGGACCGAGGCGATCGAGGGAGTGCTCGGCGGCGATGGGTCCTCTACGGCGTCTCTCGCCGGGTCCGGTGGCGGTGGGCGCCATCTTGGAATGTCGCGGGTGTCGCTCATAGGAGGCCTTTGCCTTTGATCGAGCAGCGCCGAACTCTTATAGCAAGTGTGCGAGTGTCAAGACCGCAAACGGCGTATCGCGGCCTTGATCAAGAAGAATCCGATCAATCCTGCCAGCGAACCAGACAAGAATAGAAGCAGGTTGCCGCTTTGCCGGATGGCAACATACCCGAAAATCAACGAGCACGCGCCCGGCAGCAACAGAACCATCCCAATGACGCCTATGAGGGCGTGCATACACCCCTTGTTGTGCCCTGATGGCACGGCGGGGACTGGACGCTGTGGCTCAGTTGCTGTTTGCGGGTCTTCGCTGTTGCTCACGTGTATTTTGCTTAGCCACAAGAGGATGCGTGGAGCGCTCAAGCCTTTGGTTCTCGCATGGCCACTTGAATCAAGCCGGGCGGCGGAAGTGGTGGTCGGCGCGCCTTTGACACCTTCGTCTCGCTCATCGATGCAACTTGCCTTGCCTATCCCCCGAACGTCTGCCCTGCCATCGCGGCGCGAATGCCGTCGATCCGGCCGTTGCGGTAGAACAGATTGTAGGTGTCGAACGGGATGATCTCGCCCTTCGGCGTCACGAAATGAATGCAGGAGCGCTTGACGTTGCCGACGCAGAAATTGAAGCGATCGAGGAATTGCACGATGGTAACGCGGAACACGTTCTCGTAGCCGAGATTGGCCGGCGCCTCGAAGGTCGGCAGGCAGCAGAGGAACTCGGCGACGCGCTGGCCGGTATTCGACGGTCCCGACGAGAGCGAGAACAGCTCCAAGAACTTCTGGTGCAGCGCCGGATGCTTCTCCACGTTGATGGTGTTCGGCATGATCGCGACAAGCTGCTCCCGTGGCACCATCGATGTCACCGGCAGCACGCTTGCTCCGTTGCGCAGGCCATAGCCGATCGAGATGCTCTCGGGATTGCAGGGCAACGGGATCATGTCGGCGTCACCGAACACGCCGGTCTCCACCACGCGGCGCCGGATCTCCGACAGCATGATGCGATCGGTGTCCTTGTTGAAATTCTCGTTGCGGCCGGCATCCTGCACCGGCTGCAGGGTGACGCCGCGCACGCACGCCCACGTCAGCGCGTGGCGGATGATGGCGCCGGTCTCGTGATCGTTGACGCCGCGCTTCACCGTGACGACGAGGGTGGTCGAAATGCCCTCGCGTTCGAGATTTTCCAGCGCCTGCTGGCGAATCTTGCGCAAGTCGGCGCCGCGCAGATTGATCAGCGCATCGCGTTCCAGCGAGTCGAATTGCAGATAGACCTCCAGCCCGCGCTTGTTTTCCGCGAGCCTGGCCACGAAGTCGCGCTCGCGCGCGATGCGCAAGCCATTGGTGTTGATCATGACATGGCGGATGGGACGGGCGCGGACGGCGTCGAGGATCGCGAAGAAATCGGGATGCAAGGTGGGTTCGCCGCCCGAGATCTGCACCAGATCGGGCTCGCCTTCGCTCATCACCAGCGCGTCGAGCATCGTCTCGATAGTCGACAGCGGCGTGAAACTGGTGCGCGCCGGCGAGGAGTCGGCGAAGCAGACCGGGCAGGTGAGATTGCAATGCTCGGTGATGTCGATCAGGGCCAGGCAGGAATGCTGTTCGTGATCGGGACACAGTCCGCAATCGAACGGGCAGCCGAACTCAGTATGCCGCTGCAACGACAGCGGCTTGTCGCCCGGCTTGATGAAGTCCTTGCAGCGCCGCCAATAGGCGGCGTCGGTCGACACCAGCGTCGACTGCACGCCGTGCTGTTTGCAGCGCTTCTCATACCAGACCTCGTCGCCTGATATCTGGATCTTGGTCGGCACCAGCGTCAGGCAGGTCTCGCAGAGCGATTGGGTCTGGCCCCAAAAGATATAGGGACGCGATCTACGCAATGGCGCGTTCATGAACGACTTTCGCAAGAGGCGCCGTCGCCAGCATGACGACGGCATAGATCAGGATGGCGAGCGACAACAGGTGGAACAATGTCAGAGCTCCGAACACCGCGCCATACGGCTTGAAGAATTCCCAGATGAACCGCTGCAGGCCGTAGAAGCCGAGCGCCAGATAGAAGCCGTTCTGGATGACGAAACGGATCGGCCGGATCGCCGCGACCAGGTAGAACATCGCGAAGGCACCCATCGCGGCACTCTCATAGAGCTGCACCGGATGCCGCATGATGCCGTCGCCGAAATCGTGCCCCCAGGGCCATGCGGTCGGCGTGCCGTAGGTGAAATCGCCCAGCCCGGCAAGAAAGCAGCCGATACGGCCGACAGCAATTCCGATCGCGAGCGGCAGCGCGAAACGTGCCCCGGTGCGCAGCGCAATGCCATTGCGCCACTTGTAGAGTTCGATGCCGACAATGCCGCCGGCCAGCGCCCCCTCGACCGATCGCGCGATCCCGGGTACTCCCGACAGCCAGAGATTCAGTGTGCCGAACAGATAGGCGCCGAGGCCGGCGCTGAACACCAGTACGGCGAGATAGCGCAGTTCGGTGGATTGCGACGGGAAGGTCAGGCCGCGGATCCGCGACAGCCACAAGCCTGCGATGCCGGCGGCAAGCCAGGCCGCGATGTCGAAGATGACGTGAAGCGCCGCGCCGTCCATGACGCCGATGGTAACCCGGAATGCGGCGGGCATTCCACCAGCTTGATCGGAGAGATGCCGGCCGGGCTCAACTCGTCTGGGCCTCTTCGGTCGGATAGACCCCCCGCAGCACCTCCTCGAAATGAAACTTGACCGATTCATTGCAGAGGCAGGATCGCGTCTTCAGGACCTCGTGGTTGCGGACGACGATCCAGCCGCGCCGGGTTTCCAGTACCCCCTCTGCCTTGAAGGTCTGGATGACGCGGCTGGCATAGGAGCGGCCGACGCCGAGCAGGGTAGCCAATTGCTCGTGGGTCAACGGCACGGCATCGGGATCCTCGGTGCGCTCCATCGCCGCGATGATCCATTTCGCGGTGCGCTGCTCGATCGAATGAACAGCGTTGCAGGCCGTCGACTGGAAGATCTGCGACAGCATGCAGTCGGCATAGCGGGCAAAAACGTTGCGCAGCGTCTTCGAATATATCTTTGCCGCATCGAGCTTGCTGACATGCAGCCGGAGGAACGGCCCGCCGAACTTGACGACGATCCGCGTATAGGCCGGCAGGTAGCCCTCGCTGACGATGCCGCCCACCGCGCCCTCGCGCCCCACCAGGATGGTCTCCACGTCGCGACCGTCCTCGATGGACACCAGATGCGAGACGAGACTCTGTCCGCAGGGAAAATGAACCACCTGCACGTCGTCGCCGGGGCTGTAGAGGAGGTCGTTGGCGTTGGCCTCTTCCCGCGTCAGATGCGGGGCGATCAGCGCGTAGTCACCCTCGCTGAGCCGACGCAGCAGGTTGTTGTAGGGACGCGCCGAGACCTCCAATGCAGGTTCGTGCCGGGCCGTCATGTCCGCGGGTTCCCCGTCTGATCGTTCAGCCACTACCGCATCAATTTCCAGCTCTTATGTGCACAAGTGGACCGACATGGGAACTGGAATGTGGTGGGTTCGATCGCGGAACCCGCCGGCGCGCTTGTCCGGAGACGTTGGCAGCGGGCCGTCCTTATCAGATGATCGGTACCAGAATGGGCGTGATCATGGCACCGGGCTCCCTGGCGTGTCCTTCGGCGTTGCCGCAAGATGTGTTGATCGTCGAGGACGATCCCATCATCGCGCTTGATCTCGAGGACATGATCCTCGGTTTCGGCGTGCGGGCAGTACGCACCGCCGGCAACGTTGTCCGGGCGCTCGAGATGATCGCCGACCGCGTGCCGGATTTCGCGCTGCTCGATGTCGGCCTGATCCGCGAGAACAGCTTCGCAATTGCGGAAAAGCTCGCCGCGCTGGATGTTCCGTTCGTCTTCGTCACCGGCTATGGCGCCGAAGTCAGGTTGCCGCCAGCGCTTGCCGACCGGCCGCGGCTGCCAAAGCCGTGCCCGAGAGAGGCGCTGGCGGCGGCCTTGAAGCGCACGGCCACCGACGATGCCTGATGATCGGAGCTGCCGCTCCGGCGGGAACGGCAGCCTGATCGCTATCCGACTTTGGGATCGAGCGTCGTCGACCACAGTGCGACGTCGGCGCGGTCGCGCAAGGTCACCGTCATCTGTCCGCTCGCGCCCTCGATCTTGACGTGACCGAAGAACTGCATTCCGGCGGACGGCGGCAGATTCTGCCTGTCGAGCCCCGGCGCCTTGATGAACCGGACTTCGGGCCCGAAGGTGTTGTCGAGTTCGTTCGGTCCGAACGTGCCCGCATGCAGGGGACCTGAGACGAATTCCCAGAACGGCTCGAAGTCCTGGAACTGCGCCTTGTCGGGATTGTAGTAATGGGCGGCGGCGTAATGCACATCCGCGGTCAACCACACCGTGTTCTGAATCGGCGCCGTCTTGATGAAACGCAGGATCTCGGCAATCTCGAGTTCGCGCCCGCGCGGCGGGCCATCGCCCTGCGCAAAGGCTTCCGAGCCCTTTTTGTTGGCGCCGTCATCATACACGATCAGGCTCAGCGGCATGTCGGAGGCGATGACCTTCCAGGTCGCGCGCGAATTCAACAGCGCACGCTTCAGCCACTGCATCTGGTCCGGCCCAAGGAAATAGGCGTCGGGCCCGTAGGCGGTCTGCTGGTTGGCGTTGTTGGGTCCGCGATAGCTGCGCTCGTCCAGCATGAACACGTCGAGATGCGGTCCGTAGTTCAGCGCGCGGTAGACCCGCCCCGGCTCGACGATGCTTTCCCGCATCGGATACATCTCGTGGAAGGCGCGGGCGGCGCGCGCCGCCAGCAGCGCGATGTTGCGTTCCTTGTAGGCGGCAGGCAGGTCCTTCGACAGCGACCAGTTGTTGGTGACCTCGTGGTCGTCCCACTGTACGAAGATCGGTACCTCGGCATTGAAGGCGCGCAGATTGTCGTCGAGGAAGTTGTACTTGTGGGCGGCACGAAACTCGTCGAGCGTCTCGGCGACCTTCACCTTTTCCGGAATCGTGACGTTCTTCCAGGTCTTGCCGTCGGCAAGCTTCACCTCGGAGGCGATGACGCCATCGGCATAAATGGTGTCGCCGGAATGCAGGAAGAAATCCGGCCGATGCTTGCGCATCGCGGCAAACGTGAACATGCCGCCATCGTCAGGATTGATGCCCCAGCCCTGGCCGGCGACGTCGCCGCCCCACACGAAGCTGACGTCGCGTTTGTCGGCGGGTGCGGTGCGGAAGCGGCCGACCACCTGCTCGCTCTCGACCGCGGAGTGGGAGAGGTCGCGGAACTTGACGCGATAGAAGATGTCCTGTCCGCCCGGAAGATTCTCCAGCAGCATCTTGGCGGTGAAATCGCTCTCGGGCAGCGCCGCGATCGGCGGCAAGGCCCTGGCATTGGCAAAGGATTCGGTGGTCGCGACCTCGACCATCATCTGCGAGGGCCGGTCGGCGCGCGCCCACACCACGCCGCCATCGGCGCCGATGTCGCCGGACTGAACCCCATGGGTCACCACGGGCCGGTCGGCCGCGCGACTGAGATAGGGCATTGCGATCGTGCTGACGCCGGTTGCGGCAGCCGTTGCGAGGAAACGCCGGCGCGACAGGGCGCGAATCGTCTTGCGGGGGATTTGGATCGTCATGGTGCCTCCAGGGACATCTTACAGATGCGCCGAAGAAGACCTAGGAAGATTCTATGACGGGGCGATTACAGACTCGCGCGGACCGGCGATGACCAGCCGACCGGTCTTTGGTTGGGGCGGCGCACTGATCAGCAGCGCCTTGCGGTCGGCCACCGCATTATGGAATTGCTCGAGCGCGATGTTGAACGCGGTCAGCGCGCCTTCCTCGATCGCACCATGTTCGAAACAGTGCAGCGTGTCGCGCAGGATATCGTCCGCCTCACTCTGCATCCGGTCGAGTTCCTCGCCGGAATCGCTGCTCCGTGCCTGCGCGATCATGTCCAGAAGCCGTTCGCGCAGCGAGGAGTTGTTGTTGCGCTCGTCCTTCTTGAGATAGCCTGCAAACCACGCGCCCGCCGAGCCCATCGCCGAGAGCGCCATCAGGCCCCACCAGATGAAGTCGCTGTAGCGATCCATGAAGGTCTTTTCCTCGCCATCGACAAAAGCGGCAGCGCCGGGATGCGCCGGGATCACGGCGTCCTTGTCGGTATCGGGAGTCTCGATTTTTGCCGCTAGCGGGAATTCCGTCATCAACTGCTGGCGGGCCGCGAACAGCTGCCGGGTGAAGGCTGCGATCGTCGCCTCGGAGATGCCTTTGCGAGCGACGATGTGATGAGCGAAGCTGATGGTCTTGACCTCTTCTTCGGGACGGTCCGCGGGCGAGCCGCCGAAGGTGCCGGCCGGGATCTCTGCGGCCTCGTAGACGGGATGGTTCTGGGCGATGGCTTCAGCCGAATCGATGGCGAGGAAGGTTGGCGAGCCGCCGTCCTTGACTGATGCCGCGATCGCATCCGCGGTGATCTTGCTGTTGACCGGGCCAGCAGCGAGATAGGCGTCCGCCTTCTGGCTGCGGATCGCATCGGCGGCCTCATTGGCCGGGAACTGGATGATTTCGACCTTTGCCGGATCGACGCCGTATTGCTGCAGGATCACCTTCAGCAAGTTGACATTGGCCGCGGTCCGGCCGACCACGCCGACACGACGTCCGGCGAGTTGGGAAATCTTGGTAATCTTCGGACCCGCCTTCTTGCCCTTGACCTTGATCGGCGGCGGCGCCCACAACGCGACGACGTTCTTGCGCAAGGTGGCCACGGCCTGGGCGTTCTTCGGCACGTCGAGATCGCCGCGAATGATGGCGAGATCGACCTTGCCTGCCCCGAGTTCGGCGGCGCTCGCCGTGGCGCCGTCAGTTTGCACCGGACGCAGACGGACATAGGCGTGGTTCTGGACGAAGGACTGCGTCAACGCCTGCATGACCCTGAGATCATCGCTGTTCGCAGGCCCGACCGCGATGCGCAAGGTCACCGGCCGCATCGCGAAATAATAGGCGCCGACCAGTGTACCCAGAATCGCGAGGGCGCCCGCAAGCGTGATCAATGCAGCCTTGCTCGCCGCCGAGCGGGGCGAGGTCTGCGGGGCTTCCACCAGGTCAAGGCCTCCGGTCATCGATCTCGCAAACTGGCGTGTGAGCCTCAATTTCATGTTATCGGCATCGTTAGACGAGGAATTATAGCAAATTTATTGCCGATGCGGGTGACAACTCCGTCATGGTTACCCGAGTGGTAGCTTTCGGGACCCTATTCGGTAGATTTGGTGTTGGTCTATCGGGACCCAGCGGTCGGCGGTAACGGAGCGCGGATGTCCGGGTTGAAATCCCGATTCGGGCCGGTGGCGGGGGAATCGCAGAGCGTTTCCCGGCCGCGGGGACAGATGCAATCGGAAACCGTGAACGGTTTCAGAACCGGGTTCCATGACATGAGGAGCGAATGATGACGGAGCGGATGTCGACGGCGGCACGGAAAGCCGCCCTGCAGGACGTGCCAGGCTGGGTCGAACTGGAGGCGCGGGAGGCGATCGCGCGGACCTTTACCTTCAAGGATTTCAATGAGGCCTTCGGCTTCATGGCACGGGTTGCGCTGGTCGCCGAGAAGCGGGACCATCACCCGGAATGGCGTAACGTTTACAAGACCGTCGAGGTGGTCCTGACGACCCACGACGCCGGCGGCGTGACCGCGCGCGATTTTGACCTCGCCAAGGCGATGAACGCGATCGCGGGTTAGCGCGTCGTTGCGTTTGAGGGAGCTTCGCGGTCGCGGCTCGTCGCGGGCTGCGTGCCTTGCAGCAGCGGCCTGAACTCCCCACCTTTTCGAGATGTTTCGCCACGGCGAGAAGCCAGGGCAGGGGGCAAGGATGACATCCGATTCTGGCGTGGGGTTTGAGCCGGCCGATGGCCTGGCGAAGGACCGGGAAAGCCTGCGGCGCCGCTTCTGGATCAAGCTGAAGAAGGTGGTGGGCAAGCTGCCGTTCGCCGAGGATCTGCTTGCCGCCTATTATTGCGCCTTCGACCGGGAGACTCCGCGCCACGTCCAGGCCGCGCTGCTCGGCGCCATCGCCTATTTCATCCTGCCCTTCGATTTCATTCCCGACATGTTGCCGGTGCTCGGCTTCACCGACGATGCCGCGATTCTCGCGACGACCATCCGCCTCGTCTCGGCGCATATTCTGCCGGAGCATCGCGTGGCGGCGCGCGCGGCGTTGAAGCGGGGCATCGAGCCCGAAGCCTGACAATGCGTGGGTGCCGGATCGGCACGATCGCGCAAATCGTCACCCGGCGATCCCACGGATCAATCTCGCCGCACCTGTGCCCTCAACGGCTGAGGGCGCGGGGTCGGATATCTCCGTCCCCGCGCGGCGCCCGCTGCTATCGCATGGGCGGGAAGCCCTGATCGTTGGCTGGCGCCATCTGCGGACGCGGTCGCGGTGCCGGGCGCACCATCGCACGCGCGGTGCGCGGTGCACCGAAGGCTTGTGCCGAGGTTTCGACCGCATGGCTCTTCAGCCATTGCTGCGCGGCTGGAGCCCGTTGCCAGCCCGGCAGCGGCGCTGACAGCGAGACTTCCTTCCATTTCGGGTGGAATGGGGGATTCTGGAAGGTCGGGAACTTGGTGAAGAAGGCGTCGACGAACAGCGACAGTTTTCGGGCACGATCCGTGGCGGGCGGCCAGTTATAGGCGGCGAGCACCGCCGGCACCGCGATGGTATCGACCTGCTCCTGGCTCGAGATCAGGTTCGGATAGTCGGCAGCCGTCAAGGTTGCCGGCAAATAGTCGTTCTGCAACGGTTTGGCATAGTCGACCGGTACGAGGTGAAAGCGGTCGTCCTTGAACTGGCTGACGGCCTTGGAGGGTTTGCCCTGGACGGCGATGACCGCGTCGATTTCGCCGTTGCGCAATTTCTCCATTGCGATGCGCTGCTCGATGTAGACCACGTTCGGCCGAATTCCGAGCCGCTCGAACACGATCAGGGACGTGACGAAGGTACCGCCATTGGGAAGATCGACGCTGACGGTTCTGCCGTCGAGGTCGCGCAAGCTGCGGATCGATTTCGAGGCGATGACGTGCATCTCCTCATTGTAGAGTTTGGTCACATAGACGAACTGCTTCTTGATGCCGGTGGCGAAGCCCTTCTTCTCGAGATAATCGAGCGTGTCGGCACGGACGATGCCGAGATCGACGCCCTGCAGAAACAGGATGTCGGCAACGCTCTGCACCGAGCCGCGCCCGATGATCGGAAGCACACGCAGTTCGTTGTTGTCGTCGAGCACTGAGGCAAGATCGGCACCGAACTGCACATAGGTGCCGCCGATGGTGCCCGATATCAGCGTCAGGGTGTTGGCGTTCAGGGCCTTCTTGGTGTCGGCCGAGCCGACCTGGAAGATCGCCTTGAGGCTCTCGCTGACCTTGGCCGGATCATACTCGGTGTCCTCGGCACGCACCGCAGCTCCAAAACACATCATGGTGGCAAAAAGCACAAATCCCATCAAACGACGCATACATCCCCCTTGGTGACGCTAATTCCGCAATTGACCCAGTCGGCGTTGCGCCTCGGCCGAGCCAAGCTGGGCAGCTTGCTGGTACCAGGCCCGTGCCGTTGCCGGATCCGATTTGATCTTCCGCGCATCCTGCGTCCCCAGCATCTGGGGGTCGTAGGTTTGCCCCAGCATGAACGCCGCATTGGCGTCCTGCGCATTTGCCGCCCGTTCTAGCAACAGCCGCGCCGACGGAATGTCGCCCGCCGCCAGCAGGCCCTTGGCCCGCCGCATCAGCGTCGCGAGTTCGTCCCGGTCCAGCCTCCTGACCGGAGCCGCGATGATCGGCGGTTCGTCAGGTGGCAGAGGCCTGGTCTGCAGGGTCTGTGGGGTCTGCGAGTAGGCATTGGTGATATCGTCCCGCGATGGCGGAACGGCGGCGGTCGAAAAGGCGCCATTGCCGACGCCGGATCGAATGGTCGGAATTGGCGGCGGCGTAGACAAGCGCGTTGGATCCTTCAACTGCATGTCGCCGAGCGTCAGCTGGGCGGGGTCTGCTTGCGATTTCGCGGGCTGATCGGCCGGGGCGCCGCCGATCGACGTCTTGGCATTGGCGATCACAGCCCGCGTCGTATCCGACGTCACGAGCGCGAACAGCACGGCGGCCCCGGCTGCTATCAGAACGCCGACGAGAATGCGCAGCGAGAGGCTCGACTTTCGCCTCAGCAGCCAGTTCTCGGGATAGTCCTGTTCGTAAGTGCCATCGGAAAGAAAGGCCGGAACCGAATCGCTGTCGTCGTCGTCCTGATAGTCGTCGTCGTCGTTGTCGGTATCGTCGGTGCGATAGCGATCCGGGTGGCGAGAGGGGTCCGCGCGACGACCCGCGACCGCATGAGGGGCGTCGTCGGGATCGACGTCCTGGTCCGGATAGCGGTTCGACTCGGGATAACGGTTCGGCTCCAGATGACGGCTGGATACCGAGCGTCGGGCCGCTTCAGCCCGTCGGGCCGACTCGGCGCGCTCCAGTTCGTCTAAATCCTGCGGTCCGCTGCGCTCTGGCTGCGCGGACCGGTACAGAATCTCCTGAAGATCGGCAAACTCGTCGTCGAAATTTCCGAGTTCCGGATTTTGCGATCGAACATTCGGCGGCTGCTTCATCATGGAGACGCTCCCCCACAACTCTGACGCAACGTTCGGGGTAGCTTGGAGGTCTGTCGAATGGTCCCCTTGCCCGGCAGCGCCTCGGTACTTGGTTCCCTACATCGCAGTTTGAATCGGTCCAAAAGACGGCAGCGGCGGGCGCCCGTTGGGAGATATTTTGATTTAATTGCGGCGCACCGGATGGAGTGGTCCAGAGCTGCTCGTATGCCCGAACGGCCGAGGCGGTGCACGCGCCGCCTCGGCCGACGATCAGGGATGCAGGATGACCTTGCCCATCGCCTGGCGGCCCGCCAGCACCTTCAAGGCGTCCGCGGTCTGCGCGAGCGGGAAGGCGCGGTCGACATGCGAGGAGATCTTGCCTTCCGCCGTCCATTTCACGAGTTTTTCCAGATTGGCGCGATTCTTCTCCGGATTGAGCCGTGCCCAATTGCCCCAGAACACACCCCTGATATCGCACCCTTTGAGCAAGGCGAGATTGAGCGGCATCTTCGGAATATCGCCGGCGGCGAACCCGATCACCAGGAAGCGGCCTTCCCAGGCAATCGAACGCAGCGCAGCTTCCGCGTAAGTGCCTCCGACGGGATCGAAAATGATGTCGGCGCCCTTGCCGCCGGTCAGCCGCCGCAAGCCTTCCTTGAGGTCGTCCTTGGCGTAGTTCAGGGTCAGCTCGGCGCCATGCGCCTTGGCGAATTCGAGCTTCTCCTCCGACGAGGCGCAGGCGATCACCTTGAGCCCCATGAGCTTGCCAAGTTCGCAGGCCGCAAGTCCGGTGCCGCCGGCGGCACCGAGCACCGCGAGGGTTTCGCCAGGCTTCGGACCGGCGCGATCTTCCAGCGCGTGCAGCGCAGTGCCATAGATGATGATGATCCCGGCGGCGCGATCGAAATCGAGATTGTCCGGGATTTTCACGATCGAATTCGCGGGCAACGCGATCTTCTCGCGCGCGCCATTATGTCCGCATGAAGCCACCACGCGGTCGCCCACTTTCAGGTCGGTGACGCCGGCGCCGACGCTTTCGATGATCCCGGCGACCTCCGCGGCGGGTGAAAACGGAAACGGCGGCTTGATCTGGTACTTGCCCTGGATCATCAGGATGTCGAAGAAATTCAGCGCCGCGGCCTTGATGGCGATCACCGCTTGCCCGGGTTCTGCGACCGGATCGGGGACCTCGGCCAGCACCAGATCGTCGGGTTGGCAATATTGCGAGCAGAGGATGGCTTTCATGGACATACCTGGCTGTCGGACACGCAAAGGGAACTGAAGGGCTTCATGCCGCATTTGGAGCGGGCCGACAATCAGGTTTTCATCTCAGTGTCCGGACCTGTCCGAATCCCGCCGAAGGGGTCGAACCATGTTTGAAAAGAGCCTGCTGGCGGGAAAGCGCATCCTGGTCACCGGCGGTGGATCCGGGCTCGGGGCGGCGATGGCGCGCCGCTTCCGCGAACTCGGTGCCGAACTGATCATCTGCGGCCGCAGGCTCGAGCTGTTGGAAGCAGCGGCGCAGGCGATGCGCGCCGATTTCGGCGGCCATGTCACGCCGATCCGCTGCGACATCCGCGACGGCGCGGCGGTCGACAGCATGATGGATGCGATCTGGCGCGAGGCCCCGCTCGACGTGCTGGTCAACAACGCGGCGGCGACCTTTATCGCGCAGACCGAGCATTTGTCGTTCCGCGCCGCTGACGCCATCCTGGCCCCGACGCTGCACGGAACCATGTATTGCACGCTGGCCGCCGGCCAGCGCTGGATCGCCAGTGGACACAGGGGCGTGGTGCTCAGCATCCTCTCGACCTCGACCATCACCGGTCGTGCCTTCACCGTGCCGTCGGCGATGGCGAAGTCGGGCGTCCTGGCCATGACCAAGAGCCTCGCCGTGGAATGGGGGCCAAAGGGCATCCGCACAGTCGCGATCGCGCCCGGCGCGTTTCCGACCCCGGGCGCGTCGGGTCAGCTCCGCCCCGGAGGCCGTGACGAGGCTTGGGCATCGGGCAATCCGCTTGGCCGGGCCGGCGAGCACCGCGAACTGGCCGATCTCGCGAGCTTCCTGGTTTCGGATGGTGCCGGTTACATCAATGGCGAGATGGTGGTGCAGGACGGCGGTGGGCACCTTCGCAGTTCCGGGGCCGAGGATTTGCTGCAATGGACCGACGCGCAGTGGGAGAACCACCGGCTATCGCGCTCGAAAGGGTAACTTTCTTAATGAAAATGCCCGAGCTTCCAATGGACGCGTTTGCCGGCTATCCCTCGCCCGGACGGGGCCGTGCGGGCCATCTTCCAGTCACAATGTTGCGGGAACCAAGTCACATTATGTCATTTCGAGGATTCCTGACAGCGCTGGCGGGGGGTGTGCTGGTGTGCGTGGCTGCGAGCCCCGCACTGGCGCAGGGCGTGGGACCAAAAGCCGCGGCCAAGGGGGCCGCGGGTGCTGCCAAGCCGGAGACCAGACCCGCAACACCGTCGACGGCAATGGCCGGCGGGGCGGAACCGAATCTGCTCGGTCAGTTTGGCACCTGGGGGGCCTATTCGGCGACCCCGAACGGAAAGAAAGTGTGCTTTGCGCTGGCGAAGCCGTCGTCATCGAAAACCAATCCGCCGAACCGGCCGCGCGACCCCGCCTATGCCTTCATCTCGACGCGTCCCGCCGAGAAGGTCTTCAACGAGGTTTCGATCATGATCGGCTATGCGCTGAAGCCGGGATCGGAATCCACCCTGGAAGTCGGCGGTGCGAACTACGCGATGTACACCCAGGGCGACGGCCTCTGGATCAAGAACGCCGCGGAGGAGGAGCGTCTGGTCGAGGCGATGCGCAAATCCGCCGATGTCATCGTCAAGGGCACCTCGGCCAAGGGCACCGAAACCACCGACGTCTTCTCGCTGAAAGGGCTGTCCCAGGCGCTGGAACGGATCTCCCAGGACTGCCGGCGCTAGTCAATTCAGGTCCAAATCGATGGATTTGGCGGCTTTCCAGCGCCTGCCGGAAGGCCTATTTGAGAGCCCATGACCGAAACAGTGACCACCGACACAGTGACCAATGTCCCGCCGGGCGCCGCCTTTGCGGCTTTTCCGCTGGAAAAGCTTCCGCTTGAAACCTATGTGCCGCCGGCCGTGCCGTCTCTGATCGGCCTGTCGCGCGAGGAACTCGCCGAGCGTCTGGCCGCGATCGGGGTGCCGCAACGGCAGTGCAAGATGCGCGTGCAGCAATTGTGGCACTGGATCTATTTCCGCGGCGCCGGCAGCTTCGACGAGATGACCAACATCTCGAAGGACGTCCGGGCGCAATTGGCGCAGCATTTTACGGTGGCGCGCCCCGAGGTGGTGGCCGAACAGATCTCCAACGATGGCACCCGCAAATGGCTGTTGCGCCTGCCGAGCGGCGACGAGTTCCAGAGGGCCCATGAGGTCGAGTGCGTCTATATTCCGGAGACCGATCGCGGCACGCTGTGCGTCTCCTCGCAGGTCGGCTGCACGCTGAATTGCTCGTTCTGCCATACCGGCACGCAACGGCTGGTGCGCAATCTGACCGCCGGCGAAATCATCGGCCAGGTCATGGTGGCGCGCGATCGTCTCAACGACTGGGCTGATCGCGAGACGCCGACCGGCAGCCGCCTGGTGACCAATATCGTCATGATGGGCATGGGCGAGCCGCTCTACAATTTCGAGGCGGTCCGCGACGCGCTGCTGATCGCCGGCGACAACGAGGGCATCGGCATTTCCCGCCGCCGGATCACGCTGTCGACCTCCGGCGTGGTGCCGAACATCGTGCGGGCCGGCGAGGAAATCGGCGTCATGCTCGCGATCTCGCTGCACGCGGTGCGCGACGAACTGCGCAACGAACTGGTGCCGCTGAACCGCAAATATCCGATCGCGGAATTGCTGCAGGCCTGCCGCGACTATCCCGGCGCCTCCAACGCGCGCCGCATCACCTTCGAATATGTGATGCTGAAGGGCGTCAACGATTCACTCGACGATGCCAGGCTGCTGGTGAAACTGCTCAAGGGCATTCCGGCCAAGATCAATCTGATTCCGTTCAATCCCTGGCCGGGAACGCGTTACCAATGCTCGGACTGGGACCAGATCGAGGCGTTCTCCGAGTATATCTTCAACGCCGGCTATTCCTCGCCGGTGCGCACGCCGCGTGGCCGCGACATCCTCGCCGCCTGCGGCCAGCTGAAGTCGGAGACCGAGAAACTATCGGCGAGCGAGCGCCAGGCTCTGCGCGCCATGGCGATGACGGACTGAGACGGAAGGTGGAGTTCGTCATGGCCGGGCTTGTCCCACGGCCATCCACGTCTTTTACGCGATTGAGACAAAGCAAGACGTGGATGCCCGGGCATGACGGGTCGAGAGGTTTGTGATCGTGGTCTATTTGGAATCATGCCCATGGTATTGATATGGCATTGATCGGTCGCCTGTTCGTCATCTTCTTCGCGTTCCTCGCCGCCTGCTTTGTCGCGGGCATGATCGTGGTCTTTGCGCTGCTGTTTCCGGATCTCAGCGATCTGGGTCCCGGCTTCGTCGACCAGGGCGCGTTGAACATCGTGCTCGGCTTCGGCTTCATCTTCATCTCCGGCTTCGCGTTGTTGCCGGCGATGCTCGTCGCCGCGATCACCGAGGCACTGTTCATTCGCGGCGTCCTGGCCTATGCGGTCGGCGGCGCCCTGGTGGGGGCCGCGTGTTATCTCGGCCTGGTTCCGTTCGATTCCGACAGCTTTCGCTTCGAGGGCATCGTGCGGCGCCACCTGGAAATCATGACCGGCGCCGGCGTTGTCGCCGGTCTGGTCTATTGGATGATCGCCGGCCGCAATGCCGGGGCCTGGCGTGAGCCGCGGCAGCGCGCGATGCCGCCTCCGCCACTGCCGTCATCGGCGCCACGGTGAGACGTCGCATGCCGGCGCCTTTTCTTCGCCAATGGTCTCGGCTAAACCCCGCAGCATGAATCGGACCGGACTTTTCATCGCCCTTGGCCTCGCGCTCGTCGTCGGTGTGGGTTTCGGGGTCTATCCCGAGCTGGATCTGAAGCTGGCGTCGCTGTTCTACGATGACGCCACGCGGTCCTTTCCGCTGAAGGCGAGCACGTGGGCTGCGATCGCCCGCGACGGCGCGATGTGGATTGCCTGGGGCCTCGCTTTGCCGGCGCTGGTGGCGCTGGTGGTGAAGCTGGTGCGGCCGGACAGGCCGCTACTGATCTCCGGGCGGGCGATGGTCTTCCTGCTGGTGACGCTGGTGCTGTCGGCGGGCGTCCTCACCAATTTCACCTTCAAGAGCTATTGGGGCCGTCCGCGCCCCGTGGTGGTGACGCAGTTCAACGGACCGGAGCAGTTCGTGCCGTGGTGGGATCCACGCGGAAGCTGCGCGAAAAATTGTTCGTTCTTCTCGGGTGAAGGCGCCACGGCGTTCTGGACCTACGCGCCCGCGGCGCTGACGCCGCCGGCATGGCGGCCCCTGGCCTATGTTGCCGCGACCCTGTTCGGCGTCATCACCAGCGCGCTCCGGATGGCGTTCGGCGGGCATTTCTTCACCGACGTCGCGACCGCGGGGCTGGTGACCTTCCTGGTGATCTGGCTGGCCTATGCCTGGATCTATCGTTGGTCGTCGACGCGGTTGACCGACGCGCAGATCGACGCGGCGCTGACCCGGCTGGCCTGGCCGGGCTATAGCCTCCTCAAGCGCTGGCGCCAGCCGCGGTTGTCCGACCCCCGGTAGTTGGACTTCATGGGCCGCGATTAAACGCGTGCCCGCCGGCGCGAAGTTTGATATGCGCTCCCTCAAATTCGCAACAGACATCAGCCATTTCGACCGATTGGAAGCTCGATGAGTACGATCCTGAAAAGCCTGCCCAAAGGGGAAAAAGTCGGCATCGCGTTCTCGGGCGGTCTCGACACCAGCGCGGCATTGCTGTGGATGAAGCAAAAGGGCGCCCGCGTCTTCGCCTACACCGCCAACCTCGGCCAGCCCGACGAGGCCGACTACAATGAGATTCCGCGTAAAGCGCTCGACTTCGGCGCCGAAAAGGCCCGCCTGGTCGATTGCCGCACGCAATTGGTCCACGAAGGTATCGCCGCGATCCAGTCCGGCGCCTTCCATATCTCGACCGGCGGCATCACCTATTTCAACACCACCCCACTCGGTCGCGCCGTGACCGGCACCATGCTGGTGGCCGCCATGAAGGAGGACGACGTCAACATCTGGGGTGACGGCTCCACGTTCAAAGGCAACGATATCGAGCGGTTCTATCGCTACGGCCTGCTGACCAATCCGAGCCTGCGAATCTACAAGCCCTGGCTCGACCAGCAGTTCATCGACGAACTGGGCGGTCGCGCGGAAATGTCGGCGTTCATGACCGCCAGTGGATTCGCCTACAAGATGAGCGCCGAGAAGGCGTATTCGACCGACAGCAATATCCTCGGCGCAACCCACGAGGCCAAGGATCTCGAGCGCCTCGACAGCGGAATCGGGATCGTCAATCCGATCATGGGCGTACCGTTCTGGCGCGACGACGGCGTCGTCAAGGCCGAAAAGGTGAGCGTGCGTTTTACCGAGGGCCAGCCCGTCGCGCTGAACGGCCAGACCTTCGCCGACCCCGTCGCGCTGTTCCTCGAGGCCAACGCCATCGGTGGTCGACATGGCCTTGGCATGAGCGACCAGATCGAGAACCGGATCATCGAGGCCAAGAGCCGCGGCATCTATGAGGCTCCCGGCATGGCGCTGCTGCATATCGCCTACGAACGCCTGGTCACCGGCATCCATAACGAAGACACCATCGAGCAATACCGGATCAGCGGCATGCGCCTTGGCCGGCTGCTCTATCAGGGGCGCTGGTTCGATTCGCAAGCCCTGATGCTGCGCGAAACCGCCCAGCGCTGGGTGGCCCGCGCCGTCACCGGCGAGGTGACGCTCGAGCTGCGCCGTGGCAACGACTACTCGATGCTGAACACCGAGAGCCCCAACCTGACCTATCAGCCGGAGCGGCTGAGCATGGAGAAGGTGGACGACGCGGCGTTCACGCCAGAGCACCGTATCGGCCAGCTGACGATGCGCAACCTCGACATCACCGATACCCGCGCCAAGCTGAATCTCTACGCGGAGACAGGCCTGCTATCGATGGGCGACAGCTCACACATCTTCAAACTCGAGACCGACAAGGGCTGAGAGCGGCGCGAAGGCACGGCATCGGGCGATAAACGCGCTCGAAGCTATTTCAGCCGCAGCGCATCGAGCAGCGAGCGGAACGCGCGCGCATATTCGGTGCCGGTCTTGCCGATGTCCGGACCGGCGGAGCAGGCTACCGCGGCTTCGGTGACCGCGCCGAGCAGAAGGCGCGCCAGCGGTTCGACCGGCTGCCGTGCGATCAGGCCTGCGTCCATTGCGGCGGCGAGCGCGCGCGGAAACTTGCCGCCGAAATGCCTGGCATCGATCTCACGCCAACGCTCCCAGCCCAGCACGGCAGGCCCGTCGCGCAGGATGATTTGTCCGGTCGATCCCTTCGAGCAGGCCGCGAAATAGGCCTGCGTCCCGGCCGCCATCGCGGCCAGCGCGTCTTTCTCCACACGTGAGATGCGGTCGAGCTCGGACACGAGTTCGAGCGAGACCTGTTCGAACACGGCCTCGAACAGCGCCTCCTTGGTCGGGAAGTGGTGATAGACCGCGCCCTTTGCGACCGCCGCGCCGTTGGCGATCTCGTCCATCGTCGCTGCGGCAAATCCGCGCTCGCCAAAGATGCGCGTCGCCGCCTTGACGATCGCGGTCTGCGTTGTTTTCCGCCGCTCGGCCTGGGTTGCCATCATGGCGCTGTAGCGCAGTTCCGTGTCCGCGCCAATTGACTTACCGACTTGCAGTCGATAAATACCGACTGACAGTCGGTAAATGGAGATCACAATGCCCACTCTCGCCACGCTGCAAGCCTTCGCGGCAACAGTCGAAGCCAACGATCATGTCGGCGCCATCACCAACTTCTACGCGGCGGACGCGGTGACCCGCGAAAACAACAGCCCGCCGATCGTCGGCCGCGACGTGCTGGCGGACAAGGAGCGCCGCGTGCTGGGCTCCGTTGCCGGCGTCAAGACCACGCGGCTGGGGCCCATCCTGCTCGACGGCGACCACTCCGCGATCTGCTGGCGGTTCGAATTCACCGGCAAGGATGGCAAGGTCCTGACGATGGAAGAGGTTGCGTGGCAAACCTGGCGCGGTGAGCAACTGGTCGAGGAGCGATTCTTCTTCGACCCGGCGCAGATGAAGGGTTGAGGCGACAAGGAGGCCGCCACGGACAGGGCTGCCCTCTGGGCTCATGGACGAAAAAATGGCCGGGATTGCTCCCGGCCATTTTCATGCTCACGAACTCCTCGGGCTATCGCGGCGGGGCGACGCCCGGCGGTGGTGGCGGCAAGGACGCCGCGCCGCCGTTCAGTAGCGGGCTGATGCGCCGCACCGTGACGCGACGGTTGATCGCGCTCGGCCCCGAGGTCTGCTCTTTCGGGTATTGCTCGCCGTAACCCTGCGAGGTCAGGTTTTCGGAGGGCACCCCGAATTGCTGCGTCAGCAGGTTGGCCGCGGATTCCGCGCGGCGATCCGACAGCGACAGATTGTCGACGTCGTTGCCCACCGCATCGGTGTGGCCCTCGATCAGGAACACCTCACGCGGATTGCGCGAGATCGCCTGGTTGAGGCCGTCGGCGATCACCTGCAGCTTTGCCGCCTGATCCTGCGGAATCTCCCATGAACCGGTCTCGAAGTTGATCGTGTTGAGATCGATACTCGGCATCAACTGGCGCACCGAGGGGCTGTAGCGGATCTCGTCCAGCGAGTAGCGCCGCTGAACTCGTTCCACCGGCGGCGCCATCATGGTCTCGTAGATCACATCGGGCGAGGCCTCGTCGGCTTCGACGATGTAACGATTCTGCGGCATCCGGATCACCGGAGGCGGCAGGTCGACATAGAAGCCGCCGACCGCGGCCGGGTCGCGATAGGTGTTGTCGATGATGATCACCTCGCGGCCCTCGCGATCCCTGCGGATCCGGCGCTGCAGCTGGCCGTCACGGCCGGTGATATTGATGATCTGGGTGCCGTCGGGACGGATCACGACAGTGCGGGTGTCCGCGCCGGTCCTTTCGACCCGGATGTCGCGTGCACCGTAGCGGAAACGGTCACCTTCGTCGTGGCGTATGAACGACCGGCCGCTTGGATCGACAACGATGATGCGGCCGGGCTCGGTAAAGACCTTGCGTCCGTCCTGCTCGCTCTCGCGCCGCTCGCCGCGGAAATCTTCCATACGTCGCGGACCTTGCGGAGCCGTACCGGCCGGGATCGGCGTCATCGCCTGCGGTGACGGCGGCGGCGCCGCCGGAATCGGCTGAGCTACCGTCGGCGGCGGGCGGTTCTGCGCCGTGGGCGGCGCGCCGGCAGGCGGCGGAGCTGCTGCGCCCTGTCCGCCGCTCGGTGGCGCACCGGCCGGTGGAGCCGCCGGTGCTGCCGGCGGCGTGCCGGGTGGCGACGCGCCGGGGCGTCCCGATGGTGGAGCGTTGTTCGCCGGCGGTGTAGGCGACGGGGCCGCTGGCGGCGTGCCTGCAGCAGGCGGTGGCGGCGCTGCACCGGGGGCAGGCGAAGGCGCGGCTGCGCCGGCGGGTGCGGGTGTCCCCGGTGCATGCGTCGGCGCGCCGGCTCCCGGCGTCGGACCGGAATGCGGAGGTGCGCCCGGCGGGTGCTGGGGCGCTCCAGCCGGCGCTGGCGGAGGCGGCGGGGTCGGCGCCGCGCTCGGGGCAGGCGAAGGCGCTGCGCCGGCGGGTGCGGGCGTCCCGGATGCGGGCGTCCCGGGTGCGTGCGGCGGTGCTCCGGCGCCGGGCGTCGGCGCGGAATGCGCAGGTGCACCAGGCGGGTGCTGCTGCGACGCGCCTGACGGGGGCGGAGGCGGCGGCGCGGGCGGAGGCGGTGGCGCAGCGCGAGGCGGCGCCGCGGCCGGAGGAGCGGGCGGTGGTGGGGCAGCGTGAGGCGGTGCCGCTGCTGGAGGCGGCGGAGGAGGTGGTGGTGTGGGGCGCGGCGGAGGGGCCGCGGCCGGCGGTGGAGGAGGCGGCGCGGGACGCGGCGGAGGAGCGGCGGCCGGGGGCGGCGGTGGCGGCGCCGGACGTGGCGGCGGGGCCGCGGCCGGAGGGGGTGGTGGTGGCGGAGCGGGATGGGGCGGCGCTGCTGCGGGCGGCGGCGGAGCATGCGGCGGGGCTGCCCCAGGCGGTGCTCCCTTCGGTGCCTCCTTCGGCTTCGGTTTGCCGTCGGGGCCGACTTCGCCCGCGGGCGGTGCCGCCTGCGCCACGACCAGTGGCGCGCTCTGCGCGTGGGAGACCGAGCTTGCAATCGGCATCGCTGTGATGGCGGTGGTGGCAAGCAGCACAAGGCGAAGTTTGATCATGATGAATACGGTTCCAGAATCGTTCGGGGGCGGACCAAGAACAAACAAGCGTTAGGCTGGATTGTGGCGGCGTTCAAATGCCGATTCGGATTTATTTTGCGCGACATAGTGCGCGGGTCCGCCATAATTCATGACATATTCAGGCCCGCCCGAAACTGCGATGTTTGTCGCATCACACCTCTTGGCGTCGGTCGCGGGCGATGGCGTCCGCGGGCCGTTCGGCCCGCGAACGGGAAGTTCCTCGGGCATACGACCCGGCAGTTCGTCCGGTGGCGGGGCTTCGCCCGGCTCGCGGACCGGCGGCGGGATCTCAGGGCGGGGGCCCGCCGGCGGCTCTTCCGGCGGGGGTTCGGTAGGATGGCCGGGTGTCGAAGGCGGTATTTCGGGTGGCTCGATCGGCATTGACAACGTCATCCCAGGGATTTCCGATGCGACAACGAGCAAGCGACCACGAAGTTCCCTGGCAGGGAACGCGAGGGGCCTCACCCAGGCGCGTGACACACTGCTTCGATGTTGTGGCCGTCCGGATCGAGCACGAAGGCGCCGTAGTAATTGGGATGATAATGCGCGCGGATCCCGGGGGCGCCGTTGTCGCGGCCGCCTGCCGCCAGGGCCGCCTGATAGAACGCATCGACCGTGGTGCGATCATTGGCCACAATCGCGACATGCAGCGGCTTGTTCAATCCGCCCTCGCCGCCAATCCAGAAATCCGGCTTGCCATCGGCGCCGAAACCGGCGGCAGGATCGTGGCCGGTCTGCTCCTGCGTCACTTCCATGAGCAGGCTGTAGCCTAGCGGTGCCAGTGCCTTCGCGTAGAAATCCTTGGCGCGCACATAATCCGAGACCGGGAAACCGACGTGGTCGATCATCAACACCTCCTTTGGTTCGAGCATGATTTGTTGGCAGCGTGGCCAGATGGATCAGATGTCAGACCCGCAGCAAGAACGTGTTGCTGCGGGTCTGGCCGTGCTGCGAATAGCCCCGTTGCAGCATATCCGCGATGCAGTCGGCTTGCCATTCCGCGCGCGACAGATGTTCGATCACCACCGCGCGAGGCCACAGCGTTTGCGGCGCGTCTGCGAAGAAGCCGATCAAGACGCGGTCCTCGAACCCTTCGACGTCGATCTTCAGCGCGTCGATACGCGAGAGTCCGGCCGCGCCGAGGATTCCCTGCAGCCGGCGCGACGGCACCCTGATGGCATTGGCCGAGGCCTGGCCGGTGACCACGTGGCTGGCGCCGAGATTGTCGCCGTCGGTCTCGATCATCAGTTCGCCGTCGGAATCGCCGGCCGCGGCCGCGACCAGCATCACCTGCGTCAGGTCGGAGGCCGCGCGGTTGAACGCCAGCCGGGCGTGAGTGACCGGGTGCGGCTCGATCGCGATCACCTGTCCACTTGCGCCGACGTGCCGGGCCAGCGGCAGCGCGTAGGTGCCGACATTGGCGCCGACATCGACAAAGCTGCCGCCCGCGGGAACGTATCCGCGCAGGAAATCCAGTTCCTCGCGATTGTAGTCCGGGTTGAACAATGCGCCGCGCTCGGTGGCGCTGGCCTGGTGATAGAAGCGAAACGACGCGCCCTGGTAGGGCACGTCGACCGGACCGGCGCGCAGCAGATTGACGATCCGCGACAGCCAGGGGCGGAAGGCGCCGCGCTTCAGCTTGGTGCGGTGGGCAAGCGTGATGATCGCGGCCTGCGCAGCCGTCGGTGCGAAGCTGCCGAACGGCGCGGGAGATGGGTCGTTGTCGGGAGTCAAAGGCATCCTCACAGAGGCGTCGCAAAATGCGGCGCATGCATAGCCGACTTTCTGCTCAACTCCAATGAGTTCGGGTCGGCTGAATTAATGGCAGATACAAGGTCTTGCCTCGCTGACAAGAACCACACGGCTTCACCGTGCGCCTCAGTGCCGTGCGTCAGCGGCCCATCCGCGTCCACCGCATCCCGAACGTAACGATCGCGTGTCGCCCCTTTTTGGCAGGACGCGACAGGGGGATCAATAATCCTGCTTCTGTCGGATTGTCAAGTTACAATTCTGAAAATCGGAAACCATTTCCAGGCCGGAGTGGTCAGACCTCGGAGGTCGGGAGGGGTCCAGGCAAGGCTCCAGCAAAAATATCGAAAACAACCCCATGCAAAGTAGCAGGATGATGATACGTCATTCCCAGGAATACATTTTGACACGTCGGGCAAATCACCTACATAGTGGCAACCTCACGCAATTTGCGAGACCCATCGGGCCCAGCTCGGGTGATCGGGGCCACCGACGCGGTCTATTGCCGGCGCCGCCCAGCAATGCGTGCAGATTTGAGGTATGGCTTTCCACGGGAAACCGGACCCCCTTGTACTGGTCGCCAAACTAGCCAAAAACGGCATTGACGAGAGTAGCACGAGCAATCGGGCGCTTTCAGCAGATCTAAAGAAGAGTGAGCCGCCGCGATGGCGATGATCGCACCCGAACGCCAACTCGAAGACGCACTCGTCGCGAGGTTGCGGGACCTGAAATATGAGTATCGTCCCGATATCCGCGACCGAACCACGCTGGAAGCAAACTTCAGGGCAAAGTTTGAAGCCTTGAATCGCGTCACCCTCACTAACGGCGAGTTCCTCCGACTCCTGGACGAGATCGTTACACCGGACGTGTACAAAGCAGCGCTGTCCCTCCGGAACCGGGAAGCGTTCGTCCGCGACGACGGCACGCCGCTGAACTACACCCTCGTCAACATCAAGGACTGGTGCAAGAACGCCTTCGAGGTGGTCAATCAGCTGCGCATCAATACGGATAACAGCCATCATCGTTATGACGTCATACTCCTGATCAACGGTGTCCCCGTCGTTCAGATCGAGCTGAAAACCCTCGGCATCAGCCCCCGCCGGGCGATGGAGCAGATCGTCGACTACAAGAACGACCCCGGCAATGGTTACACCAAGACGCTTCTCTGCTTCCTCCAGCTCTTCATCGTCAGCAACCGCGATCGCACCTACTACTTCGCGAACAACAACACCCGGCACTTCGCTTTCAATGCCGAAGAGCGCTTTCTGCCCGTCTACGAATTCGCAGACGTGGACAACAAAAAGATCACCCATCTCGATAGCTTCGCCGAGACCTTCCTCGTCAAATGCACCCTCGGCCAAATGATCAGCCGCTACATGGTGCTCATCGCCAGCGAGCAGAAGCTCCTGATGATGCGCCCGTATCAGATCTACGCGGTGAAGGCCATTGTCGACTGCATCACCCAGAATTGCGGCAACGGCTACATCTGGCACACCACCGGCAGCGGAAAGACGCTTACCTCCTTCAAGGCTTCAACGCTCCTCAAGGACAACCCCGATATCGAGAAATGCCTCTTCGTCGTGGACCGCAAGGACCTCGACCGGCAGACCCGCGAAGAGTTCAACCGCTTCCAGGAAGGCTGCGTCGAGGAAAACACCAATACCGCCTCCCTCGTGCGCCGTCTCCTCTCGGACGACTACGCGGACAAGGTCATCGTCTGCACCATCCAGAAACTCGGCCTCGCGCTGGATGAAAACAGCAAGCGCAACAAGCAGCAAAAAAAGGACGGCAGACAGACCTTCAAGGAGCAGCTCGACCCGCTTCGCGACAAACGCATCGTCTTCATCTTCGACGAGTGCCACCGCTCCCAGTTCGGCGAGAATCATAAAGCCATCAAGGAGTTCTTCCCCCAGGCCCAACTGTTCGGCTTCACCGGCACGCCCATCTTTGAAGAAAACGCCAGCCGTGTGAAGGTAGAGGATCAACAAGCCTCGTTTCAGACGACCGATGAGCTCTTCCAGAAGCAGCTCCACGCGTACACGATCACGCACGCCATCGAGGACGCGAACGTCCTGCGATTCCATGTCGATTTCTTCAAGCCGGAAGGCAAAAAGCTGCCCGGGCCGGGCGAACCGCTCGCGAAGAAGGCCGTTATCGAGGCCATCCTCGCCAAGCACGAGGCCGCCACCGGCGGGCGCAGGTTCAATGCCCTGCTCGCCACCGCGTCCATCAATGACGCCATCGAATACCACCGCCTGTTCATCGAGCTGCAGGCAGAAAAACAAATGGCCGACCCTGATTTGCAGCCACTGAATATCGCCTGCGTCTTCTCTCCGCCCGCCGAGGGCGATCTGGATGTGAAGCAGATTCAGGAAGACCTGCCGCAGGAAAAAGAGGACAACGCTGTAGAGCCAGAGAAGAAGAAGGAAGCCCTCAAGGCCATCCTCGCCGACTACAACACCCGCTACGGCTCTAACCACAGCATTGGCGAGTTCGACCTCTACTATCAGGACGTGCAAAAGCGCATCAAAGACCAGCAGTGGCCCAATGCCGACTACCCCCACGCTCAGAAAGTCGACATCACCATCGTGGTGGACATGCTGCTCACCGGGTTCGATTCCAAATACCTGAACACGCTCTATGTGGACAAGAAGCTCAAACATCACGGCTTGATACAGGCCTTTTCGCGCACCAACCGCGTGCTCAACGCCACCAAGCCCTACGGCAACATCCTCGATTTCCGCCAGCAGCAGGACGCCGTGGATGCCGCCATCGCCCTCTTCTCTGGGGAAAAGACCGGCGACCAAGCCCGCGAAATTTGGCTTGTGGAAAAGGCCCCCGTCGTCATCCAGAAACTGGAAAGCGCCGTGCAAAAGCTCGACGCCTTCATGAAATCCCAGGGCCTCGACTGCGCCCCGGACGCAGTGCCCAATCTCAAGGGCGACGCCGCCCGTGCCGTCTTCATCGAACGCTTCAAGGAGGTGCAGCGTCTCAAAACCCAGCTCGACCAATACACCGACCTGACCGACGAAAACGCTGCAGCCATCGATCACATCCTGCCAGAGGAAAACCTGCAGGGCTTCCGGGGTGCCTATCTGGAAACCGCGCAGCGGCTCAAGGCCGAGCAGGGCAAGGGCACAGACAAGCCAAGTCAGGAGGTGGACCAGCTCGATTTCGAGTTCGTTCTCTTTGCGTCCGCCGTCATTGACTACGACTACATCATGGGCCTCATCGCTCGCTTCTCACAGCAGAAGCCGGGCAAGCAGAGGATGAGCCGCGAGCAGCTCGTTGGCCTCATTCAGTCCGACGCCAAGTTCATGGACGAGCGCAAGGACATCGCCGCCTATATCGCTACGCTGAAGGCGGGCGAAGGCCTCAGCGAAAAAGCCATCCGCGACGGCTACACCCGCTTCAAGGCCGGGAAGGAAGCGGCGGAACTGGCTGCCATTGCTGGCAGGCACGCGCTGACCACCGCAGCCCTGCAGACCTTCGTTGACGGCATCCTGCAACGCATGATCTTCGATGGTGAGCAGCTCACCGACCTGATGGAGCCGCTTGGTCTGAACTGGAAAGCTCGCCGCGTGAAGGAACTCGACCTCATGGCCGACCTCCTACCCCTGCTCACCAAACGCGCGGGGGGGCGCGAGATCTCCGGACTCAGCGCGTATGAGCCGTAAAGTGAAAACCGCAGCCACGAAGAACGACGACGAGAACGCGTTGACGCCGAAGCTGCGCTTTCCCGGATTTGTCAGCGCCTGGTCTCTTGATCCGCTTTCAGAGGTCTTAAAAGAACACAAACTAAAGAACACAGATGGACGGGATGTTTTCTCGGTCTCAATGGAAAGCGGCATCGTCAACCAGATCGAACTACTGGGTCGAAGCTATGCAGCCGCAGACACCTCGCACTACACTATAGGTCGGCGTTTTGATTTGGTTTACACCAAGAGCCCATTAAAGGCCTTCCCTTTTGGAATTGTAAAGCAATGCAAGTTCGACGGAGAAGTTGCGCTCTCCCCCCTTTACGGCGTCTTTACGCCATCCAACCCCTTTGTGGGTTTGATGATCGAGGCCTATTTTGAATCCCCCGACCGCTCAAAAGCGTTTCTTTCGCCGTTGTGCCAGAAGGGCGCGAAGAACACTCTTCAGATCACGAACGCGACCTTCTTATCTGGGCGTTTGCCGCTTCCGACGCAGACCGCCGAACAACAAAAAATCGCTGAATGCCTGATCTCGGTTGACGAGCTGATTGTCGCCCAAACCCGGAAAGTGGACGCGCTAAAGACGCACAAAGAAGGGTTGATGCAGCAGCTCTTCCCCCGCGAAAGCGAAACCCAACCCAGCCTCCGCTTCCCCGAATTCCAAAACGCAGCGGAGTGGGAGCCTGACATGCTGGAAAATCTGTGCACAGCGAAAATCTCCTACGGCATTGTTCAAGCTGGACCCCATGTTCCAAATGGAATGCCGTATATTAGAAGCACGGACCTAAACTCCGAGCTTCGCCTCGCCAACCTATCACGCACATCCGATGAAATTGCGGAAAAGTACCGAAGGTCAGAAGTAGTGCCGGGCGACCTTGTGTTTTCTCTTCGGGGAAATATTGGTGTATCTCAGGTTGTCCCCAAAGACATACCGGTTGCAAACCTAACTCAGGGCACGGCAAGAATAAGGACCCAAGGCCCGTCTGAGTTTTATCTCCAAGCTCTTCGGAGCCAACCTGTTCAGGTCCGAATTGAGGCCGTTAGCAAAGGCAGCACGTTCCAAGAAATCTCTCTGGAAGCATTGAGGGAGATACCAATATCTCGCCCCAAGATCGACGAACAACAACGCATCGCGGACTGCTTCACCAGCCTCGACGACCTCATCGCTGCTCAAACCCGAAAGCTCGAAGTCCTCAAGACCCACAAGAAAGGACTCATGCAGCAGTTGTTCCCTTCGATGGAGGACGCCTGAGCTATGCCCGATGCGTCCTTCCGCGATCTCCCCTCGCTGGCGCAGCACCTCCGGACGGAGTTGCAGACGAGGAAGTCCGTCCTAATCTACGCGTATAACGGCACAGGCAAGACGCGACTTTCGACCGAGTTCAAGAACCTCGGCAAAGTAGTGAGCGCCGGAGGCGAGACGATGGAGCAGGACACGCTCTACTTCAACGCCTTCACTGAAGACCTGTTCTACTGGGACAATGATCTCGCAAACGACCGCGAGCGAGTGTTGAAGATCAACAACGATTCTCGCTTCTTCGCCGGGTTGGGCGAGTTGGAGATGGACAACCGCATCCGTCCGCTGCTCAATCGCTATACCGATTTTGACTTCAAGATTGATACGACGGAGTGGGAAGTCAGCTTTTCGCGGGATGTGGAGGCCGCTGGTGTTACAGAAAGGGTGGAGGACATCAAGGTTTCTCGTGGTGAAGAGAACATTTTCATCTGGTGCTTCTTCCTGGCGATCGTGCAACTCGTTCTCGATGGTGCCGAGGCGTACAAATGGGTGAAGTACATCTACATCGACGACCCGATTTCGTCGCTCGATGAAAACAACGCAGTGATGGTCGCGCATCACCTAGCGCAGATGCTTAGGGACTCTCCTGAACGGATACGGGTGGTTGTGTCGTCGCACCACGTACTGTTCTTCAATGTCCTGTGCAACGAGATGAAGAAACCACGTAAGTACTTCCTGACCCGCCAAGCGCAGGCTGGCGGTCATGCGTTTGCGGTGCGGGAGACCGACAGTACACCGTTCCTGTATCACTTGGCTTCGCTCGTTGAGCTGCATGAGGCACAGAAAGTCGGAGCGCTCTACACGCACCACTTCAACATGCTGCGCCGGGTGATGGAGCAGACGGCCTGTTTCTACGGGTACGCCAAATGGGACGAATGCATCAAGCCCGAAGCCGACGACCCGAACCAGACAGTTTACAAGCGGGTGATCGACCTGATGAGCCACGGCGACTACTCGTTGTACGAACCGCGCGAGATGATGCCGGAAAATAAAGATCACTTGCGAAGAGTACTGAAGCAGTTCATCACCCATCACCCGTTCAGCCCAGTCCTGTTCCCAGACGATGCGAAGTAAGACAACATGAACGACCAAAACCAAAAGCAACTGGGCAAGACACTCTGGAACATCGCCGATCAGCTGCGCGGGGCGATGAACGCTGACGACTTCCGTGACTATATGCTATCCTTCCTCTTCCTGCGCTACCTCTCGGACAATTACGAGACGGCCGCGAAGAAGGAGTTAGGTAAGGACTATCCCAGCGAAATCGACGTGGCCGCTGAGATGGCGCGAATGGCGTCCCAAAAAGCAAAGGACGCCGAAGCTAGAAAGGCAAAATCAAAACGGAACGAGCGAGATGCTGACGCCGAAGATGAGAAGCAGCTCCCCATCGTCACTCCGCTTCAACTTTGGTATCTTCGAAATCCAGAAGACATTGCCGAATTCGAGAAGCAGATGCGCCGTAAGGTGCATTATGTCATCGAGCCGCCGCACCTCTGGAACAGCATCGCCAACCTGGCCCGCACCCAGAGCGATGTATTGCTCAAGACCCTGCAGGAAGGATTCAAGTATATCGAAACCGAGTCGTTCCAAAGCGTCTTTCTCGGCCTCTTCTCCGAGATCAACCTCTACTCGGAAAAACTGGGAAAATCCCAAGCCGATAAGAACAAGAAGCTCTGCTCCATCATCGCCGAGATCGCCAAAGGGCTGGCGGAGTTCTCCGCCGACGTCGATGCGCTGGGCGATGCCTACGAATACCTGATCGGTCAGTTTGCAGCCGGTTCCGGCAAGAAGGCAGGTGAGTTCTACACCCCGCAGCAGATTTCCGACATCCTCTCCGCCATCGTCACGCTCGACAGCCAGGAACCCGCCGCCGGCAAGAAAGGTCGCTTGGCCAGCGTTCTCGACTTCGCCTGCGGCTCCGGCTCGCTACTGCTCAACGTGCGCAAGCGCATGGGACCGCACGGCATTGGGAAGATTTGCGGCCAGGAAAAGAACATTACCACCTATAACCTCGCTCGCATGAACATGCTGCTGCACGGGGTGAAGGATACTGAGTTCGAAATCTACCACGGCGACACGCTGACCAACGACTGGGACATCCTGCGCGAACTGAACCCCGCCAAGAAACCCACGTTCGACGCCGTTGTCGCCAATCCGCCTTTCAGCTACCGCTGGGAACCGTCCGACGCGATGGGCGAGGACGTGCGCTTCAAGAATTACGGATTAGCTCCCAAATCCGCCGCCGATTTGGCCTTCCTGCTGCACGGCTTCCACTTTCTGAAAGACGAAGGCGTGATGGCCATCATCCTGCCCCACGGCGTGCTCTTTCGCGGCGGTGCCGAAGAACGCATCCGCACCAAGCTTCTCAAGGACGGGCACATCGACACCGTTATCGGCCTGCCCGCCAACCTGTTCTACTCCACCGGCATCCCAGTCTGCATCCTCGTACTGAAGAAGTGCAAGAAGCCCGATGATGTGCTCTTCATCAACGCCGCCGAGCACTTCGTCAAAGGCAAACGCCAGAACCAACTCAATGACGAACATATCGCAAAGATTATCAACGCCTACCAATTCCGCACGGAAGAGGATCGCTACTCCAAGCGCATCGAGATGGAGCGGATTGCCGAGGAAGGCTACAACCTCAACATCTCCCGCTACATCAGCACAGCTGGACAGGAGGTCGCGATCGATCTGTCCGCCACGCATAGAGAGTTGGTCGACATCGATAAGCAGATTCGGGACTCAACGGCGAAGCACAACGCGTTCCTGATGGAACTTGGACTATCCCCATTGCCAGCGCCCGATCAGTAATCGAGGCGATTCCTCCCGCATCGAGAGCGTCCGTCATTCCAGGGCCTGCGCAGCAGGAATCGGAATCTGGCAGCCATCACTTCGGGATTTGATCCAAGGCCGGGCGGTGGCCTCAATTCTTCGAGACGTGTCGCATTCCGTGACGCTGCTCAGAGCCAAATGCAGCTATGAAATAGAGCTGTCCCCTCGCATTGCGAGGAGCCCTTGCGACGAAGGAAGCCATTTGGCCCACGCGCAAACCTGGATTGCTTCGCTGCGCTCGCAATGACGCATTCAAACACCTCAAGTCGCTGACGGCCTTATCGGTCAGGCTCTCAGGACGAGGAGTGACGGAATAAAATCAAGCTGCCGGTTTGCTCGCCGCCTTGCGTTGGCGCATGAAGCCACCGAGCAGGCGGCGCTTGCCCTTGCGCGGAATCAGGTCGATGTCGCTGACGAGCCTGGCTCCGCCCTTGTGCCGTTCGAGAACGATCTTGCGGCTGTGAAAGGCCTCCAGCTCGACCCGATGCGCGACGCTGACGATGGTGGCGCTGGGAAGCTCCTTCGTCAGCAACTCCATCATTCCGTCCTGGCTCTTCTCGTCGAGGGCCGATGTCGCCTCGTCGAGCACGACGATATCCGGCGTGTGCAGCAGCAGCCGCGCGAATGCCAGCCGCTGCTTTTCACCGCCCGACAGCGTCTGGTCCCACGGCGCGTCGTCCTCGACCTTGTCCGCAAGATGATCGAGGCCGACCTTGTGCAGGGCCTCGCCGATCTGTTCGACGGTCCAGTCCTCGGCGGCGCCGGGATAGGCGACGGCGCGACGCAGCGTGCCGAACGGCACATAGGGCTTTTGCGGCAGCATGAACAGGCGCCGATCGGGATGGATGTTGATGGCGCCGTCGCCCCACGGCCAAAGACCCGCGATCGCGCGCACCAGCGTGCTCTTGCCGGTGCCTGACTCGCCGGCCACCAGCAGCCGCTCGCCCGCTTCGACCAACACCTCGGCTTCGCCGACCACCGCCGTGCCATCGTCGAGCGTGACGGAGAGATCCTTCAGGCTCAGCATGGCCTCGCCGTCGGTCTCGCCGCGCTTGATCCGGCCGACGCCGTCGCCGATCTCGGCGCGCTCGAGACCGTCGAGCGACATCATCAGCGAGGCGATGCGCCGGGCGCAGGCATTCCAATCGGCGAGCCGTGGATAATTGTCGACCAGCCATCCGAACGCGCTCTGCACGATGGTGAACGCCGATGCCGCCTGCATCACCTGCCCGAGCGTCATGCTGCCATCGAGAAATTTTGGCGCGCACAGCAGGATCGGCACCACGGGCGCGATCATGCTCGATCCCTGCGACACCAGGGTGGTGCGCATATGCTGGCCGGCGAGCCGCGCCCATTGCCGCAGGACCTTGGCGAAATTCTTGTCGATCCCGTCGCGTTCCTCCGCCTCGCCGCCCAGCAGCGCGATGCTTTCGCCGTTCTCCCGCACCCGGGTCAATGCGTAGCGATATTCGGCCTCGGCCTGGTTCTTGTCCTCGGACACCTGCACGAAGCGGCGCCCGATGGTCAGGATCGAACCGGAGGCGATCGCTGCATAGAGCACCGCCGCGATCACGAGGAAGCCGGGAATGGTCAGGTGCGATCCCGCTATCGTCACGGTCAGTGCCCCGCCGATGGTCCAGAGCACGATGATGAATGTCGACGCCGAGAGGAACGCGGACGTCACCCCTGCGATGAAGTCGACCGGCGCGTCGGTCGCGACGCGCAGGTCCTCGGCGATGCGGTATTCGGGGTTCTCGTGGTCACCGCTGACGAGGTTGAGCTGGTAATAGCGGCCGTTGGTCAGCCAGCGCGACACCACGGAATGGGTCAGCCAGGCGCGCCAGCGGCGCTGGATCCCCATGCGCGTGAACACCTGGGCCACGCCGAGCAGCACGCTGCCGATCGCCAGCGGAAAGAAAACCGAGGTGAGGTAGAGCACGGTCGATGAGTCGCGCTTTTCGATGGCGTCGAAAATGGCGCGATTCCAGACATTGATTCCGTATTGAAAGCCGACATTCGCGACGATCAGGATCAGCAGCTCGATCGAGAACAGCCAGGCGAGGCGATCACCGGACTTGCCCCAGAACCCTCTGGCGCTGATCCAAAATCGCGTCAGCAAATAATCCTTGCGAACCTGCTCGGCCTGTTCCGGTGTCAGCTCCGGATCGGGCTCGAGGATTTCGGGCGGCGGCGGCTCGACATTATGACCGCCCTCGGCGGCAAGTTCGACGAAGTCCGGGCTCACAGCTTCCGGGGTTTCCGCGGGCGAAGGGTCAGCGGTGTGGGACGGCGTGGATGTTTTGGTCATGCCCAGAGAACGCGAGGGAAATCATAAGGTTCCCCGCAAGTTGCATTGGCGCCGGACACGCGCAAGCAAGCAGGTCCCGGAGCGTCCCGGGCGCTGCTCCGTCTGCTTCACTACGCGAGAAAGAGGACGGTGGCGATCACGACCGCCATCGCGGTCGCAGCGACGGCGCCGGCGAGCGGGATTGCTCCCTGCCGGTACATCCACACGACGAAGGCGACGATTGTCGGGGTTGCGAGGGCCAGTCCGAGTTGAGCTTCGTTCATGCCGCGCGCCCGCCGGATACCAGATGGGACGGTCGCCCTGCGCTCTGCCGCCCGAGTGGTCGATACGTCAACTTGGCTGCCTCGGTTTGATCTGCCGCAATCGGCCCGTTGTTTGACCTGGCGCAAACTCGCCGACCGATGCCGGGTTTACCACCGAACTCGTAGGTAACCGCTGGTTAATCGACCAGCGCAGTGGCGCAGAGCCATTTGGGCAGGGGGCCGGCTATCCGATGAGCGACAGATTCACCAAGGCTGCCGCCAGGAATATCTTCTACGGCGGTTCGATCTTCTTCTTCGTGGTCTTCATCGCCCTGACCGCGCATACACACTATTACATCCGCACCACCAGCACGGATGAGAAGACGCTGACCGACGCGGTCGCGCGCGGCAAGCATGTGTGGGAGCGCCACGCCTGCATCAACTGTCACACGCTGCTCGGTGAAGGCGCCTATTTCGCGCCTGAGCTCGGCAACGTCTGGGTCCGCTATGGCGGCCGCGACGATCCGAAGAGTGCGCGCGAGGGGTTGATTGCCTGGATGCGGTCGCAGCCCAGCGGCGTCGAAGGCCGCCGGCAGATGCCGAACTTCAATCTCAACGACCAGGATGTGAACGACCTCATCGATTTCCTGGAATTCACGAGCCGCATCAACACACAGGGCTGGCCGCCCAATAACGCCGGCTGAGGGGGACACATCATGAAATACGCGTCGCAAAGGGTGGCCTTTGCCTATTTCGCCTGCGCCATGATCCTGTTCGGCGTTCAGATCGTCGTCGGCGCGCTGGCCGGCACGATCTACGTCATGCCGAATCTGTTGTCCGAGCTGTTGCCCTTCAACATCGTGCGCATGATCCACACCAACGCGTTGATCGTGTGGCTGCTGATGGGGTTCTTCGGCGCCGGCTATTATTTGATTCCGGAAGAGGCCGAGCGGGAGATCGAGAGCCCGCTGCTGGCCTATGTCCAACTCGGCCTTCTGATGTTCGGGGCGCTCGCGGCGGTGACCGGCTACGTCTTTCGGATCCACGAAGGCCGGGAGTTTCTCGAGCAACCGCTCTGGATCAAGGGAGCGATCGTCGTCGTCGCGCTGATCTTTCTCTACAACGTATCGATGACCGTCCTGAAGGGACGCAAGACCGCGGTTGGCAACGTGCTTCTGCTGGGCATGTGGGGGATCGCGCTATTCTGGCTGTTCGCCTTCTTCAATCCCGCCAACATCGCGCTCGACAAGATCTACTGGTGGTTCGTGGTCCATCTCTGGGTCGAGGGGGTGTGGGAACTGGTCATGGCCTCGATCCTCGCCTTCCTGATGATCAAGATGACGGGGGTCGATCGCGAGGTGATCGAGAAGTGGCTCTACGCCATCGTCGGGCTTGCGCTGTTCTCGGGCCTTCTCGGCACCGGCCATCACTATTACTGGATCGGCGCACCGGCCTATTGGCAGTGGATCGGCAGCATCTTTTCGGCCATGGAAGTCGCGCCGCTGTTTGCGATGGTGATCTTCGCCTTCACCATGGTGTGGAAGGGGCGGCGCGATCATCCGAACAAGGCGGCGATGCTGTGGTCGCTCGGCTGCACCGTCGGTGCGTTCTTCGGGGCCGGCGTCTGGGGTTTCATGCACACGCTGTCCTTCGTCAATCGCTATAGCCACGGCACCCAGATCACCGCGGCGCACGGACATCTGGCGTTCTTCGGCGCCTACGTCATGCTGAATCTGGCGATGATCACCTATGCCATGCCCTATCTGCGCAACCGGCAGCCCTACAACCAGGTGCTCAACATGTGGAGCTTCTGGATGATGACGTCCGGAATGGCATTCATGACGTTTACCCTGACCTTTGCCGGCGTGGTGCAGGTCCATCTGCAGCGGGTGATGGGTTTGAGCTACATGGAGGTGCAGGATCAGATCGCGCTGTTCTACTGGATGCGGCTCGGCTCCGGCCTTCTCGTCGTGGTCTCCGGGTTGCTCTTCATCTATTCGGTCTTCGGACCGGTGAAGGAAGAAGTGCCTGCTCACATGACGCTGCAACCGCAGCCGGCCGAATAGCACTGATGGCAAGCCATCCGCCGCGACGGGAGCACATGCAATGACGAAGACCATGGGCCTGGTCGCCGACGTGACGGAGCTGCCGTTCTACGCGCCGGCGGGTTCGGAGTGCGACATCTTCGCGCATGCCCATCGCAACCAGCTGCCGCTCCTTCTCAAGGGCCCGACCGGCTGCGGCAAGACCCGCTTCGTCGCTCATATGGCGGCGAGGCTCGGCCGGCCGCTCTACACGGTCTCCTGTCACGACGATCTCACCGCCGCCGACCTGACCGGACGCTATCTCCTGAAGGGCGGTGACACGGTCTGGGTGGATGGACCCCTGACCCGCGCCGTTCGCGAGGGTGCGATTTGCTATCTCGATGAAATCGTCGAGGCGCGCAAGGATGTGACGGTGGTGCTGCATCCCGTGACCGACGATCGCCGCGTGCTGCCGCTGGAACGCACCGGCGAGCTGATCCAGGCCCCGCCCGGGTTCATGCTCGTGGCGTCCTACAATCCCGGCTATCAGAACGTCCTCAAGACCCTGAAGCCGAGCACGCGCCAGCGCTTCCTGTCGATGGAGTTCGGCTTCCCGACGCCGGAGGCCGAGGCTGCGATCGTCTCGCGCGAGAGCGGGCTGGCCCGGGATCGCTGCGTGCCGCTGGTGCGGGTGGCGCGGGCATTGCGCGGCCTGAAGGGCCAGGACATCGAGGAGGGCGCTTCGACGCGTCTCCTGGTCTACTGTGCTGTCCTGGTCCGCGACGGCGTCGATTACGACACGGCCATGCGCGTGGCCCTGATCGAACCGCTGTCCGATGACCCCGAAATCCTGGACGGGCTTGCGCGCGTCGCGCAGATCGCGCTGGGGTAGCCGGCCATGTCACTCTTCGAACCGGAAGAGTTGGTTGGAAAATACTGGCATCGCCTGGCCGGCTCGTCCCGCAGCTATCGCAGTTATCCGGAAGCCGCGGCCTCGCTGACGCGCATGCAGACGCGACTTGGCCTGTTGTTCCGCGCGTGCGGCGGCGCCGGCGCAATCCGCGTCGTGGCGACCGCAGCGACCAGTTCGGGACACCGGCTGAGCTTCAGGCAGGCGCTGGGACTCGGCACCGAGACGCTGGAGCGACCTGCCCTGGACTCCAGTACGCTGCGGCTTCCGGCGACGATCGATCTGTTTCCCGACCCGAGCGATAACGAGGCGCTTTATGAATGGCTGGCGGCATGGTTCGCTCATGCTGCGGCGCCGGTTCGCGACGACGACCCGCTGCGGAGCGACCTCCACCGCCTGCGTGCGGCGGTTCGGGCCACGGAGGCGGCACTGGCGGCCTGGCCGGGACTTGCGCCGATCTACGCGCGACTGCGGCTAGCGACGCTCCAGGTGAGGCCGAAGCGAAATCTCCCGCCAACAGAGGCTGCCGTCGAGGCCGCCATCATCAGCCTGCTTGATGCCGGAACGTCGGCCTCTGACCCGCTGTCGCAGGCGATCATCGGCACATCCGATTTCGCAGAGTTGGCCGCCCCGCGCGGCTATCGGACGTGGTTGCCGGTGCCGATGTGGGGCGAGGTCGCGGACGAAGTCGCCAGCGAAGCCCGCGCAGAGCCCGATGATCCCGGAGGCGACGGGATTCCGGTCGATGCCAGGCGACGAACCGGTGTGCGGAAATCGACCGATCGCAGCGACCGCGGCGATCCGTTGATGCTGCACCGGTTCGAGACCCTGTTCAGCATTGCCGAGATGATCAACGTCAATCGCGAGGTCGACGATGATGACGCGGAGTCTGCCCGCCAGGCCGCCCAGGATACTCCCGAATTGACCATCGGGTCGAACAAGAAGCGGCCTTCGACTCGCTTGAAACTCGATATCGATCTGGCGCCGCGCGAGGCCGATTCGAAGCCGCTGACGTCCGAGTTCAGCTACCCGGAATGGGACTGGAAGCGGCAGACATATCACCGCGACTATTGTCGGGTGACCACGGTGTCGTCGCCGGCGCAGGGCGGAGACTGGACTCCTGATGCTGTGACGCGCCGAAATATCCGCCGCGTCCGTCGCCAGTTCGAGGCGCTGCGGCCGCGTCGCCAGACCATCCAGGCCCAGCCGGACGGCGATGAACTGGACCTCTCCATGCTGGTGCGCGACATCGCCGACCGCCGCGCCGGCGAAGCAGGATCGGACCGCGTTTTCACCGATGCGCGGCCGGCGGTGCGCGATCTGTCGCTGGCGGTCCTGATGGACGTTTCGCTCTCCACCGACTCCTGGCTCGGGGGGCGCCGGGTACTCGACGTCGAGATGGGCGCGCTGCTGGCGTTGACCCATGGCCTCACGGCCTGCGGCGATGAACACGCCATCTTCACGTTCACGTCACGGCGCCGCAACGTCACGGTAGCGACCGTTAAGGCCTTCAACGAACCACTCGGCCCAAAGATCGTGCGCCGCATCGAGGCGCTGAAGCCGGGCCAATATACCAGGATCGGTGCCGCAGTCCGCCACGTGACCACCGAACTCGCGAAACGTCCGCACCGGCACCGGCTGCTGCTGTTGCTCACGGACGGCAAGCCGAACGACATCGACCACTATGAGGGCCGCTACGGTATCGAGGATACGCGCATGGCCATTCGGGAGGCGCGCAAGTCGGGATTGCGCGTGTTCGGCGTTACCGTCGACGAGAATGCACGGGACTATTTCCCTCACATCTTCGGGCGGGGCGCCTATGCGATCATCCGCGACGTCGCACGCCTTCCCGCGGCCCTGCCCGCCATCTACCGCCAGATCACGACCTGACAGGGCGGCCCGCTTGCAGGAAATGACGAGAGCATGATGACATCAGATTGATCTGCCGCAGCACGGCAAGTGCGCTCCCCGCTTGCGGGGAGAGGGGGGCTCTCGGCAAAGCCGGTATCAATCGAAAGACCTGTACCCCTCACCCGAAATTCGCGTGCCGCGAATTTCGACCTCTCCCCGCAAGCGGGGCGAGGTGGACCGAGCCGGCCGATAAACTGATTCAAACAAGAACCATCCCGCTCTACACCTGCCGCTCGACCAGCTTGAGCTTGAGTTCGGCGATCGCCTCGGCGGGGTTGAGGCCCTTCGGGCAGGCCTTGGCGCAGTTCATGATGGTGTGGCAGCGATAGAGCCGAAACGGATCCTCAAGATTGTCGAGCCGTTCGCCGGTCGCTTCATCACGGCTGTCCTTGACCCAGCGGTTCGCCTGCAGCAGCGCGGCGGGTCCCAGATAGCGGTCGCTGTTCCACCAATAGCTTGGGCAGGAGGTCGAGCAGCAGGCGCAGAGAATGCATTCGTAGAGGCCGTCGAGCTTCTCGCGGTCCTCGTGGCTCTGCTTCCATTCCTTCTGCGGCGTCGGCGAGGTCGTCTTCAGCCATGGTTCGATCGAGGCATATTGCGCGTAGAAATTGGTCAGGTCCGGGACCAGATCCTTGACCACGGGCTGGTGCGGCAGCGGATTGACCTTCACCGCGCCGTCTTTGACGTCGTGCATCGACTTGGTGCAGGCGAGCGTGTTCTGGCCGTCGATGTTCATGGCGCAGGAGCCGCAGACGCCCTCGCGGCAGGAGCGGCGGAAGGTCAGGCTCGGATCGATGTGGTTCTTGATCCAGATCAGACCGTCCAGCACCATCGGCCCGCAATCATGGGTGTCGACGTAATAGGTGTCGACGCGCGGATTCTTGCCGTCGTCCGGATTCCAGCGATAGACCTTGAATTCGCGCGTCGCGGTCGCGCCTACAGGCTTCGGCCAGCTCTTGCCGCCGGTGATTCTCGAGTTCTTCGGAAGTGCGAATTCAACCATGCTGAGGAGCCTTCACCGTCGTCATCAATAGACCCGCGATCAATATACCCGCGCCTTGGGCGGGATATATTGAACGTCATTGGTCATGGTGTAGTCGTGCACCGGGCGGTAATCGATCGACGTCTTGCCGCCCTGATCGATCCACGCCAGCGTGTGCTTCATCCAGGCCTTGTCGTCGCGATCGGGGAAATCCTCGCGCGCATGCGCGCCGCGGCTTTCGCTGCGGTTCGCCGCCGAGTCCATCGTCACCACCGCCTGCACGATCAGATTGTCGAATTCCAGCGTCTCGATCAGGTCCGAATTCCAGATCAGCGAACGATCCGTCACCGCAATGTCGGAAATGCCGCCATGCACCTTGTGGATCAGGTTCTGACCCTCGTGCAGAATATCGCCGGTGCGGAACACCGCGCAATTGTTCTGCATGACGTTCTGCATGCTCTCGCGCAGCTTCGCGGTCGGCGTGCCGCCCGCGGCATGGCGATAACGGTCGAGCCGGCCGAGCGCCAGATCGGACGCCACCGCCGGCAATTCCGGCTGCTTGCCGTTCGGCGTCAGCTTCTCGGCGCAGCGCAGCGCCGCGGCGCGGCCGAACACCACGAGGTCGATCAGCGAGTTGGAGCCGAGCCGGTTGGCGCCGTGCACGGAGACGCACGCCGCTTCGCCGATCGCCATCAGGCCGGGCACCACGGCATTGTCGTCGCCATTGGTCTTGGTCAGCACCTCGGCGTGGAAATTGGTCGGGATGCCGCCCATGTTGTAGTGCACGGTCGGCAGGATCGGGATCGGCTCGCGCGTCACGTCGACATTGGCGAAGATCTTCGCCGATTCGGAGATGCCGGGCAGCCGTTCCTGCAGCACCTTGGGATCGAGATGGTCGAGATGAAGGTAGATGTGATCCTTCTTCTTGCCGACGCCGCGTCCTTCGCGGATCTCGATGGTCATGGCGCGGGAGACGACATCGCGCGAGGCGAGGTCCTTGGCGGAGGGCGCATAGCGCTCCATGAAGCGCTCGCCCTCCGAATTGACGAGGTAGCCGCCTTCGCCGCGGGCGCCTTCGGTCACGAGGCAGCCCGAACCGTAGATGCCGGTCGGGTGGAACTGGACGAATTCCATGTCCTGCAGCGGCAGCCCCGCGCGCAGCGCCATCGCACCGCCGTCGCCGGTGCAGGTGTGCGCGGACGTACAGGAGGCGTAGGCCCGGCCGTAGCCGCCGGTGGCGAGGATCGTGGTCTGGGCGCGGAAGCGGTGCAGCGTGCCGTCGTCGAGCTTGAGCGCGATGACGCCGCGGCAGGTGCCCTGATCGTCCATGATCAGGTCGATCGCGAAAAACTCGATGAAGAATTCGGCCGAATGCCGCAGCGCCTGGCCGTACATCGTGTGCAGCATGGCATGCCCGGTGCGGTCGGCGGCGGCGCAGGTGCGCTGGGCCTGGCCCTTGCCGAAGTCGAGCGTCATGCCGCCGAACGGGCGCTGATAGATCTTGCCGTCTTCGGTGCGCGAGAACGGCACGCCCCAATGCTCGAGCTCGTAGACCGCCTCCGGCGCATTCCGCACCATGTATTCGATCGCGTCCTGGTCGCCGAGCCAGTCCGACCCCTTGACGGTGTCGTACATGTGCCAGCGCCAGTCGTCCGGGTGCATGTTGCCGAGCGAGGCCGAGATGCCGCCTTGGGCTGCGACCGTATGCGAGCGGGTCGGGAACACCTTGGTGATGCAGGCCGTACGCAGGCCCGCCTCGCCGCAGCCGACCACCGCGCGCAGGCCCGCGCCGCCCGCGCCGACGACAACGACGTCGTAGGTATGATCCTCGATCGGATAGGCCTTGCCATTTGTCGCAGGAGCGCCGTTCCCCCCGCCATTGCCGACGACGGCCATGGGTTACACTCCGGATGAAAGTTTGAGGATGGCGTAGATCGAGGCCAGCGCCACCGCCATCGCAAAGAAGTTGTTGGCCATGATGGCCGCGATCTTCAGTTTTTCGCTTTGCACGTAGTCCTCGATCACCACCTGCATGCCGATCTTCATGTGCCAGGCGCTGGCGACGATGAACAGCAGCAGGATGATTGCGATCGGCAGCGAGCCGAGGATCTGCGCCGCGCCCACCTGGTTGCGGCCGAGCAGCATCATCACCACCACGATGACCGGCAATATCAGGAGGGTCATCGCCACGGCGGTGAGGCGCTGGCGCCAGAAATCGGTGGTGCCGGAATGCGAGGCGCCGAGATTGCGGACGCGGCCGAGCGGGGTCCGCATCGACTTGGCCTGATATGAATTGGGTGGGCTCATCGTCCGCCTCCGATCGCGTAGGCGATGATCCAGACCAGAACGGTGAGCGAGATGCCGCCGATCAGCGCCCCCCAGGTCAGCGCTTCGCGCTCGTTCGCCTTGAAGCCGTAGCCGAGATCCCAGAAGAAATGCCTGATGCCGCTCAGCAGGTGATGCAGCAGTGCCCAGGTATAGGCGAACACCATGAGCCGGCCGATGAAGCTGCCGGTGAAGGCCTGGACGTGCGCGTAAGCCGTGGGTCCGGAGGCGACCGCGATCAGCCACCACGCCAGCAGGAGCGTTCCGAAGTAAAGCGCGACACCGGTGGCCCGATGGACGATGGATAACATCATCGTCAGCGTCCAGCGATAGGTCTGCAGGTGGGGCGAAAGCGGTCGTTCGATCCTTGCGGTCATTGGATGCTTTGACGTTGTGCGCCCCAGAGGGTCCGTCGGGGATCGCTTGGAGATGCGACCTATTTACGGAGTCGAAACAGCCAGCGCAACGACGAATATGGTTGATTCCGAATCCGGGTTCAGACCTAAAGACCCTTACGGTTGCGGGACTTGCAGTTGCGGTGCCGAGGACTGGTATACCTGAAGCAGGATTCAGGGAAGGCGCTCCCGGGCAGGCAGATTAGTTGTTGAACTCTGCAGCCGGGGGATGTTCTGCGAGGGGGCGGCTGCCCGCCCATCGATCGACCAGATAGTCCACGAATAACCGCGTTTTCGGCGAGCCCAGCCGTGACGGCGGGAACACCAGATGGACCGGTGTCGCGGCGCGTTCATGGGCGGCGAGAATGCGCTGCAAACGGCCGGCCGCGATCTTCGCTGCGACCTGCCAGAACGGGACCCTGACAATTCCCGCACCCTCCTCGGCGGCCAGGACCAGCGCATCAAGGCTGTTGATCCAGAGCCGCGCCGCTATGCGGATCTTGCAATCCTTCCCCCCGTTCGCCTTGAACCGCCATTCCGCTGCGCCGGGCGCGTCCGAAAACACCAGGCAATCGTGTTTGCTCAAATCGTCAGGGGCCTGCGGGACGCCGCGGCGATGCAGATAGTCCGGCGCGGCGCAGACGATCATGGTGAGGTCGGCAAGCTTGCGCGCAACCAATTGCGAGTCCGGCAAATGCCCGACGCGCAGTGCCACATGAATGTCCTCTTCGACCATGTCGACGGCGCGGTCGACAAGCATCAGGTCGACCGACAGGGCCGGGTGCCGACGCAGAAATTCGGCCAGCAACGGCGCGATCAGCAGGCGTCCCATCAATGTCGGCGCGCTGACGCGAAGCCGTCCCGCCGGCTTGCGATGCCTGGATGACAACGACAACTCGATGTCCTTGAACTCGGCGAGAATCGACTTCGCCCGATCGTAAAGCAGCCGTCCATCGTCGGTGAGCGCGAGCCGGCGGGTGGTCCGCACCAGCAATTGCGTTCCGTAGTGCTGCTCCAGCGCGGTGATCTGCCGGCTGACCGAGGTCAGCGAACTCGGAAGCGCGCGGGCAGCAGCCGAGAGGCTGCCGCTTTCCACGACCCGCACGAAGGTCGCCATCGCCGCGATCTGGTCCAATCCACGGATCCTTCCGTCTTGCGCAAGGAACCATACCAGATTTCCAAAATACCCCCGATAGGTGTAAGGGTCTATGATCCCCTCTATCGACGTTTGCGCTGCTGCGCTCCCTCTCCCGCCCGGCGAAGCTTCGCTTCGCCTGGGCGTGGGAGGGTTGGGGTGGGGGAAAGCCGCATACGCCGTCGCCAGAGGCCTTCGCCTTCGAAGCTTCGGCGGACACGTCGGTAGTCCCCAAGTGGCGCTCCCACCCATCATCCCCACGCCTAGGCGAAGCGAAGCTTCGCCGGGCGGGAGAGGAAGCGAGAGGACAACGCTCGTGGCGTGAAACGATAGGTTTCACGGAATCGATACCCTAGATTTTCTCCCAACGCAGAAAAGGCGACCATGTTGAACGGACTCGATGTCACCGGAATTGCCGAACTGGCGTTGCTTCTGGTCGTCGTCGGCGCGCTGGCGGGATTTCTCGCCGGGCTGTTCGGGATCGGCGGCGGCGCCGTTCTGGTGCCGGTGTTTTACGAGTGTTTCCGCCTTGCCGGCGTGCCTCTGGAGGTGCGGATGCCGCTTTGCATCGGCACCTCGCTTGCGATCATCATCCCGACCTCGATTCGTTCCTTTCGCGCCCACCACGCCCGCGGTGCGGTGGATATGGCGATCCTGAAATCGTGGCTGGTGCCGATCGTGATCGGCGTCATCGTCGGCAGCGTCACTGCGCGCTATGCGCCGGAGCGGCTGTTCAAGATCGTGTTCGTCGGCGTGGCCTGGACCGCGGCCGCGCGCCTGATCCTGGCGCGGGAGGGCTGGAAATTCGGTGAAGACTTTCCCGTTGGTTCGCTGATGAAGCTCTACGGTTTCGTCGTCGGCCTGCTCTCGACCCTGATGGGAATCGGCGGCGGGTTGTTCCTCAATCTGCTGATGACGTTCTACGGCCGACCGATCCATCAGGCGGTCGCGACCTCCTCGGCGCTCGCGGTCCTGATCTCGATCCCCGGCGCGCTCGGCTACGTCTATGCAGGTTGGCCGGCGGCGGCGCATTATCCCGACGTCGCCGCGCTGCAATGGCCGTTCGCGCTCGGCTATGTCTCGCTGATCGGCGCCGTCCTGGTGATGCCGACCAGCCTGTTCACCGCGCCGCTCGGGGTGAGGGCCGCGCATGCGATGTCCAAGCGCATGCTCGAGGTCGCGTTCGGCTGCTATTTGTTCATCGTCGGGAGCCGGTTCGTGCTGAGCCTGGTGCAGGGGCAGTAGTTGCACGCGACGCCCCGGCGATCGTCAGGATTTCAACCGGACCTCGCTGTGGCGCCACTTGCGCAGATCGCCTGACCCCTCGATGCGGTCGGCTTCGGCCAGCGCGATCAAACGGGCGCCGATCATCTCGTCGTTGACGGGCAGGCCGAGCTCCTTGCAGCGCGACACGGCGTTGCCAAGAACCAGCGCCATCTTGCGGCTGAGCGGACGCAGCTCGGCAAAAATGATCGCATCGAGATCGGCCTCGGAGACGGATGGCGGGAGCGAAACGTCTTCCCACCGTAGCAAGCTGCTGATGACCGGTGTTTCGGCGGGCGGCCTCAGCTCCGGATACTCGTCGTACACCGCCTTCAGAAGTTCGAAATGCAAGGCACAAATGGTGGTTCCCAGCGGGCCAGCAAGCCTCTTTCGATCTTCAGCATCGAGATTGAAAATGATCTGATCGGCGCGATTGATCGCGTCGGCGGCATCAAGCAGCTGTCGTTGAATCTTCTCCGCCTGATCGCGGGTCATCGTCCCTCGCTCCCCTGCTCCCCGACACCTAGTGCTTCTTATAGATATCCTTATACGTGTCGCGCAGCACGTTCTTCTGCACCTTGCCCATGGTGTTGCGCGGCAGGTCGGCGACGATGAAGACGCGTTTCGGCATCTTGAACTTGGCGAGCCGGCCGTCGAGCGCCTTGAGCACCGATGCCTCGCTGACATCGGCGTCGGGATGGCGCACCACCACCGCGGTGACACCCTCGCCGAAATCGGCATGCGGCACGCCGATCACGGCGGATTCCACCACGCCCGGCATGGCGTCGATCTCGGTCTCGATCTCCTTCGGATAGACGTTGAAGCCGCCGGAAATCACCAGATCCTTGCCGCGGCCGAGAATGTGCACATAGCCCTTGTCGTCGATCTTGCCGAGATCGCCGGTGATGAAGAAGCCGTCGTCGCGGAACTCGGATCTGGTCTTTTCCGGCATCCGCCAGTAGCCCTTGAACACGTTCGGGCCCTTGACCTCGATCACGCCGATGGTGTCGCGCGCCAACTCCTTGCCGGTGTCCGGATCGGTGACGCGAACGGAAACGCCGGGCAGCGGAAAGCCGACCGCGCCGGGAATGCGCTCGCCGTCATAGGGATTGGAGGTGTTCATGTTGGTTTCGGTCATGCCGTAGCGCTCGAGCACCGCGTGTCCGGTGCGCGCGGCCCATTCGCGATGGGTGTCGGCGAGCAGGGGCGCCGAGCCGGAGACGAACAGCCGCATGTGGCTCGTCGTCTCGGGCGTCAGGTTCGGACTTTGCAGCAGCCGCGTATAGAAGGTCGGCACGCCCATCAGGACGGTCGCCCGCGCCATCAGTTTGATGATCAGCTCGGGGTCCAGTTTCGGCAGGAAGATCATGGAGGCGCGCGCGAACAGCGTGACGTTGCTGGCTACGAACAGGCCGTGGGTGTGATAGATCGGCAGCGCGTGGATCAGCACGTCATCCCCGGTGAAGCGCCAGTAATCGACCAGGCTCAGCGAGTTCGACGCCAGGTTGTCGTGGCTCAGCATCGCACCCTTGGAGCGCCCCGTGGTGCCCGAGGTGTAGAGGATCGCGGCGAGATCGTCGTTGTCGCGCGGGACGGTGGTGAAATCCGCTCCCATTTTGTCGGCTGCCTCGGTCAGCGAGCCCTTGCCATCGGCGCCGAGGGTCTCGACCTCCGCGCTGACCTTGGCCGCGATCGCGCCGATGCCATCGGCCTTCGCGGGATCGCAGACCACCAGCGACGGCTCGGCGTCGGTGATGAAGTAGTCCAGCTCGTTCAGCGTGTAGGCGGTGTTGAGCGGCAGATAGATCGCGCCGGCCCGCACGGTCGCGAGGTAGAGCACGAGGCTCGACACCGATTTCTCGGTCTGCGCCGCGACGCGGTCGCCGGGCTTGACCCCGCGCGCCACCAGCACGTTGGCCATCTGGCCGGCGCGGGCGATCAGCGCGGCATAGCTGATATGTTGGCCGTCGTGGGTTTCGATCGCGAGCCGGTTGGCGTCATCGAGATGATCGAACAGGCGGGAAAACAGGTTGGCATTGGCAGCTTTGTTCATGCAACATTCCATTCGGGCTGCGGCAGGTCGGCCGCGCCAGGTTCAACCTGGCGGAATTGCAGGCTGCATTAGCAAAAACGCCCTTCACAAAGCAACGGAGACAGTTTGCATGACAAATGGCGGGAAACGCGTGGCCTGGGTGACCGGCGGGGGCAGCGGGATCGGCGAGGCCGGCGCCGAGGCGCTGGCCGCGGACGGCTGGACGGTGGTGGTGTCGGGCCGCCGCAAGGATGCGCTTGATGCCGTGGTGGCGAAGATCGGCAAGAGCGGCGGCCAGGCCGAGGCAATGACGCTCGACGTCAGCAAGGCCGCCGACGTCAACGCCGTCGCCGAGGCGATCCTGAAAAAGCACGGCCGCATCGACCTGCTGGTCAATTCCGCCGGGATCAATGTGCCGAAGCGCAGCTGGGCGGAGCTGGAGCTGGAAGGCTGGGACCGGGTGGTCGAGATCAATCTCAACGGCGTGCTCTATTGCATGCGCGCGGTGCTGCCGGCGATGCGCAGCCAGAACGACGGCAGCATCATCAATATCTGCTCCTGGGCCGGCCGCCACGTCTCGAAGATGCCGGGCCCGGCCTACACCACGACCAAGCATGCGGTGCAGGCGTTGACCCATTCCTTCAACATGGACGAATGCGTCAACGGCCTGCGCGCCTGCTGCCTCTCGCCCGGCGAGGTCGCAACTCCGATCCTGAAGCTGCGCCCCGTTGTGCCGTCGGAGGCCGAGCAGGCCACGATGCTGCAGCCCGAGGATCTCGGTCGCACCATCGCCTTCGTCGCCAGCCTGCCGCCTCGCGTCTGCGTCAACGAGATCCTGATCAGCCCCACCTGGAACAGGGGCTTCATCCAGACTCCGGCGAACAGGGATTGATGCCGCACGCTCGCCATCGTCGTTTGCGAATGAGGTGCGAGACGAAGCCAGGCGAGATCCAAACCCGCGAGGGCAGATCGATTTGCCTTCGCGGAAGACGGCTTTACCGCTCGTTGCGTCGGGACGACACGGCACGCGCGAGTGTCGTGAAAGTTTCACGCATCACGAAAACTTATTTTCCGAAACCGCTTTCAAACCCTCCCGTAATTCGAAGCAACGACGACGCTGTCTGAGCACGCCAACGAGCGGTGTCGTTGTTGCCCCTTTATCCCCGGCAGAAACCTGCCGGTTCCTCAATCATCGGGAGACTTTCAATGTCCAAGCGTATTGCTCTGTTGTCCGCCGTTGCCTTCAGCACGCTCGCCCTCACCGCCTCCATCGTTGCTCCGGCGCGCGCCGAGGAAAAGACCGTGATGGTCGGTGGCGCCGCGATGTTTCCCTCGAAGAACATCATCCAGAACGCCGTCAACTCGAAGGATCACACCACGCTCGTTGCTGCCGTGAAGGCCGCCGGCCTGGTGCAGACGCTGGAAGGCAAAGGCCCGTTCACCGTGTTCGCGCCGACCAACGCTGCGTTCGGCAAGCTCCCGGCCGGCACCGTCGACAATCTCGTGAAGCCCGAGAACAAGGCGACCCTGACCAAGATCCTCACCTATCACGTGGTGGCCGGCAAGCTCGATGCCGCCGCCCTGACCGACGGCAAGAAGCTGAAGACGGTCGAAGGCGAAGACCTCATGGTCAAGCGCGACGGTAACCACGTCATGATCATCGACGCCAAGGGCGACAGCTCGATGGTCACCATCTCCAACGTCAACCAGTCGAACGGCGTCATTCACGTGATCGACACCGTGCTGCTGCCGGCGTCCTGAGCTGTCGATGTGCTGAGCCCCGGTCCCGGTCGGGGTGTGTCAGGAGCGAGCCGGGGCAACCCGGCTCGCTTTTTCGTGAAGACGGCTCTTGCCGGCGATACCCGGCAAGCATCGTTTTGATAGCAAGCGTGGTGTAACGAGGCGCAGTTTTCGGGCGTATATTGTCCAACATCAGGTCGAGCGACGGAGGAGAGCCGTGTCCAGCCTAGCAGCCGCCGAAAGTCACCAAACCGTGATACAGGCCAAGATCGTCCAGCCGGCCTGGGTGCGAATCATGCATTGGATCAATGCGGTCGCGATGATCATGATGATCATGTCCGGCTGGCAGATCTACAACGCCTCGCCGCTGTTCGATTTCCGCTTTTCGCACAGCATCACGCTCGGCAGCTGGCTTGGCGGCGCGCTGCTGTGGCATTTCGCGGCGATGTGGCTGTTGATGATCAACGGGCTGGCCTATCTCGCGGTCGGGCTCGCCACCGGCCGCTTCCGCAACAAGCTCCTGCCGCTCACCCCATCCGGCGTGATCGCCGACATCAAGGCGGCGCTGACCTTCAAGCTCGCCCATGATGACCTCACCCGTTACAATCAGGTGCAGAAGCTGCTTTACGCCGGCATCATCCTGGTCGGGATTGTGGTGGTGCTGTCGGGCCTGTCGATCTGGAAACCGGTGCAGCTGTACTGGCTGGTCACGCTGTTCGGCGACTATCCGACCGCACGCTACGTCCATTTCTTCTGCATGGCGGCGATCGTGGCGTTCCTGGTCGTTCACATCGCGCTGGCCGTTCTGGTGCCGAAGAGCCTGCGCGCCATGATCATCGGACGCTGATCAGGGCCTGCCTGAGAGTAAGATATTCAAGGAGACCAAGTCATGGGACGCTTACGTTCACTGCTGATCCCCGGGGTCGACAAGCAACTTCTGGTCCGCGATGCCGTGAAGGTGATGCCGGACCTGGCCCGGCGCCGCTTCATCGCCGGCGGTGCCAGCCTCGGTGCGCTGACGCTCTTGACCGGCTGCGATGTCGTCGACGGCAATTCCGCTGACCAGATGCTGGCGCAGATTTCCAAATTCAACGACGCCGTGCAGGGCTGGCTGTTCAATCCCGATGCGCTGGCGCCGACCTTCGCGGAGAGCGCGATCACCAGGCCGTTTCCGTTCAACGGCTATTACGACGTCGACGAGGCGCCGGAGGTCGACGGCAAGAGCTGGAAGCTCGAGGTGCGCGGTCTGGTCGAGAACAAGAAGTCCTGGACGCTGGACGAGCTCTATGCGTTGCCGCAGGTGAAGCAGGTGACGCGTCACATCTGCGTCGAGGGCTGGAGCGCGATCGGAAGCTGGACCGGCACACCGCTGCGCGATTTCCTCAAGCTGATCGGCGCCGACACGAGGGCCCGCTATGTCTGGTTCCAGTGCGCCGACAAGGACGGCTACAATTCACCGCTCGACATGCGCTCCGCGCTGCATCCGCAGACCCAGATGTCGTTCAAATTCGCCGACGAGATCCTGCCCCGCGCCTATGGCTTCCCGATGAAGATCCGGGTGCCGACCAAGCTCGGCTTCAAGAACCCGAAATACGTGATGTCGATGGAAGTCACCAACGACTACAAGGGCGGCTACTGGGAAGACCAGGGGTACAATTCGTTCAGCGGGAGCTGAATGGCGCAAGCACGGGTGAAGCCGGCTTCCCTCACGCGCCGCGCTTTGGTTTCGCGTTCGTTGGCTTCCTCAGCCGCCAGCCGGCGTCTGTTCGGCGCACGTCAGCGTCGCGTGTCGCCAGGTCTTCCTTGCCGGCGCTGTCCGTTAGCCGAGACGTTACCCGGAGTTTGACGCGATCATCGCCGTCCCAGCCGGCGAACTCCCATTGCTCATAATCCTTGGCCTTGTAGCTCCACTCCAACCGGAGCATTCCATTTTCGATGGTGTAGATCGCGATATCCCGTTTGGTCTCCCAGGCTTCGCTGCTGAACGCCACGGCCAGCCGTTTCCCGCTTGGCGACAAATGCGGATGGTCATCCATCAGCGTGGTCGCTCCCGTCGACGCGCTCACCGCGGCGACGGAGTAGGATTCGTATTGGTCCGCTTCAATGACAAACAATTGCTGGGCGGGATAGTAGGCGCTCAATCGGTACATCAGGCATTTGTCCGCGTCGTTATCGTCGCAAGCGCGATGGTTGCTCAGCAGTGACTTGATCTTTCCGCTTGCGAGAACAAGGCGCAATTCGTCGCCGTTGCGCGAGGCAAGTCCGTTCATTTGGGCGAGGCACTTGGCCTCGAGCTTTGCAGAATCCTGGTTCTGGACCGCCTTTTCCGGCTCGCAATGGATTTCGCCAGACTGGGCGGTGGGCTCAGCACCAGCCGGATTGCAGAGAGACAGTGATGCGAGGATCATGATCACGAGGAGGCGCATTTTCGATTCCGCGAACACATTCATTTACTGCGGGTGTCAGGGCCCCATTGCGTGGGCAGTGGGTCGATCACTTGGATGAATTCCTCTTAAGACTAATATCAAAGGTTGTTCTGTGCAAAGTCGGAGCTTGCCCTGACGAGCATCTGGGGGAGGTTCTTTCCACTAAATCCGGACACGGCCAACCTACGATCTCTGTTTCAACTTCCCCTGAAATCCCGCCAGAATCGCCCCCAGCGCCAGCAGCGCCGCCGAGACGTTCAGCGCATAGGACAGGCTGCCGAGCGCGTCGGTGACGGCGCCGACCGCGATTGGCCCGACCGTTTGGCCGATGCCGAATGCGATCGTCATCGCCGCGATCCCGGCCGGCCATTCCGACGGCGGATAATTGAAACGGACGAAGGCGGTGGTCGATCCGACCACCGCGAAGAAGGCGACGCCGAACACCAGCGCCGAGATCGCCAGCAACAGCGGCGAGTGGCCGAAGATCGGCAGGCTCGCGCCCAGCGCGTTGACGCCGAGAATGATCGTCATCGACAGCCCGCCACGATCGAGCGCCAGCACACCGCGCCAGACCCAGGGTGTCGCGAATGCGCTGACGCCGATCAGGCTCCAGAACAGGCTCTGCGCCGCGGCTCCGCCGCCGCCGTCGCGCACATAGGCGATCATGAAGGTCATGTAGGCAATGTAACCGGCGCCGAACAGGAAATAGGCCGTGAGGTAGATCGCAACCGGCTTGATGGAGAAGCTGGTGCGCGTCGCCTGAGCGGCCAAGGCCGTGGAGTCGAGCGGCGCCAGCAGCAACGGCACGATCATCACGGCCGTGAGCAACGTCAGCGCCCACCACACGATCCACCACGAGCCCGGCCCGAACGTCTGCAGCACGAACGGCGCGATCAGGCCGGACGCGAGGATTCCCATGCCGGGCCCGGCGTAAAACAGGCTCAGGAGAAAGTTGGCGCGTTCCGGGCGCGATTGCGCAATCGTCGCCGCCAATGCCCCGCCGCCGACGAACCCGGCCGCGGCGGCAAAGCCCGCCAGGAGCCGTGCAAAGCTCAGCACGGCGAAGTTCGCCGAGAGCGCGCAGAGCGCCAGCGACAACACGCAAGCGATCGTTCCCCAGCGGACATTCGTGGCCAGCCCAAAGCGCCGGATCATGCGCGACGCCAACAGGGCGCCGGCGAGATAACCGACGGCGTTGATGGTGTTCATGAAGCCGGCCGCCGAATAGGACCAATGCAGGGCATCGCGCATGTCCGGCAGCACCAGCGCATAGGCGAAACGGCCGATGCCGAGGCCGATGGTCGGCGCCAGCGACAGGACAAGGATCAGTCGCGCCAAACGTGCGGGAGAGGGACGATCACAGGCTTTCAACGGCGGGCTCCGGCGGCAGACGCCATTGTGGCAGGCCAAAATGCCGTTGCACAGGCGCGGGGCGGGCAAGGGTGTCTTGCCAATCCCGCAACGGGGCTTTAGCACTCCGCCCGCAAACAACACCGGTCGTCATGGCCGGGCCTGTCCCGGCCATCCACGCCTTCCTTGTCGATCTGCGAACAAGACGTGGATGCCCGGCACAAGGGCCGGGCATGACGATGGAAAGAGGTAAATTCCATGGCGACCCACAAACTGCTGCTCCTCCCCGGCGACGGGATCGGCCCCGAAGTGATGGCGGAGGTGCAGCGCCTGATCGACTGGCTCAATGCCAAGGGCATCGCGCAGTTCGAGACTGAGCAGGGTCTGGTCGGCGGCTCGGCCTATGACGCGGACAAGGTCAGCATCACCGATGCGACCATGGCGAAGGCCAAGGCGGCCGACGCCGTGATCTTCGGTGCCGTCGGCGGGCCGAAATGGGACAGCGTGCCGTACGAGGCGCGGCCCGAAGCCGGCCTGCTGCGCCTGCGCAAGGACCTCGGCCTGTTCGCCAATCTGCGCCCCGCCGTCTGCTATCCGGCGCTGGCGGAGGCCTCGAGCCTGAAGCGCGAGGTGGTCGAGGGCCTCGACATCATGATCGTCCGCGAACTCACCGGCGGCGTCTATTTCGGCGAGCCGAAGACCATCACCGATCTCGGCAACGGCCAGAAGCGCGCCGTCGATACCCAGGTCTACGACACCTACGAGATCGAGCGCATTTCGCGCGTGGCCTTCGACCTCGCGCGCAAGCGGCGCAACAAGGTGACCTCGATGGAAAAGCGCAACGTCATGAAATCCGGCGTGCTCTGGAACGAGGTGGTGACGCAGGTCCATGCGCGCGAATACAAGGACGTTCAGCTCGAGCACCAGCTCGCCGATTCCGGCGGCATGAACCTGGTGAAATGGCCGAAGCAGTTCGACGTCATCGTCACCGACAATCTGTTCGGCGACATGCTCTCGGACATCGCGGCGATGCTGACCGGCTCGCTCGGCATGCTGCCCTCGGCCTCGCTCGGCGAGGTCGATGCCAAGACCCAGAAGCGCCGCGCGCTGTACGAGCCGGTGCATGGATCGGCGCCTGATATCGCGGGGAAGGGACTGGCCAATCCGATCGCGATGCTGTCGTCGTTCGGGATGGCGCTGCGCTACTCCTTCGACATGGGCGCGCTCGCCGACAAGCTCGATGCCGCAATCGCCACGGTGCTGGCGAGCGGTCTGCGCACCGCCGACATCAAGTCGGAGGGCACGACCGCGGTGTCGACGACGGAGATGGGCGAGGCGATTCTGAAGGAATTGCAGGCGCTATACGCGTAAACGCGAGATCGGTCGTCGTCCCGGCTCAAGGCCGGGGCGACGCCCGCGCATACGGAGCGGGCTGCTCTCAGTACGGGGGAAGCGGGATACTTGCCGGATAGCCGCCCATATCCGATGGCGGATTCATCGGCTGCCGGTCGAGCGAACGGTTGTTGATCGAGCGGGCAAACGACGGTCCCGGCGGGAAGGCATAGTCGGAGAACTTGCGGTCGCCCGGCAATACCTCGGTACCGCCATCAAGGAATGAACGCTTGGTGATGTAAACCCGGGTGCGGGGGCCCTGCTGATAGGACACGTTGGGACCGCCCGGACCGTAATTGTAGGAGCTGCGCGCGTTGTCATAAGGGCGCTTGGGGGCCTTGGCGTCTGCTGCTGACATACCGGCAAGAACGCCGGCCAACGCACCTGCCGCCAGCAACAGGGCAAGACGGTTCGCGGCGTGACATTTCAAGTTCATTACATCCTCACGGAGCTGGCGGATCGCCATAGTTAATTCAGCACGACCTTATCCGCCGAAGATGTGGCGCGACAAGGTCAATTGCGCCACACCGGCTGAGATAATGTGCCACATTTCGCGAAAGTTGCATCAATTCCAGCATCTTGGCCTTGATGCCGGCGGCCTGGATCCGACCAATCGCTCAGAGGGCGCCGCGCAGCCGCGGGCTGTCGGCCCGCGTGACCCAGTCAACTGAGTCCGCCGACAGGGACGGGTTGGCGCAACTGCCGCGTCTCAACTCCGCCCGGGCGAAAAACTCGGCCAGCCTCGGATCGTTTCCGGAGGCGAGCAGGGTCAGGCGATTGAGCAGGCAGGCAACGGCCGCGCGCTGCACGGGGGTGCTGGAGCCCTGGCATGACCAGCCCGAGATTTGCAGAGCAGGGTCGTCGATTCGCTTCAGGAAGCCGAGGCAGGCGCCGGGGCCATCCTTGACACCCTCCTTGACGCCCTCCTTGGCTCCGACCGGCCGGACCAGGGCAAAGCTGCCGAACTTGCTGTCGATGACGCCGGCGGTTTCCATATTGGAAGCTCCAGCCGAGGGCATCCGGGCAGCAAGGTCGGCGCGTGGGTCGGCAGTGGCGTCAGCTTCGGCCCCGAGCCGGTAGATCTCCAGCTCAGCCGCCGGCGTATCCCCCGGGCTGGCCCAGCGGAAGGTGTCCTTGCGGCCCCCCTGGGGATGCCGAACGATTTGATAAGTGGCTGATTTAACGTCTGTATCGACGTGGCTGATCGCGTAGGCCAAGTGCGAGCGACCGGCCACTGCCCAGCCCGCTCTTGCGGGCTCGGATGCCTCCTGGCGCGGTAACTCGTTCCAGAACGAAAGCCCGAGAATGCCGAGAAGCGCCAGTGCCAGGATGTACGCGATCACCCGGGCCAACGTGCCGCAGATCTCGTCGACGGCGCTGCTCAGGATCGGGTGAAATCTGTGCGACAAGGGAAATCCGGCCCGATCGGCCCAAAGCGGACGCATGAAAGTTTAGACAACGTGGTAACGTTGTGTTCACGGCGGTTCTCGCATAGAAGCGCTGCCGCTTCCCTTTCGCGACGCGCGTGAGGCGGGGCATTTTTCGTCGGAGAGTCAACGATGGGTTACAAAGTCGCAGTGGTCGGCGCGACCGGCAATGTCGGGCGGGAAATGCTCAACATTCTGGATGAGCGCAAATTCCCCGCCGACGAGGTCGTGGCGCTGGCGTCACGCCGCAGCGTCGGCGTTGAAGTGTCCTATGGCGACCGGACCCTGAAAGTCAAAGCGCTCGAACATTACGATTTCTCCGACGTCGACATCTGCCTGATGTCCGCGGGTGGCGCGGTGTCGAAGGAATGGTCGCCGAAGATCGGCGCCGCCGGCGTGGTCGTCATCGACAACTCGTCGGCCTGGCGCATGGACCCGGATGTGCCGCTGATCGTGCCTGAGGTCAATGCCGACGCGGTCGCCGGCTTCACCAGGAAGAACATCATTGCCAACCCGAACTGTTCGACGGCGCAGCTCGTGGTCGCGCTGAAGCCCCTGCACGACAAGGCGGTCATCAAGCGCGTGGTGGTGGCGACCTATCAGTCGGTGTCGGGCGCCGGCAAGGATGCGATGGATGAATTGTTCCAGCAGACCAAGGCGGTCTACACCAACAGCGAACTGGTCACCAAGAAATTCCCGAAGCGTATCGCCTTCAACGTCATCCCCGAGATCGACGTGTTTATGGAGGACGGCTACACCAAGGAAGAGTGGAAGATGATGATGGAGACCAAGAAGATCCTTGATCCCAAAATCAAGCTCACCGCGACCTGCGTCCGCGTGCCGGTGTTCGTCGGCCATTCGGAGGCCGTCAACATCGAGTTCGAGCATCCCATCTCGGCGGACGAGGCGCGCAGCATCCTGCGCACGGCGCCGGGCTGCCTCGTGATCGACAAGCATGAGCCCGGCGGCTATGTCACACCGTACGAGGCGGCCGGTGAGGACGCCACCTATATCAGCCGCATCCGCGAGGATGCGACGGTGGAGAACGGTCTCGCGCTGTGGTGCGTCTCCGACAATCTGCGCAAGGGCGCGGCGCTGAACGCGATCCAGATCGCGGAATGCCTGATCAACCGCAAGCTGATCACCGCCAAGAAACGGGCCGCGTGAGCCGGCAGTCATGACTGAGCAACCGGCTCCGCATCGCCGACCCAATCCCGTCGAGCGCGGGCTCGAAAGCCTCCTGTTCAATAGCCGCTGGATGATGGCGCCGTTCTATCTCGGCCTTGTCGTCAGCCTTGCGGTGCTGTTGCTCAAGTTCTGCATGGTGCTGTGGGAGTTCATCCTCCACGCGCCGGGCTCCAAGGAGTCCGATATCATCCTCGGCGTGCTCAGCCTGATCGACATCTCGCTGACGGGCAACCTGATCCTGATCGTGGTGTTTTCGGGTTACGAGAATTTTGTCTCGAAGATCGATCCCGGCGGCCATCCGGACTGGCCGGAGTGGATGACCAAGGTCGATTTCGCCGGGCTGAAGCAGAAGCTGCTGGCCTCGATCGTGGCGATTTCGGCGATCCAGGTGCTGAAGGCCTTCATGAACATCGACGCCGCGTTCGACGCCACCAAACTCGGCTGGCTGGTCGGCGTGCATCTGGTGTTCGTGGTCTCGACCCTGGTGCTGGCGCTGTCCGATCGCTGGGGCGGCGATCACGGGAGCAGCGACACGGGTGGGCACTGATTCTCGCGGCGAACAGTTGCGGATGCGGCCTACGCACCCGAACGAGACGGCGGTTTCGTCCGCCCGGCCAGGCCGGCTCGCGCCAGCCTGGCGTGAATGTAGGACGGCGTGATCCCGAAGGTTTGCCGGTGCAGCCTGGAAAAATGCGCGGAGTCGCTGAACCCGGCGCCGATCGCGGCCTCGGTCAGACTGGCGCCGCGAAGCGTCATCCTGCTGGCCGCCCGCAACCGGTTCCAGATCCGGAAGCGTCGGAAGGGAATGCCGATCTCGGCGCTGAACAGATGCAGGAACCGGGACACCGACAGCCCATCGGGTTTGAGCAGCTGCCCCAGCGGCGTGAGGTCGGCGGGATAGCGTCCGAGCCACTCGACCACGCGAGCAATGCGCGAATCGAGCACGGGTGGTCCCGCGCCGGCGCGGGCAAAGTCGACGAGATCATCGAGCAGCTCGCCGGCGAATGCGAGCGACGTGTGGTCCTCGTAGAGTTCGCGGAAGGCCTTGGCTTCCGCCGTCTGGCTGATCAGGATGCGGCCGGACACATCCCACATCGTTCCGAACCGCGTCAGGTCGGCCGCCGTCGCAACGTTGGGCTCGGGATAGAAAACCGCCAGCGGATCGCCGCCAAGCTCCAGCGCGTGCCGCACACCAGCCGGGATCACGGCGGCGCGGCAGCTCATCCAGTCGCCGGCCTCGTTTCCCAGCCGGAACGTGCCGGCCAGTCCGACGATGAAGGCCGGCGCTCCATGCCGGTGCCAGTCGACTGATTCGAGACGTCCCACATACGCCGTCTTGCCGGCGCCGACGCAGAGAATCGCATCAGCGGCAGCAGCTTTGTTCAAGTCCTGCGAGAACGACGTGTCTACAGTCATGAGCCGACATACCCCTCCTGCTTGCAGGAAGTCCGCGCGGCATTTGATGCGTCACCACTTCAGGGTGACAGACGGAAAGGGAGAGATCAATGCGCATGATTTCTGCTCCGGCTCGCTGCGGCCCGCCAAGCCTGAGCCCGCCAAGCCTGCAAACAAGACTGCAGGCCGGTTCACGCCGGTGGCCGCAGCTCGTGGCCCGTCCAGTCGCACTGGTCGCCATTGTCGTGTGTGGCTTGCTTGCGCCGGTGCCGCAGTTTGCCTCGGCGGACGATGCAAAACATCCCGGCATGATACGGATTCCGCGCGACACGCCGTTGACCGAAAAGCACGTCTATCCGCCCGGCGTGGCGCTCGGTGGCTTTGACGGCGCTTATGCGGAGGGAACGGTCTACAAGCCCAGCGTCGTTGCCGGAAACAGGGTCGCCTTCTGGGCGAGCGAGCCCGGGGTCTTGCAGTCGCGCAACTATCCGATCGACGAGTTCGTCTATGTGCTGGAGGGCGACGTGGTCACGATCGACGCCGACGGCACCCGCCGCGAATTCCATCCCGGTGACACCTTCATCATCCCCAAGGGCTGGGTGGGAACCTGGGACATGAAAACGCCCTTCAAGAAGATCATCGTCAATTTCTGATCCGCTCGCGGCAGCCTACCCCGCGTTCGATCCAGCCGCGCCGCGAAATTCCTTCGTTGTCTGGTCGAGCACGAACAGGGAGCCCTCCGCGACCCCGAAATAGGCGCCGTGCAGGTTGAGGACGCCTGCTTCGACCAGCGGCCGCACGAATGGAAACGTCATCAGGTTTTCCAGGCTGCGGAAGATCGCGGCCTTCTCGATGCGGATGGTGAACTCCTGCATCGATTCGCGGTCGCGCTGCTCGACGACCTCGCCGGGCTTGATGAACATCGCCATCCAGCGCCCGATGAAATCGCCGGGCGACAGCGGCTCGATCTTGTCGATGAAGGCGCGGATACCCCCGCATTGGGCGTGCCCGAGCACCACGATATGTTTGATGCGGAGCACGTTGATGGCGTATTCCAGCGCGGCCGATACGCCATGGGCGCCGCCGTCCGGCTGATACACCGGAACCAGATTGGCGACGTTGCGCACCACGAACAATTCGCCGGGGCCGGCGTCGAAGATCACCTCCGGCGAGACCCGGGAGTCGCAGCAGCCGATCACCATCACCTCGGGCGACTGTCCGCGCTCGGAGAGTTCGCGATAGCGGCTCTGTTCGGTCGGGAGCCGCTGGGTGGTGAAGGCCTGGTAACCCTCGAGAAGTCGCTGCGGAAAGCTGATCATGACGATCCCATAACCATATGCGGCTGACATGAACAAGGCTTCCGGGCCGCGCCCCGAAATGTTATCGCGTCCGCTCAGCCTTCCTTTCAGGAACCGAGCCCAGGAACCAAGCCCAGGAATCGAGCCATGACCCGCCCGCGCCGCAGCCTCCTGTTCATGCCCGGATCGAACGCGCGTGCCCATGAAAAGGGCCGCAATCTGCCGGCCGATGGCCTGATCCTCGACCTCGAGGATTCGGTGGCGCCCGAGGCCAAGGCGCTCGCCCGCGACCAGATCGCCCAGACGCTCGCCACCGGCGGCTTCGGTCGGCGCGAGATGCTGATCCGTACCAACAGCCTCGATACGCCCTGGTGGGCCGACGACCTCGCCATGGCGGGCAAGGCGAAGCCGGATGGCATCCTGGTGCCCAAGGTGTCCAGCGCGGCGGACCTCAAGACCGTCGCCGACAGGCTGGACGAGATCGGCGCCGATCCGCAGATCAAGGTCTGGGCGATGATCGAGACCGCGCGCGCGGTGCTGCATGCCGAGGAACTTGCCGCCGCGTCGCGCGACGTGAACCGGCGCCTGGCCGGATTCGTGTTCGGCCCGAACGACATTTCGCGCGAGACCCGGATCCGGATGCTGCCGGGCCGCGCCGCGATGATCCCGATGATGACGCATTGCATCCTGGCGACACGGGCGCATGGCCTCGAAATCCTCGACGGGCCCTACAGCGACTTCAGCAATGTCGACGGCTTCGCGCTGGAATGCGCCCAGGCGCGCGATCTCGGCTTCGACGGCAAGACCCTGATTCATCCCGGCCAGATCGGGGCCTGCAACGCGATCTTCACACCGCCCGCCGAAGAGGTGGCCCACGCCCGCAAGATCATCGCGGCGTTCGAACGCCCCGAAAACGTCGCGCGCGGCGCGATCCAGATCGACGGCCAGATGGTGGAGCGGCTCCATGCCGAGATGGCGCGGCGGACGATCGCCATCGCCGATGCGATGGCAGCGATGGGCTGAAGCATGATGAGATCAGGTTGATCTGACGCAGCACGACAGGTGCGCTCCTCGCCCCGCTTGCCAACTCGGGTTTACCCGAGTTGGCATCCAGATCTGTCGAAGTCGGAGAAATCCGACTTCGATCGGAGAGGGTTGGGGTTGGGGCTGCTTCCAGAAACACCGACTGCACGGTGAGTCCCCCTCACCCGAAATTCGCGTGCCGCGAATTTCGACCTCTCCCCGCAGGCGGGGCGAGGTGGTCCGAGACAGTCGACCGATTCAAGTAAGAGCCATCCCGTTCCAGGCCCTCAGGGATGCCCCGGGACTGAAGAGCCGAGGCTAATTGCGCTTCAGGCTGAGTATGTAGTTCACGATATCGTTGGTCTGCTCCGGCGTCAGCACCAGATTGGGCATGCTGGGATGGCTGCTGCGCAGGAACACCTTCAGCGCGAGCTCGGTCGTTGATGGCTGGTTGGCGACTGCAGCGAAATCAGGCGCGGCTGACGGCGTTCCCGAGGTCCGCGGCTCGATCGCGTGGCAGGCCTTGCACCAGGCCTCGGCCAGCCGGTGGCCGGAGGCCGCGCCGCCAGATTCGGGCGCCGCGCTGCTGGCGGTGTGCGGGCGGATGACGGCAAGCACCGCTACCGCGGCCAAGATCGCGAGGGCGGTGCGGATCCGCCTGTGATGAGACACCGCAATTCCCGAATTCCGATCCACTGGAACCTACTTTGTGGCCGTCCTGCCGAGACGGTCGATGCTAGCAGCGTTGAGACAATAGCCGTCATAATGTTCTGCGGCGGTGCCGGCGATCAGGTCGCGGTCGCATTGGGCCTTTTGGTTGCACATGGCGCAGACGCGCTCCATGTCGCGCAGCAACATCGGCTCGGTCCGGGCCAGTTTGTGCGCGTCGATGCCGAGCGCTCTGAGCATGACCGGGAGTTCGTCGGCGGCATGCGGGCCGCACCGCACCAACTCGTCGAGGTCGTTTGGCGAGACTCGTAGGTCGTCCGCGATCCGGTCGAAATCGGCACGATCCATCTGCCGGAGTTCGTTGAGTTCGCGGCGGTGCTTGAGCCAATCGGCGAACGTGTCGATCAGCAGTTGCACCGCCGGATAGGGCTTGCTTTGCGCGGTCATGGGAACCTCCGGTTCACCGGCAGTTGCCGTTGAAATTCGAAGCTATTTGACCATCAAGTCCGGCAAACGCGGTTGCGTTAGATCAAGGACCGAAGCGATCCGTCGCCCAGGCATAGAGGCTGCCCGGGACCGGCGGCTGGCCGCCGCGGCCCTTGGGCGAGATGTGGAAGCCGATGATCTCGGGATCGCCGATCAGTGCGGAAAAATCGCTGGGTTCGAAGACGAGCCTGGCGTCGGCGTGGACCGCATAAAATGATTTCTTCGGCAGCGCATGGCGCAACGCGCCGTGGCGGCGGGCGAGCGCGGTGAGCGATGCGGGTCCATAGATCGCCACCCGGATGTCGGAGAGGCGGTTTGACTTGCCGCGCAGGCGTCGCATGGCGAAGGTCAGGCGGTGGCGCAGCGCCAGCCAGTCCGGCGTCAGCTCCTCCTGCTGCATCAGCCTTTCAAATGCGGTCACGATGGGATCGCGCGGCGGCAGGTAGAGCACCGAATTGCCGAGCTGGCGCGGGCGCTCCCAGGCGAAATAGGGCTTTTGCGGATCGATCTCGACCGGCTTGAGCAGCAGCACGTCGGCATCGAGCCAAAGCCCCGCGCCTTGCGCCATCAAGCGCATGCGGAAGAAGTCGGAAAACTGCAGGGTGGTCCAGTCGCGCCAGCTGCCGTCGGGCTGGGCCGGGCGCAGCTTCTCGGAGAACGCGTAAGGCAGGATCGCCTCGGCTTCGGCGTTGCCAACGCCACCGGGCAATCCCGGAATCGGGTCGAAACTATAGACCGTGACCGCGTGGCCGGCGGCGACCTGCGAGCGCAGGCAGATCTGCCGGAGGCGATCCAGCGGGCCGCGCCAGAAGGTGACGACGTCGGGTAACATGCGTCACCTTGATCTGGCCGCGCAGGGGCTGATCAGGCCCAGGCCCGTTCGGTCCTGGCCTTGGCCTCATAGGCGTCGATCGAGGATTTCTTTTCCATGGTCAGGCCGATGTCGTCGAGGCCGTTGATCAGGCAGTGCTTGCGGAACGGATCGATCTCGAATTTGACCTTGCCGCCGTCGGGACCGCGGATTTCCTGGTTTGGCAGATCGATGGTCAGGGTCGCATTGGCGCCGCGCTCGGCGTCGTCGAACAGCTTGTCGAGATCCTGCTGGCTGACCCGGATCGGCAGAATGCCGTTCTTGAAGCAGTTGTTGTAGAAGATGTCGCCGAACGAGGTCGAGATCACGCAACGGATGCCGAAGTCCAGCAGCGCCCAGGGCGCGTGCTCGCGGCTCGACCCGCAGCCGAAATTGTCGCCGGCGACCAGCACCCTGGCGCTGCGGTAGGCCGGCTTGTTGAGGATGAAGTCCGGGTTCTCGCTGCCGTCGTCGTTGTAGCGCTGTTCCGAGAACAGGCCCTTGCCGAGGTCGGTGCGCTTGATGGTCTTCAGGTACTGCTTGGGGATGATCATGTCGGTATCGACATTGATGATCTTCAGGGGCGCCGCAACGCCCTCCAGCGTGGTGAACTTGTCCATCGATCGCATATCCCGGTCAAGGTGAAGCAACAGGCAGGTTGATTTATCGCGAATACGACCGCGGTAAAAGGCCCATTTGCGCAATCCTACTCCGCATCGGCTTCAATCGCGGCCATGTCGTCGTCGGACAGTCCGAAATGGTGGCCGATCTCATGGATCAGCACATGCCGGACGATGTGGCCCAAGGTCTCCTCGTGCTCGGCCCAGTAGTCCAGGATCGGCCGGCGGTAGAGCCAGACCATGTTGGGCAGCCGCGCAACGTCAGCATTGCTTTGGTACGGCAGGCCGGTGCCCTGGAACAGGCCGAGCAGGTCGAACTCGCTCTCGGCGTCCATTTCGTCCTGCACCTCTTCGGTCGGAAAATCGTCGACCCGGATGATCAGGCCCTCGCACAGGTTGCGAAACGGCCCGGGAAGTCGCGCGAGAATGTCGTGCGCCACGGTCTCCATCTCGGCCAGCGAAGGTGCTTTCAGGCTCGTCCACATGATATCGAGACTAGCCCGGGTTCCGCGTCGCCGCCTATTGGAAATTATCCCGGTTTTCGCGTAGTTGACGGGCGAGACGAAAACGGTGACCGTAGAGGGTGGATGAAGGTTCGGGTGGGCGTCATGATCCGGGTGGCAATAGCGGCATTTCTGGCTGGTTTGGGTGGGGCGATGTTGCTGCCCGTGGCGGCGCAGGCGGAGCCCGCGACGTCCTGGAGCAGGCTGGCCCAGCCGTCCGGGCCGGCAATCCACCATTCGGCCGCGACGGACGTGTCGGCGCAGCGACGCCCCCGGACGCGGATCAGGATCTATTCGAATTCGCGGCCGGATGACGTCTATCCCCGCTACTATCCCGGGCCGAACGCGTTGCGTGTCTGCAATGCGAATTACGTGCAGGAATTTCGTCCGAGCGGCACCGTGATCGTGCCCCACATGACCTGCTACTGGCGCCGCGGATAGCCAGGCCGGCTCCAGATATCTCATCGCCAGTGCTCGCAGTATCGGCTTCACCGTTGCGAGCAACCGATACCAACAAGCTCATTGCTTGCTGATCCGTCGCGCCCAAGGACGATGACGCGTGCAGGCTGGATCGGTCGGGGAACGAAACGAGAGGTTGAACCGATTTTGCGGCGCGCTGAAGCGCGCCGGTCTTGCCGCTGCGAAAAATTGTCGCTGAGCCAACCGGAACCGCGCGACGCGACGCGCATTCACGTCTGCGACGCAGCTCTTCACGTCAGGTTCAGGTCGCATGCAGGAGTGTAGCTGTTGCGTTGTGCGAGCTGCCTGACGGAATCAGCCTGTCAGGCCGAGGCTCGATCAGCCGAAGGAGACACGTTGATGACGATGACGAAAGTTCTAGGCCTTGCCGCAACGGGCGCGTTGCTTGTTCTGGCCATGCCGGCCCAGCACGCGAGCGCGGGGTCCCTCATCAATCCTGCCGCTGCCGTCGCAGTTCAGGATGATGCGCAGCTCGCTGCGCGGCAGATGACGACCGAAGTCCATTGGCGTCACCATCGCTATCACTACTGGAACCGCGGATATCACGGTGGCTACCATCGCTGGCATCACCGCCATCATCGCCATTGGTAACCCCCGCTCAGCACGGGAGTTGACTGGAATCAAATACAGGCTCCGATGCGTGAGCCTGTATTTGACGAGTTCCGCCACAAATCATTGCTAGCCGTGTCGGTGGCGTGAACTTTTGCCGCAGGAGGTCTCGATGATGAAATGGATCGGTGCAGCCGTTTTGGCGATGATCGCGCTTGTCGTTGGTCCTGGCCGGGTCGAATCGGTCGCCGCCGCGTCGTCGTTGCCGTCTGCCGTTCGTGCGTCGCCAACGTCCGACGCAAGCACCATGCCGACCGATATCAGCGCGCGCCGCCACGTCCATCGCTACCATCACCACTATCGCTACGGCCACCGCCACAATCATCGCTACGGCTACCCCCGCTATTATCCCCGTTACTACGCGCGGCCCTATTACTACGAGCCCGCCCCCTATTATGCACCGGCGCCGCTCCCGTTTGGCTTCAGCTTCGGCTTCGGTCCGTGGTGGTAAGCAGACGCCGACTGCGCCCGCATCCGATGATCGCCCCGCAGGAGTCTCCGGGGAAGCCCGCCGGCGTCGCGTGAGCGCCGCGCTTGGTCGTGCGGCAATGCGCCTCTCCCACGGTCACTAGGGCACACATTCATGTCGCATTCACCTTGTCATCTCTAACTTCATTTGAAGCGATCACAAATGAACACGTTGGACGCGTCTCACCCGTAGGCCCATGACTTTCGTAGTCCACGGCTTTCGGGCTTGAGTTTTCGCGCCCGCACTCAGGGAGATTCACGCATGATCCGAATTCTCGATTCAAGGCGTGGCTTGGTCCGCCTTGGGGTCCGCCTTGGGCTTGCTGCCGCTGCGCTGTTCGTGGTGTCGACCGTCGGCACCAGGCCTGCGCAGTCGATGTCATTGATCAATGCAGGCAACGCGGGTGTGGCCAAGCAGGTCTCGGAGGGCTTGACCACGCAGGTGCGCGGCGGCCACGGCGGCGGTCATGGTGGCGGTCACTTCAGCGGCGGTGGCCACGGTGGCGGCATGCATTTTGGCGGCGGTGGCCACGGCGGCGGTGGCATGCATTTCGGCGGCGGCGGCCACCATGGAGGCGGTATGCATTTTGGCGGCGGCGGCTTCCGATCTGCCCCAGCCTTCCACCACGTTGGTGGGGGCGGACATCACTTCGGGGGACATCATTTCGGCGGTTACAGGTTCGCGCACCACCACCATCGGCACTTCTACCGGCCCTATTACTACGGGTCGTATTACCCTTCGTCGTCCTATTATTATCCTTATCGTCGCTGCCGCGTCGTCTTGACCCACTACGGCCCACGCCGCATTTGCCGTCACAGGCCCTGGCACCGTTGGCATCATCGTCACCACCGGCATCACTATCGCTATTGGTGAGCGGACCGCAGGGGTTTACGGGGCGGTTTGCGGCAAGATAGTGCCTTGAAATAAGAGAGAGGGCGTCGGTCAGGCGCCCTCTTCGTTATTTGCGTCCGATCTTCTTGTTCAGGACCTCAGAGCAATCGCCCGCGAGGCGTTGCAGGAACCCGCCGTTTGTGCGGAAGGGAGCTTACCGCCACTCCCGCACATCAACGAAGTGTCCGGCAATCGCAGCGGCCGCGGCCATCGCAGGCGACACCAGATGGGTGCGGCCCTTGAAGCCCTGACGGCCCTCGAAATTGCGGTTCGAGGTCGAGGCGCAGCGCTCTTCCGGGCTCAGCTTGTCGGGGTTCATGGCCAGGCACATCGAACAGCCGGGTTCGCGCCACTCGAAGCCGGCCTTGATGAAGATCTTGTCCAGCCCCTCGGCTTCCGCCTGCTCCTTCACGATGCCGGAGCCCGGCACCACCATCGCATTGACATGGCCGCTGACGGTCTTGCCCTCGGCGATCTTGGCGGCGGCGCGCAGATCCTCGATGCGGCCGTTGGTGCAGGAGCCGATGAAGACGCGGTCGAGCTTGATGTCGGTGATCCTGGTGCCCGCGGCCAGGCCCATATATTTCAGCGCGCGATGCTTGGAGAGGCGTTTGGCCTCGTCCGCGATCTCATCAGGATCGGGCACGGCGCCGGTGACCGAGATGACGTCCTCGGGCGAGGTGCCCCAGGTGACGATCGGCGGCAGTTTTGCCGCATCCAGCCTGATCTCGTGGTCAAAATGCGCGCCGTCATCGGAGCGCAGCGTGTCCCAATAGCGCATCGCCGCATCCCAGGCCGCGCCCTTCGGCGATTTCGGACGATCGCGCAGGAAGTCGAACGCCTTCTGGTCGGGCGCGATCAGGCCGGCGCGCGCGCCGCCCTCGATCGACATGTTGCAGACGGTCATGCGGCCTTCCATGCTGAGCGCACGGATCGCCTCGCCGGCATATTCCAGCACATAGCCGGTGCCGCCGGCGGTGCCGATCTCGCCGATGATGGCGAGGATGATGTCCTTGCCGGTGACGCCGTCAGGCAGCTTGCCGTCGACGACGGCGCGCATGTTCTTGGCCTTCTTCTGGATCAGTGTCTGTGTCGCCAGCACATGCTCGACTTCGGAGGTGCCGATGCCGTGCGCCAGCGCACCGAAGGCGCCATGGGTCGAGGTGTGGCTGTCGCCGCAGACGATGGTGGTGCCAGGCAGCGTGAAGCCCTGCTCCGGGCCGATCACGTGCACGATGCCCTGGCGCTTGTCGAATTCGTTGTAATATTCGATGCCGAATTCCTTGGCGTTTGCCGCCATCACCCGCATCTGCTCGATGCTTTCGGGATCGGGATTGGGCTTCGAACGGTCGGTGGTCGGGATGTTGTGGTCGACGACGGCGAGCGTCTTCTCCGGGGCATGGACCTTGCGCCCCGTCGCCCGCAGGCCTTCGAATGCCTGCGGCGACGTCACCTCATGCACGAGGTGGCGGTCGATATAGAGCAGGCAGGTGCCATCCTCGGCTTCGTGAACCAGATGGTCGTTCCAGATCTTGTCATACACGGTGGTCGGTTTGGACATGAGCGTCAGCTCCCGAATCAATTTGCGTCACGAGGAAAAGCGCGGGATGCGCGCGATCGAAGGAAACGTCAGCGCGGCGTCACAGCACGCGCGCGAGTTTCGACGTCGCCGAGGTCGCGAAGCGTCCGAAGAAGCGTCCGGGCAGGCGTGAACGGTCGTCGATGACGACGCGCCCGCAAGCCATCCTGGTATGATCTAGAACCATTCGGTCTTCTAACACAGGCCGCGCCATCGCGACAATCGATCGATGGCCGGCGGATGCGATGCGAATGAGATAGTGTGTCGCAACAAAAAAGCGCGGGAGACGCCCGCGCTTTTCTCGCAATTCGATGCGGTCGCGCCTACTCGCCGACGGCGGCGGCGCGCCCGGTCTTCTCGACCTTCTCGGTCTTCTCGACGATACGGGCCGACTTGCCGCGCAGGTTGCGCAGGTAATACAGCTTGGCGCGGCGCACCTTGCCGCGGCGCACCACCTTGATCGAGTCGATCATCGGCGACAGCACGGGGAACACACGTTCCACGCCTTCGCCGTAGGAGATCTTGCGCACCGTGAAGTTTTCGTTGATGCCGCCGCCGGAGCGGCCGATGCAGACGCCTTCATAGGCCTGCACGCGGGTGCGATCACCTTCGACCACCTTGACGTTGACGATCACGGTGTCGCCGGGGCCGAATTCCGGAATGGTCTTGGTCGCCGACAGTTTGTCGAATTGCTCTTTTTCGAGCTGCTGAATGAGGTTCACGGTCAATCTCCATCGGCGGCGCGCCCAGCCTACGCGGGCTGCGCTTGATCCTGCTGTCACTTGCGGATTTCGCGCTTGCTATAAGGCAAAGGCGGGCGCTTGTCACCCGTCTGTCGTGTTTTTTGAGCGTTTTTGGCTTTGCGGCGTTCTTGCCGCCCAAAGATCGGGTCGCCGCATCAGGGTCAGGGCTTCGGCCTCGGCCCGCCGCCACGCCGCCACCTTGGCGTGGTCCCCCGACACCAGAATGTCCGGAATTGGCCGGCCTTCGAAGACCTGCGGCCTGGTGTATTGGGGGTATTCCAATAGGGAGCCGGAGAAGCTTTCCTCGTCCCCCGATTCCGCCTTGCCCATGACACCCGGCAACAGCCGGACACAGGCATCGATCAGGGCAAAAGCGGCGATTTCGCCGCCGGAAAGCACGTAGTCGCCGATGGATACTTCCTCAAGCTGACGTGCCTCGATGACGCGCTGGTCGACACCTTCGAAACGGCCGCAGACGATCAGGGCGCCGGGGCCGCCAGCGAGTTCCCTGACCCGCGACTGGGTCAATGGCCGACCGCGCGGGCTCATCAGCAAGCGGGGTCGATCAGGGCCCATATCGGCCGCATCGATCGCAGCCGCCAGCACATCGGCGCGCAGCACCATGCCGGGGCCGCCGCCGGCCGGGGTATCATCGACGCTGCGATGGCGGTCGGTGGCGGAGGCCCGGATGTCGCGCGCCTCCAGCGCCCACAGGCCGGAAGCAAGCGCCTTGCCCGCGAGGCTGATGCCCAGCGGCCCGGGAAACATCTCGGGGAACAGGGTCAGCACGGTCGCGCGCCAGGGGGATGGATTGGAACTCATGACGCCTTGGTTACGGCACAATCGCCGTGAGATCGAGGCCCTGCATCGCAGCCGCCGCTTCAACCGCCTGCCCGAATTCGGCAAGCCTGAACGTTGTCACCTTGATCGCGGCGAGATCGAGCAAGCCCGTAGCGGCAAGGTGGGCGAGTTGCCCGGGCGCGGTGCGATCATACATGAACTGTCCGACCACCTCCCAGTCGTTCGCGAGCATGTCGCGGAACGACAGCTGAAGCGGCACCTCCGCGCTGCCCATGAGCACCAGTCGCCCGCCGCGTTTGAGCGCGCGCAGGCTCGATAGCGTGGTCGACGTGCTCCTGGCGTTGCCGAGCAGATCCAGCGCGACATCGGCCGTGCCATCGGCGGCCTTGCGCAGCGTCGCCAGATCATTGTCGCTCTCGCCGGTGACGACGGCGGGAACGACGCGCGGGCCGAACGCCGCGCGCAACGATTCGAGCGCCTCGGCCTTTCGCCCGGCGGCGATCACCCGCCCGGCGCCCATGGCAACCGCGAGCATGACCGCGCCTGAGCCGAAATAGCCCGTCGCACCGTTGACGATGATGGTGTCGCCGCCACGCAGGCCGCTTCGCTGCAGCCCGCCGAACGGCACCATCAGTTTTGCCAGCCCGATCAGTTCGGTCGCGGGTCGGTCATCGAGGCCGACCAGCGGTGTGACGCAGGCGGCCGGCCAATGCGCCTGTTCGGCAAAGACACCGTCGCGCCAGCGCGCCTGCAGGCCGAGCGCGGCCGGCATCGTCGCCATCGCCGTCAGTCCGATCAGGATCTGCGGCGGCTCGGCGGTCGGCACGTCGCCGCGCAGATGCGGACTCAGAAAAACCCGATCGCCGGCTTTGACATGCGTGACATTGTCGCCTGTCGCCACCACGCGGGCGATCGCGTTGGTGCCGGGCACGAAGGGCATCGGCGGCAGGCTGTAGGGAACCGAGCCCGACAGCACCTTGCCGGTGTACGACAACACCATGCCGGCTTCGATGCGGACGATGACCCCGTCAGAGGCGGCCTCTGGCGTCTCGACCTCGTCGAAGCGCAGATCGTTGTGCGCATGCAGGCGCCAGGCTCTGTGGGTTGCCATATCAGTCACTCCCGGATTGACGTCGTCCCGGACAGCCGAGCGAAGGCGATCCGTCACCTATGACCGCGGTTCGCCTTCGGGCTCCTCACCCTCGATTTCCTGCGGCAGTTCGATCACCACGCGCCCGCCTGCGATATCGACGGTCGGCACCACGGCGTCGGTGAACGGCAGCAGCAGGGTCACGCCGTGCGGCGGTGCGATCTCGATGATGTCGCCAGCGCCGAAATTATGGATGGCGACGACGCGGCCAACCGGTTCGTCCGCCGCGGTCACCGCGGTGAGCCCGATCAGGTCGGCGTGATAAAATTCGCCCTCGTCGGTCGCCGGCAGCTGGTCGCGGCCGACATAGAGTTCGATGCCGTTGAGGCGCTCGGCCTCTTCGCGGGTGGTCACGCCCTTGAAGGTCGCGACCAGATGATCCCTGGCCTGGCGCGCCTCGCCCACTTCGAACCGGCGGGTGCCGTCCCTGGTTGCGAGCGGCCCGTACTGCTTCACCGCGAATGGATCCTCGGTGAAAGTCCACAGCTTGACCGCGCCGCGCACGCCATGCGCGGCGCCGATCCGGGCGACGCAGATTTGAGCGGTCACCGCCGCGCGCCGCTACGCATTACGTCACTTCTTGGCGGCTTCAGCGAGCGCCTTGCGCTCCTTGCGCGGCACGGCCTTTTCCGGATTGCTGCGCGCGGCGCGCTTGACGATTCCGGCGGCGTCGAGGAAGCGCGTCACCCGGTCGGACGGCTGTGCGCCCTTGGCGAGCCAGGCCTTGACCTTGTCCAGGTCGAGCTTGAGCCGCGCCTCGTTGTCCTTCGGCATCAGCGGATTGAAATGGCCGAGCCGCTCGATGAAGCGGCCATCGCGGGGAAAACGCGAGTCGGCGACGACGACGTGGTAGACCGGACGCTTCTTGGTGCCTGCGCGAGCGAGGCGGATGACGACTGACATATGGTGCTCCTGAGTGTTGTTTGAACTATGCGATTAACTGACCGTCATTCCGGGGCGACGCGAAGCGGCGAGCCCGGAATCCATAACCACGATCGTGAGTATGGATTCCGGGCCCGCGCGAAGCCGCGCGTCCCGGAATGACGAGTGGAGAGAGGCAATGACGAAACTCTCATTTCTTCTTCCCCAGTCCGGGGAAGCCGCCGAGCCCGGGCAGGGTCGGCTTGTTGCTGAGGCCGGTGAGACCGGGCAAATCGGGCAGGCCGGTGCGCAGGCCGGCGGGAAGATCCTTCGGCAGCGACGGCATGCCGCCCGCTCCGCCGCCCATCTTGTCGGCGAGCGCCTTCATCTGCTCGGGTGAGGGCGCAGCGCCGCCGCCAAAGCCCATGGCCTGCGCGATGCCGGCCATGGGGCCACGCTTGCCGGACCCCATGGCCTTCATCATGTCGGCCATGTTGCGGTGCATCTTGAGCAGCTTGTTAACATCCTCGACCCTGACGCCGGCGCCGGCCGCGATGCGCTTCTTGCGGCTGGCCTTGAGGATGTCGGGGCTCTTGCGTTCCTGCCGCGTCATCGAATCGATCACCGCGACCTGGCGCTTGATCACCTTGTCGTCGATCCCGGCGGCGGCGATCTGGTTCTTCATCTTGGCAATGCCGGGCATCATGCCCATCAGGCCGGAGATGCCGCCCATGCTCGCCATCTGCAGCAACTGGTCGCGCATGTCGGCGAGATCGAACTGGCCCTTGCGCATCTTCTCGGCGGTGCGCGCGGCCTTTTCGGCGTCGATATTGGCGGCGGCCTTTTCGACCAGCGAGACGATGTCGCCCATGCCGAGAATGCGGCCGGCAATCCGGCTCGGATGGAAATCCTCCAACGCGTCGGTCTTTTCGCCGGTGCCGATCAGCTTGATCGGCTTGCCGGTGACCGCGCGCATCGACAGTGCCGCGCCGCCGCGGCCATCGCCGTCGACCCGTGTCAGCACGATGCCGGTCAGCCCCACGCGCTGGTCGAAGGCGCGCGCCAGATTGACCGCGTCCTGGCCGGTCAGGGCGTCCGCCACCAGCAGCACTTCGTGCGGGTTGGCGGTCGTCTTGATGGCGGCGGCCTCGGCCATCATGTCTTCGTCGAGCGTGGTGCGGCCGGCGGTGTCGAGCAGCACGATGTCGTAGCCGCCAAGCTTGGCGGCTTCCAGTGCGCGGCGTGCGATCTGCGGCGGGGCCTGGCCGGCCACGATCGGCAGGGTCGCGATCTCGAGATCGCGCCCGAGCACGGCGAGCTGTTCCATCGCCGCCGGGCGATAGATGTCGAGCGAGGCCATCAGTACCTTGCGCTTGTCGCGCTGGGTGAGGCGGCGGGCGAGCTTCGCGGTGGTGGTGGTCTTGCCGGAGCCCTGCAGGCCGACCATCATGATGGCGACCGGCGACACCGCGTTGAGGTCGATGGTCTGGCCGTCCGAGCCGAGCGTTGCGACCAGTTCGTCATGGACGATCTTGACCACCATCTGGCCCGGTGTGACCGACTTGACCACGGTGGCGCCGACCGCCTGCTCGCGCACGCGCTCGGTGAAGCTCCTGACCACCTCGAGCGCCACGTCGGCCTCGAGCAGCGCGCGGCGCACCTCGCGCATCGCTGCATCGACGTCGGCCTCCGAGAGCGAGCCACGCCCCGTCAGCCGATCGAGAATGCCACCAAGCCGTTCCGACAGATTGTCGAACAATGCCGTTGTCCTCTAGTCCTGCCTGAGTGCAGGCGCCGCGTCACTCACTGCCCGTCATACCCCGCGAAAGCGGGGTATCCAGTACGCCGCAGCATCTCGATTTAAACGAGGTGCTCTGGAATACTGGATCACCCGCTTTCGCGGGTGATGACGATCTGTTGTGCCTCGGCACGGATGCCAAGACATCAGTCCAAACAATTATGCGCCCGAGGGCGCATAGCGCTGTCGGGCGTGAACCTCCGATCTCCAGGACCGGTCGGCGGGTCGAAAAGAACGTCTTTCCGATGAATGCAGCGGGTTAAACCCCCGCGAGCCCCAAAAGTCAAGGAAATGGGATCGGTCCCGGCGAATTCGTGAAGGGTCGTTCGCCAGAGCACCCTTGCCCAAATCGATATTTTAGGGCCAATCGGGGGTCGAAAATGACCCGCCGCCGCCCCAAGACCTATTCCGGACCGCCCTCCGATCATTTCGATGGCACCCGCTTCTTCGATCCCGACGGCGTGCCGCCGAAATCGCTGGGCGACGTGCTGCGCTGGCAGTTCGGCTCGCGCCGCGAGCGCCAGGCCTGGCCCGCCTGGGTGCCGAGCCCGCATGCCGACATGCCGCCCGCGCGGGTCGACGGTGGCAAGGTGCGGCTGTCCTTCGTCGGGCATGCCAGCTGGCTGATCCAGACCGCGGGCCAGAACATCCTGATCGATCCGGTCTGGTCGATGCGGGTCTCTCCGGTGCGCTGGGCCGGCCCGAAGCGCCGCAACGATCCCGGCATCGCCTTCGCGGCGCTGCCCGAGATCGACACCGTGCTGGTGTCGCACGGCCATTACGATCATCTCGACGTCCCGACGCTGTCCATGCTCGCCGCGACCCACGCGCCGCGCGTGATCACCCCGCTCGGCAACGACATTGCGATGTACACGGCCGATCCCCTGATCAAGGCTGAGGCGTTCGACTGGCACGATCGGGTGGATCTCGGCAATGGTCTCGCCGTGACCCTGGTGCCGACCCGGCACTGGTCGGCACGCGGGCTGTTCGACCGCAACATGGCGCTGTGGGCGAGCTTCGTGCTGGAGACCCCGGCCGGGAAGATCTACATCGTCTGCGATTCCAGCTATGGCGAGGGGACGCATTTCCGCCGGGTCGCCGATGCGCATGGCCCGCTGAAGCTCGCGATCCTGCCGATCGGCGCCTATGAGCCGCGCTGGTTCATGCGCGACCAGCACATGAACCCGCAGGATGCGGTGCAGGCCCTGCTGGACTGCGGAGCGGAAAGCGCGCTGGCGCATCATCACGGCACCTTCCAGCTCACCGACGAGGCCATCGACGCGCCGGTCGCGGCGCTCGGCGAGGCGCTCGATGCGGCGCAAGTCCCGCGCGAGCGCTTTACGGTGCTGAAGCCGGGGCAGGTCGTGGAAATCTGATCCGATCTACCCGCGCCATCGTCCCGGACAAGCGAGCGTAAGCGAGCGCGATCCGGGATCCATAACCACAGTCGCTAGTCGTTGGTAAAGATTGGGCCGCAGCTCAATCCAACCGCGAAAGCCTGTGGTTATGGGTTCCCGCCTTCGCGGGAACGACACTGTTGGCTGTGACGTCACTGCCCCGGCTTGATCGCCCAGGTCATGCTGACCGTGACCGACAGCGTCTCTTCGCCCTGCGCGACCGGCGGCGCGCCGGCCGCCATCGGCGCCACCGCCAGCGTCTTGGCGCGGAACATCGGGACGGGGGCGCCTTCCTCGGCAATGCTCAGGGGCGCGCCCAAGGTCACGCCGGCGGCCCTAGCATAGATTTCGGCCTTGCGGCGGGCGTCCGCGACCGCCTTTTCGCGGGCCTCGTCGAGCAGTTTCGAGGCCTGCGTCACGGTGAAATTGAGGTTGCCGATGTCGTTGGCCCCGGCCGCGACCAGGGTGTCGATCACGCTGGCGACCTTGGCAAGGTCGCGCAGCTTGATGCTGACCCGGTTGGAGGCGCGATAGCCGACCACCATTGGAGGGCCGGATACGGTGGATCCGGGACGGTTCTGGGCATATTGCGGCTGCAGTGACAGCCGCGAGGTCTGATAGTCTTTGTCTGCGATCCCGGCGCCCTTCAGCGCCTGCACCACCTTGGCCATGGCGGCATTGTTGGCTTCGGACGCTTCCCGCGCGGTCTTGCCGTCGGAGGCGACGCCGGCGTCGATCTGTGCCAGGTCCGGCGGCACCGACACCGTGCCCTCGCCGGTGACGGAAATAGCCGGCGGGACGTCGGTCTCTGCCAGCGCCGGGGTGACCAGCGACAGCGCGGCGGCGAGCACGAGTGGGGCGGGGCGATGCATCACTTCAGCGGCACGTAGACGTTGATCACGAGCTTGTCCTCGGCCGTCTTCAAGGGATCGGTCATGTATTCCTCGATGAAGGTGTCCTTGGCCTCCAGGCGCTTCTCGTCGAGGTGATTGGTGATCGCCTCATAGGTGTTGTCCATGTTGTCGTAGGAGCCGCGATGGACGAACTTCAGCGCCTTGCCATCAGGCGACTTGCCGATGCTCATACCCTTGCCGAGGTTCTTCGGCTCTTGCTCGACCGGAATTTCGGCAAGATAAGTGAAGCCGTTGTCATCCGTGGAGGTGTAGACGATCATCGGATTGCCCGTGGGCTTGATGCCCTGCTTGTCGAGCAGCGCGGTCAGGGTCTTGAAGGACTCGATCAGGGCATCGAACGCCGCATCCCAGTTGGCGTTGCCCTTGGCGATCAGGACCTTTTTCGGCTCGAGCGTGAACGGCTCGCCGAAGGGATCCGCGGTCTGGACGTCTGCGGCCGGAGGTGGTGCCGGCGTTGCGCTCGCGGCCGGCGCTGGGGCCGCGCTCGGCGCGGGGCTTGCGGAGGCGGCCGGGGGCGCGGGATTTGCCGACGGCGCAGGACTTGAGGGCGCAGAACTCGAGGGCACAGGACTTGAGGGCGAAGGACTCGCCGAGACGGCGGGAGCCGGGGTCGACTGGGCCAGTGCGGCTTCGAAACTAAAGATCAGGGCGAGCGCCGGGAGCAGCGCGGCCAGTGCAACGCGGAAAGGACGGACAGTCATTTGGTCGTCTCCAGGGCCACGGCAACGGACATGGGCGGGGTGTCCGGCAAGCGCGGCGGAATATCGTTTCTTAACATGCGAGCGAGGCCTCCGTCCTATGACAGATCGGTCATTTGACGGGTGACGTGGATTTGATTTTCGCAACCAAGTTCCCGCGAGTCTCCCCTGCGAATGGTGCGAATATGGAACCGGGAGACGAGCGGACTGGCCAAATAGCAGTCTTCGGCCATATAAGGCAGATACAAATCGGATATTTTCATGAGCGCGCTCGCCAATCACCCCTTCAGCAAGATGAACGGCATCGGCAACGAGATCGTCGTGGTCGATCTGCGCGGGTCCAGGGCCCCGGTCACCCCTGACGAGGCCCGCGCGGTGGCCTCCGCCGTACCCTATGACCAGCTGATGCTGCTGCAGCCGCCGCGGCTGGAGGGCACCGAGGCCTTCATCCGCATCTACAACAATGACGGCTCGGAGGCCGGCGCCTGCGGCAACGGCATGCGCTGCGTGGTGCGCAAGCTGTTCGGAGAGAGCGGCCAGCGCGCGGCGACCTTCGAGACCCCGGCCGGACTGCTGAATTGCTGGCAGGGGCCGGCTGATGACCTCTACACCGTCGACATGGGACCGCCGAAGTTCGGCTGGCAGGACATTCCGCTGGCGGAGGAGTTTCGCGACACCCGCTATATCGAATTGCAGATCGGGCCGATCGATGCGCCGATCCTGCATTCGCCGTCCGTCGTCAACATGGGCAATCCGCACGCGATCTTCTGGGTCGACGACGTCAACGCCTATGATCTCAACCGCTTCGGGCCGCTCCTGGAAAATCACCCGATCTTTCCGGAACGCGCCAACATCACGCTCGCCCATATCGTCGACCGCGATCACATCACCATCCGCACCTGGGAGCGCGGCGCCGGCCTCACCCGGGCCTGCGGCTCGGCGGCCTGCGCCACGGCGGTCGCCGCGGCGCGGCTGAAGCGCGCCAACCGCATCGTCCAGATCTCGCTGCCGGGCGGCGATCTCACCATCGAATGGCGCGAACGCGATGACCACGTGCTGATGACGGGGACGGCGACGTTCGAGTTCGACGGGCAATTCGATCCGGCGCTGTTTGCCTCGGTCGCCTGAATGGCCGTCGACGTCATCACCTTCGGCTGCCGCCTCAATGCCTGCGAAGCCGAGGTGATCAAGCGGGAGGCTGACAACGCTGGGCTCGCTGACACCATCATCATCAACAGTTGCGCTGTCACCAACGAGGCCGTGGCGCAGGCGCGGCAGTCGATCCGCCGGCTGAAGCGCGAGCGCCCCGAGGCGCGCATCGTCGTCACCGGCTGCGCGGCGCAGACGCAAGCCGCGATGTTTGCCGGCATGGCGGAAGTCGATCGTGTGCTCGGCAACGACGACAAGATGCGCGGTGAGGCGTGGCGCGCCACGGCGGCCGCGCTCGATGCCGGCACTCTCGGTGCAGATATTGCCGGCGCCGGCAAGATCGCGGTCACCGACATCATGACGGTGAAGGAGATGGCGCCGCATCTCGTCGACGGTTTCCAGAGCGGCCTGCCGCGCGTCTTTGTGCAGGTGCAGAACGGCTGTGACCACCGCTGCACCTTTTGCATCATCCCGTTCGGTCGCGGCAATTCGCGCTCGGTGCCGATGGGCGCGGTGGTCGACCAGGTGCGCAGGCTGGTCGCGCGCGGCCATGCCGAGATCGTGCTCACCGGTGTCGACCTCACCAGCTATGGCGCCGATCTGCCGGCTGCGCCGAAGCTCGGCGTGCTGGTCAAGCAGATCCTGCGCCATGTGCCGGAATTGCGCCGCCTGCGGATCTCGTCGATCGACTCCATCGAGGTTGATCACGACCTGCTCGACGCCATCGCGGGCGACCAACGGCTGATGCCGCACCTGCATCTGTCGCTGCAGGCGGGCGACGACATCATCCTGAAGCGGATGAAGCGCCGGCATGCCCGCGCCGACGCGATCGAATTCTGCGCGCAAGTGCGGCGACTGCGTCCGGACATCGCGCTCGGCGCCGATCTGATCGCGGGTTTCCCGACCGAGACCGATGACATGTTTGCTCGCTCGCTCGATCTGGTCGAGGAATGCGGCCTCACCTTCCTGCATGTGTTTCCCTATTCGCCGCGCCCTGGCACGCCGGCGGCGCGCATGCCGCAGGTGGCGGGCGCGGTGATCAAGCAGCGCGCGCGACGTTTGCGCGCGGCGGGCGAGGCGGCGTTGCGGCGGCGGCTCGCCTCCGAGATCGGGGCGGTGCGCGAGGTGCTGATCGAAAGTGCGACGCAGGGCAGGACCGAACATTTCCTGCCGGTCGCGATTGCCGGCGAGGCGCCGGGCGCGGTCAAACGGCTACCGATCACCGGACGTGACGGACTGCGACTGACGGTCTGAGGGTGAAGCGTCATCGATCCTCATCAGGCAGCAAAACGACAAAGCCGATCGAGCCGTTTGGTTCGTGGCTGCTACACGGACGGGCGCGATTGGCCGAAGCGTAGACCGTTGGTCAGCGCGCGCTCGCCTCACATCGGCTGTCATCGCCCGCGAAGGCGGGCGATCCAGTACGCCGCGGCTTCTCGGTCGATCGCGAGCCCCTCTGGAATACCGGGTCACCCGCTTTCGCGGGTGACGACGGCCGGGCCTGGTGATGACGGCGGAGTTTGTGGCTCGATGGCCCGCAACAGCGCGCTATTCCCCGTTCCACCCGCAGGCCCTGAGCCGCTCGTGCACATGCGCCAGCGCCGGCCCGGCAGACCAGCCGCAGGCCACCACAGCTGTCGTACCCAAAATATTGAAAACAACCCCATGCAAAGTAGCCGAGGCCAGTACGCCGCGGCGTCTCGGTCGATCGCGAACTTCTCTGGAATACTGGATCATCCGCCTTCGCGGATGATGACGGCGGAGTTGGTGGGTGGACGACGCAGACGGGCGGGCGAAAGCGTGGACGGTCGGCGAGTGCGCGCTCGCCCCACATTGGCTGTCATCGCCCGCGAAGGCGGGCGATCCAGTACGCCGCGGCTTCTCGGTTGATCGCGAACGTCTCTGGAATACTGGATCATCCGCCTTCGCGGATGATAACGGCGGAGTTGGTCGGTGGACGACGCAGACGGGGCGGGCGAAAGCGTGGACGGTCGGCGGGTGCGCGCTCGCCTCGCATCGGCTGTCATCGCCCGCGAAGGCGGGCGATCCAGTACGCCGCGGCTTCTCGGTTGATCGCGAACGTCTCTGGGATACTGGGTCACCCGCTTTCGCGGGTGGCGACAATTGAAATTGCCGCGAGATTGCCGCCTCACGCCCCGTTCCACCCGCACGTCCTGCGCCGCTCGTGCATGTGCGCGGGCGCCGGCGCGGTCACCTTGTTCCTGGAGATCGGGATGCCGATCGCGCGGGAATGCTGATGCAGGCGCGGCTCGCCAAAGCGTGGAGAGTTCTCGTTGCGCAGGCGGCGTAAACTTTGCCTGCGTGCCGTAGATATTATCGCTGACGATGGGCCAGCCCAGGGCTGCCGCATGCACCCGCCATCGGATCAGACAAGACAAATTTCCGTCTTGGTGAGGACGACTGATCCGGGTTAGGGTGGCAGCATGACCGACCCGACCACCCGCGCCGTGCCCTCCGCGCTTCCGCCGAGCGAGGCGGAACTTGCCGAATGGCAGAGCTTGAGCCGCGAAGAGCAGCTTGCCCGTCACCGGGAAATTTTGCAGCATCCCGATTGCCAACGCATCACCGATAGGACGATGGACGATATTCGCGCCAAGGCGCAACTGCGCGCCGCCGCTCGCCGTGGCTGACGTCAAGCTTTCGGCTCGCGCTGAGGCCGATCTGCTCGACATCTACGATTATGCGGAAGGCGCCTTCGGTGCTTATCAGGCCGAGGCTTACCTTGCGGGACTGGAGCGCACCTTCGACCTGCTCGCGAACTTCCCGCGCATAGGTGCGACCGTCGACGAAATCATGCCGGGTTATCGTCGCTTTCGGTTTCAGGCGCATGTCGTGTTTTACAGTGAGGATCGCAGCGGAGTGGTGATCCGTGCGATCCTGCACCACTCCCGCCAGATCAGGTCCGGCCTGTTCGACTGATGCGGCGTGGCGCTGTTTCGCTCGTCGTCAGCCTCAAGCGCTGGAGGCTGTTTTTTCCCCGTTCCACCCGCACGCCCTGAGCCGTTCGTGCATGTGCGCGGGCGCCGGTGCCGTTACCCGCACCGGTTCCCTGTTCCTGGAGATCGGGATGCCGATGGCGCGGGAATGCAGATGCAGGCGCGGCTCGCCGAAGCGCGGACCGTTGCCATAGATGTTGTCGCCGACGATCGGCCAGCCTTGGGCCGCCGCATGCACGCGCAATTGATGGGTGCGGCCGGTGATCGGTTCCATGGCGAGCCAGGTCAGCCCCTCGCCCCGCCCCAGCACCGTCCAGTTCGTCACCGCCGGTTGGCCCTCGGGATCTGGCTTTTGCCACCAGCCGCGCTCGGCGTTGAGGCGGCCGAGCGGCAGGTCGATGGTGCCCGCGTCCTCCGCCGGTCCGCCCTCGACCACGGTCCAATAGGTCTTGGCAATGCGGCCATGCTTGAACAACAGCCCGAGCGACGCCGTTGCCTTGCGATGGCGTCCCAGAACGAGACAGCCCGAGGTGTCCTTGTCCAGCCGGTGGGCCAGGACCGGCGGACGCGGCAGGCCGAACCGCAGCGCGTCGAACGAGGCCTCCAGGTTGGCGCCGCCCTTGGGTCCGCGATGCACCGGCAGCCCGGGAGGCTTGTCAATGACCAGCATCAATCCGTCGCGATGGAGCACGCGGGCGAGGATTTCGTCGGCGGTGAGGCCGGGAACCTCCGTTGATCTGTCGAGACTTTCGCTCATGGCGCGAAACCGCTAACACGTCCCCACCATGAACGATACAACCTCCGAAACACCGAAGCTGAGCTGGTGGCGCCGGCTGTCGAGCGGGCTGAAGCGCACGTCGAGTTCGCTGGGATCCGCGGTCGCCGACCTCGTCACCAAGCGCAAGCTCGATCGCGCCATGCTCGACGATATCGAGGATGTGCTGTTGCGCGCCGATCTCGGCACCGAGGTGGCGGCGCGGATCGCTGCCGCGGTCGGCCACGGGCGCTACGACAAGGCGATCAGCGCCGACGAGGTCAAGAGCGTGGTCGCGACCGAGGTCGAGAAGGTGCTCAGCTCCGTGGCGAAGCCGCTCGTGATCGATGCGTCGCTGAAACCATTCGTGATCCTCGTCGTTGGCGTCAACGGCTCCGGCAAGACCACCACCATCGGCAAGCTCGCGGCGAAACTCGACGCCGAGGGCCGCAAGGTGATGCTGGCGGCCGGCGACACCTTTCGCGCCGCCGCGATCGAGCAGCTCAAGGTCTGGGGCGAACGGACGAAATCGCCGGTCATCGCCGGCGCGCAAGGCTCGGATTCGGCGAGCCTCGCCTTCACCGCGCTGACCGCGGCGAGGGAGCAGGCGCGCGACGTGCTCTTGATCGACACCGCGGGCCGGCTGCAGAACAAGGCCGAGTTGATGAACGAGCTGGAAAAGGTGGTGCGCGTCATTCGCAAGGTCGATGTGTCGGCGCCGCATGCGGTTCTCCTGGTGCTGGACGCCACCGTGGGACAAAATGCGCTGTCGCAGGTCGAGGCATTTCATCGTATTGCCGGCGTCACCGGCCTCGTCATGACCAAGCTCGACGGCACGGCGCGGGGCGGCATCCTGGTCGCGCTCGCCGAAAGACACAAACTGCCGGTGCATTTCATCGGCGTCGGCGAGGGCGTCGACGATCTTGCGCCGTTCACGGCGCGCGATTTCGCAAGAGCGATCGCTGGAATGGATGCTTGAGGTTCCTCTTGTCATGCCCTGCGAAAGCGGGGCATCCAGTACGCCGCGCCGCCGGTTATAGACCGAAGCGGTCCGGATTACCGGATCACCCGCATTCGCGGGTGATGACGGCAACGCAGGTTACATGATGGACAAGACCCAACCGCACCCGCTGTTCAAGCTTGCGACCGAACTCGGCCCCCTGATCGTGTTCTTCGTCGCCAACGCCAAATTCAATCTGTTCGTGGCAACTGGCGCCTTCATGGTCGCGATCGTGGCCGCGATGATCGCCTCCTATGTGGTGACCAGGCACGTGCCGCTGATGGCGCTGGTCACCGGCGTCATCGTGCTGGTGTTCGGCACGCTGACGCTGGTGCTGCACGACGAGACCTTCATCAAGGTCAAGCCGACCATCATCTACGGCCTGTTCGCGGCCATTCTCGGTGGCGGGCTGCTGTTCGGCCGCTCCTTCATCGCCATCCTGTTCGACCAGATGTTCAATCTGACGCCGCAGGGCTGGCGCAGCCTCACCTTCCGCTGGGCGCTGTTCTTTCTCGCGATGGCGGTCCTGAACGAGGCGATCTGGCGCACCCAGAGCACGGATTTCTGGGTCGCGTTCAAGGCGTTCGGCGTGATTCCCCTGACCATGATCTTTGCCATCACCCAGATGCCGCTGATCAAGCGCTATCACCTGGAGCCGGTGTCGCTGCAGGCGAGCGAAGACGATGCGGGGGATGTGAGCAAGGGGTAGGTGCTTCTTCTCCCTCGCCCCTCTCTTGCGGGGAGAGGGTTGGGGTGAGGGGCTGCTTCCACAAACACCGACTGCGCGGTGAGCCCCCCTCACCCGAAATTCGCGTGCCGCGAATTTCGACCTCTCCCCGCACGCGGGGAGAGGTTAAGGTCCGCCTCAACTTCCCGCCTTCAGCGCCTTGTCGATCTCACCCTTCAGCACGCTCTCGATATTCTGCGGCGTGATCGGGCCGACCAGCTTGTAGAGGATGGTGCCGTCGCGCCCGACGATGAAGGTTTCGGGCACGCCATAGACGCCCCATTCGATGCCGGCGCGGCCGTTGCCGTCGGCGCCGACGATGGTGAAGGGGTTGCCGTAGCGCCCCAGGAAGCGCCGCGCGTTGTCGGGGGCGTCCTTGTAGTTGATGCCGACCAGCTGGAACCGCTTGTCCTTGGCCAATTCGGTCAACAGCGGCGCTTCGTCATGACAGGGCACGCACCAGGAGGCCCAGACATTGACGAGGCTGACCTTGCCCTTGAACGATGCGGGGTCGAGGCCGGGCACCGGGGCGCCGTTGCTGCTGAGTCCCTCAATCGGGGGCAGCGCGGTTGGCGGCGCCGGCCGGCCGATCAGGGCGGAGGGAATCCGCGCGGGATCGCCGCTGCCGAGCCGAAACCAGAACAGCGCCGCAAGGCTTGCGAACAGCACCAGCGGCAGCGCCATCATGACGCTGCGGCGGCGCGGCGGCGTCGCCGGAGTGCTCAACTCGCTCATCGGATCTCCGTCGCGCTGCGCCCGGAGCGCCTGACCACGCCACGCTGCTCGAGGTCGCGCAGGCGCCGGGTCTGGCCGCGATAGTCGATCGCGATCCAGCCGATCAGGACCGCCACCACGACGGCTGCGAGCAGATAGGAGGTCAGGACGAAGGAGGCGTAGGGGCCGAGCGCCATGAGCTTATGCCGTTCCGATTGTGGGCTTCAACGCGCCCTGGTCCCGCATGCTGTCGTTCGCAACGGCGCCAGCCTGCGACGCTTCAGATGTCTGCGACGCCTGCATCATCTGCAGGCTCCGCACCCGGCGGCGCAGGATCTCGTTGCGCATGGCGGCGAGATGCAGCGTGACGAACAGCAGCGAGAAGCCGATCGCCATCACCAGCAGCGGGATCAGGAAGGCGCGGTCGAGCGCCGGGCCGCCCATGCGCATCACCGAGGCCGGCTGGTGCAGCGTGTTCCACCAGTCGACCGAGAACTTGATGATCGGCAGATTGAGCGCGCCGACCAGAGTGAGAACCGCGGCGGCGCGCGCCGCGCGCGAGGGGTCCTCGACCGCGCGCCACAGCGCGATCAGGCCGAGATACATCAGGAACAGGATCAGCACCGAGGTCAGGCGCGCGTCCCATTCCCAGTAGGTGCCCCACATCGGCCGGCCCCACAGCGAGCCCGTCACCAGCGCCAGGAAGGTGAAGGCCGCGCCGATCGGGGCCGCGGATTTGGCGGCGACGTCGGCGAGCGGATGCCGCCATACCAGCGTACCCAGCGAGGCGATGCTCATCACACCCCAGACGAACATCGACAGCCACGCATTCGGGACGTGGATGAACATGATCTTGACGGTGGCGCCCTGCTGGTAATCGTCGGGCGCGAGGGCGGACTGATAGAGGCCGATCGCGAGCACGACGGCCGTGAGCGCCGCCAGCCACGGCAGAACCCGCGTGGTCAGCGCCAGGAACCGGGAGGGATTGGCGAGATCGGTCAGTGTGTCGATCAGCTTCATGGCACCCTGATAATGGTCGTGAGCCTTGTAATGGTAGCCAGTCCTGCAGGCAATCAGCACGAAAGCCGGCTCGGAAAGTTGATCGGGATCAACGGTTTTCGGTCGGCATCAGTCGAGCCCATGACGCAGGCTGGCGGCTGCCGCGAACGGTCCGATCACGAAGCTGACCAGCGACAGCGCGCAGAGGATCGAAAACGGCGCGCCGAACGTCAGCGGACCGGTGATGGCGGCCTGCGATGCCGCCACGCCGAAGATCAGCACCGGGATCGAGAGCGGCAGCACCAGCACCGCCAGCAGCAATCCGCCGCGATGCAGGGTCACGGCAAGCGCCGCCCCGATCATGCCGGTGAAGGTCAGCGCCGGTGTGCCGGCGAGCAAGGTCAGCGCCACCGCGCCGGTCGCGACCATGTCGAGATTGAGCAGCAGCCCGAGCGCCGGGGTTGCGATCACCAGCGGCAGGCCGGCGGCAATCCAGTGCGCCAGCGCCTTGGCGGCGCAGGTGAGTTCCAACGGGGTTCGGCTGGTCAGGATCAGGTCGAGCGAGCCGTCCTCATGGTCGGCCATGAACAGCCGGTCCAGCGTCAGCAGGCTGGCGAGCAGCGCGCCGAGCCAGAGGATCGCCGGTCCCAACCGGGTCAGCAGTGCCAGATCCGGTCCGACCGCGAACGGCATCAGGACCACGACGGTCAGGAAAAACAGGACCCCGATCAGCGCGCCGCCCCCGACCCGCAGCGCGATCCTGATATCGCGCCGAATTAAAGCGCCGAGTGCGGTCACGATGCACCCCCGATCCGCAACTCGCTCGCCGCGATGCCCAGCGGCCCATGGGTGGCGGCGATGATCAGCCCGCCACGGTCGAGATGATCGCGCATCAGGCCGGCGAACATGGTCTGTCCCGACGCATCGAGCGCCGTGGTCGGCTCGTCCAGCAGCCAGATCGGGCGGCGCACCGCGAGCAGCCGCGCCAAAGCGAGCCGGCGGCGCTGGCCGGCGGACAGGTACGCCGCCGGCAGATCCAGCGCATGGGCAAGCCCAACGCGATCGAGACAATCGGCCGAATCCGCGGCCTCGCCACCGAGGAAGTCCCGCCAGAACTCCAAGTTTTCCATCACGCTCAGCGCCGGCTTCTGCGCATCGCGATGGCCGAGATAATGCGCCTGTTCGGGCAGAGTGAGCTCGGCATCGCCGCCCTCGATCGCGATGCTGCCGCCTCCCGGGGCCAGCAGTCCAGCGACCAGCCGCAGCAGCGAGGTCTTGCCCGACCCGTTGCGCCCCGTGACCGCCAGTGCTTCGCCGCCGGCGACAGCGAAATCGAGCCCGGAAAACACCTCCCGGCCACCCCTCACGCATCTGACGTCGCGTCCCCGGAGCTGCATTTTGCGGTTTCTACAGCCCTTCGAATCTTGTCGGTAGCGCGTGAGAATTTGTGGGTACCGCCTCGCTGCAGCACGATGGTCGCTGTGGCGGGGCCGTTGGAAAGCTTCTATAAGCCGAAACTTGATGCAGCACACAATGGGTGGCTCACAAGCCATCCGGCCAATTGCGCTGACGGAGTTCAAATACCCTCGCCGGGTATCACGATCAATCGGGATTTCCAGACATGACCTCTCTCGACAGCTTCAAATGCCGCAAGACCCTCAAGGTCGGCGCCAAGACCTACGTCTATTACAGCCTGCCCATCGCCGAGAAGAACGGTCTCAAGGGGATTTCAAAGCTGCCCTATTCCATGAAGGTGCTGCTGGAGAACCTGCTGCGCAACGAGGACGGCCGCACCGTCAAGAAGGACGACATCGTCGCGGTCTCGAAGTGGCTCAAGAAGCGCTCGCTCGAGCATGAGATCGCGTTCCGCCCGGCGCGCGTGCTGATGCAGGATTTCACCGGCGTGCCGGCCGTGGTCGACCTCGCCGCGATGCGCAACGCGATGCAGGCGCTCGGCGGCGACGCCGAGAAGATCAATCCGCTGGTCCCGGTCGATCTCGTCATCGACCATTCCGTGATCGTCAACTTCTTCGGCGACAACAAGGCCTTCGGCAAGAACGTGGTCGAGGAATACAAGCAGAACCAGGAGCGTTACGAGTTCCTGAAGTGGGGCCAGAAGGCGTTTTCGAACTTCTCCGTGGTGCCGCCCGGCACCGGCATCTGCCACCAGGTCAATCTCGAATATCTGGCGCAGACGGTGTGGACCAAGAAGGAGAAGATGACGGTCGGCAAGAAGACCGGCACCTTCGAAGTGGCCTATCCGGATTCGCTGGTCGGCACTGATTCGCACACCACCATGGTCAACGGCCTTGCCGTGCTCGGCTGGGGCGTCGGCGGCATCGAGGCCGAGGCCTGCATGCTCGGCCAGCCGCTGTCGATGCTGCTGCCGACGGTGGTCGGCTTCAAGCTCAAGGGCGCGCTCAAGGAAGGCGTCACCGCCACCGACCTGGTGCTGACGGTGACCCAGATGCTGCGCAAGCTGGGCGTGGTCGGCAAGTTCGTGGAGTTCTTCGGCCCCGGCCTCGATCACCTCTCGGTGGCCGACAAGGCGACCATCGCCAACATGGCGCCGGAATATGGCGCGACCTGCGGCTTCTTCCCGGTCGATGCGGCGACGCTGGACTATCTCAAGACGTCGGGCCGGGCTTCGGCCCGCGTGGCGCTGGTCACCGCCTATGCCAAGGCGCAGGGCCTGTTCCGCACCGCCAAGTCGGCCGATCCGGTGTTCACGGAAACCCTGACGCTGGACCTCGCCGACGTCGTGCCCTCGATGGCCGGACCGAAGCGTCCCGAGGGCCGCATCGCGCTGCCCGCCGTCGCCGAAGGCTTCGCCACGGCGCTTGCCGGCGAGTACAAGAAGCCGACCGATGGCGACGCCCGCTATGCCGTCGAGGGGCGGAAGTTCGATCTCGGTCATGGCGATGTCGTGATCGCTGCGATCACCTCCTGCACCAACACCTCCAACCCCAGCGTGCTGATCGGCGCCGGCCTTCTGGCGCGCAACGCCGCGGCGAAGGGGTTGAAGGCCAAGCCCTGGGTCAAGACCTCGCTGGCGCCGGGCAGCCAGGTGGTCGCCGAATATCTCTCCAATTCCGGGCTGCAGGCCGATCTCGACAAGGTCGGCTTCAACCTGGTCGGCTTCGGCTGCACCACCTGCATCGGCAATTCCGGTCCGTTGCCCGAGGACATCTCGAAATCGATCAACGACAACGGCATCGTCGCGGCCGCGGTGCTGTCGGGCAACCGCAACTTCGAGGGCCGGGTCAGCCCGGACGTGCAGGCCAATTACCTCGCCTCGCCGCCGCTGGTCGTTGCCTATGCGCTGGCCGGCACCGTCACCAAGGACCTGTCGGTCGAGCCGATCGGGACCGGCAAGGACGGCAAGCCGGTCTACCTCAAGGACATCTGGCCGACCGCGAAGCAGATCAATGCGGTCATGAAGAAGTTCGTGACGGCGGCGATCTTCAAGAAACGCTATGCCGACGTGTTCAAGGGCGACACCAATTGGCGCAAGATCAAGACGGTCGAGAGCGAGACCTATCGCTGGAACATGAGCTCGACCTATGTGCAGAACCCGCCTTATTTCGAGGGCATGAAGAAGGAGCCGGAGCCGATCGTCGACGTGATCGACGCCCGTATCCTGGCGATGTTCGGCGACAAGATCACCACCGACCACATTTCGCCCGCCGGCTCGATCAAGCTGACCTCGCCAGCCGGCAAGTTCCTCAGTGAGCACCAGGTCCGTCCCGCCGACTTCAACCAGTACGGCACGCGGCGCGGTAATCACGAAGTGATGATGCGCGGCACCTTCGCCAACATCCGCATCAAGAACTTCATGCTGAAGGGCGCCGACGGCAACATCCCGGAAGGCGGCCTGACCAGGCACTGGCCCGACGGCGAGCAGATGTCGATCTACGACGCCGCGATGAAGTATCAGGCCGAGAGCGTGCCGCTGGTGGTGTTTGCCGGAGCCGAATACGGCAACGGCTCGTCACGCGACTGGGCTGCCAAGGGAACGCGGCTTCTGGGCGTGCGCGCGGTGGTCTGCCAGAGCTTCGAACGGATCCATCGCTCCAACCTCGTCGGCATGGGCGTGCTGCCGCTGACCTTCGAGGAAGGGACGTCCTGGTCGTCGCTCGGGCTGAGGGGCGACGAGACCGTGACCATTCACGGCCTGCAGGGCGATCTGAAGCCGCGGCAGAACCTGACCGCCGAGATCACCTCCGCCGACGGTGCAATGCAGCGCGTGTCGCTGCTGTGCCGGATCGATACGCTCGACGAACTCGATTATTACCGCAACGGCGGCATCCTGCATTACGTGCTGCGCCGACTGGCGGCGTGATCACGCGGAGGGTGATCACGGATGTGATCGATACCTCACCGCGAAGTGAGTAGCGGGTAGGGGGGAAGGCGGCCTAAGAAAAAGGCCGCCTCTCCAGCGTTCGATGGCGGGAGGTCGCGAACGACGCCCGGTACGGCGGTGACGGAAAGTGTAATCGCGGTTTCAGTATGACAACAACGATGGCCTTCAAGCGCTTTTCGCGGTGGTCCGGTGCACTGGGTGTCTGCGCGATCGTAGCCGTCATCCGCCCCGTTCATGCCGATCCGCGCGCGGTGCTCGAACTCTTCACGTCGCAGGGCTGCTCCTCCTGTCCCCCCGCCGACAAGATCCTCGGCGAACTGGCGCAGGATCCGTCGGTCATCGCGCTGTCGATGCCGATCGATTACTGGGACTATCTCGGCTGGAAGGATACGCTGGCGGACGCCCGTTTCTCGGCACGGCAGCGGGCCTATTCCAGGATGCGCGGCGATCGCGAGGTCTACACACCGCAACTGGTCGTCAACGGCGCGGTGCACGTGGTCGGCAGCGACCGCGAGAGCATCCAGATCGCGATCGACAAGACCGACCGGGCCGAAGGCGTGATGTCCGTCCCGGTGACAATGACCCAGTCGGACCGGCAGCTCACCGTGTCGGTGGCGGCACCGGACAGCAAGCTCGCCGTGTCGGTCGCGGCGCCGGACAGGCCTACGCCGATGCATGGCGAGGTGTGGATCTGCTCGATCTCGAAGGCTGTTCCGATCTCGATCGGTCGCGGCGAGAACGTCGGGCGCGAGGTCACCTACTACAACGTCGTCCGCAACCTGATCAAGATCGGCGACTGGAATGGTACCCCCGGAAGCTGGACCGTTCCGCTGGACAAGGTCGCCCGCGATGGCATCGATGCCGCCGTGGCCTATGTCCAGGACGGCAGCCGCGACAAGCCGGGTCCGATGCTGGGCGCGGCCTATACGTCGCTGCACTGATTCCGCTGCACGACCAGGCGCCTCATCCTCGACGCATCGAGCGCGATGCGCGGCGTCGCGAGCGACGCCTGCCATTGTCGGAAGACAGAGCGCACACTTGCATCATCGTTGATGGAATGTCGGGCTGACCGAAGCGTCTTGCCGATCGCGGCGCGCTCAGGAATCGAAGCCCAAAAAAAGAATGGACCAACTTGCGTTGGTCCAGTCAACTCGCTGCGATAGCCCGATCCCAGCGATCCCGGGGGGCTGGGGGCTGAGGAATCCGGAGCCGACGGGACCGGGCCAACGCAGTGCATCCTTGTCCCAACTCACGGGGGCGAGCGCTGGGCGGAAGTGGGGCGGCATTATGATTTCTCTAACGATCCCGTGACGTTACGTGAGGAAGGCGCCGATCGCGGGGTCTGGACCGCGTGTCGGCGCGAGGCGACCCTCCTTCGAATCGCCGTCCTGCCCCTATCGTTTTGTTCAAGCACGATCTTTTCGGTGGAGGCGGGGGCCACTTGGCCGAATCACGCTCTGGTTCCCGCTCTATTTGCGAACGCCTCTTGCGGCGCCCCCCGGTTGGCGCGATCATGTCATCTCAATGACGGGAGGCGCTGCATGAATCTGACGTCGGAGGATGCCGAACCGAGCGAGAATCGCGCGGCGGCGCGCAACACCGCTGCGATGTCGCTGCCGAACCGCGTGACATTCAATCGTTTCGAACTCAGTCGTATTTTGAACCTTTACGGGCGCATGGTCGCCGACGGCGAATGGCGCGACTATTCGCTCGATTTCCTGCGCGACCGCGCCGTGTTTTCGGTGTTCCTCCGCGCCTCCGAGGTGCCGATCTACCGGATCGAGAAGGACCCGCGGCTCGCGCGCAAGCAAGGCATGTACAGCGTGATCTCGGCGACCGGATTGATCCTGCGCCGCGGACATGAACTGGAGCGCGTGCTGCTGTCGATCGACCGCAAGCCGGCGCTGGTGTAGTCAAGCCCGGTCATTTCGGACCAGCGCTGCCGCGCTGGATCTGGAATTCCGAGAGTCATCCCGGTCTCGCGCTTACGCCGGTTTGCCCGCCGGCACCGTGGCCGCGCCCTCGCCGAGCGCAAGCTGCATCATCACCGTGTCGAGCCAGCGGCCGAACTTGAAGCCGACACTGGGGTGTGTGCCGATCATCGAAAAGCCGGCCCTGGTATGCACGCCGATCGATCCCGCATTGGCGGAATCGCCGATCACGGCGATCATCTGGCGGAAGCCGCGCGCTTCGCAGTCGGCGATCAACCGCTGCAGCAATTGAAGGCCGATGCCGCGCCGGTGTGTGGCGGGCTCGAGATACACCGAATTCTCGACCGTGAAGCGATAGGCGGGACGGGGCCGGTAGGCTCCCGCATAGGCATACCCGACCACCCGGTCGTCCAGCGTCGCGACGAAGTAAGGAAAGCCGCCGTCGATCAGCACACGAAAGCGTCGCGTCATCTCGGCGATATCAGGTGGGTCGAGCTCGAACGTCGCCGTGCCGAAGCGCACGGCCTGGTCATAGATGGCGGTCACGATGGGGAGGTCGGCCTCGGTCGCGGGCCGGATGTCGAGCGGGGGCATGGGAGCAGATTATTTTCTCTCGCTGCAAAAGAAAAGCTCCGGCCGCAGGGCCACAGCTCTAATTGGTTCGCCGATGCACCGCAATCGGGTCGAGTTGGCCGGGTGTCCGCAGCAGCATGAGCAGGAGGTTCAAGTAAAGCGACAGTCGCAATAATGTGCGTTCTTGCGCAACAGAAGCCAGAGTAACTACGGCATTGCCGAAGCGAGCTTGGCTCATTCCCGTGACGGCTCGGGCCATCGCAAATACCTGCCGCTGCGGCACCTTCCAGCAAGGCGCGTCGCCAGTCACACCGCCGCGAACGTTTGAGGAGCCGGCCATGACTCGTGCCCAAACGCCAACAATGCACCGCCGCGCCTTTGTCGTCGGGGTCGCTGCCATTGGCGGCGGGCTTGCGATCGGACTTGACCTTCCGCTTGGCGGCCCGACCGTCGTCCGCGCGGCGGACGGCGCGCCGGAAGTCAACGCCTGGGTGGTGATCCGGCCTGACAACACCGTGGTCATTCGCGTCGTTCGCTCGGAAATGGGGCAGGGCTCGCAGACCGGCCTCGCCCAGCTTGTGGCGGAAGAACTCGAATGCGATTGGTCGACGGTGACGACCGAATATCCGACGCCGGGTCAGAGTGTCGCCCGCAAGCGCGCTTGGGGCAGTTTCTATACCGGCGGCAGCGTCGGCATTCGCACCTCGCAGGATTACCTGCGCAAGGCAGGCGCCACAGCCCGCCAGATGCTGCTTCAGGCTGCGGCCAACGCGTGGGAGGTGCCGGTCGCGGAATGCGCCGCCGCCAACAGCGTCATTACGCATACGCCTTCAGGCCGCAGCACCACCTTTGGCGAGTTGGCGGAAGCTGCGGCAAGGCTCGCGCCTCCCAGTGAGGTCAAGCTCAAGGACCCGAAAGACTGGAAGATCGCCGGCAAGGCCGTCAAGCGCCTCGATACGGCGGACAAGACGACCGGGAAGATGGTCTACGGCATCGACGTGAAGCTGCCCGGAATGCTCAATGCCGCGATCAAGGACTGTCCAGTGTTCGGCGGCAAACTGAAAAGTTTCGATGACGCCAAAGTCGTCGGGATGAACGGCGTGAAGAAGGTCGTCAGGGTTGGCGATACGGCAGTGGCGGTCGTTGCCGATACCTGGTGGCACGCCAAGACGGCGCTCGATGCCTTGCCGATCGCCTGGGATGAGGGCGACCACGCCGCGGTCTCGAGTGCATCGATCGCCAAATGGCTCGAGGAGGGACTGGATGCCGCGCAGCCGGCGTTTGTTGGCAACAACAACGGTGATGCAAAAGCGGCTATCGCCGGCGGCGCCAGGACGGTCGAAGCGGTCTATTCGTACCCCCACCAGAACCACGCGGCGATGGAGCCGCTGAACGCGACGGCGCTCTACACCTCGGACAAATGCGAGGTATGGACCGGCACGCAGGACGGCGAGGCCGCATTCGCGGCTGTCGTGCAAGCATCCGGCCTATCTGCCGACAGATGCGAGGTGCACAAGATCATGCTGGGCGGCGGATTCGGCCGCCGCGGAGTCACCGACTATGTCCGTCAGGCGGTGGCGATCGCCCGGCAAATGCCCGGGACACCGATCAAGCTGCTGTGGTCGCGCGAAGAGGACATGACGCACGGCAGATATCATCCGGTGACCCGGTGCAAGCTCTCCGGCGCATTCGATGCCGACAACAACCTGACCGGTCTGCACATGCGGATTTCGGGGCAGTCGATTTTTTCCGCCATCCGCCCGGACGCGTTGCAGGACGGCATGGATCCATTCGTGTTCCAGGGTCTCGCGCCATCCGGAGCAGAGCCGTTCGCCCGTATCGGCCAATCGGTGCTGGGCTACACCATACCCAATCTGCTGATCGATCATTCCATGCGTAATCCGCATGTTCCGCCGGGGGTCTGGCGTGGCGTCAACGTCAATCACAATGCGATCTATCTTGAATGCTTCATGGATGAACTTGCGCATTCGGCCGGTCAGGATCCGCTCGCGTTCCGGCGCAGGCTGATGACTGCTCATCCAAAGCATCTGCGCGTCCTCGATGCGGTTGCCGAAAAGATCGGCTGGAGCGAGCCTGCGCCGCGGGGTGTGCACCGCGGCATCGCCCAAAACATGGGTTTTGGCAGTTACGTCGCCGCCGCTGCCGAAATTTCGGTGACGGATGGCAACAAGATCAAGATTCATCGCATCGTTGCGGCGACCGATCCGGGCCATGCCGTCAACCCGGCGCAGATCGAACGGCAAATCGCAGGCTCCTTCGTCTACGGCCTGTCGGCGCTGTTCTATGGCGAATGCACGGTGAAAAATGGACGCATCGAGCAGGAGAATTTCGACACGTATGATTCGATGCGGATCAGCCAGATGCCAAGGGTGGAGGCGATCGTGATGCCGAGCGGTGGCTTCTGGGGCGGCGTCGGCGAGCCGACCATCGCTGTCGCCGCGCCGGCGGTACTCAACGCCTTCTTCGCGGCGACGGGCAAGCGAATCCGTTCGGTGCCGCTAAAGAACCACGATATCCTGCTGGTCTGAATTTCCGGCGAGTCCTGTCAGGCTGCAAAAGAAAAGCCCCGGGCGAAGCCGGGGCTTTGATCGTCCTGGAAGCGCGATCGCTTCAAGCTTTCATCAATCGCGCTGACCCAGCAGCTGCAGCAGCAGCGTGAACAGGTTGATGAAGTTCAGGTAGAGCGACAGGGCGCCGGTGATCGCGGCGCGCTCCGCCACATCGCCGCCGGCCGAGGCGTAGCCGTAGATGTACTCGTTCTTGAGCCGCTGGGTATCCCAGGCGGTGAGGCCCGCGAACACCATGACGCCGATCACCGATACCGCGAACTGCAACATCGAGCTGCCGAGGAAGAGGTTGACGAAGCTCGCGATCACGATGCCGATCAGGCCCATGAACAGGAACGATCCCATTCCGGTCATGTCACGCTTCGTGGTGTAGCCGTAGAGGCTCAGCGCGCCGAAGGTCGCCGCCGTGATGAAGAACACCCGCACGATCGAGGTGTGGGTGTACACCAGGAAGATCGACGACAGCGAGATGCCCATCAGCGCCGAGAACGCCCAGAACAGCATCTGGGCCGTCGCGGGCGCCAGCCGGTTGATCCCCGCCGAGATCACGAACACCATGACCAGCGGCGCCAGGATGAACAGCCACTTCAGCGGGCTGACATACATGGCGTAGCCGAACGGCGTCAGGAACGAGCTGCCGATCTTGGCCGCCGCGCCCGAGGGATCGGCGGTGACCGCCGCCATGTAGATGCCGAGCGCGGCCAGGCCGGTGATGGCAAGGCCGATGCTCATGTAATTGTAGATGCGCAGCATGTAGGCGCGCAGACCGGCGTCGACGGTCGCGGCATCAACGCGCCCGGCGACCCGGCCGAAAGGAGATGCATAGTTACGGTCTAGGTCCGACATGGTCGAATTCCCGTTGGTTGTCCGGCGTCGCGGGATTTGCGCCGCCGGTTCGCACAAAACTTACCTCAGATGACGTGGTCTGCCGACATTAATTTTGCGTCATCAGACCCGTACCCGAGCACATGTGGGAAACTAACACATGAGCTGCAAGCTTCCACGCGCGGCCGAATGTCGCTCCGCAGGCGATTTTAAGGCGAAACACGCGTTAACCGCGTGTTAACGGGCGTATCGCCGACCGGCTGCTGCAATTTGTCACAAATTGCGCAGCACCGGCGCCGGTTTCTGGTTCAGGGCCACGAGCGTTCCGGCCAGGCCCAACCCCACCGTGACGATCAGAGCGGCCAGAATCACCACCGCGGCGCTGCCGGCCTGCCAGACGAAGCTCAGCGTCATCAGGCGGGTGACGATCAGCCAGGCCGCGGCAGATCCGGCAATCATGCCGAAAACCGCGGTGGCGAGGCCGATCATCATGTATTCCAGGGCGTAGGCCCCCAGTAGCCGCGCCCGGGTGGCGCCCAGCGTCTTGAGGATCACGGCGTCATAGACCCGGTGGCGGTGGCCGGCGGCGAGTGCGCCGCCCAGTACCAGAATGGCCGAGATCAAGGTCACCGCGCTCGCCCCGCGGATCGCCAAGGTCAGGTTGGTGACCACGGAACCGACGCTTTCCATCACCTCGCGGACCCGAACGCTGGTCACCATGGGGAAGGCGTCGGCGACCTGCCTGATGATGCGCGCGTCCGTGGCGGCGTCGGGCTGGGTTCCGGTCAAGGTCGCAATATGGGTGTGCGGTGCGCCTTTGAACGCGTTGGGCGAGAACACCAGGACGAAATTGATGCCGAGCCCCTGCCAGTCGATGCTGCGCATGTTGCCGATCCGGGCGGAGATATCGCGCCCCAGCACGTTGACGACGATCTCGTCGCCCAGTTTGAGGCCCAACCCGTCGGCGATCTTCTTCTCGATCGAGACCAGCGGCGGCCCGGCATAGTCGGCGCCCCACCATTCGCCCTCGATCACCTTGGAGCCCTTGGGGATATCAGCGGTATAGGTCAGGCCGCGGTCGCTCTGCAGCACCCACTCGGTATCCGGTGTGGCCTTGAGATCCTCGGCCTTGACGCCGCGCACGGCGACGATGCGGCCGCGCAGCATCGGGACGTCTTCCACGGTGGATTTGGGCGCGATCTGGTCGAGGAATCCGCTGAAGCGTGCGGCGTCGTTGGCCGGGATGTCGATGAAGAAGAACGACGGCGCGCGCTCGGGCAAGGCCGCCAGGAACTGGCGCCGCAGATTGCCGTCGATCTGGGTGATCGTCACCAGAACGGCGAGCCCAAGGCCGAGCGACAGCACCACGGAGGGGGTCAGTGCGCCGGGCCGGTGGATGTTGGCGATGGCGAGCCGCAACATGGGAAAAGGCGGGCGCGGCAGCCGTCGCGCCAGAGCCATCAGCGCGGCGGCGACGCCACGCAGCAGCGCGAAGACCACCACCGAGGAGGCGACGAAAACGGCCGCGATGCGCTTGTCGTAGGACAGCACGATCACGACGGCGATCAGCAGCGCGATCACGATCGCCATCAGCGCCAGATAGCGCCAGCGCGGCCGGTGCCATTCGGCGACGACGGCCTCGCGGAACAACGCCGCCACCGGCACGTCATGGACGCGGCCGAGTGGCCAGAGGCCGAAAGCAAGCGCGGTGAGAAGGCCATAGACGAAGCCGAGCGCGAGTTCGCCCGGGTGCAGCGCCGGCACCACCGGAAGCGGCAACAGCTTGCCGAACAGGCCGACGATGATGAAGGGCAGCGCCGCGCCGGCGGCGAGGCCGATCACCGAACCGATGCCGGCGAGCACCATCACCTGCGCCAGGTAGATCGCGAAGACGTCGCGGCTGGTGGCGCCGAGCGCCTTGAAGGCTGCAATCACGTCGATGCGGCGATCGACATGGCTCTTGACCGCGTTGGCGACGCCGACGCCGCCGACCAGCAGCGCCGCGAGGCCGACCAGGCTGAGGAACTGGGTGAAACGGCTGATGTTGCGTTCGAGCTGGGGCGAGGCGTTGGAGCGGCTGCGGACCTCCCAGCCAGCTTCCGGCAGCGCGCTGCGCGCATCGTCGATCAGGGCCGTGGCGGCGCGGTCGCTCGTCGCAGTATCCGGAAGCTTCACCCGGTAGCTCCAGCGCACCAGGCTGCCGGGCTGCACCAGTCCGGTGGCGCGCAAGGCATCCTGGCTGATGAGGAAGCGTGGGCCGAAGCCGACGCCAGAGCCAAGCTTGTCCGGTTCCGCCTCGACTTCGCTGCGGAGCTGGAACGTTGCGTTGCCGACGGTGACCCGATCGCCGGTCTTGAGATCGAGCCGCGCAAGCAGGGCCGGATCGGCGGCGGCACCGAACGCGCCATCCTTTTCGGCGAGGAGATCGGTGACCGGCAGCTCCGGATGTAGCGTCAGCTTGCCGAGCATCGGATAGGCGCGATCGACCGCCTTGACCTCGACCAGGGCCAGCTTGCCGTCGGCGCTTCGGGCCATGCCGCGCAGCGTCGCTGCCGCCGAGAGCTCGCCGCGCGCCCGCAGGAAATCAATCTCGGCGGGTTTCGCCTCGCGCTGGAACAGGACGAACGCGACATCGCCGCCGAGCAGCGTGCGGCCCTCGCGCGCCAGCCCCTCACTGAGGCTTGCGGCGACCGAGCCGACGCCGGCGATCGCCATCACGCCGAGCGCGATGCAGGCGATGAAGACGTAGAAGCCGCGCAGGCCTCCGCGCAATTCGCGCAGGGCGTAACGCAGGGCGAGCGGGGTCGCGCGGCGATCTGGCGCTGCTTCGCGGCGATCTGCCGTTGTGTCTACGGCAACGCTCATGAGGCGACCGCGCGATCGGCAGCCACTGTGTCGATCCGGCCCGAGCGCAGACGGATGACGCGGTCGCAGCGCTGCGCCAGCGACGTATCGTGCGTCACCAGCACCAGCGTCATGCCGCGCTCGACGTGCTTGGAGAACAACAGGTCGACGATCTGCCGGCCGGTCGCCTCGTCGAGATTGCCGGTGGGTTCGTCAGCGACCAGAATGGCCGGGTCAGGCGCCAGCGCCCTGGCCAGCGCCACGCGCTGCTGTTCGCCGCCGGAGAGCTGGGACGGGTAGTGATGCAACCGGTCCCCGAGCCCGACCGAGGCCAGCTCCTGCGCGGCGCGCTGCGCCGCGTGCGGATTGCCGGCGAGTTCGAGCGGGACCGCGACATTTTCCAGCGCCGTCATGGTCGGAATCAGGTGAAACGACTGGAATACGATGCCGACCTGCCGGCCGCGGAAGCGCGCCAGCGCATCCTCGTCGAGGCCATTGAACGCCGTGCCGCCGACCACCACCTGACCGCTGTCAGGTCGTTCCAGCCCCGCCATCACCATCAGCAGCGTGGATTTCCCGGAGCCCGAAGGCCCGATCAGGCCGATCGCTTCGCCCTGGGTCACGCGCAGGCTGATATCCTTGAGAATATGCACGCGCGCGGCACCGGTGCCGAGGGAGAGATTGACGTTGGAAATTGAAATGGTGTCCGGCGACAGGCCGGCCAGCGAAGAGGGTTCGATGAGACTGTCCATGGTTCGGTCATATGGCACTTCCGCAGGATTGGTCGAGAGGCGGGCGCGCTGGTTTGTGCACATACTCGTGTTGATGGTCGGCGTCATGACGGGCGGGACGGTTTTCGCCCAATCCGCGCCATCGCATGAGAGCAAAGCCAACGACAAGCCGATCAAGATGGTGGTGCTCGGCGATTCGTTGAGCGCCGGCCTTGGTCTTCCGGCCGCGTCCGCGTTCCCCGCCCGGCTGCAAAAGGCATTGAAGGACAAGGGGATAAACGTCGACATGATCAATGCGGGGGTGTCGGGCGATACCTCTTCCGGAGGGCGCGACCGGCTCGACTGGTCGATTCCCGAGGGAACCCAGGCCGTCATCGTCGAACTCGGTGCCAACGACGCCCTGCGCGGCATCGATCCGAAGATCACGCGGGCGGCGCTGACCGACATCGTCAGCCGGCTGAAGGGCCGCGGCATCGCGGTGATGTTGTGCGGCATGCTGGCGCCGCCGAATTATGGCAGCGATTACGCTGACCGCTTCAACACCATCTATCCGGATCTGGCGAAGGCCTTTGACGTGCCGCTCTATCCATTCTTCCTCGCCGGCGTCGCCGCCGATGCGAAGCTCAATCAGGCCGACGGCATTCATCCGACGGCGGAAGGCGTCGATATTATCGTTAAGAACATGTTGCCCACCGTGGAGACATTTCTTCGCCCCATAAAGTTGCAACACAGCTGAAAAGCGGCACGGAATCTGCTTACATTCCTTGCCAGGCCGTTAGCGTGGCTTGCTTCGCAGAGTCACATAACTGCGGTAGAAAATTGGTGCGGTGATTCGTCACCGGTCTGAACTTCAAGGTCGTCCTGTCCCGAAAAGCGGGCATCCGCCTTTGGGACGGCGCCTCAAGCATCGGGAGTCCCGACGATGCCGCGTTTGTTCACTGGACTGCAAATCCCGGCCGAAATCGGCCACACGCTTTCCAACCTGCGGGGCGGCCTCCCCGGCGCCCGCTGGATCGATCCCGAAAATTACCACGTCACCTTGCGTTTCATCGGCAATATCGATGGCATCTCAGCCAACGAGATTGCCTCGATGCTGGTTCGCATCAACCGCAGGCCGTTCGAGGTCACCGTGCAGGGGCTGTCGAGCTTCGGCGGACGCAAGCCGCGCGCGGTGGTTGCGAACATCGCGCCGAGTCGCCCTTTGATTGAGTTGCAGGCCGAGCTCGAGCGACTGATGCAGCGCATCGGCCTCGATCCGGAGGGCCGCAAATTCACCCCGCATGTGACGCTGGCGCGGCTGCATGATGCCTCGAGCCAGGATGTCGCCGATTATCTGTCGGTCCGTGGCTACTTTCCCAGCCGGGTCTTCAAGGCCGAGCGTTTCGTGCTGTTCTCCGCACGCGCCTCGACCGGCGGCGGGCCCTATGTGGTCGAGGATTCCTATGAGCTGAGCCCGTAAGGATACCGGGAGCCCGCGTGCCCCGGCGTGGTGCTGCTGATCCGGGGCCCATATTTGCACGGCGGTGGGTTTCCGGCTCTGCGGTGCCTTGTGCAGGCGGCTGCGCGGCGTCGGGGACAGGGCAAGCGCATACCCCCTGCACCGATTCGCATCTTGCAATTGTCGTAAGTCTCATGGCGTAAGGTGGGCTCATGCTGTTCACCCCGTCCGACGCGTTCCGCGCCCAATATCAATCCCTGATCGATTCAGGCGCAATCGAAGCCGACCCGGCCCAGGCCGAGGTCGCCGACGCCCTTGCCAGCCTCGAGCGACGGCTGGTGACCTACAAGCCCGTCCGCAAGCAGGGCCTGTTCGGTCGGCTGTTTGCCGACAAGGAGGAGCCGCCGCGCGGTCTCTACGTTCATGGCGACGTCGGGCGCGGCAAGACCATGCTGATGGATCTGTTCTTCCAGCACTGTCCGGTGGCGCACAAGCGCCGTGCCCATTTCCACGAATTCATGGCCGACGTGCACGAGCGCATCTACGGCTTTCGCCAGAGCATCGCGCGCGGCGAACTGGTCGATGCGGACGTGATCGGACTGACCGCGCAGTCGATCTTCGACGAGGCCTGGCTGTTGTGCTTCGACGAGTTTCACGTCACCGACATCGCCGACGCGATGATCCTCGGGCGGCTGTTCACCAGGCTGTTCGAATTCGGCACCGTCGTGGTGGTGACCTCCAACGTCGCGCCGGAGGATCTCTACAAGGGCGGGCTGAACCGGGCGCTGTTCCTGCCCTTCATCGCCCAGATCTCGGACCACATGGATGTGTTGCGGCTCGATGCGCGCACCGACTTCCGGCTCGAGAAGCTCGCCGGAATCAGGATGTGGCTGGTGCCCGCCAACCGTGAAGCCGATGCCGCGCTCGACGCGGCCTGGATCAAGCTGACCGGCAACGCGATCGGCCGGCCGCGGGACATCCCGATCAAGGGCCGCGTCCTGCACGTGCCGTGTTCGGCCCAGGGCGTGGCGCGGTTTTTCTTCGCCGAGCTGTGCGAGAAACCGCTCGCGGCGTCCGACTATCTCAGGTTGGCGCACGACTACCACACCATCATGATCGACCGCGTTCCGGTCATGGACTATCCGCAGCGCAACGCGGCGAAGCGGTTCATCACCCTGATCGATGCGCTCTACGACAATGCCGTGAAGCTGATGGCCTCGGCCGCGGCCGATCCGCTGTCGCTCTATGTCGCGACCGATGGGCAGGAAGCGGTCGCGTTCAAGCGGACCGCATCGCGGCTGATCGAGATGAGTTCGGAATCCTATCTGGCCCTGCCTCACGGCCACAACAAGGACTCCGCGGCCAGCGGTACCAGCACCGGGCTGGTCGAGACGTAAATCGCCCGGCAACAATCCGCCCCGGGTTTGCCTTCAGTATGGCCACTTGTGCGACGGCCTGATGGAATTTGCGGCAGGGTCGCCAATCAAACCTTCGGCGACTTGAACGGGTCGGTCGAAAGGGATAACCCACTCCCCAGTTTTCCCTCCTCCCCGGTTCGGGTTCAAAGGATAGATTTCCATGGCGCGCGACAAGATTGCTTTGATTGGCTCCGGTCAGATCGGCGGAACGCTGGCTCATCTCGTCGGGTTGAAGGAGCTCGGCGACGTGGTGATGTTCGACATCGCCGAAGGTGTCCCGCAGGGTAAAGCGCTCGACATCGCGCAGTCGTCCCCGGTCGACGGGTTCGACGCGCATTATACCGGCGCCAATTCCTATGATGCGCTCGACAACGCCAAGGTGTGCATCGTGACCGCCGGCGTGCCGCGCAAGCCCGGCATGAGCCGCGACGATCTGCTCTCGATCAACCTCAAGGTGATGGAGCAGGTCGGCGCCGGCATCAAGAAATATGCCCCCGACGCCTTCGTCATCTGCATCACCAACCCGCTCGACGCCATGGTCTGGGCGCTGCAGAAGGCCTCCGGCCTGCCGCACAAGAAGGTGGTCGGCATGGCGGGCGTGCTGGATTCCGCGCGTTTCCGCTATTTCCTGGCCGATGAGTTCAACGTCTCGGTCGAGGATGTCACGGCCTTCGTGCTCGGCGGCCACGGCGATACCATGGTGCCGCTGGTGAAATATTCGACCGTGGCCGGCATTCCGCTGCCCGACCTGGTCAAGATGGGCTGGACCTCGCAGACCCGCCTCGACGAAATCGTCGACCGCACCCGCAACGGCGGCGCCGAGATCGTCAACCTGCTCAAGACCGGCTCGGCCTTCTACGCGCCGGCCGCGGCCGCGATCGCGATGGCCGAGAGCTATCTGCGCGACAAGAAGCGCGTGCTGCCCTGCGCGGCCTATCTCAACGGCGAGTATGGCGTGAAGGACATGTATGTCGGCGTCCCCGTCGTGATCGGTTCGAAGGGCGTGGAGCGCATCGTCGAAATCGAGCTCGCGGGCAAGGACCGCGATGCCTTCGACAAGTCGGTCGGCGCAGTTCAGGGCCTGGTCGACGCCTGCAAGAAGATCGCGCCGGACCTGCTCGGCCGCTGAACGCCGAAGGCCACGGGGTACGGGTTGCAGGAGCGTTGGTATATGGTATACCAATCGCAAAGCGGCCGTGAACGCGCAAATTCACGGCGAAAAGTTCGGGAGAGCGTTCCAAGATGAATATCCACGAATACCAGGCCAAGGCGCTCCTGAATGAATTCGGCGTGCCGATTTCGAAGGGCATCCCGGTGCTGCGGCCGGAGGACTCCGACGTGGCCGCGAAATCGCTCCCCGGCCCGATCTGGGTGGTGAAGAGCCAGATCCATGCCGGCGGCCGCGGCAAGGGCAAGTTCAAGGAAGCCTCCGCCGGCGACAAGGGCGGTGTCCGCATCGCCAAGTCGGTGGCCGAGGTCAATGAATTCGCCAGGCAGATGCTGGGCGCGACCCTGGTGACGGTGCAGACCGGCGAGCACGGCAAGCAGGTCAACCGGCTCTACATCGAGGACGGCTCGGACATCGACAAGGAGTTCTATCTCTCGATCCTGGTCGATCGCGAGACCTCCGAAGTCTCGTTCGTGGTGTCCACCGAAGGCGGCGTCAACATCGAGGACGTGGCCCACAACACGCCGGAAAAAATCATCACCTTCTCGGTCGACCCGGCCACCGGCATCATGGCGCATCACGGCCGCACCGTCGCCAAGGCGCTGAACCTCACAGGCGACCTCGCCAAGCAGGCGGAAAAGCTGGTCGCCCAGCTCTATGCCGCGTTCGTCGGCAAGGACATGGCGATGCTGGAGATCAATCCGCTGGTGGTCACCAGACAGGGCCAGCTGCGGGTGCTCGACGCCAAGGTGTCGTTCGACGACAATGCGCTGTTCCGTCACCCCGAGGTCGTGTCGCTGCGCGACGAGACCGAGGAGGACGCCAAGGAAATCGAGGCGTCGAAATACGACCTCAACTATGTCACGCTCGACGGCAATATCGGCTGCATGGTCAACGGCGCCGGGCTGGCCATGGCGACCATGGACATCATCAAGCTCTACGGCATGTCGCCGGCCAACTTCCTCGATGTCGGCGGCGGCGCCAGCAAGGAAAAGGTCGCGGCCGCGTTCAAGATCATCACTGCCGATCCCAACGTGAAGGGCATCCTGGTCAACATCTTCGGCGGCATCATGAAATGCGACATCATCGCCGAGGGCGTGGTCGCCGCCGTCAAGGAAGTCGGCCTGAAGGTGCCGCTGGTGGTGCGGCTCGAAGGCACCAATGTCGATGCCGGCAAGACCATCATCCGCGAGTCCGGGCTGAACGTGCTGCCGGCGGACGATCTCGACGATGCCGCCCAGAAGATCGTCAAGGCGGTCAAGGGCTGATCGGGATGGGCAAGCTGCCGGAGCTTCTGCTGGCTTGGGCGCCGTTCGTGGCTGTCGTCGTCCTTTGGGTTGTGGTGCGCCGGGGATACGGAAGACTGGCCAATGAGTCCCTGGAGATCCAGCGTGCGAGCATCGATTTGCAGAAGCGCATGGTTGCCTGCCTCGGGGACATCAGGGCTAGCGCCAACACGGTGAACAAAGGCTGACCGCCATGACCCAGGACCATCTTGCCGCGCCCGCGCCGCTCGACGAACATCGCAGGCTTGCGGTGCTCGCGGGCGAGTGGGCCGGCGAGGAGATGGTCTATCCCTCGCGCTGGGTGGCCGGCGGACCGGCGACCTCGCATGTCGTCGCGCGCATGGACCTCAACGGCTTCTATCTGATCCAGGACAGCCGCCAGACCCGCGACGGCAAGGAGAGCTTCGCCACCCACGGCGTGTTCACCTTCGACCGCGAGGATCGGCTCTACAAGCTCTTCTGGTACGATTCGCTCGGCTACTACCCGCCCGCGCCGGCCTCGGGCAGTTGGGGCGGCAAGGTGCTCACCCTGGTGCGCGGCTCGCTGCGCGGCAATGCCCGCCATCTCTACGAGATCGTCGACGACGACACCTATTCGATGAAGATCCAGTTCTCGCCCGATTCGGAAGGATGGGCCGATGTGCTCACCGGCACGTATCGGCGGATCAACTGATGCGAGAGCCTGTCGAAGGTCGAGATGGATGAGTCTTGGACGCTCCTCAAAAGCTGGATCCCGTTCATCGTACTCATGGCGATCTGGTTCCTCTTCCTACGGCGACCCATCATGCGTCGAGTAACCGACTGGCTTCGCGCGCGAAAGAAATGAAAAGAAACAATACCAACTCAGGCCCTGAACGAATTGAAAAGCAGGTAAATCCATGTCCGTTCTGATCGACAAGAATACAAAAGTCATCTGCCAGGGCTTTACCGGCAAGAACGGCACGTTCCATTCCGAGGCGGCGATCGCTTACGGCACCAAAATGGTCGGCGGCACCTCGCCGGGCAAAGGCGGTTCGACGCACCTCGGCTTGCCGGTATTCGATACCGTCGCCGAGGCGCGCGAAAAGACCGGCGCCGATGCGTCAGTGATCTATGTGCCGCCGCCGGGCGCGGCGGACGCGATCTGCGAGGCGATCGATGCGGAAATTCCGCTGATCGTCTGCATCACCGAGGGCATTCCGGTGCTCGACATGGTCAGGGTCAAGCGCTCGCTGTCTGGCTCCAAGTCGCGGCTGATCGGGCCGAACTGCCCCGGCGTGATGACTGCGGGCGAATGCAAGATCGGCATCATGCCGGCCAACATCTTCAAGCCGGGCTCGGTCGGCATCGTCTCGCGCTCGGGCACGCTGACCTATGAAGCGGTATTCCAGACCACGCAGGAAGGCCTCGGCCAAACCACGGCGGTCGGCATCGGCGGCGACCCGGTCAAGGGCACCGAATTCATCGACGTGCTGGAAATGTTCCTGGCGGACCCGCACACCACGTCGATCATCATGATCGGCGAAATCGGCGGCTCGGCCGAGGAAGATGCCGCCCAGTTCCTGAAGGACGAGGCCAAGCGCGGCCGCAAGAAGCCGATGGTCGGCTTCATCGCCGGCGTCACGGCGCCTCCCGGTCGGCGCATGGGCCATGCCGGCGCGATCATTTCCGGCGGCAAGGGCGATGCCGGCTCCAAGACCGCGGCCATGGAAGCGGCCGGAATCACCGTTTCGCCGTCGCCGGCGCGGCTCGGACACACCCTTGCCGAAAAATTGAAGTCATAATTCAATCTTTGGTTCTTTTCGGCGCGACCGTTTTCGCCAAATAGGTTAAACCGTCCCGGCTGAGCCAACCGCTGCCGGGCGGGTGGCCTTTGCGTCCGCATTTCCGGGGCGCGAAACGAAAATCACCAGGACGCCATCATGTCTCGCCAAGACGCGAACGCCGCCTTTGCCCTTTCGTCATTTCTGCAGGGCACAAACGCCACCTATATCGACGACATCTACGCCCGCTACGAGAAGGACCCGACTTCGGTCGACCCGGAGTGGCAGGAGTTCTTCAAGAGCCTGCAGGACCAGCCGACCGACATCGCCAAGAACGCGGAAGGCCCGTCCTGGGGCCGCGACAATTGGCCGCTTGCACCACGCGACGAACTGACCTCGGCGCTGGATGGCAACTGGTTCGAGGTCGAAAAGGTCGTCGGCAGCAAGATTTCGGCCAGAGCCCAAGGACAGGCCAAGGCCAAGGGCGCCGAGATCACGGCCGCCGACGTCAATCAGGCGACGCGCGACTCGGTGCGGGCGCTGATGCTGATCCGGGCCTACCGCATGCGCGGTCATTTCCACGCCAAGCTCGATCCGCTCGGCATCGAGGCGCCGCGCAATCGCGAGGAGCTGGACCCAAGGTCCTATGGCTTCGCCGAAGCCGATTTCGATCGCAAGATCTTCCTCGATCACGTGCTTGGCCTCGAATATGGCAGCCTGCGCGAGATCGTGGCGATCTGCGAGCGCACCTATTGCCAGACCCTCGGCGTCGAATTCATGCACATCAGCAATGCGGCGCAAAAGGCCTGGATCCAGGAGCGCATCGAAGGACCCGACAAGGAAATCAGCTTCACCCGGGAGGGCCGGCGCGCGATCCTGACCAAGCTGGTCGAGGCCGAGGGTTTTGAGAAGTTCTGCGATACCAAATTCACCGGCACCAAGCGCTTCGGCCTCGATGGCGGCGAATCGTTGATCCCGGCGCTGGAGCAGATCATCAAGCGCGGTGGCAATCTCGGGGTGAAGGAAATCGTGCTGGGCATGCCGCATCGCGGCCGCCTCAACGTACTGACCCAGGTGATGGGCAAGCCCCACCGCGCGCTGTTTCACGAGTTCAAGGGCGGTTCGGCCAACCCCGACGCGGTCGAAGGGTCGGGCGACGTCAAATACCATCTCGGCGCCTCCAGCGACCGCGAGTTCGACGGCAACCGGATTCATTTGTCGCTGACGGCCAACCCCTCGCATCTGGAAATCGTCGATCCCGTGGTGCTCGGCAAGGTCCGCGCCAAGCAGGACCAGCACGGCGATCCGCCGGACATGCGGATTTCGGTGCTTCCGCTCCTCATGCATGGCGACGCGGCGTTTGCCGGCCAGGGCGTGGTAGCGGAATGTTTCGCGCTGTCCGACCTGAAGGGTTACCGCACTGGCGGCTCGATTCATTTCATCGTCAACAACCAGATCGGCTTCACCACCTATCCGCGCTATTCTCGGTCCTCGCCCTATCCGTCCGACGTGGCCAAGATGATCGATGCCCCGATCTTCCACGTCAACGGCGACGATCCGGAGGCGGTGGTGTTCGCGGCCAAGGTCGCGATCGAGTTCCGGCAGAAGTTCCACAAGCCGGTCGTGATCGACATGTTCTGCTATCGCAGGCACGGCCACAACGAGGGCGACGAGCCGGCGTTCACCCAGCCGGTGATGTACAAGAGGATCGGCGCGCATGCGTCCACCCTCGAGATCTATTCGAAGCGCCTGATCGCCGAGGGCGTGATGACCGAAGGCGAGGTCGAAAAGGTCAGGGCCGACTGGCGCGCGCGGCTCGATGCCGAATTCGAGGCCGGTACAGGCTACAAGCCCAACAAGGCCGACTGGCTGGATGGTAAATGGGCCGGCTTCAAGTCGGCCGATCAGGAAGAGGATGCGCGCCGCGGCGTCACCGGTGTCGACGTCTCCGTGCTGAAGGACATCGGCCGCAAGATCACCGAGGTTCCGGACGGCTTCCGGGTTCATCGCACCATCCAGCGCTTCCTCGACAACCGCGCCAGGGCGATCGACACCGGCGTCGGTCTGGACTGGGCGACCGGCGAGGCGCTGGCGTTCTGTGTCCTGCTGCAGGAAGGCCATCATGTGCGCCTGTCCGGCCAGGACTCCGAGCGCGGCACCTTCTCGCAGCGGCACTCGGTGCTGATCGACCAGGAGGACGAAGGCCGCTACACGCCGTACAACCATCTCGGCGGCGATCAGGGCCATTACGAGGTCATCAACTCGCTGCTGTCAGAAGAGGCGGTGCTTGGCTTCGAATACGGCTATTCGCTGGCCGAGCCGAACGCGCTCGCGCTCTGGGAGGCGCAGTTCGGCGACTTCGCCAACGGCGCCCAGGTGCTGTTCGACCAGTTCATCTCCTCGGGCGAACGCAAATGGCTGCGCATGTCCGGCCTGGTCTGCCTGCTGCCGCATGGTTACGAGGGCCAGGGGCCGGAGCATTCCTCGGCGCGGCTCGAGCGTTACCTGCAGATGTGCGCCGAAGACAACATGCAGGTGGTGTATCCGACCACGCCGGCCAATTATTTCCACGTGCTGCGGCGCCAGCTGCACCGCGAAATCCGCAAGCCCCTGATCCTGATGACGCCGAAGTCGCTGTTGCGGCACAAGCGCGCGGTGTCACGGCTCGACGAACTCGGCAAGGACACCACGTTCCACCGCATCCTCTATGATGACGCCCAGATGCTGCCCGACGAGAAGATCAAGCTCGTCGGCGACGACAAGATCCGCCGTCTCGTGCTGTGCTCGGGCAAGGTCTATTACGATCTCTACGAGGAGCGCGAGAAGCGCGGCGTCGACGACATCTACCTCATGCGCATCGAGCAGCTCTATCCGGTGCCGCTGAAGGCGCTGGTGCAGGAGGTCGGCCGGTTCAAGAACGCCGAGATCGTGTGGTGCCAGGAAGAGCCGCGCAACATGGGCGCGTGGCATTTCATCGAACCCTATCTCGAATGGGTGCTGAACCAGACCAACGCCAAGAACAAGCGGCCGCACTATGCCGGCCGCCCGGCCTCGGCCGCGACGGCGACGGGCTTGATGTCGAAGCATCTCGCCCAGCTCAAGGCGCTGCTCGACGAGGCGCTGAACTAGGAATTCATCATCGGTCATGCCCCGCGAAGGCGGGGCATCCAGTCATCCGCGCCGCTCGCCTCACTCAGGATCGTCACGGATGACTGGATCGCCCGCTTTCGCGGACGATGACTGTCCGGGATATTTTGGGGAAAACAGATCATGACTGAAATTCGTGTTCCGACACTTGGCGAATCCGTCACCGAGGCCACCATCGGCCGCTGGTTCAAGAAGGCAGGCGACGCGGTCGCGGTGGACGAACCCCTGGTCGAACTCGAAACCGACAAGGTGACGATCGAGGTGCCGGCGCCCTCGGCGGGAACGCTCGGCGAGATCATCGCAGCCGATGGCCAGACCGTCGCGGTCGGCGCCCTGCTCGGGCAGATCAACGACGGTGCGGTCAGCGCCACGAAGCCCGCTCCCGCGCCGGCCAAACCTGCGACCCCGGTTCCCTCCGCGCCGGCGTTCACTGCGGCTGCCGCGGCCCCGAAAGTGCCTCCAGCGGACGCGCCGCTCGCGCCGTCGGTGCGCAAGATGTCCGCCGAGAGCGGGATCGACGCGTCGACCGTGCCCGGTTCGGGCAAGGATGGCCGCGTCACCAAGGGCGACATGCTGGCTGCGATCGAGAAGGCGGCGTCAGCCCCGACCCCGGTCAATCAGCCCGCCGCTGCGGTGCAGGTGCGCAGCCCTTCGCCGGCCGACGATGCCGCGCGCGAGGAACGCGTCAAGATGACCCGGCTGCGCCAGACCATCGCGCGTCGCCTCAAGGACGTGCAGAACACCGCCGCGATGTTGACGACCTTCAACGAGGTCGACATGAGCCACATCATGGCGATGCGCGCGCAATACAAGGACGTGTTCGAGAAGAAGCACGGCTCCAAGCTCGGATTCATGGGCTTCTTCACCAAGGCCTGCGTCCAGGCCCTGAAGGACATTCCCGCCGTCAATGCCGAGATCGACGGCACCGACCTGATCTACAAGAACTACTATCATGTCGGTGTCGCCGTCGGCACCGACCGCGGCCTCGTGGTGCCGGTGGTGCGCGACTGCGACCACAAGTCGATCGCCGAGATCGAGAAGAGCATCGCCGACTTCGGTCGTCGCGCGCGCGACGGCCAGCTCAAGATCGACGAGATGCAGGGCGGCACCTTCACCATCACCAATGGCGGCATCTACGGCTCGTTGATGTCGACCCCGATCCTGAATGCGCCGCAATCCGGCATTCTCGGCATGCACAAGATCCAGGATCGTCCGATGGTCGTCGGCGGCAAGATCGAGATCCGCCCGATGATGTATCTGGCGCTGTCCTATGATCACCGCGTCATCGACGGCAAGGAAGCCGTCACCTTCCTGGTGCGGGTCAAGGAGAGTCTCGAAGATCCGGCGCGGTTGGTGCTCGATCTCTGAGGGCTGAGGCGTGAACAAGCTTGCGTGCGCGAGGACCGCGCGCGCCTGATGATCGGGGGGCAGCTGTGACCGACAAGGTTGTAATCATCACCGGCGGCAGCCGCGGTATCGGCCGCGCCACTGCGATGGCCGCCGCCGCGCGCGGTTTTCGGGTCGTTGTCGGCTATGCCAGCAACCAGGCGGCGGCGGCCGAAGTCGTCGCTGCGATCGAGAGCAAGAATGGCAAGGCGATCGCGGTGAAATGCGATGTCGCCAGCGAAGAGGACATCCTGGCGCTGTTCAAGGCCGCCGACACGTTCGGGACGCTGGGCGCGCTCGTCAACAATGCCGGCATCGTCGGAACGACGTCGCGGGTCGATGAGATGAGCGCCGAGCGCATCCAGCGCATGATGGCGGTCAACGTCACCGGCAGCATCCTGTGCGCGCGCGAGGCGGTCAAGCGGATGTCGACCCGTCACGGCGGCCAGGGGGGCGTCATCATCAATCTGTCGTCGGTGGCTGCCAAGCTCGGCTCGCCCAACACCTATGTCGACTACGCGGCGTCGAAGGGCGCCATCGATTCCTTCACGGTCGGGCTGGGGCACGAGGTCGCGGGAGAGGGCATTCGCGTCGCCGCGATCCGTCCGGGCCTGATCGATACCGACATCCACGCCTCCGGCGGCGAACCGGATCGCGCCCATCGGCTGGCCCATATGGTGCCGATGCAGCGCGTCGGGACCGCCGACGAGATCGCCAATGCCATCGTCTGGCTGATGTCGGACGATGCTTCCTACGTAACCAGCGCCGTGCTCGACGTCTCCGGCGGGCGCTGAACCCTGCCACTTTCCTGACCTCATGGAATGTCCATCATGGCTACCTACGATCTCGTCGTCATCGGCACCGGCCCCGGGGGATATGTCTGCGCGGTCCGCGCAGCCCAGCTCGGCATGAAGGTCGCCGTGGTCGAGAAGAACGCGACGCTCGGCGGCACCTGCCTCAATATCGGCTGCATGCCCTCGAAGGCGCTGCTGCACGCCTCGGAATTGTTCGAAGAGGCCGCGCATTCCTTCGCCAAGATGGGCATCAGCGTCTCGTCGCCGAAGCTCGATCTCCCCGCGATGATGAACTTCAAGCAGCAGGGCATCGACGGCAACGTCAAGGGCGTCGAGTTCCTGATGAAGAAAAACAAGATCGACGTCATTGTCGGCCGCGGCAAGATCATCAGTGCCGGCAAGGTCGAGGTCACGGATGCCGACGGCAAGGCGCAACTGGTCGAGACCAGGAATATCGTGATCGCCACCGGCTCGGACGTCGCTCGGCTGAAGGGCATCGAGATCGACGAGAAGCGCATCGTGTCGTCGACCGGCGCGCTGGCGCTCGATCAGGTCCCGGCCAAGTTGCTGGTGGTCGGCGCCGGCGTGATCGGGCTCGAACTCGGGTCGGTGTGGCGCCGGCTCGGCGCCGAAGTCACCGTGGTGGAATTCCTCGACCGTATTTTGCCGGGGATGGACAGCGAGGTGGCCAAGCAATTCCAGCGCATCCTCGAAAAGCAGGGGTTCGCCTTCAAGCTCGGCGCCAAGGTGACCCGCATCGATACGTCGGGCAACAGGCTGATCGCGACCGTCGAGCCGGCGGCGGGCGGCGACGCGCTATCGATCGAGGCCGACGTGGTTCTCGTCAGCATCGGCCGCGTGCCCTACACGGAGGGGCTTGGATTGCAGGACGCCGGCGTTGCGCTCGACAATCGCGGACGAGTCCAGATCGATTCGCATTTCGCCACCAGCGTGAAGGGCATCTATGCCATCGGCGACGTCGTTGCGGGACCGATGCTCGCGCACAAGGCTGAGGATGAGGGCGTCGCCTGCGCGGAGATACTCGCGGGCCAAGCCGGGCATGTGAACTACGATGTGATCCCTGGCGTTGTTTATACCACTCCGGAAGTCTCCGTTGTCGGCAAGACCGAGGACGAACTGAAGCAGGCTGGTATCGCGTATACTGTGGGCAAGTTTCCGTTCACCGCGAATGGTCGGTCAAAGGTGAATCAGACCACTGACGGTTTCGTGAAGATTCTCGCAGATGCGAAGACGGATCGTGTACTCGGCGTGCATATAATCGGCCGTGAAGCCGGTGAAATGATCCACGAAGCGGCCGTATTGATGGAGTTTGGTGGATCAGCCGAAGATCTGGCGCGAACCTGTCATGCTCATCCCACCCGTTCGGAAGCCGTCAAGGAAGCTGCGCTTGCAGTTGGCAAGCGCGCCATCCATATGTGATCGACACCCGCTATTGATGGCCGGGTGAGGATAAGAGGGATGATGCGCCGCCTCCTTCAACCGGTCTGGGTTCTGCTTGCGATCGTGTTTCTGATCGAGGCTTGGCTGTGGGATCATCTCGAACCCATCGTGGCACGAATCGTGGCCGCGATTCCGCTGCAACCCCTCAAGCAATGGCTCGCCGCGCGCGTCGCCGAACTGTCGCCGGCGATGACGCTGCTTGTGTTCGTCGTGCCGGTGCTTCCGCTGTTTCCGCTGAAGCTGGTCGGCCTCTGGCTGCTCACGCACGAATACTGGACCAGCGCGGTCTTCACCATTCTGTTCGCCAAGTTTCTCGGCGTCGGCGTCATGGCGTTCGTGTTCGACGTCACGCGGCCGAAACTCCTGGAGATGCCCTGGTTCAAGCGGCTTTATCAGTTCGTTCTCGCACTGCGCGCGAAAGCCGCCGCGCTGGTCGATCCGATCAAGGCGCGTATCGCCGAATTGCTGCGCGGCGATGGCGATGGCTGGTCGTCGCGGACGCTGCGGCTGATCCAGCGCTTCCGCCGCAGCGTGCACGCGGCACGCTGATCGTCGGCGATCGCCGCCGTGCAACGTGCGGCGATCAATGCAGGTGCAGCAGATGCGGCGCGTAGACGCCGAGCGCGGTCATCGCGATCCCGGCGATCGTCAACAGTCCCGACACCCACGCCAGTGCGATGATGCCGGTAATGATGGTTGCGGACGCGAGCACGATGCCGATCTGGAACGCGGCGGATGCCAATTCGTAGTGGTGATACTTCGCGGTCGCGAGGTCACGTTCTTCCTCGGCGTGCTTGGCGCGTTCGGCCAGCTGCTCGGTGCCTTCGCCGGTATTCTCTTCGGAGCGGTAGCGCGCCGCTGCCTTCTGCCATTCCTCGATCTGCTTTTGCAGCGAGGCCTTGGTGGCGTCGTCAGCGGCTGAGCCCAGCGTCAGTTTGCCTTGATCGGCCGCGGTCTGCACCACGGTGCGGCGGATGCTCTTGGCCTGGAAGAAGGCCCAGAGGTTCGAGGCCTGGACGTTCAGGCTGATCGATTCGGTCTGGGCGCCCTTGCCGAGCGTTTCCGATAGCGCGAGGCAGAGCGCGATCACCGCGATCAACAGCGCAATCTTCTTGTTCTCGCCGGACGCGTGCTCGGCATGCTCGGCATGCTCCATACTCTCATGTGCGCTCATGAATCCTCCTGGTTCCGATGACTGGCAGCCACGATTGCCGAACAAACCTCTATCGCGCAAGAGGCAAGCCCGTATGACGACGAGGTATCGGGGACAACGCATTGGGAGCAAGGCATCAGGAGCGCGGCATCGGGCGAATGTGCCCGAAGCGGATCAGCGGCGCGGATGGGCCTGGCGATAGACTTCGAGCAGGCGCTCGGTGTCGATGCCGGTATAGACCTGCGTGGTCGAGAGCGAGGCGTGGCCCAGCAACTCCTGGATCGCGCGCAAGTCGCCGCCACGGGAGAGCAGATGAGTGGCGAAGGAATGCCGCAACGCATGCGGGGTGGCGCTGTCTGCCAGCCCGAGCGCGCCGCGCATCCGCTCCATGGTGAGCTGAATGATGCGGGGGCTCAGCGGGCCGCCACGGGCGCCGACGAAAACGGCTGCGTCCTGGGCCAGATGATGCGGACACATCGCCACATACACCTGGATCAGGTCGAGCACGTTCCTGAGCACCGGCACCATGCGGGTCTTGTTGCCTTTCCCGGTCACGATCAGGGTGTCGCCCTGGCCCGGTAGCGGCACGTCGCGACGCATCAATCCAAGCGCTTCAGAGATGCGCAGGCCCGAGCCGTAGAGCAGCGCCATGACCGCGGCGTCACGTGCCAGAATCCAGGTCTCGCGGGTTTCGCCCGCGCGCTCGTCGGCGTCGGCAAGACGCTTGGCGGCCACGATCCCGATCGGTTTGGGGAGACTCTTGCCGATCTTCGGGGCGCGGATCGCACTGAGCGCCCCGACCTTGCCGCGGCCTTCCCGTTCCAGGAAGCGTCCGAACGAGCGCAGGCCCGCGAGCGCCCGCATCAGCGAGCGGCCGGCAATGTCGTCGGCGCGCCGCATCGCCATGAAGGCCCTGATGTCGCTGGCTTCCAGCGCGGCGAATCGCGCCAGCGTCACCCGTGTTCCCCAATGGGTGCAGAGAAAATCGAGACACTGGCGCAGATCGCGCGCATAGGCTTCGAGGGTCTTCGGCGACAGTCGCCGTTCATGCGCGAGATGCGCCAGCCAATGGGTGATCTCGAGCGCAAGCGTGCCATCGGCGCTCTCGATTTCGACCGGTTGGGGAACTGGCTTGGTCATCGCGACTCGATCTTCCGCTTTGCCGGACTATATCGCACACGTCCCGTTTACTCTTTGCTAACTCGCGGCGACCGGCCGTGCGTCGAGCGGCGTCCTAAGAGCCTGACTCGAAATGTAGCCCATGAAATAGAGCTGTTTCCCCGTCATTGCGAGGAGCCCTTGCGACGAAGCAATCCATCTCACCCCCGTGCGTAGGTCTGGATTGCTTCGCTCCGCTCGCAATGACGCATTCAAACACCGTATTTCATTGGCTGCATTTTCAGTCAGGCTCTAAGCTGTCTTGTTCCTGATTGCGAATTTCGAGTCTCCGATGGACCACGCCACCACCGCCGGCACGTCATCCTCGGCATCGACCCGCATGGTCGATGTGCTGGTGCCGGTGGCGCTTGACCAGACCTATTCCTACCGGGTGCCGCGCGGCATGGAGCTCAGGGCAGGTGACCTCGTCACCGTGCCGCTCGGTCCGCGCGAGGTGCTGGCCGTGGTCTGGGCGGACAACACCACACCCGATCCGCGGCTGCACAATCGTCTCAAGGAGGTCGGCGAGAAGCTCGACGTGCCGCCTCTGAAGCCGGAACTGCGCTCGCTGGTCGACTGGGTCGCCAACTACACGCTGTCGCCGCGCGGCATGGTGTTGCGGATGTGCCTGCGGATGGGCGAGCAACTCGGCCCGGAACGTGTCAGGCTGGGCGTGCGGCTGACCGGCGAACCGCCGAAACGACTGACGCCGGCGCGGCGGCGGCTGATCGAGGTGCTGTCCGACCGCCTCCTGCACGGCAAATCGGACGTCGCCCGGGAAGCCGGGGTCAGCGTCTCCGTGATCGATGGCCTGGTCGACGAGGGCACGCTGGCAACGGAGGCGATGCCGCCGCCTTTGGCCCCGCCGGCGCCGGATCCGGACTATGGCCAGCCCGAGTTTTCACGCCAGCAGCACAGCGCGGTCGATGCCATGCGCGCGCTTGCCGCCAACGGCACCTTCCACGTCGCGCTGCTCGACGGTGTCACCGGGTCGGGCAAGACCGAGGTGTATTTCGAGGCGGTTGCCGAGATCATTCGTCGCGGCAGGCAGACGCTGATTCTGATGCCGGAGATCGCGCTGACCGGCCAGTTCCTCGACCGCTTCGCGCTGCGGTTCGGGGTGCGGCCGCTGGAATGGCATTCCGAACTGACCCCGCGCACGCGGCAGCGCAACTGGGCTGCGATCGCAGCCGGCGAAGCACCGGTCGTCGTCGGCGCCCGCTCGGCGCTGTTTCTGCCCTACGCCGATCTTGGCCTGATCGTGGTCGATGAGGAGCACGACCAGGCCTACAAGCAGGAGGACGGCGCGCATTACCACGCCCGCGACATGGCGGTGGTGCGTGCCCATATCGCGAAGATTCCGATCGTGCTGGCCTCCGCCACGCCGTCGGTGGAAACCGAGGTCAATGCGCGCAAGGGGCGCTACCAGCGGGTGCCGCTACCGTCGCGTTTCGGCGGCCAGCATATGCCGCATATCGAGGCGATCGACCTGCGCCGCGCCGCGCCGCAGCGCGGCCGCTTCATCTCGCCGCATCTCGCCGGGCAGATTCGTATCGCCATCGAGCGGCGCGAACAGGCGCTGCTGTTCCTCAATCGGCGCGGCTACGCGCCGCTGACCCTGTGCCGCGCCTGCGGCCATCGGTTCGCCTGCACCATCTGCGACGCGTGGCTGGTCGACCACCGCTTCCGACAGCGGCTGGTCTGCCACCACTGCGGATTTTCGATGCCGCGCCCGCGTGTCTGTCCGCACTGCCAGGCCGAGGAAACCCTGGTCGCGGTCGGTCCGGGCGTCGAGCGGCTGCAGGAGGAGGCGGCCAGCCTGTTTCCCGACGCGCGGACGCTGGTGCTGTCGAGCGATCTCATCACCTCGATCGAAACCATGCGGTCGGAACTGAACGATATCGCGGAAGGCCGCGTCGACATCATCATCGGCACGCAACTGGTGGCCAAGGGCCACAACTTTCCGCGGCTCAATCTGGTCGGCGTGGTCGATGCGGACCTGGGGCTGAGCAATGGCGATCCGCGCGCCGCCGAGCGGACCTTCCAGTTGCTCAATCAGGTGATCGGGCGCGCCGGACGCGACCAGGGCCGCGGTGTCGGGTATCTGCAGACCCACCAGCCCGAGCATCCCGTGATGAAGGCGCTGGTGGCCTGCGACCGCGAGGCGTTCTACGCCAGCGAAATCGAGGCGCGGGAACGCACCGGCTATCCGCCGTTCGGCAGGCTCGCAAGCCTGATCGTATCGGCGGGCGACCGGCCGAGCACGGAAGGCTTCTCGCGGCGATTGGCGGCGACGGCGCCGCGTGACGATCGGGTCCAGGTTCTGGGGCCTGCGGAAGCGCCGCTCGCCGTCATCAAGGGACGCTACCGGTTCCGGCTGCTGCTGAAATCCGCCAGGGGTTTCGACCTGTCGGAGTATCTGCGGCATTGGCTCGCCGCGGCCCCCAAGCCCAAGGGCAACCTCAAGCTCGAGGTCGATGTCGATCCGCAGAGCTTTTTGTGACCTGCGCCATGCTCATTGCGAGCGAAGCGACGGTTCGAACAAGGCGCCCACAAGGGGCGCCCCTACGCGACGTCGATCTCGAGAGGGCGACCCTCGTGGTCGCCCTCTCGCATCCAAATTGTCATTCGAACAAAGGCCTGCCGTTACCTGGACGGCAGGCCTTTTTCCGGCACGCAGCAGGGCTCTCGCGGCCGGGGCCGCCTGAGATGTTGCGGATGGCTGGGAAAACGGCGTCAGGGACGCCTTTAGGAGACAACCTCGGCGGTCACGCGACCGACGCCGGCGCGAGTCAGGCCGATGGCGCGGGCGGCGCCGCTCGAGAGATCGAGGACACGGCCGCGGATGAACGGGCCGCGGTCATTGACGGTGACGACGACGCTTTGTCTGCCATGGGTCACCCGGAGCTTGGTTCCGAACGGCAGCGAGCGATGGGCGCAGGTCATGGCGTTCTGGTTGAAGCGTTGGCCTGATGCGGTCCGGCTGCCGGACTCACTCCCGTAATAAGAAGCCATCCCGGAGAACAAACGACCGATTCCGGACGTTGTAAAAATCGACGCGTTGGCATCGCGCCAGCCCGTTGGCGCGGTTGCAGCTGCCAAGTGGTGATGATGGCGGTGATGGTGACGGTGGTGCCCAGATCGGGCCGAGGCTTCGGTGGCCGTTCCACCGATCAGGAGAGTTGCGGCGAAAATTGCAACCGCTGTACGCGAGCGGGTTACTGGTCCCGCGGTCTGGTTCGTCAATGTCTGCATTAGATCTATCCCTCTAAGATAGTAGAGCCATCTCGTTGGCCAGTGAGCCCCCATCAGGTTTTGAGGAACTCGCCGTTTGCTGACCCAATGCGGCATGATTTAGGCAGTAAAAGTTCCCTGAAACATCTTGTGATTAATGAATGTGCTCTGAAGAAGTTCCGTAACATGATTGCTTAACGATTGATTAACGAAGTTAATACTCATGAATACTGTAAACCGAAGTTGTCTTCGGTGACGGCAAGTTGTGCCGAAGTATTACGCAAGACGAGCGACGCGGGAGAAAATGCCGCAGTGCAGCAGTGGCGTCATGGCGGCTATGCGTTGGTGGCGGAGTGGCGGAGCGGTGATGTGACGGTGTCATCATGCCGCGAGTATCGCGAGCGGTGCACCGAGCACCCGCGCTGGGACGGCACTCCCAACCGACCCGCGCCGCTGTTTGGAAGTGCAACGATTAGACGGTTGCGACGTGTTCCGTCATGTTGCACCTGCGCGCCTGCTATGTTAGCAAAGCCGCGATTTTCAGACCCCGGCGCGTCCGTGCCGGTCGAAAATCGAAGTCCCGCTTGAATTCCAAGGGCTTGAATCGCTAGGCGCCACAGTCGAGGCGACGGTTTTTCCCTTGCGAGTTTGACAGCTGAAAGAAAGCGCCTGTGGCTGCAGAAGATCCGTCCGTTTCGGGAGTGTCCGGCCGTTATGCCACGGCCTTGTTCGAGTTGGCGCGCGACGAGAAATCGGTCGACGCCGTGATGGCCGATCTGGCGGCGTTCGAGGCCCTGCTGGCGGAGAGCGCCGATCTGAAGCGGCTGGTCCGCAGCCCGGTCTTTTCCGCCGATTCGCAATCGAAGGCGCTCGCGGCAGTTCTCGACAAGGTGGAGATCGCCGGCATTGCCGCAAATTTCCTGAAGGTTCTCACCGCCAACCGTCGGCTGTTCGCAGTCGCCGACGTGATCCGCGCCTTCCGAGCCCTGGTCGCCAGGTTCAAGGGCGAGGCAACGGCCGACGTGACCGTCGCCGAGGCGCTGAGCGAACCCAATCTTGACGCCTTGAAGGTCGCGCTGAAGTCGGTGACCGGCAAGGACGTTGCACTCAATGTGAAAGTCGATCCCTCGATCATCGGTGGCCTCGTCGTCAAGCTTGGCAGTCGCATGGTGGATAGTTCGCTTCGCACCAAGCTCAATTCGATTAAGCACGCGATGAAAGAGGCAGGCTGATGGACATCCGCGCCGCGGAAATTTCCGCGATCCTCAAGGACCAGATCAAGAATTTCGGCCAGGAGGCCGAGGTCTCCGAAGTCGGACAGGTGTTGTCCGTCGGCGACGGTATCGCCCGTGTCTACGGGCTGGATAACGTCCAGGCCGGTGAGATGGTCGAGTTCGAGAACGGCACGCGCGGCATGGCGCTGAACCTCGAAACCGACAACGTCGGTATCGTGATCTTCGGCGCCGACCGCGAGATCAAGGAAGGCCAGACCGTCAAGCGCACCCGCGCCATCGTCGACACGCCTGTCGGCAAGGGTCTGCTCGGCCGCGTGGTCGACGCGCTCGGCAACCCGATCGACGGCAAGGGTCCGATCCAGGCGGTCGAACGCAAGCGGGTCGACGTCAAGGCGCCCAGCATCATTCCGCGCAAGTCGGTCAACGAGCCGATGGCCACCGGCCTCAAGGCGATCGATGCGCTGATCCCGATCGGCCGCGGCCAGCGCGAGCTGATCATCGGCGACCGCCAGACCGGCAAGACTGCGATCGCGCTCGACACCATTCTCAACCAGAAGCCGCTCAACGCCCAGCCGGACGAGAGCATCAAGCTGTATTGCGTCTACGTCGCGATCGGCCAGAAGCGCTCCACCGTGGCGCAGTTCGTCAAGGTGCTCGAAGAGCAGGGCGCGCTGGAATATTCCATCGTCGTGGCGGCGACCGCCTCCGACCCGGCGCCGATGCAGTACATCGCACCGTTCACCGGCTGCACCATGGGCGAATATTTCCGCGACAACGGCATGCACGCGGTCATCATCTATGACGACTTGTCGAAACAGGCCGTCGCCTACCGCCAGATGTCGCTGCTGCTGCGCCGGCCACCGGGCCGCGAAGCCTATCCCGGTGACGTGTTCTACCTGCATTCGCGCCTGCTCGAGCGCGCCGCCAAGCTCAACAAGGATCATGGCCTGGGATCGCTGACCGCGCTGCCCGTCATTGAGACGCAGGCCAACGACGTGTCGGCCTACATCCCGACCAACGTCATCTCGATCACCGACGGCCAGATCTTCCTGGAAACCGATCTGTTCTTCCAGGGCATCCGTCCCGCGGTGAACGTCGGTCTGTCGGTGTCGCGCGTCGGATCGTCGGCGCAGACCAAGGCGATGAAGAAGGTCGCCGGCAAGATCAAGGGTGAGCTGGCGCAGTACCGCGAAATGGCGGCCTTCGCGCAGTTCGGCTCGGACCTCGACGCCTCGACGCAGCGCCTGCTGAACCGCGGCTCGCGCCTGACCGAACTGCTCAAGCAGCCGCAGTTCTCGCCGCTGAAGATGGAAGAGCAGGTCTGCGTGATCTGGGCCGGCACCAACGGTTATCTCGATCCGCTTCCGATCGCCAAGGTGCGCGCGTTCGAGGACGGTCTGCTGTCGCTGCTGCGCGGCAAGAACGCGGACATTCTCGACAGCATCCGCGACAGCCGCGATCTCGCCGACGCTACCGCCGCCAAGCTGAAGGCGGTGGTCGAAGGTTACGCCAAGACTTTTGCCTAGAGACGCTCGCGTAAGGGCGTTCGCCTGACACCGCGGTGGCCGGCTTCGCCCCGGCCGCCCGGGCGATGCGGATGCAAGACAAGACGTGGATGCCCGGCACGAGGCCGGGCATGACGAAAGAGGGTCGCGGTCAGGTGAAAGCCGGATCGCCGGGGTGCACGAAGAATGGCGTCACTGAAAGACATGCGGGTCCGCATCGCCTCCACCAAGGCGACGCAGAAGATCACCAAGGCCATGCAGATGGTCGCAGCCTCCAAGCTGCGCCGCGCGCAGACCGCCGCGGAGGCCGCGCGGCCCTACGCGGAAAAGATGGACGCGGTGATTTCCAACATCGCCTCCGCCGCCGCGGGTTCGCCCGGCGCACCCGTGCTGCTTGCCGGCACCGGCAAGGACCAGGTCCACCTGCTCCTGGTATGTACCGGTGAACGCGGCCTGTCCGGCGCCTTCAACTCCTCGATCGTGCGGCTCGCCCGCGAACGCGCCCTGGCGCTGATGAACCAGGGCAAGGACGTCAAATTCTTCTGCGTCGGCCGCAAGGGCTACGAGCAGCTGCGCCGTACCTTCGAACGGCAGATCGTCGAGCACCTCGATTTGCGCGCGGTGCGCCAGCTCGGCTTCGTCAATGCCGAGGATATCGCCAGCAAGGTGATTGCCCGCTTCAACGCCGGCGAGTTCGACGTCTGCACGTTGTTCTATTCGCGCTTCAAATCGGTGATCGCGCAGATCCCGACCGCCCAGCAGATCATCCCGCTGGTCGTGGAAGCGCCGGCCGCCAACGCCGGTCCGGCGACCTCATACGAGTACGAGCCGGAGGAAGACGAGATCCTCAGCACCCTGTTGCCGCGCAATCTCGCGGTGCAGATCTTCCGCGCGCTCCTGGAAAACAACGCATCCTTCTACGGCGCGCAGATGAGCGCGATGGACAACGCCACCCGCAACGCCGGCGACATGATCCGCAAGCAGACCCTGATCTACAACCGGACCCGTCAGGCGATCATCACCAAGGAGCTGATCGAGATCATTTCGGGCGCAGAGGCGCTCTGATCGGTCGAAACGGTTCGCGAGCAAGAATTCGAAGGAGAGATTTTTCATGGCTACACCCGCCAACCAGACCGGACGCATCACGCAAGTCATCGGCGCCGTCGTCGACGTGCAGTTCGAAGGCCACCTGCCGGCCATTCTCAACGCGATCGAGACCAGGAACGGCGGCAACCGCCTGGTGCTCGAAGTCGCCCAGCATCTCGGCGAGTCCACGGTCCGTACCATCGCCATGGACACCACCGAAGGTCTGGTTCGCGGCCAGGAAGTCACCGACACCGGCTCGCCGATCCGCGTTCCGGTCGGCGCCGGGACGCTCGGCCGCATCATGAACGTGATCGGCGAGCCGATCGATGAAGCCGGACCGGTCACGGCCGAAGACATGCGCGCGATCCATCAGGAGGCGCCGAGCTATACCGACCAGTCCACGGAGGCCGAAATTCTGGTCACCGGCATCAAGGTCGTCGACCTGCTCGCGCCCTACGCCAAGGGCGGCAAGATCGGCCTGTTCGGCGGCGCCGGCGTCGGCAAGACCGTGCTGATTCAGGAACTGATCAACAACGTCGCCAAGGCCCACGGCGGTTATTCGGTGTTCGCCGGCGTCGGCGAGCGGACCCGCGAAGGCAACGACCTCTATCACGAGTTCATCGAGTCCAAGGTCAACGCCGACCCGCATAATCCCGACCCGAGCGTGCAGTCGAAGTGCGCGCTGGTGTTCGGCCAGATGAACGAACCGCCGGGCGCCCGTGCCCGCGTCGGCCTCACCGGTCTGACCGTCGCCGAACATTTCCGCGACCAGGGCCAGGACGTGCTGTTCTTCGTCGACAACATCTTCCGCTTCACGCAAGCCGGCTCGGAAGTGTCGGCGCTGCTCGGCCGCATCCCGTCGGCGGTGGGTTATCAGCCGACGCTCGCCACCGACATGGGCGCGCTGCAGGAGCGCATCACCACCACCCACAAGGGTTCGATCACCTCGGTGCAGGCGATCTACGTGCCCGCCGACGACTTGACCGACCCGGCGCCCGCCACCTCGTTCGCCCATTTGGACGCCACCACGGTGCTGAACCGGGCGATCTCGGAAAAGGGCATCTACCCGGCGGTCGACCCGCTCGACTCCACCTCGCGCATGCTCTCCCCGCTGGTCGTCGGCGAGGAGCACTATCAGACCGCGCGCATGGTCCAGCAGGTCTTGCAGAAGTACAAGTCGCTGCAGGACATCATCGCCATTCTCGGCATGGACGAACTGTCCGAAGAGGACAAGATCACGGTGGCCCGCGCCCGCAAGATCGAGCGCTTCCTGTCGCAACCGTTCCACGTCGCTGAAATCTTCACGGGCTCGCCGGGCAAGTTCGTCGACCTCGCCGACACCATCAAGGGCTTCCGCGGTCTGTGTGAAGGCAAGTACGACCATCTGCCGGAAGCGGCGTTCTACATGGTCGGCACCATCGAAGAGGCGGTCGAGAAGGGCAAGAAGCTGGCCGCTGAGGCTGCTTAAGAATGAAGGCTTCGGACTTTGTCGAGGGCGACAAGGTCCGACTTCTCTGTCTGGAAGATGAGTTCTTTTCGGGGATTGCTGACGAGGATGTGCTTAGGTTGAAGAGTTTGATCGGGTTGGAATGGACCGTGAGCGACCATTCCGAACACGGTCATGTCGAGATCATGTTTGTGCATTCTTCGCAGTCGCCGACGCCCCTCGAGTGGGTCTGTGTTCCACCAGCTTGGATTGAGCGAGTCACGTAATGGCCACCTTCCACTTCGATCTCGTCTCGCCGGAAAAAATCGCCTTCTCGGGAGAGGTCGAGCAGGTCGACGTTCCCGGAACCGAGGGCGATTTCGGCGTTCTGGCCGGTCATGCCCCCGTGGTCGCCACGATCCGTCCGGGGATTCTCACGGTGATGGCCGGCGGCACGCAGCAGAAGATCATCGTGCTCGGCGGCCTGGCCGAAGTCTCTGCGAAGGGACTCACCGTTCTTGCCGACGTCGCGACCTCGTTGCAGGATCTCGATCGCACCGCGTTCGCTGACCAGATTTCGGGCATGGAAGCCAAGCTCGCCCAGACGCAGGGGTCCGAGCTAGACCGGGCCATCGAGCGGCTCGATCACTTCAAGAGCATTCAGAGCCAGCTCAGCGCGACCGCGATGCACTGACGTCGCAGGGCGCCGCGCGCGAGGCCGGATCGGCCTCAAGCCCGAGCGCCGCTCCTATCATGCCGTGGAGAGGGATTTCGCCTCGTTGGCAGTCGCCACGGCTGCGGAACTCGGTTGCGCCTGACCTTGTCAGACGGCATTCTCCGGCCGATCCATCAGGTCCGGGGCCGGCCGTCATGAAACGCAAGATCGCGGCGATTTTCGCGGCCGATATTGCCGGTTACAGCCGACTGGTCGCCGAGGACGAGGAAGAGACGCTGCGCAGGCTCGCGGCCTACCGCGCGGTGACCGACGACTTCATCGCCAAGGCGGGAGGCCGGATCTTCAACACCGCAGGCGACGCGGTGCTCGCCGAATTTCCAAGCGCGGTCGAAGCGGTGCGCTGCGCCATCGATATCCAGGAAAGCCTGCGCACCCGCAACATGGCCTATCCGGCCAGCCGCCAGATGCATTTTCGCATCGGCATTACCATCGGCGACGTGGTGGAGCGCGACGGCGACCTTCTGGGCGATGGCGTCAACATCGCGGCGCGACTGGAAGGTCTCGCGGAAGTCGGCGGCATCTGCGTGTCGCGCGCGGTGCATGAGCAGGTCGTCAACAAGCTGTCGGTACAATTCGCCGACATCGGCGCGCAGGAAGTGAAGAACATTCCGACTCCGGTGCACGCCTTCATGGTCGCGATGCGCCGCGAGGACGGCAGCTACGGCATGCCGCAGCTGAAGAAACCCGCCGCGAAGCCTGGCGCGGGTCCGCACTGGCTATGGCCGGTCGTGGTGCTGGTGGTTTGCCTCGTTGCGATCGGTGTCGGGGGATTTCTGTATCTCACCAAGATCGAGATGGCGAACGGGCCGAAGGAGGCCGCGACGGCCCCGGCCCCGGCCGCGTCGTCGCCGTCGCCTTCGGTCGCCGCCGCGGTCCCTACGCCGACGCCAACCCCAACGCCAATGAAACAGGCGTCCGCCGCGCCGCCACCGCCAGCGTCGTCGTCGCCGATCGTGGTGTCGACGGAAAAATTCGCGGCGACGAATGTGCCGTTCATCAGCGATCGGGCCCGGGCCGTGCTCACCAACGAGTATGTCCCGGCTGGTGACTACAAGGCGTTCTCCCTCAACCTTGGTGGATTCAGCGCCTTTGTCGTCGGCCAGCCGAGCGAAGAAGCGGCCAGGAGTGCCGCCGTCGAACAATGCCAGAAGCGCGCGGATGCCGCCCAGTCACCGCGAAAATGCGAGCTGTACGCGGTCGGCGATACCGTCGTGTACGCGCATGGCAAGCCCCCGGTCCCGCCGCTGCCCTGGATCCGGCATGACCCATCGACCCAGCGCCCGTTCGCGGCCAAAGACGTGCCGCTGGCGCGCGACGCCAGCAAGAGCAGGCTTGAGACACTCTATGTCCCGGCACGAAAGACCAAGGCGGTCGCGATCGGTCCGGGCGGGGTGTATTTCTTCCTCGCCGCGCTCGACACGGTCGAGGAAGCCCTGCGCCGAACCCTCGAATCATGTGGGGCGATCGCGGGCGTTCCCTGCATGATCGTCGCGCTCGACGATGGCTTCGCCGTGCCGGTCCCGACCATCATGAAAACCGTCGGCTTCTTCAAGCCAGCCAACAATCCGACGATCGCGATGGAGGCGCGGGATGATGTCACCCGCAGGCTCGCGGACGCCACGTCCGGCTGGAACGCGGTCGCGGTCGGAGCCGCGGGCCGCCCGGGCCTCGGGCTGAAGGGCGCAAGTGAGCAGAACGCCATCAACGATGCGCTCGCCGATTGCGTCAAACACGACAGCGACTGCCATGTGATCGCGATCGGCCCGTTTCTGGTCGGACCGAATTGACATCTATGATGGGCCCATGAATGACGCGAAGGTCGCGGCCACCTGTTGGTAGACCTCGCGGCGAAACGGCACCACCAGATCGGCGACTCGATCGAGCCGCTCCCATCGCCACGCATCGAATTCGGCAGGCTGCCCGTTACGCGGTGTCAGCGGATCGATGTCGTCGTCGTGGCCGGCAAAGCGCAGCGCGAACCATTTTTGCCGTTGACCGCGAAATTTCGCCAGGCGGTGCGCCGGCAGGTCGTCGCAAGGCGGAAAGTCATAGGCAAGCCAACCGGTTTCGCCGAGATAGCTCGCATCCCTGACACCAGTCTCTTCCCAGAGCTCGCGAAACGCGGCTTGCCGCAGGTCTTCGCCGTCGTCGACGCCACCCTGCGGCATCTGCCATTCGAGCCCGGGCAAGATGATCTCGGGGCCATCGCTGCGGAAGCGGCGGCCGATCAGCACGCTGCCCGCGGCGTTGAACAGCGCGATCCCGACATTGGCGCGATACGGTTTGTGATCCGGCAACGTTGGGACCTCTTGAGATTGGACTTCGTCATTCCGGGGCATGCGAAGCATGAACCCGGAATCTCGAGATTCCGGGTTCGATGCGGAGCCTGTCATCGGGCGCGCATTCGCGCGACCCGGTGGCATCACCCCGGAATGACGGAGCGGCTAATCGCCCGCGAGCGTGGCGAACTCCTTGACCACGCGTTCGTAGACCGGCCGCTTGAACGGAACGATCAGCTCGGGAAGGTTCTTCATCGGCTCCCAGCGCCAGTTGACGAATTCCGCCTTGTGGCCGCCGCCGGGGTGGGCGACATTGATTTCGCTGTCTTTGCCGGTGAAGCGCATCGCGAACCACTTCTGGCGCTGGCCGCGATAGCGTCCCTTCCAGGCGCGCCCCGCCACGGTGCGCGGAATGTCGTAGATCAGCCAATCCCCGATTTCGCCGAGCTTTTCGACCGAGCGGACGCTGGTTTCCTCATAGAGTTCGCGCCTGGCCGCTTCCCAGTTGTCTTCGCCGGGATCGACCCCGCCTTGCGGCATCTGCCAGACATGGGTCTCGTCGACATGCTCGATGCCGCCGGCGCGGCGACCGATGAAGACAAGCCCGTCCTCATTCAGCAACATCACGCCAACGCATGTCCGGTAGGGGAGGTCCTCGTAGCGCGCCATTCCTCTAGCACCCGTTGACGTGATCGAGAGAGCGGTTCGCGAATCGCAGTATGCCCGTGCCGATCTGGCCCAGGCAGAGCGTAACGGCCTCGCTCTCCATTTCCCGACGAACTCTCGTCACCTCAACCGCGATCCATGTCATCCGAGATTGTGCTTGCTGTCGTTGTGGATTTGACATTCGCATCGGTCTTTCCGCGAGTCTTCATTGCGCATGCCAACCACGCCGGCCATCAGCTTGATTTTGATTTGAGCATTGCAGTTGTCAATGGCACAAGCATAATGCCGCGGCTGTCGAGCGTCTTGATCCAGCTGCCGATCCGCTCGATCGAGACCGGAAGCGCCGACGCGATTCCGATCGCGACGCCCCTTTCCTTGGCGAGACTGTCGAGCCTGGCCAGCGCGTTGTCGATCTCCGCCGGCGTTGGTACCGCATCGATGGTCACGTCGCCCCTGGCGAATGGTGCGCCCTGGCTCGTTGCGAGCGCAGCCGCCACGCTGCGCGGTGCCGATCCGTCGTCGAAGAAGCCGAGGCCGCGCTTGACCACCTCGCGGACGATCGGCTGCATCGCCGCGTCGGTGCCGATGAAGCGCGCACCCATGAAATTGGCGATCCCCGCATAGCCCTGCAGCCGGCTCAGGTGCCAGGATAATCGGTCGAGATTCTGCTCGGGGCCGAGCGAGGTCAGCAGCGTCTGCGGCCCGGGATCATTGTCCGGATAGTCGTAGGGCTCCATCGGGACCTGCAGCAGGATCTCGTGCCGCTGTGCGCGCGCGCGTTCCGCAAGCTTTCCGGGATCGGTCCCGTAGGGTGTGAACGCCAATGTCACCGCTGGCGGCAGCTTCATGATGGCATCGACGGTCTTGGCCGCGCCGATGCCCAGGCCCCCAATGACGATGGCGACGACCGGCATTTTCGCGGCCTTGGCGCGATCCGCCTCGGCGGCGTAAGCCGTGAACGGCTTTAATCCATCGGCGATCGCCGGTATCAAGCCATAGCGGGATTTCTCCAGCAGCCGCTGGTCGATCCCGGCCATCATCGCGGGCGCGGCGTTGGCCTCAGACTTGTCGGCGGTCCCGTCCCCGATGACGACGTCGTGGCGGGCGCCGCTTGATCCGTCGATGATGGTGACGGTCTTCTGCTCGCCGGCGGCGGGCTGCTTGGGTGCGGCCTTGGCCGCCTGCACGGCGCCATGTTCGGAGCCTTGTCCCGTTCCTTGTCCCGCGCCTTGGGCCGGCTCCGGTGCGGCCTTGTCGCCGGTCGGCGCGGTCGGGCGCAACGCGACACGGGCGATGGGTTCGCCGCCCAGCGGATTGTCGCTGAAAATGGCGAAACCCGCGAAGGCCGTCAGGAACAGGCCCAGCATGACTGCCAGCACCTGCAGTCCCGTAAAGGGCGGCCGGAAATGGCGCTTGCGGCGCCGGGTCGTCTGTCCGAGCGGAGCGCTCAGGTCGTCGGCCGTACCTGCCATGAACTATCCCGAATCAACCGAATCGGACGATACCACGGCAAGGCAAGGCGGCGGCAGGGCCGCGATATGGCGGAGATGTGGCGCGGGACCTTCGAACCCCGGCTGCGGCCAAGAGCCCGGCGCGCAAATCCGGATTTCAGGCGCAAAAAAAGGGGCGGCCCGCCGGGCCGCCCCTTGAAAACTCTGTGTTGCCGGCTGGAGCCTGTCAGTTCGCGACCTTGCCGGCCGGCTTGTCCGTCGCAGATGGGGTCGGGCTTGCCGACGCGCTGTTCTTGATTCCGTGCAGCAGATCGTCTGCCATCTTCAGCGCCTTGTCGTCCTTGACGTCTGGCGGCACGTAGGACTGCGAGCCGGTCTTTTCGTCGCCATCGTTTTTCAGGTGGCCGCGCAGCGATGCTTCGCCCTTGGTGTCGGTGCGTGTCTTCAGCTCGTCCGGCACATCCTGCAGCACTTCGATATCGGGCACGATGCCCTTGGCCTGGATCGACTTGCCCGACGGCGTGAAATAGCGCGCCGTGGTGAGGCGGAGAGCTCCGTTGCCGGAGCCGAGCGGGATGATGGTCTGCACCGATCCCTTGCCGAACGAACGGGTGCCGACCAGGGTCGCACGCTTGTGGTCCTGCAACGCGCCGGCGACGATTTCCGACGCCGATGCCGAACCGCCATTGATCAGCACGATGACCGGCTTGCCCTTGGTGAGGTCGCCTGCATGCGCGGTGCGGCGCTGGGTCTCCTCGGCGTTACGGCCGCGGGTCGAGACGATTTCGCCACGCTCCAGGAAGGAATCGGACACCGTGACCGCCTCCTCCAGCAGGCCGCCGGGATTGTTGCGCAGGTCGATGACGAAGCCCTTCAGCTTGTCGCCGATCTGGTTCTGCAGGTTGGCGATCTCCCTCTTGAGGCCTTCGGTGGTCTGCTCGTTGAACGTCGTGACGCGGATATAGCCGATGTCGTCGGCCTCGACGCGGGCACGCACCGAGCGGACACGGATGTTGTCGCGCATCAGCGTGACATCGATCGGATTGTCGACGCCCTTGCGGACGATCTTCAGCTTGATCTTGGTATTGACCGGCCCACGCATCTTCTCGACCGCCTGGTTCAGGGTGAGACCCTGCACTGCTTCGTCGTCGAGCGTGGTGATGATGTCATTGGCCATGATGCCGGCTTTTGACGCCGGCGTGTCGTCGATCGGCGAGACCACCTTGATCAGGCCGTCTTCCATGGTGACCTCGATGCCGAGCCCGCCGAATTCGCCGCGGGTCTGCACCTGCATGTCGCGGAAGCTCTTCGCGTCCATGTAGCTCGAATGCGGATCGAGGCCCGTCAGCATCCCGCTGATGGCGGACTCGACGAGCTTGCTGTCGTCGGGCTTCTCGACATAGTCGCTGCGCACCCGTTCGAACACGTCGCCGAACAAATTGAGCTGGCGATAGGTATCCGAGGTCGCGGCGCGCGCGCTCGTTCCCATCATGACGGCACGCGGCTGGGTCACAAAAAGCGTCAAAGCCGCGCCGGTGGCGGCGCTGAGGAGGATTACTGAAGTCTTGCGCATCATCCGCGAACCTTTTCGCCTTCTTTTGCTGCCCACCATGGGCCTGAATCGATTGGAGTGCCGTCCTTACGGAACTCGACATAAAGCACGGGTTGGCTCGCGTTCGTGGAGAGGATGGATGCGACCTGGGATGTCGTACCCATGACCGCGACCGGTTCTCCCGTTAGAACAAACTGACCGATGTTGACCGAAATGCGTTCCATTCCAGCGATCAGGACATAATACCCGCCACCGGCATTGAGGATCAAGAGTTGTCCGTAGCTGCGGAAGGGTCCGGCGTACACAACCCAGCCATCACACGGCGTTGTGACCTGGGCACCCGGCCGGGTGGCCAGGGAAATACCTCTCTCGACCCCCCCAACCCCGTCCGAACCGCCAAATTCGCGCATTTTGGTACCGTTAACCGGAAGCGCGAATAGTCCCTTGGCGGAGGCGAAGGCGATCGCCGGGCTCTTCCGATTCGGATTCCTCAACGCTCCCGGGTCGAACTTGACGTTGCTCGCCGGTACTCCCTGCAGGCTGGCGGTGGCGGCGGCTTTTGCCGCGCTCTTCAGGTTCTGCTCCATCTTGCCGATCAGGTCCTGAAGGCCATCGACCTGCCGGGACAGGTTGATGGCGCGCGCGCCCTCGGCGACGAGATCCTTCTCAATCTCCGATTGCTTGCGCTGCCGCTCCTCGACGAGGGCCGCGAGCCTGGTCTGGTCGTCCTTGAGCTTGTCGCGGTCCGTGGCGAGGCGATCGCGCTCGGTGCCGATTGCCTTTCGGACGGCTGTCAACTCGCCGATCTCGCCGGCAATCTTCTCGGCGCGTGCCCGCAATTCGGGCACCAGCGATCCGAGCAGCATCGCGGTCCGGACCGATTGCAGGGCGTCTTCCGGCCTGATCAGCAAGGCGGGCGGAGAGCGGCGACCGGCGCGTTGCAGGGCTGCCAGCACCTCGACCACGTCGGAGCGCCGTGAATCGAGCGAGGCCCGCATCTGGGCTTCGCGCCCGTCCAGCGCGTGCAGGCGTCCTTCGGCCTCGCCGATGCCGGTTTCGATGCTGCGGACCCGCGAGGCAGCCTCGATCAGTTGCTGGCTGAGCTTGCTCGAATCCTGTCCGAGAGCCGCCATATCGGCCTTGAGCTTGGCCTGGGCGTCTGCCGCGCTCTTCTGCGCGGCGCGGGCCTGCTCCAGTTCCTGCTCGCGCTGCTTGATGACGTCGGGCGAGACGGGATCCGTGGGCGCGGCGATCGCGGCGCCCGCCGCGGTCTCGATCGGACGCGCCGGTTCGGCGAGAGCCGCGGACATCAGCAGCAAGCAGAGCGGAATCGAGGCGAACCAGCCGCGGCGCACGGTATCATGTTGCAGTCGACAGGACCGTTCGGAGGACATCGGATCGGGTTCTGCGCTCATTCGACGCGGTTTCAGGCGCGGTGATAAGGATGGCCCGCCAAGATCGTCGCGGCCCGGTAAAACTGCTCAAGAAGCATCACGCGAACCATCTGATGCGGCCAAGTCGCTGCGCCGAATGCCATCGCAAGCTTTTCTTTGCGCCGCAAATCAGGCGAAAGTCCGTCAGCTCCGCCGATGACAAAGACGGCGTTGGCAATCGACTGGTCGCGCCACTGGCCGAGATGACGCGCAAAAGCCGCGCTGTCAATGTTGTTGCCGCGCTCGTCCATGGTCACCAGCACGGATTTGTCGGGAATGGCTGCCAGGATCGCCGCTGCCTCCTCGGCCATTCGCGTGGGCGCCTCGCGCGCGCGGCTCTCGGAAAGCTCGTGAATATCGAGGCCGCGAAAGCCAAGTTTGCGGCCGATGTCATCGAACCGCGTGCGATATCGCTCAGCCAGTTCGCGTTCCGGCCCCTGCTTCAATCGGCCAATCGCGATCACGACGAGGCGCATGGATCAGGCTACCACGCGCATCGCCCGATTCGCACCTGCCGTCGCTCCATAGGGCCCCGCCTCGCGGCCTGCGCCCCGGGGAGCAGAAGACCTCAGACCGCCTTCACTGCCGCCGGACCCTGCGTCCACAATCTCTCGAGATTGTAGAACTCGCGCACCTCGGGTCTGAAGACATGCACGATCACGTCGCCGGAATCGATCAACACCCAGTCGCAATTGGGCAAGCCCTCGACATGGATGCTTTTGATGCCGTTTTCCTTGAGGCATTTGGTGACATTTTCCGCGATCGCGCCGACGTGCCGGTTGGCCCGGCCCGAGGTGACGATCATGTAGTCGGAATATGCGGATTTGCCCCGAAGGTCGATGGTGACCGTTTCTTCCGCCTTCATATCGTCGAGGCGGGAGAGGATCATGGTCAGCGTCTTGTCGGCGTCAGGTTGCGCCTTCAAGGCCGCAGCTTGGGTCTTTGTTTTACGCGCGGTTTTTTGAGCCTTGGGTAAAACAGACTTGGACAATACAGACGTGGCCAGGGACCATTCCTTTCACTGTATCGCAGGGACCGAATCCGTCGGACCCCGCAGACCATTCTATGCATGTGGGGTTAAAGGTTTCAATATTCCAGTACCCCCATTTTCACCGCCATTCTTCCAGCTCCCATCCGGGTTCCGCAGACCGGTCGACGACAGATTGATCTTCATTCCCGTCAGGAAAACCCAGGCCGGCGGACGGCATGCGGCCAGCCTTCGCGCCTCGCTTTCCGGCAGGCGATAGCGCGCCAGCGCCTGCGCAGCGGGCGCGGTCAGCGCCCGAAAGCTCTGCTGTGGGCGGTCAATCACCGCGAGCGGCACCTGGGCGGCGATACGCTGCCAGTTCTGCCAGCGATGAAACTGCGCGAGGTTGTCGGCGCCCATGATCCAGACGAAGCGCAGCAGCGGTGCGCGGCGGCGCAAATGGTTGATCGTATCGGCAGTGTAGCGCGTCCCGATGACGGATTCGAGACAGGTCACGTCGATGCGCGGATCGCCAGCCATCTTGCGGGCGGCTTCCGCGCGCGCCGCGAGATCGTGCAACTGCGTGGTGTCCTTGAGCGGATTGCCCGGGCTCACCAGCCACCAGACCCGATCGAGCCTCAGTCGCTTGATGGCGAACAGGCTGATCGCGCGATGGGCGAGATGGGGCGGATTGAACGAGCCCCCGAGCAGGCCGATCCGCATGCCGTGCGTGTGAAGCGGAATGGCCTGGGTGACGGGGGACGCGGCTGACGCTTCCCTCAACGAGAACCCCGATTCCGCTTGCCTGCCTCGGCGCGAACGTGCTGTGGGCTCACGGCCGTGTCTGTCCCGAGCCGTGAATGCGATATTTGAAGCTGGTGAGTTGTTCGACACCGACCGGGCCGCGGGCGTGGAATTTTCCCGTGGCGATGCCGATTTCGGCGCCGAAGCCGAATTCGCCGCCATCGGCGAACTGCGTCGAGGCGTTATGCAGCACGATCGCCGAATCGACCTCGTTGAGAAATTTCGCCGCGGCGGTGGCATCCTCGGTCACGATCGCGTCGGTGTGGTGCGAGCCGTGGTCGTGGATATGCGCGATCGCCCCGTCGACGCCGTCGACGACCTTGGCCGCGATGATCGCGTCGACATATTCGGTGTTCCAGTCATCGTCGTTCGCCGGTTTCACCCGCGTATCGACGCGCTGCACGGCCTCGTCGCCACGCACCTCGCAACCGGCGTCGATCAACAGCTCGACCAGCGGCTTGAGGCTGCTTGCGGCTGAGGCGCGATCGACCAGCAGGGTTTCCGCGGCGCCGCAGACGCCGGTGCGCCGCATCTTGGAGTTCACGACGATCGACTTCGCCATGTCGAGATTGGCGGCGCCATCGACATAGACGTGGTTGACGCCCTCCAGGTGCGCGAACACCGGCACGCGCGCCTCGGCCTCGACTCGCGCGACCAGGCTCTTGCCGCCGCGCGGCACGATCACGTCGACGGCGCCGTTGAGGCCGCCGAGCAAGAGCCCGACCGCGGCGCGATCGCGGGTCGGCACCAGCGTGATGGCAGCCTCGGGCAGGCCCGCTTCGCGCAGGCCCTGCACCAGACAATCATGGATCGCGCGGCAGGAGCGGAAACTGTCGGAGCCGCCGCGCAGGATCACGGCATTGCCGGATTTCAGGCACAGCACGCCGGCATCCGCCGCGACATTGGGCCGGCTCTCGAAGATCACCGCGATGACGCCGAGCGGCACGCGCACCCGCTCGATGGTCATGCCGTTCGGCCGCTGCCAGCTCTCGGTCACGACGCCGACGGGATCGGCGATCGCCCGCACGGTCGCGATCCCGTCGGCCATCGCGTTGATGCGGGCCGGGGTCAGCGTCAGCCGGTCGATGAAGGCTGTGTTGACGCCGCTCGCGCGAGCTTCCGCGACATCCTCGGCATTGGCGGCCAGGATTGCGGACGCATGCTTGCGGATCGCGCGCTCCATGGCCTCCAACGCCCGGTTTTTCTGCTCCGGCGGGGCCAGCGACAGGACGCGCGCCGCGGCGCGCGCGGACGTGGCGAGGTCGTTCATCAGGGCGGGTAGATCGGCGCTGCCGTCGATGGCCTTCAGGGACGCGGTCATGATTTATTTCAGCCTGTGTTTGAGCCCGTTACCTAGCACGGAAACCGGCGTCTTGCGAAGCTTGGTCGGCAGCCTCATGCGTGTGTTCCGACCCGGCGGCAGCTTCAGGATTGGCAGGCCAATAGCCCGGTTGAAGGATTTGGCGAAGCCTGCCGGATCAGCTTGGCAATGGGTGCTTGTAGCATTAAATATCATTAGATCGTACCGGAGATTGGATCATGGCGACGAGCTACAGCATCGGCAAGCATTTCGAGCAGATGATCGAAAGCCTGATCGAGAGCGGCCGCTACAGCACGGCAAGCGAGATCATGCGCGACGGCCTGCGCCTGATCGAAGAGCGCGAAGAGCGCCGCAAGGCCAAGCTGGAAGTGCTGCGGGCGGAAATTCAGAAGGGGATCGACAGCGGGCCCGCGGAAGAGGTTGATATCAGGGAGATGATGGAGGCGATCAAAGCGCGCGGGCGCCAGCAGCTGGCCGCCAAGAAACATGACAAATAAGTTTCGCAAGCGATCCAAAGCCGACGCCGATCTTGATTCGATCTTTGGCTTTATCGCCGCGGACAACATCAAGGCCGCCGATAACCTGATCAATCGCATCGGCACGGTTTTCGAGATGCTTGTCCAAAACCCATTGGCCGGACGCGTTCGTGCCGAACTCATGCCCGGACTGCGCAGTTTCCCCGTTGGAAACTACGTCATTTTTTACGTTCCGCTACCCGACGGCATTGAAGTCCTTCGCGTCATGAGCGGGCGGCAGGACGTCGACGCTGACGACTTGGAATGATGTTCAGGCCGGATCGATCTGCCGCGGACCGCCGACCACCAGATCGTCGCGGTGGATCATCTCGGCGCGGCCGGAGACGCCCAGAATCATCATCACGTCGGGCGAGGAGCGGCCCTTGATCTTCTCGGCGTCGTCGGCGTCATAGGCGACCAGGCCACGGCCGATTTCGCCGGTGTCGGGACCGCGCACCACGACCGCGTCGCCGCGCGCGAACTGTCCGTCGATCCGGATCACGCCCGCCGGCAGCAGGCTTTTGCCAGCGCGAAGCGCTGCGACCGCGCCGGCATCGATGGTCAGCGTGCCCTTCGGCTCCAGCGAGCCCGCGATCCAGCGTTTTCGCGCGGTAACGGGATTCGCAGGCGTCAAGAACCAGGTGCAGCGGCCGCCGTCGGCGATGGCGGCAAGTGGATGCTCGATCTTGCCCGAGGCGATCAGCATATGGGTGCCGCCGGTGGTCGCGATCTTGGCCGCCTCGATCTTGGTGCGCATGCCACCGCGCGACAGCTCGGATCCGGCCGCCCCCGCCATCGCCTCGATCTCCGAGGTGATGGTCTCGACCACCGGAATCAGCTTCGCGTCCGGATTCTGCGCCGGCGGCGCCTCGTAGAGACCGTCGATATCCGAGAGCAGGATCAAGAGATCTGCGCTTGCCATGGTGGCGACGCGCGCGGCCAGCCGGTCATTGTCGCCGTAGCGGATCTCATTGGTCGCGACGGTGTCGTTCTCGTTGATGATCGGGACCGAGCGCCACTCCAGGAGTTTTTCGATGGTCGCGCGCGCGTTGAGATAGCGGCGGCGCTCCTCGGTGTCCTGCAGCGTCACCAGGATCTGGCCCGCGCCGATGCCGTGCGTGCCGAGCACCTCCGACCAGATCCGCGCCAGCGCGATCTGCCCCACCGCCGCGGCGGCCTGGCTCTCTTCCAGCTTCAGCGGACCACGCGGCAGCTTGAGGCGGCTGCGCCCCAGCGCGATCGCCCCCGACGATACCACGAGTATGTCGCGGCTCCCGCCATGCAGCTTCGCCAGATCGGCGACCAGCGCCGACAGCCACGACGCCCGCACCTCGCCGGCGTCGGAATCGACCAGGAGCGAGGAGCCGACCTTGACGACGATACGGCGGAAATTCTTTAAGGACGGGTTAGCCATGGGTGTCGCAAGCGTATCGTGAAGTCTCAAGCCATACGCGCCACCTCGATGACTTGGAAGGGGCGCAGCGGGACACCGCTTTTGCAGCAGGATGGTGGGCCGCGCAAGTGCGCCATTTCCCGGACCGTCCGGTTCTGCTGTAGTGGGGCAAACCGGGAAGACATGAGGGCAGGGAATGAATCGTCGGGGTTTCATCGCGGGATGTCTCGGATTGCCGCTGCTCGCCAACATCCGCGAGGTCAGGGCGCAAGGGGGAACGGTCACCAAGATCATCTTTCCGTTCGCGGCCGGCGGTGGTGGCGACACGCTGTGCCGGATACTCGGCCTGCGCATCGGACAATTGCTCGATCGCACGGTGATCGTTGAAGATCGAACCGGCGGCGACGGGCTCATCGGCATCAAGGCGGTCAAGGGTGCCAAGCCCGACGGTGCCACCGTCCTCGTGACCACGGGCCCGACCATGTATCTGCTGCCGATGGTCGAGACCGAACCGAGCTTCAATAGCGAGAAGGATTTTGTTCCGGTTTCGCTATTGGCACGGTTCGAATTCGGCGTGGTGGCAAGCCCGTCGATCGAGGTCAAGGACTTCCCGCAACTGGTGGCCTGGCTCAAGGCCAATCCGAGCAAGGCGGCGTTCGGGGTGCCGAGCAATGGCACGATCCCGCATTTCGCGGGATCGCGGCTCGAGGAGGTGCTGAAGGTCGCGCTGACCCGCGTGCCCTATCGCGGCAGTGCGCCGATTATCAACGACCTCGTCGGGGGTCATCTCCCGTTCGGCATCACCACGATCGCCGACGCGATCCCGCAGCATCGTGCCGGTGGGGTGAGGATCATCGCCGTGAGCAGCGCCGTGCGCTCGCCGTTCCTGCCCGAGGTGCCGACGCTCAAGGAAAACGGGATCGATCTCGTCGCCGATGCCTGGTACGGCATGTGGCTGCCCGCGGGCAGTCCGCCCGATCTCGCCAGCAAGCTCAGCGCTGCCGCGAGCAAGGCGCTCAGCGAGCCCGAGGTGAAGGACAGGCTGCTGGCGATCGGGCTCATCCCGGTCGGAACGACCCCGGAAGGATTGACCGCCGAACTCGCGGCCAACACGGCGTTCTGGCAGCCGATCGTGAAAGCCACGGGATACAAGATCACGAATTAGGGCAAGCTCGAGTTGCCGTACGGGGTCGTCACCTATGGAAGATAAGCAGCTTGGTGTCGCGCGCGTGTTCGCGAGCCATTATCAGTTGGTGGTGTGTGATGACCCGGCGATACCGGTTGGCGATGACGAGAACTGGAGCCCGGAAAAATTTGCGCTAGGTTTTGCCGGCAGGCCGACTTTCCGGATGGTGGGCACGGCAGCTGACCTGAATGATCATTGGGTTGAGCTCGTGCTGGTCGATCAGCCACCTTCCTTTGACGAATGGCAGAGGATCACGTGCGTGCATTTCCGGTCGATAAGCGGGAAAGTCCACGTCATGTCAGTGATCGACAACGAGCCGACAATATCCGCGGACATCGAGCCCGGCGACTATACTGTCTACTTCGCCGCGCAAAATATCGGAGTCGATCAATTGAGCCTTGGTGAAAAATCCAAGCTGACAGATGACGAGATCGCTGCGCGAAAGGACATCGAATGGTATCGGCTTTTCCTGATGCCAGGGACGCCTGACAGAGAGGGGCGGCTGGTCGACCGTCCGCGGCCAGTTGATTGAATTTGGGCCTTACACGCTTGAGCGTCGCGCGATTTCCTGCCGGATCGCGGCGAGTTCGGCTTCATCCCAGATCCCGATCAGGACGCCGGCTTTAACCTGGAGCTGGTTCTCGGCGTAGGCGGCGATCTTCTCGTTGCTGGTCGTGATGTGATTGTTGGGATGCAGCGCCCAGTCGAACAGGATGGCCTGCAGCCGCGCGACGATCCCGGCACATGACGCATCGTCGCCGCGATCGATCAGTTCCTGCGGGTCGCTGTCGAGATCGTAGAGCATCGGACGGAAGCCGGAGGCGTGGATGTATTTCCAGCGGCCGTCGAACACCATGAACAGGCGGCAGCGATCGATCGGCTGGTTGAGCTTGAGCCGGACGTCCTGCATCGCATAGTCGTATTCGGAGAACACCACCTTGCGCCAATCGCCCGATGTCTCGCCGCGCAGCCACGGCAGCAGCGAGCGGCCCTCGAGAATGTGCCGGGGTGGCCTGCCGCCGAAGAAGTCGATGAAGGTCGGCGCCAGATCGATCGCCTCGACCAGCGCATCGCATGTGGTGCCGCGGGTGGCATCCGCCTCCGGCGAGGGATCGATCATGATCAGCGGAATCTTTGCCGACTGATCGTGGAACAGATCCTTCTCGCCCATCCAGTGGTCGCCGAGATAATCGCCATGGTCCGACGTGAACACGATCATCGTGGTGTCGAGCAGGCCGCGGCTTTCGAGGAAGGCCATCAGCACGCCCATCTGATCGTCGATCTGCGTGATCAGGCCCATATAGGTCGGGATCACCTTGGCGCGCGCCTCGTCGCGGGACATGTTCCGGGAGTAGCGCATGTCCATATAGGCGGCGAACACAGGATGCGCGTGGTCCCGTTCCGCCTCGGAGCGGATCGCAGGCAGCATGTCGGCTTCGCCATACAGGCTGGCGTAGGGCTCCGGCGCGATATAGGGCCAGTGCGGCTTGATGTAGGACAGATGCAGGCACCACGGCCGGCCGTCGTCCTCCGCCTCGGTGATGAAGTCCATCGCGCGGCGGGTCATGTACGGCGTCTCGGAATGCTCGTCCGGAATCCGCGCGGCCTTGTCGGCGTGCGCCAGCAGCCAGCCGTTCTGCAGGCTGCCGTCGCTGGCCTCGCCCGAATTGGCCCAGTGCTCCCACGGGTTGTCAGCTTCAAACCCGTGTTCGCGCAGGTATTGGTCGTAGCGCGGGCGGGGACGCCCGGTGGGATGCAGGCCGTCGTCGCGCTCATAAGGCTCGAAGCCGCATTCGGCCACATGCACGCCGATGATGGAGTCGGGCGCGATGCCGAGCAGCTTCAGGCCCTCGAGATCCGGCGCCATATGCGTCTTGCCGACCAGCACGTTGCGGACGCCGATCCTGTTGAGGTGGTCGCCGAGCGTCGGCTCGCCGACCCGCAGCGGCCAGCCGTTCCAGTGCGAGCCATGGGAGCGCATGTAGCGGCCGGTATAGAAGGACATACGCGAGGGCCCGCAGATCGGCGACTGCACATAGGCCTTCGTGAAGCGCACGCCCCGTGCGGCCATCGCGTCGATATTGGGTGTCTTCAGCGTCGGATGGCCGGTGCAGCCGAGATAATCATGGCGAAGCTGGTCGCACATGATCCAGATGATGTTCTTCGCGCGCGCCATGTCCCGAACTTGTGTGATTTCAGACCGGCCGCGATGCTGCGATATCGATTGTCGGATGACAAGCGCGATACCGTCCCGTCTCAGGCGATCCAGGGCTCGATCTCGCCGACGCTGCGGTCCTGCTCCGGAACGACTTTGTCGCCGATCACATCGACGAGCGCCTGCAGCGCCTCCTTGACGCCGGTGCCGGTGGCCCCGGACATCAGAAGCGGTGTCGTCTTGGTCGCCCGCTTCAGCCGATCCTTCTGCTTCTTCAGCTCGTCCGGCATGACCGCGTCGATCTTGTTCAGCGCGACAATCTCGATCTTGTCGTCGAGGTGCCCATAGGCTTCCAGCTCGTGACGCACGGTCTTGTAGGCTTTGCCGGCGTGCTCGCAGGTCGCGTCCACCAGATGCAGCAGCACGCGGCAGCGCTCGACATGGCCGAGAAACCGGTCACCGAGGCCCGCGCCTTCATGGGCGCCCTCGATCAGACCGGGAATATCGGCGAGCACGAATTCGCGCCCGCCGGCGCTGACGACACCAAGCTGCGGATGCAGGGTGGTGAAAGGGTAGTCGGCAATCTTCGGCTTGGCGGCGCTGACGGCGGCGAGGAAGGTCGATTTGCCGGCATTGGGCAGGCCGACGAGGCCCGCGTCCGCGATCAGCTTCAGCCGCAGCCAGATCCAGCGTTCCTCACCCAACTGGCCGGGATTGGCGTTGCGCGGCGCCCGGTTGGTGGGCGATTTGAAATGGGCGTTGCCGAAGCCGCCATTGCCGCCCTTGGCGAGGATGAATGTCTCGCCGAGCTTGGTGAAATCATGGATCAGCGTTTCCCGGTCCTCGTCGAAGATCTGGGTTCCGACGGGAACCTTGAGCACGATCGGCTTGCCGTTGGCGCCGTGGCGGTCCTTGCCCATGCCATTGGTGCCTTTCGGCGCCTTGAAGTGCTGCTGGTAGCGGTAATCGATCAGCGTGTTCAGCCCGTCGACCACCTCGATGACGACGTCGCCGCCACGGCCGCCATTGCCGCCCGAGGGGCCCCCGAACTCGATGAACTTCTCGCGCCGGAACGCAACGCAGCCGTTGCCGCCGTCGCCGGAGCGGATATAGACCTTGGCTTCATCGAGGAATTTCATGGCCTCTAGGTAGGGCAGCGCGGCCCGCGCGGCAACCTCTTGATGCGCCAAACGGCCGAAAAGCCTTAACTATCGGGCGCTTTTGGGCCTGCTGCGGCGTGACTTTCTGCCGTCGTCGGCGGCGCGAACAGACCGGGCGGATGTCGACCCGCGCGGGTTGCCTGCGCGAGTGACCGATGTACTCTGCTCGAGGTCGACAACGCCGGTAAATCACAATGCTCAATCTCGCACTGGCCGCGGTGCTTCTCGTTGCACTCGCAGGTATCGTGTTCGGCGTGAGATACATGCGGCGCCAGGCCTTCCTGCCGTACCACGCGGCGGTGGCCGGAACATCCTGGGCCGAATTGGATCCTGGGGTTCAGGCGGTCATTCTCGGCAGGCTCAAGGTCATCGGCGGTGGGTTCGTGACCCTCGGTGTGACCCTGCTGTGGCTGTCGTTTGCACTTCACGAGGGTGCGCGCTGGGCGCCCTGGGCGATCCTGACCATATCGGCCGCGGCGCTTGGTCCCATGCTGTATGCTGCGATCAGACTTCGCGCGTTCCGGCCCGACGCGCAGACGCCAGTCAGCCCGACCCTGGCGATGATCGTTCTGATTGTTGTCGGCTTCGGCCTGTCGATCCTGGCGCGATGATGCGAGATTGGCATGTCGCTGCACGCATCACGGCCGCTGTGGCCGACGCCGAATGAGAAATCGCTGCATCCCTTCCAGCACCTGCTCGCGGCGCTGGTTGAACACCGTCGAGCACAGCGTCACCACGCCGGTCGACCGGCCGGGCGTCAGCTCCGCGACCTCGAGGGCCGGATACAGCGTGTCGCCGGCATAGACCGGCTTCAGGAACCGGCTCGATTGTTCGAGAAAGCCGACCAGCGAATCCTCGACCAGATACGGAAACAGGCCGGCGCCCGGGGCCGTGTGGATCAGAGTCTGGAAGCCATGCGCGAGCAGGTCGGGCATGCCGCGGGCGCGGCAATATTCGACGTCGTAATGCACGGGGTGGGTGTCGCCGCTCGCGGCCTGGAACGCGGCGAAGACCGCGGAGGTCATGGTGCGGCTCGGGATCACGAAACGCTCGCCAAGCGCAAAATCCTCGAACCAGCGTTGCTCCGGCATCATGCGGTGGGTGGCAGGATCGAACTCGGCCATGGCGCAGTCCGTTTGCGGATATCGGTCTCACCCCTATCGCAGCCGGGTTGGTGCGGCAATCCACGGCATCATTTCGTCATGCCCGGGCTTGTCCCGGGCATCCACGTCTTTAAAACAGCGCGGCACCGAAGTCGTGGATGGCCAGAACAAGTCCGGCCATGACGGAGAGGGCGCCGACGCGATCATCAATGAACCTGCTCACCAGGATTTCCCCGCATAACGACGACCGCTCGGCACGGCTTGCCGGCATCGGATTGATGCTGTTCTCGATCTTCATGTTCTCGTTCGGCGATGCGCTGGGAAAGTTCCTGGTCGGGACCTATTCGGTCGGGCAATTGCTGTGGTTGCGCGCCTGCGCCGCCTTGCTGCTGCTGTCGCCGATGATCTGGCGGCATCGCGCGCAATTCGTTTGCCTGGAGCGGCCGTGGCTGCAGCTGCTTCGCGTGATGCTCTCGACGCTCGAGGTCGCGGCGTTCTTTCTGGCGACCGTTTACCTGCCGCTCGCCGACGTCATTACCTACTATCTCGCCGGCCCGATCTTCGTCACCGCGCTGTCTGCGATCGTGCTGCGCGAGCACGTCGGCTGGCGGCGCTGGAGCGCGATCCTGATCGGCTTCTGCGGCGTCGTGATCGCGCTGCGGCCCTCCGCGCAAACCATCAGCGGGCCGGCGCTGATCGCGCTCGGCGGCAGCCTCTCATTCGCGGTGTTGATGCTGATCACGCGGTCGCTGCGCGCGACGCCCGATATCGTGATGGCGTCATCGCAATTTGCCGGGACCTTCCTGCTCGGCGCCCTGATGTCGCCGTTCGGCTGGGTGACGCCGGGCGTGGGCAGTCTCGCGCTGTTTGCCGTGGCGGGCGGCATCTCGGTCAGCGCGTTGTTCTGCGTCAATCGCTCGCTGAAGCTCGCGCCCGCCAGCGTCGTCGTGCCCTATCAGTATTCGATGATCGTCTGGGCCGTGATGTTCGGATTCGTCGTGTTCGGCGACGTGCCGTCGCCGGCGACCATTGTCGGCGCGTCGATCATCATCGGCGCCGGGCTCTATATCTTCCTGCGCGAACGCAGACTGGGGCGTGCGGAGGAAGCGGTCTCACCGCCGGCGTAGTGATCGTCATCCCGGCCTTGGGCCGGGATCCATAACCACGAAAGTTCACTTCGTACCACGTTGGCGCGTCATCGTTCGCAACAACAGGCATCCGTGGTTATGGGCCCCGGCCTTCGCCGGGGCGACGGCTGGAATGCGCAAGCGAGCTACAAATCCCGGCGTGTCGAACTGCCCCAGTTCTTCAGCGACGACCAGACGCTGCGCGACAGGCGAAAACAGTCGACCGGGGTCGACCAGCCCAGCGCCTCGAAGCGGTGCAGTTCCACGCCGGTCCACTGGAATCCGCATTTCTCCAGCACATTGCGCGAGGCCGGGTTGGCGATGCGCGCTGCGGCGCAGAGGTGCTCCGCGCCGGTTTCCTCGAAGCAGAAATCGATGGTTGCACGCGCGGCCTCGGTGCCGAAGCCCTGGCCCCAATGCTCCACTCCGAGCCAGTAGCCGAGTTCCGGCAGATCCGGCTCGCGCCAATTGATCCCGGCCATGCCGATTGGCGTGTGATCGTTCTCGATCAGGAACGCGGCGTCGCCGCGATCGTCCGTCATCGCGCGCACGAATTCGACGGCGTGGTCATGCAAATAGGGATACGGCAGACGCCGGGTATTTTCCGCAATGCGGCGGTCATTGGCGAGACACGCAATCGCTTTTACGTCCGCGAGGGTCGGCCTGCGCAAGGTCAGCCGTTCGGTCTCGAGGACGCAACCTCTCGCTTCACGCAAGGGCGGTGTCGGGATGTCTTGCAGCATGTCGGGCTCCATCGACAACGTTGTAGCCGTGGTGCGTGTCTCGATTGCGAAACTGCTGTTCACTTCTGTGAAACACGCGCCAAAAAAAAGGGGAGGCGGTCATCCCGCCTCCCCTTGGAGCCTTCACGAGCTCTGCCGGTTCATCAGGACCCGGCGGACTCGTTTGATGTCCACCGTCTATTCGGCCGCAGCTTCCGTGATCGGCTGTACCGATACGAACGTGCGGCCATTGGCTTTGGCTCGGAACTCGACACGGCCTTCGATCTTGGCAAACAGCGTATGATCAGTGCCCATGCCGACATTAAGGCCGGGATGCCAGGTCGTGCCGCGCTGACGCGCAATGATGTTGCCGGGAACCACGTGCTCGCCGCCAAACGCCTTGACGCCGAGGCGCTTGCCTGCCGAATCACGTCCGTTGCGGGATGAACCGCCTGCTTTTTTGTGAGCCATGGCCCGTCTCCAAACCTATTGAATCCCGAGATCAATTCCTTGACGGAATCAGTGCACGTCGTGTCACGTCATTTTGGTCGCGCCGCGCGGCCTTGCGAACCGCCGCGCGACATGACCGTAAATTAATCCTCGCTTGCAGCCGCGGCCGCAACCTTCTTTTCCCGCTTCGGCCGCGGGCCGATGGTCGGCGTCGCGTTGTCGGTCAGGATCTCGGTCACCCGCACGACCGTGAGTTCGTCACGATAGCCGCGCTTGCGGCGCGAGTTCTTGCGGCGACGCTTCTTGAACGAGATCACCTTCGGGCCGCGCTTGTGCTGCAGCACTTCTGCTGCAACGGTCGCGCCGGCTACCATTGGCGTTCCCAGGACCGGCGTGTCGCCGCCGACCACGAGTACTTCATTCAGTTGCACGATCGTGCCGACATCGCCGGCGATCTTGCCTATCTCAAGCACATCATCTGGAGCGACGCGGAACTGCCGGCCGCCGGTTTTGATGACTGCGAACATCGTTTTATTCCTTCGTGTTCGATCCCGGCCTCGGACAGGTCCGGGCCGGCTTTTTGGTCAGTCGTTATGGGTGCGTCTTGCGACGACGACGTCTTGCGCGCGATCCGCTTTTGAAGCTTGCTGGATTCCGTGCAAAAACGAGCGGCGCGAGAAACCCCGCGCCGAATGGGGGATTTATAGCGGCAAGTCGCCATGAGTCAAGGAAAAGGGCGGTAAGAACCGGCCAAAATTGACGAATTTGGCCGATTTTCGCAGGCTCCCGACGCCGTTTTCGACGTCAGCAAGACCTTGCCGTGGGGCCCAGGACCCTGTCGTGAAACCAATGGGTTCCCCCGCCGTTGTCCGCGACACGCGAACCGGCAGGGACAGATGGCAGAGGACGTTATCACGACGACGGGCATCGCCCGCCATGGCGCGACCCGCCTGCCCTCGGTCGACGTCGACGGCTTCAATATCGAGCTCAAGGACGAGGACGGGTTTCTCGGCGACCGCGCCAGCAAGGGGGCGTTCCGTGAGATCTTCGAACGCTGGCGCAAGCTGTTGCGCAAATCCGGGGAGGATCCGTTCGGGGGCGAGCCCTCGGAGACGATCAACAAGAAGACGCTGGATGCCGTCATGGTTGGCGACGACACCGACGCCGCTGCTGTCGTGCACAGTGCGATCGAGGAATTCGCGCAGGAGCTGGCTTATGTGACGCGGCGCTTCCTGAAGACCAAGGCGTGGGCCGGCACCGAGCGCATCGTGGTCGGCGGCGGCTTTCGCGACAGCCGTCTCGGCGAGCTCGCGATTGCGCGCACCGGGATTATTCTCAGGGCCGAAGGCCTCGAAGTCGAACTCTGGCCGATCCGCTTCCATCCCGACGAGGCCGGCCTGATCGGTACGCTGCACCTGGCGCCGTCGTGGATTTTCGAGGCCCATGACAGCATTCTCGCGGTCGATATCGGCGGCACCAATATCCGTTGCGGCGTGGTCGAGACCCGCTGGAAGAAGGCCTCCGATCTGTCGAAGGCGGCGGTCTGGAAATCCGACCTCTGGCGCCATGCCGACGACGAGCCGACCCGTGAAGGCACGGTCAAACGGCTGGCGAAGATGCTGAAGGATCTGATCGCCGCCGCCGACGCCGAGGGACTCAAACTGGCGCCGTTCATCGGCATCGCCTGTCCCGGGGTGATCGATGAGGACGGCTCGATCGAGAAGGGTGCGCAGAATCTGCCCGGCAACTGGGAGAGCAGCAAGTTCAATCTCCCGGCAAGCCTGATCGAGGCGATCCCGCGGATCGGTGATCACGATACCGCCGTTCTCATGCACAATGACGGTGTGGTGCAAGGCCTCTCCGAGGTGCCCTTCATGCAGGACGTCGCGCGCTGGGGCGTGTTGACCATCGGCACCGGGCTCGGCAATGCGCGCTTCACCAACCGGCGGAAAGACGATGGCCGAAAGTCAGGCGGCAAGGACGATGGCGACAAGAAGGATAAAAAGAGCACGAGGGAGTAACCTTGTTCGGTTAGGTTAAGAACGTGAATGCGTTGCCGGAAATCGCGCGGCTGCTAAGCCTGCCGTCGCCGCTCCCGCTGACCGGCGAAGCCGCACTTCCTCCGTCAGCCTTTTTTTTGCGAGTGGCACGGGACCGCCAGTGTGTAGCCGCGTATGGCGGTCCCACCCCCTTTTTTGTTCCGGCAAACGGTTTGCGACCTCTGCCTCGCGCGGCGAAACGGGTTCGGAGCAGAGGGCGCGCGATCTGACCGCCGCCCGCGCCCGAACCGTCAGAGGATTGATCGCGGGCCGGCAAGGTGGGACGCGAAAATATCGTCATCGCGCCTTGTCTCACCCGCCGTCCTCGCCTAGAACACGGCCCCGACTACGGGGTTTCGGCCCTGATTTGGCGCCCAGGAGAGGTGGCAGAGTGGTCGAATGCACCGCACTCGAAATGCGGCATAGGTGCAAGCCTATCGGGGGTTCGAATCCCTCCCTCTCCGCCAATTGCACGATTGTCCAGCCCGGACACATAGGTAACGGAACGTACCTGAGACATAGGTGACAACCTCGTGCCGAACGGGTTGTCGAGAGGTTTCAAGGTCGTCCACTCCAAAGTCGATTGAGTTTGATGCCGATCGGATGAGGTCTGCCGAGTTCCGGCGTGCC